>Ga0114129_10003122_pt1 | contig 23230 bp, 21 predicted proteins | sample RhiMetdeltSRZDD1_FD_80071 | JGI IMG/M metagenome (GOLD analysis project Ga0114129, IMG submission 80071) | Populus rhizosphere microbial communities from Tennessee, USA - Rhizosphere MetaG P. deltoides SRZDD1 (version 2) (version 2) | ecosystem: Host-associated > Plants > Roots > Rhizosphere >...
AACTCCAGATGCGAAGGGATGACGGAAAAACTAGGGTCCAGGACTGTATCACAAAGCGTTTCGACAACGTTTTGAAACCTACCAGCTATGCCGGAACACCGCGCTCGTGCTCACGAATCGATAGCCCTCGCGATCCTGGATGTTTTGAGGCGACCAGTGGTAGCGCATCTCGAGACCCAGATGCGTACTCCCCGAACCGGGAGTAAAGGACAGTCCGCCGCCGAACCCCGCGGCCAAGACGCTGGGATTTGTGTCGTAAACGTTGATCCCCGTTTTCCATTGCTGCCAACCTAGGTTACCAATCAGGTACGGGCGCGGTCCGGGTTCGCGGGGGCCAATGCTCACCGCTCCTCCCAGTTCGAATACCCCGCCGGCCAAATCGGAATATGCGATTTCCGGGCCGATACCCAGCCAATGCTTGGGCTGCGCCAGGAGCGTGGCTCGCACCGAGAAACCGCTTTCGTTTTCTGGACGCTCGGTGAGGACGGCCACGCCGGGTTGGAGCGCGATCGACGCAATGAAGCGCTTGCTCTCGTTGAGAAGTCCTTGGCTCTCTTCCGGGGAAGAGCCTTTGTCTGGGTGATTGGGAATCATGGATCCGAATACGTACCCGACCAACGCACCGGTCAGCGCGCCGAGCGTCGCGCCGAGGGCCGCTGCCCCGACATAACCCAATACGGTAACGTCCGAGCAGTCGCCGCCTTCGCATTCCGCATCCGCATAGGCTGCCACCAAGAGGGCGAAACTCCCTCCGGCAATACTTCCGGCAATGAGGCCGGTTTTAAGGCCGGCTTTGCCCTTCGTGTGCGGTTCGGTTCCTCTATCGAGGGGTGTCGGGGCAATCGATGTGGAATCGACTTGGCCCATCGCACCCATCGGCATCGCAATCGTGAAGAACAGAACGAGGATCGCCCCGCGATACATCAGGGTTATCCCCGCGCCGACCCTGACTGGACTCGTTCCAAAATGTTTCGAGCGCGCGTCCATAACTCCGCGCGTCCCCAGCTCGCCGCCAGCGCCTCGAATTCCGGCGCGGGTCCTTTGTACTCCAGCGCGTCCACGCTCACCGTTGGAACATCGGTGCGGAGCGTGGCCAAGCGCCGAAACAACATCGCTTCGTTCCAATGCTCCCGCAGTGTGGCGCTGAGCTTAGGCGCGCCACGCACCGAGACCGTCCATTCCGTCGATGACGCAGGAATATGCTCCAGTCGTGCATAAGCCGCGAGCACCGTGCGGGCGGATTTGGGGCCCCAACCTTGAAGACCCGGGAACCCGTCCGCGCTATCGCCGACCAGCGCGAGGTAATCGGGAATGGAAGACGGCGGAATCCCGAAGGCTTCGATAACTCCGGCTTCGTTACGCACGGTCCCCGATCTTCGATCGAACTGGACGACGCGATCGCCGCGCACGCATTGGGCCAGATCCTTGTCGGGGGTATAGATGATGACCTGCTCCACACGCGGGTCGCGATCGGCGGCCTCCACCGCCGCGGCGAGCGCGTCGTCGGCCTCCACTTCCACCATCGGCCAAATGGTCACTCCGAGGGCCTTGACCGCGTCCTCGAGCGGCGTGAACTGCTCCATGAGCACCGGATCCACGCCTTCTCCCGTCTTGTATCCGGGATAGAGATCGTTTCGAAACGACTCGATGATGTGGTCCGTGGCCACCCCGAGATGCGTGGCCCCCTCCTCGAGCATGACCACGAGCGTCCGGATCACCCCCGCGACGGCCGCACGCTCCTGTCCTGACGCGTCGAGCAAAGACGGCGCTCCATAAAAATGCCGGAAGAGCTCGTAGGTTCCGTCGACGAGATGGACGCGCATTCTTATTCCGATTTTTGAGAACGCTGCCGCCACGTTTCGAGGAGAGCGACTTCACGCTCGGGGGCAAGGCCCGCCTTGAGCAAGGTGCCCGGAGGACGCATGGCATCCCAGGCCAGCGTCTCGCGAGTCGTAATGAGGAGCGGTTTCCACGTCAATCCGTCGGCCACCGCTTTGGCCACGCTGACCGTCATCACGGCATCCTCGGGCGGAGGCACGCAAAGCGGAAGCTCCTGCCAGAACTCCACTTTCTCTTCGAGGAAGAAGGATTCCGGCGCCCAGACCCAATTGGCTTTGGAACCGCTCACCTCGCGGCAAGCCTCCAGCACGTCTTCGAACGTCCAGGGCACGTCCGGCGTGGTGGCGTGGTAAATGCCGGCGCCGCGGTGTTCGGCCATGCGCAGCATCCAGGCCGCCAGGTCGCCGCCATGAATGAGTTGCATGGGGCGGCGGCGAGGCTCCGGTACCATCACGTCTCCGCCCATGGAAATCCGGCGTACCCAATAGGTGAATCGATCGGAATAATCCATGGGGCCGACGATCATTCCGGCGCGCACGTGAAATGAACGATCGGGAAAGGCCGACATGACTTCTTGTTCGCACAGCGCTTTCAGGGCCCCATAGGTTTCCGGCGTCATGACATCCGGTTCGGGTCCCTCGAGCTTGGCCACGTCATCGTGCTCCACCATGCCAGGCGTGTACGTGTTGTACACGGATAGGCTCGACACGAAGGTGTAGTGATTCGCTCGCTTGGCGAAGAACTGCGCGGAGGTGCGCACGATGCGCGGCAAGTATCCGCTCGTATCGACAACCGCGTCCCAGGTTCGGTCGCCCAGCCGTTCTAGATCATGCGCGCGATCGCCGTGGACATGCTCGATCTCCGGGAAATCCGTGCATCCCGAAAGGCCGCGATGAAAGAGCGTGATATCGTGGCCGGCCTTCACTGCGTGCTCGACGAAGTGGCGGCCCAGAAAGCGTGTCCCGCCGATCAGAATGATTTTCATGGCGCAGAGGGACTCGCGCTCGTAGCCGGATTGGGCGAAGGGAGGATGAGCATACCGCCGACAGCCGGACCTTCACCATTGCACGGTGAGTAAGTTTCTTGTATGTCGGGCTGACTCGCATCGATGAGCACACTCACGCCCGGAACGGGAGCACGCCACGGCAAACTCGATCCCGGCACGACCTTGCCGCGGATGTTCGGGTAGGTATCGTTACCCTCCAGGTCGAGCAGCCACCCCGCTCCCTGTTGAAAAGACGACGCGACACTCGGAAGCGAGGTTCCAGTTACGCTCGGCTCCAGAGCGTACAGGTCGTCACCGGAACCTTCGAGCAACATGCCCAAACCGAGATTGCTTCCGGAGCCCATCGCGCTTTCGCGAGCGTCATAACGATCGTTCCCCGCTCCATCGTAAAGAATCCCGGTTCCGAGGGCCCTGCCTGCCCCCTGGCACTCGGCATCGGATCGATACTCATCGTTTCCGGAAACATCCGCGAGAACGCCGAGGCCCAAACCCACCCCTACGCCCTGCGCATTCGTAGAGCCGCGATAAGTGTCATCACCGCCGACATCCAAAAGCCAGCCAAGTCCGCCCGCCCACTCATGACCGCCCCCTCCCCAGGCCGCCCCCTGCGCGAATCCATGCGGAGTTGCGTCGGACCCCGCCAGGATGTCCGTGTCGATGAAGGTGTCCTGTCCTTCGAGATCGATCAAGGCCCCAACTCCCAGCGGTCCGCCGAATCCCTGTGACTGCCCCTGAAGAAATGCCGCGTCCATGGATTCGAGACGAAACTCATCGTGACCGGATTCATCCAGCAAGAGGCCGATGCCGAAGAGCGCGCTCCCCTGGGACAAACGCTGCATGCGATACGTGTCGTCACCGCCCCGATCGTCAATCCACCCCACCCCAAGAAACCCGAATCCCCCCGCCCAGCTCGTCGCTTCGTAGCTGTCCTTGCCGCTTCCGGCATCCACGATTCCCGCATATCCCAGGACCGCCCCACCCGGGCCGGCCAATAACGAATCGCCAGGGGCATAACGGTCGTTTCCGCCCAAGTCGAGAACCACAGACACGGCTTCCTGCCCCGACACCGCACCGGGGCCGCGATACACGTCGTTGCCACCGAGGTCCACGATCAGGGCATAGGGGCCGTTGTAGGCGTCATTGCCGGTGCCGCCCACGGCAATGCGCCCCAAGGGCGTCTGCCAGTCCGCGTGAAACGTTCCTTGGGCATTGAGTTTGGAAAGCGTCTCCGCCGCACCATCGAGCGATTGGGCGAGCGGGATGGCGCCAACATAGAGCGCGTCCAGATCGAAGGTCTCCAGGGCGAAGGTGAGTCGCGACATCTTGGGATCCGTCGCCAGATCGGCCTCCCACCATCGGTTCAAGAAATCCCTCAGCAAGTTCGCCGTTTTCCTGGATTTCCCTTCAAACGCACCGCCGTGTTTGAGGTCGGAGCTCTTCACCACCGATTCACGCATTCGAGAGGCTTGCGCCACTGCGTCAACAAGCGCGGCAACCTGTGCCTGAAGTTGAGGAGGGAATCGTCGGGAGTCTTCGATCACTTTCGCACGGTCCTTCCCCTGGAATCGTCTGCCGGTATCCGTATAGAGACGCTTCATCGCGTCCGCGATGGGATCGGAAGTCCTGTCGTCGGGGAGCTTCACCGCCTCGATATCGAGAGGGCGCGGAACCGAAGGGCGATCCCAGCTCAAGTTCGTGAGCACCTTGAGCCGAGACGCAACACCCTGTGACTGGGTGAGGCTTTGGCTCATGGCTTCCACCGTCGCCGGTGCGCGTTGGGGCTCGGCCATCAAATACTTCTGCAAGCGCAACGTGCCGATGCGATCATTTTCCAGAGCGGAAGCGCCGGGATCGACCCGCAACCGGTCCACCGTAGTGCCGGCACGCCGGGCAAGCTCCGCCAACGCTTCATCCACTTTGTCCCACGACGACGCACGAGCGGAAGCGGCCAAGCACATGCACATGGCAATCCATGACCACACGACACGCTTCATGAGGTTCCTTCGCTCAAGATGTGACCGTCGCCCGTCTTCGGAGAGGCGTTCTCTTCCAACCCCGATTCGATGATGCGGCGCACGGTGGCCACGAGGGGTGGAATCTCGGTCCGTTCTTGGGATGCCGGTCGCACGACCGGGTGAATGCTCAACCGGATCTCCCCGGGCCGCGGCAATCCCGATTTCTTCCCGAAGACGCAATCCGAGTTGTTGATCGAAACGGGAAGAATGGGGAGTCCGGCATCCACGGCCACGTAGAACCCACCCTTCTTGAACGGAAGCAGACTACGGGTCGTGGCACGGGTTCCTTCCGGAAACACACCGAGGGCAATGCCTTTTTTGATCTTCGCCATCGCTTCCTTGAGCGCGGACACCGCCTGCTCGCGGTTCCCGCGGTCCACGACGATATGGTGCGAATACGCGATCGCCCACCCCAAAAACGGAATGCGGGTGAGCTCCTTCTTGGCCACGAAGACCACCGGAACGGGATAGAGGGCCAGCACCAAGGCGGGGATGTCGAGATAGCTGCGATGGTTACCCATCGCCACGAACGACTCGCCTTCGGGAATGCGTTCCCGCCCGCTCACGCGAAGCCGTACCCCCAGTCCGCGCAAAAGGGACCCGTAATACGAACGTTCCACCCACAACGCGAACGCGGGGCTTCGCACCGCGAACGCAACGATGTAAAGCAGCGAATGAATGGTTGTGGTGAGCGCCGCCCACAAAACGCTCCAGAGGGCGAATAACAGCCGGCCGAGGGTGCCCACCTAGTTTCGCTCCGTACGCAAGATGCGGGCTAACCCAGCTCGGCGATGCCCGATTTCACCTCGGCCGCGGAACGATGCAGCGCCTCTTTTTCCGATTCGGTGAGCGGCAGCTCGACGATGCGCTCCACACCTTTGGCGCCGATCACCGCCGGAACACCAACGTAGACGTCGGAGAGTCCGTATTCTCCGTTCAGGTACGCCGCCGCCGGGGCGAAGCGTTTGGAATCGAGCAATACCGCCTCGATCATTTGAACTGCGCTGGCACCGGGCGCGTAAAACGCGCTTCCCGTCTTCAAGAGCGCCACGATTTCGCCGCCCCCCTTCCGCGTCCGGTCGACGAGCCGCTCGATGGTCGCCGCGTCGAGAAGCTCGGTGATCGGCACGCCGCTCACGGTGGAGTAACGCGGCAAGGGAACCATGGAGTCGCCGTGGCCGCCCAGGACCATGGCTTGCACATCGGTCACTGCTACACCGAGCGCCTGGGCAATGAAAGCGCGGAATCGCGCCGAATCGAGAATACCGGCCATGCCCATCACCCGTTGGGGCGGGAAACCGGTGATCTTCCGCAAATGGTAGGTCATGATGTCGAGCGGATTGGAGACCACGACCACGATGGCGTTGGGCGCGTAGGTCTTGATCCCCGTCGCGATCCCGCCCACGATCTCGGCATTCTTCTGCAAGAGATCGGTACGGCTCATTCCGGGTTTCCGCGCCAGACCCGCGGTGACTAGCACTACGTCCGAGCCGGCGATGTCCTCGATCCGGTTGGTGCCCTCGACCTTTGCGTCATACCCACGGATGGCGCCGGCCTGGAGCAGATCCAGTCCTTTTCCCTGCGGCACGCCTTCCAGCACATCCACGAGGAGCACTTCGGCAATCCCGCGCTCGGCGAGATACAGCCCCGCCGAGGCCCCCACGTTTCCGCCGCCCCCAACGATCGATACCCGCTTCATCCTTCTCCCCTCCCTCGACGAACCAATCGGGTTCGCATCAAAAAAAAGACCACGCCGGGAGGCATGGTCTTCGGAACGCCGACGCGCGATCGAATGCGTTATTCGGCCGGTACGATGGACACGACCTTCCGCGTCTTGCCAGACCGTTCGAACAACACCACGCCGTCGGTCAATGCGAAGAGCGTGTGGTCCTTTCCCAGGCCCACGTTCCGGCCGGGCATGATGCGCGTTCCGTGCTGGCGGACGATGATCGACCCCGCGTGCACGCGCTCGCCCCCGTACGCCTTGACTCCCAAGCGCTGACCGGACGAATCACGGCCATTGCGGCTCGATCCTACACCTTTTTTGTGAGCCATGAGGCGTTACTCCTCGGTTGCGGATTTGCGGGATCCGCCGGTCGTGATGTCACCGATTCGGATCTCGGTGAAGTCTTGCCGAAATCCCCACTTCCGGCGATATTTCCGGCGGCGCTTGAATACACCCGCCACCGTTTTGGCCGTCCGTCCGTGGCTGACGATCTCGGCGGAAACGAACGCGCCCTTAATTCCCGGTCGGCCGACCTGGATCGCGGATCCGTCGCTCAAAAGGAGTACCTCCTCCAGGCGAAGCGTCTCCCCTTCTTTCCCCGCAAGGAGCGGCACCCGAACCACTTGCCCCTTCTCCACCCGGTACTGAAAGCCGGCCACCTTAACCACCGCGAACATGCATGCCTCCCTGAGCCAGCCTGGCAACGGATGACTCTTCAAATGAGCCGGGGAGAGTAGCAAGAACCCGAGAACCGGTCAATTGGAAGGGGCGGGATTCACGGTCCTACCGGACGCGTAACCACCGGAGCGAAGCCCTCATTGTCCGGGCCGAAATGAAGTGCTAGATACGGCACGAGCACGGCCCGTTCAGTATCCGAGAGGGCGGCTCCCCATCCCACCATCTTGGTGACGGAGGCCGTCCACTGCTTTTCCGTCAAACGCTGCTGGCGCAATATGTCGGTGGAGTGACAGGAGAGACACGCTCGCTCGGCAACCTCCCGGCCGTTTCCTTCGGGTAACGGCGTCCGCACCGCCCCCAAAATCGGCCGCGAAGCGTCGAACCCTCCTCCCGGAGCCACGCCCGCGTCGTGAGCGCGTAGCGCAATCACAATGCCCAACGCGAGAAGAGCCGGAATGACGATCAGAACCCACCTCACGCCGTCACCTCGATGGTTACCGAATGCCACCCGTTGTAAAGATATCCGCTTTGATTCCAGACCGGTTCACGCGGTTGCACGCTTCCTTTGCTGTCCGTGGCCCTAACGAAGAGAGTGTTGGCACCGGGATGGGCGGGCTTCCACTCATACTCCCAAAGACGCCATGCATACGGATCATGGTCGGGGAGAAGACGAGCCGGCTCCCAGCGTTCTCCATCCGTCCCGAGTTCGACGTTGACGATATCCGGGGCTCCCGACAACGCGAAGCCTCGAATCGTGGCGGACGATCCCATGCTGATTTTGGTCGGGGCATGGGTAATGTTGGATTTTACGAAGAGCTCGGTGACCGGATGCATTTCATCCGGTTTTTTGGGCACCCCGGGTTCTCCCGGCTCATTTGGATAGCGGTAGGCCACATCCACATAGAATCCGGTTTGCGGTTGGGGTTGCGGGCTCAAGCGAGCCACCCATTTCATCCAGTGATCCCCCGCCCAACCTGGAACCACCAACCGCGCGGGACCCCCGTGCAACGCCGGCAATGGTTCTCCGTTCATCTCGTAAGCGATGATGCCTTCCGACATCACCTTTTCCATTTCGACGCTCCGGTGAAAGGGCGGGACCTTGCCTGGAGGGGTGTCGGTTCCATAGGTATGAAGATGGCGGCCGGTGCCGCGGACGCCGGCGCGCTCCAGCACGTCCTTGACGCCAACGCCGGTCCAGCGCGCGTTTCCCACCGCCCCATACTTCCACTGCACGCCGGGCACGATCGGCCGGTACAGGGCCCGTCCGTTACCCGCGCACTGGAGCACACACGTCGCGGTCGTCTTGGGCATGCCTTTGAGCTCGGTCAAGGACAAACGCAATGGCGTCGTCACCTCGCCGTCCACCGTAAGGGCCCAGGTGGCGGGATCCGGCATGACGGGGATCCAATGCGAGCGCACGAAAAAGAGATCGTTGGGAGTCAGGTAGGTGGTCAACGCGTCGAGTGGCGTTTCGGCATCGGTCGCATAGGCATTCATTTGCAACATGCGACGATCGAGCACCGGCAGCCGCTCCGCCGCGGCCAGGATGCGTTTGGGCATGACGGCCCCGAGAAGAGCCAGACCGAGAAAACTCCGGCGGTCCAGGTTCATGGGTCCTCCTCCAGGCCGTTATTGTCTCAGGGCCGGAAGCGCTCCGTCACGTCCTCGTTCGTGCGCGGAAAGATGACCCGGATCTCGCTTCGCCGCAGCCGGGGATCGTCTCGAAGATCGATCTCGAACTTGAACTTCTTCTCCAGCCGTGCCAGCCGTTCCGAGGTTTCCGCGAACAAGTACTGCGCCATCTCGGGGGAGACCCGGAGCTCGATTTGCTTTTCCTGCGTGTTCACCCCGATGCGGGTGAGGGTGCGCTCGAGTTTCAAGGACACCGACTGCAGGCTCAAGATTTTGCCCAGCCCGTCGCAGGTCGGGCAGTCGTCCGAGTAATAGTGAAGCAAGCTCGGCCGCTCACGCTGGCGCGTCATCTCGACCAAGCCCAGCTCCGAAACGGCGAAGGTCTTGGTGCGGCTGCGGTCGCGTTTCAAGTTCCGGCGCAGCTCTTCCAGCACCGCCTTCTTGTTCACCTCGGTTTCCATGTCGATGAAATCAAGCACGATGATCCCGCCGATGTCGCGCAGGCGCAGCTGCCGGCTGATTTCGCGGGCCGCCTCCAGGTTCGTCTTCGAGATCGTATCTTCCTGGTTGCGCTTGCCCACGAACCGGCCCGTGTTCACGTCGATGGCCACCAAGGCTTCGGCCTGATCGATCACGATGTAGCCGCCGTGTTTGAGCCAGACCTTGCGTTCGAAGAGCTTTTCGATCTCCGGCTCGATGCGGAACGCATCGAAGATGGGGAGCTTCCCCTTGTATGGACGCACGCGGTTAACCAGGGCGGGCGACACCGATTCGAGGTACATCCCGATCTCGTGGTGCACCTCGGGAGAGTCGACGATCACTTCATCCACATCCTCGGTCAGCAAATCACGAATGAGGCCGGTGGCGAGCGACATTTCCCGGTGCACGAGCGCGGGCGCGGGCGCGGAGACCGCCCTCCGCTCCGTCTTCTTCCACATTTTGAGCAGGTAGTTGAGATCCTCCCGGAACTCCTTCTTCGAGCGACCCTCCCCCGCCGTACGGGCGATCACCCCACCGCCTTCGGGTTTGATCTCGCGCAGGATGCGCTTCAGGCGCACCCGCTCGTCGCGGCTGGGGATCTTCCGTGACACGCCGACGTGATCGGCGCCGGGCATATAGACCAGGTATCGTCCGGGCAGGGAGACCTGCTGGCTTACCCGAGGGCCCTTGGTAGAAATGGGCTCCTTGGTGACCTGGACCACCACTTCCTGACCCTTGGTCAGATGGTCCTCGATGCGGGGAGCTTGTTCCCGCCGCGGGCGGCGGCGCTGCGGCCGGTAGCGGCTCGGGGCGGCTTCTCCGGTCGTGCCGTCCGACTTGACCTCTTCATCGTCGAGGTCGATGTCGTCGCTCATGGAATTGAACAGATCGGAGGCGTGGAGAAACGCGGTCTTGGCCAGACCGATCTCAACGAACGCTGCCTGCATTCCGGGCAGGACGGCGTTGATCTTCCCTTTGTAGATGTCTCCTACGATCCGCCGCTCATCGGGCCGCTCCACGAGCAGCTCGACGAGCTCACGATCCTCCAGGATGGCAACCCGCGTTTCCTTGGGTTCCGCGTTGATGACGATGGACTTTTGCATCGAAAACGAATCCTCATGAGGCCGTCCCTCCGCGGACCGGCTGCCGCCACCATTCGAAACCGGGTGCCACGACGTCGAGCGGGTCGAGCCAAGATTGCCGACCAGGGATATAGAGGCCGCTTCGATGTACGCGAAGCAGCCGCTCGTCCACGCGGGTCCAGTCGAGAAGAGCAGCGGTCCATAGCTCAGGACGTGCGCTGTCGGGGCGGTTCAGCGTGAGCGCCAAGCTCAACACCGGTCTCCCCCCGTCGTCACGCACGACTTCGGCCCGGAGCATTGACGGCCGAGCATTGAATGTCTTGCGCTCGCCTCCGCGTCCCTTCGTGATATCCAAACGCGACGAGGCCTTGACCGAGGCCACTCGGTCTTCGAGGCGAGCTCGCAGCTCGTCGAAGCTCATGTCGCGCAGGTATCGCCGGATGAGGGAATCGGGAAACGAAACTTCGTAGGTCGCGATCTGAATGACGCTCGAGAGGGAGTCGGGCTCGGTGCGCATGGGCGCCGACGCCACGACGGTAAGCCCCTCGGGCAGGGACTCGTTCAAGGAAGCCACGAACGGCTCGGGAACTTCCCTGACGAAGGCCACATCCAAGAACTCCGCACCGCTGGTCATCCCCAGAGGGAGCGGAGGTCCAAAAGAGATTTTGAGCCGACGTTCCTTACCTCCCGTCACAGCAACGGGAAGGCGGCTCTTGCGGAACGCTCGGAAGAACGCGCGGGTCACATCCAGATGGGAAATGAACCGGACGCGCTCATCTTTGGCGGCCTTGAGCCGGAAACGATCGCTTTGGCGCACATCCCGCGCGCGGCCTTCACGCCGGGGACGCCGCCCTTCGTCCACCGTTTTGCTGCCGGTGGTGGTTCGGTCTTGGGTCGAAACTAGAGCAGGGTCGTTCGAGCTGCCCGCGCACTCGCCGCTCAAAGAGAGCGCCAATCGAGCGGGTGGGGTGTCGAAAACGGACAGGCGCGCTTCGAGCTCGTTCCATTTTTGAGCCAGAACTCGCGCCGCGCCTTCGGGATCCGGAGGCAGGCATTCCCACCACGCTCCGATCTCGGGAAGAAACGCGCCCGCGCGTTCTCCTCCCAGCCGGAGCGCGGTTTCCACGCACGACCCAGTGGCGTGGGGCGCCAGCACGCGGACCTTGCTTCTACCCAAACGGTGTCGCCACTCGGACACGAGTCGATTCCACGCTTCGGCGCTCAGGCCGGGCGCGTCTTCCCAGGACGTGTGGCGTACCGGAACGAACGGACGAAGCTCGACCGAGAGGTGGGGTCGCCTCGAGGCCTTGCCTCGATTTACCGCCACCCCCTCGAGAACCTCCACCCCTTCCCGGCGGTCTTCCTCGGTCTCGCCGGGCATGCCAAGGAGGATCGAGAGCCGGACCCCCGCCCATTCGCCGCGCAAGGCCACGGCGACCGATTCCTCGAGAGCGGCGCGAGAGAGCGGCCGGCCGCTTTGCTCGCGCAACCGTTCGGAAACCGGTACGGGGGAAAAGTGAAGATCCGCGCGCCGCGCTTTTTGCAGCTCGCGCGCGACGGCCGGCGTGAAGCAGCTCGCATCGACTTCATTCACCCGAACGTGAATGCCTTCCGGCGCAAATCGAAGATTGAGGGTCTCCAGGAGCGACGCCAACGCGGGATGACGCGCGGCGCCTTCTCCGGCCAAGAGCAGCTCTCCCTCTCCGGAACGGTCGAGAAGTCGCGCGGCTTGGGCCACGGTTTCTTCCACCGGTCGAACGCGGAGGGACCGTGGAGGGGAGGCATAGCAAATGGGTCCGGCCGGCCGGGCGATTTCCAGGACCGAAGCTTCCGCGCTCGTGTCGATCAGCGGAGTTAGCCCGCCGTCCTCCGCCATCCCTAGTTGAGGGCGCCAGCGTCCCCCCGGGGCTCGGGTCGACGACGGAAAGCGAGGCACGAGAACCCCTTCGACTTCGGACAAACGAAAGAGGGCTTCGCGGCGCTCCGCGTGAGATCGGTCATACCGGGACATGGCGACCAGGACATCCTCGATGAGAGCTTCGGCATCCCCGAAAAGAAATGCGTCCACATACGCAGTAGAGGACTCGGGATACCAGGCCGCATCACCTCCGAGGAGAACGATGGGATCGTTGGGACCACGGTCTGCGCCAAGCGTTGGGACTCCACTAAGAGAAAGGAGTCGCAGGGTACGGGAAAAGGACAACAAACCCGGGGCAAGGATGATCAGAACATCGAACCTGGAGAGTGGCTGTCGGTAGGCCAGAGAGAAAGGCGGCAGTTCTTGTTCCATTAAGAGGGCCAAGAGATCCGCCTCGGGCAGTGCCGCGAGATCGTAAAGGAACGTGTCCGCGGGAAGCGATCGAGTCAGGTGTCCCAACTCGGCGAACAGGCTGCGGAGCAACGGACTGGAGGTGGCCGTCTCGAAGATCTCCGGGCTCAGAATGCAGAGCCGAAGGCGAGCGCGGTCGAAATCACCGACGACGCGGAGTCCTGGTGGCGCCACGTAGCGTCCCGGTTTTGCCACCAAGGGGAGGGCGGACTCCTCCAGGCCGTCGAGGCCGTTTTTCATCGGCACAGAATCCAGATCGGTTAAAAGTGGGAAATTGCCCCGGTCGACTGGGGTTGCCCCCGGGAATGCATCGCGGCCCGCCGAACCGGATAGAGGGCACAGTCCAGCGGCAAGTCCAAAAGCTATCAGAAGATGGACTTTTCCTCAACCGAGCCGCCGAGCGCCTGGGGGCTGGATCTAAGCCAGGGCGACCGCCATCGGTAGCCCACCCCCCGCTCCCTGCCGGCGGAGCACCTCCAGGCACTCGAACAGGGTGCTCCCTGTGGTGATGACGTCGTCCATCACTACCCAGGAACGCCCGGGGACCCAGTTTGGTTCCAAAAGAGCAAACGCTCCGCTCACGTTCCGTTGCCGATCGTCCTCCCCCAGCTTGGCTTGGGCGTGGGTGGATCGCTTTCGACTCAGAAGGTCCGGAATGTACGGAATTCCCCAGAGACTGGAGAGCTCTCGCCCGAGGAGCTCTGCTTGGTTGTAGCCGCGCTCTCTTCGTCGCGCTCGAAAGAGCGGAACCGCGGTGACACCGGTTGCCTCCGGAGGAGGGATCCGCCGCGCGGCGAGGCGTGCCAAGGGGCTGGCGAGGCCCGGACACCCCGCGTACTTCATGCGATGAAGCACCCGATCCAAGGGCGTCTCCATCCAGAATGCGGCCCTGCCTCGCCACGCCGTGTGCTCGTGAACACTGCAGTAGAGACCGGCTTCGCGCCCCTTCGTTTTTCGTTCTTCGAGCCGGCAGGCCAGACACAAGGGGAGGTCCGGTACCGCTCGAAACCTGCGCCGGCACGTACCGCACACCCAGCGCGGTCCGTCCAACTCGCCGTCACAACCGGGGCAAAGCGGCGGAAGGGCGATGTCGATGAGCGATCGGGCGAAGCGCTTGGAAACCCTGCGAGCCGTCCTGGGGAACTGCATACCGTTTCCTGACGGCGGGGTAGGAAGACACGAATCCTAGCAGCTACACGTCCGTTCGCCGAATCGAAACATTGAAGAGCAATCCCATTTGCGCCATCGTGGCCAGCAAGAACGTACCGCCGTAGGACAGAAATGGCAGTGGAATCCCGGTGACGGGAGCCAGTCCCAAGGTCATGCTCACGTTCACCGCTACGTGAAAGACGAGCGATGAGCAAATGCCCACCACCAATAAGCTGGCGAATCGACTTCGCGCCTTCATGGCCAGACGTATCGCTCGCGTGACCAGGAGGGCAAACGCGGAAAGCGCGGCAAGACAACCCAAGAACCCCCACTCCTCGCCCAGAACCGAGAACACGAAATCGGTGTGCTGCTGCGGCAAGAATGCGAGTCCCTTTTGCGTTCCCTTCAAGAACCCGCGTCCAGTCAACCCTCCGGATCCAATGGCAATGCGCGATTGAATAACCTGATAACCCGCCCCCGCCATGTCCTCTTCCGGATCCAGGAACGTGAGCACGCGTTGCTGCTGATACGGTTTCAGACTATTCCACACGATCGGCGTGACCGCCCCCGCGGCCGCGTTGACCAAAAGCACTACAATGAGCAACGATCGGCGCAATCGCAAGAAATAAAGCCCCGCCGCCAGCGCAATCAGAAAGGGAATCCACAACCAAATCTTGACCGCGAGGATCATGCTCAAAAGAGGTGCGACGATCATCAGGATCGCGATCAGGGGCATGCCGATCCAATAAATCATCGTTACCAGCGACGCCGGAATGCTCAACGCCGTGCCCAAGTCCGGCTCAGCCAAAATCAAGGCGAACGGCAAAAACGCCACCGCGAGCACGGGCAAGAGCGTCGAAAGCCGCCGAATGTCGAGCCGCGGTTGGGCCAACATGCGCGCCACCAAGAGCATCGTGGCGAACTTGGCCACCTCCGAAGGTTGAAACTGAAATCCTCCGAGCGCAATCCATCGTTTCGCTCCTAACCGCTCCGCCCCGATCACCGGGACGACCAAGAGCAGGAGGATCGAAACGACGTAAAGCACGTGGCAGTACTCCTCCCACACGCGATACGGCACCACCGTGCAGAAGAGGAGGACGAACATCCCCATTACCATCCACATGACTTGGCGGTTGAAGAGCTGGCTTCGACCGGGCAACGCGGGGACCTGGCTCGCCGAGTAGACGAGGATGAGACCGAGTCCCATCAAGAACAGAACGCACCCGACCAGGGTCCAGTCGACGTTCCGAAGCGCTCGTCCGCGCATCAGTCCGAATCCACCGTTTGCACGACCAGAGAATCGGGGACCCCGAAAAACGCGTCGAAGATGCGGCGCGCAACTGGGGCGGCCACCGTTCCGCCGTGGCCTCGGTTCTCGAGCAACACCACTGCCGCCACCCGCGGATGATCGGCGGGGGCGTACGCGACAAACAACGCGTGGTCGTAACCTGGGTTTTCCGCGGTTCCGGTTTTGCCCGCCACCGGAATGCCGTGCACGCGGGCGCTCTTGGCTGTTCCGGATTCCACCGCCATGCGCATGCCCAGCCGCACGCGTTCCAACGCCGTGGCATTCAGCTTCACGTCCTCGGTCACCGGGCCCAGCCGCGGTTCGGCGTAGGGGTGTTGGCGCTCTTCCGGTCCGACGGATCGCAACAAGCGCGGGGTGACTTCACGGCCGCCGGTCGCGATCATCGCGGTCGCACGCAAGAGTTGGATGGGTGTGGTCTGAATTTCCCCTTGACCAATAATCAAGTTGAGAGCGAGACCCGGACTCCACTGCCGTTTACCGAATCTTTCATCGTAGTAGTCGCTGCTCGGAATGAGACCGTTTCGCTCTTGCGGCAGGTCGATGCCCGTCTTCTCGGCGAGGCCGAACAGGCGCGCCACTTTGGCAATGCCATCCACCCCAAGCGCAGGAGCGAGTTGATAAAAGTAGACGTCGCAGGATTGCGCGAGAGCGCCGAGGTCGTCCAGGGAGCCATGACCGCCATGTTTCCAGCAGTGAAACACGCGATTACCGAAGCGTTGCCCACCGAAGCACGGTGACTCGTACTGGCCGGGGCGGATGACGCCCGCCGCCAGTGCGCCGTACTCGGTGATGGGTTTCAGCGTTGATCCCGGCGGATAGGCGGACTGAATGGCACGGTTGAGGAGCGGCCGGCCTTCGGTCATGAGCGCCTTCCACTCCTCCTGATTCAGGGAGCTGGAGAAGACGTTGTCGTCGAACCCGGGACGACTGGCCATGGCCAGGATCTCGCCCGTCCAGACGTCCATGAGAATCGCCGCCCCCCGAATTTCGGGTGCAGGTTCAGGGCCTTCGTAACCCGCGGCATCAAGGGCGCGTTCCGTGGCGCGTTGCACGTTCACATCCAAGGTAAGCTCGAGATCGCGACCCGGACGCGTCGGCACCGGTTCACGGCGGTTAAACGCTTCGCTTCTGCGCCCGAGCACGTTCACCTCCACGTAACGGTTCCCGTATTATCCGCACAACAAATCCTCGTATAGCAGCTCGATGCCCGTCTTCCCGATCAGGGATCCAGTGTGGTATCCACGCTCGGTCAGAGCTTCGAGCTCTTTCTCCCCAACTTCCCCCACATACCCGAGCACGTGCGCGGCCAGCGTGTCGGAGGGGTAGCGCCGGACGGGCTCCACCATCACCGAAACGCCGGGCAACGAGATGATGTGCTCCGCCACCCGAGCCACCATCAAGGTGTCCGCGTTTCGCACGAGTCGCACCGGTTTGTAAGTCGTCTTACGGTCGCGGGCGATTTGCTCCTCGAACTTCGCCGGATCCTGATCGACGAGACGGGCCAGACGTTCCACGGTTTGATGCAACAATTCCCGGTTCTTGTGGAAGGGCTCGTACTGCGGGTCGATGTTGATTGCGAACGATGGGGTCATCTCGGCGAGGACCACCCCGTTACGGTCCAGAATCCGTCCGCGCGGACCCGGTACGAATTCGGGGCGCAGCCAGTTGCGTTCAGCCAGCTCGCGGCTACGGCCCGAGGTCATGACCTGAAGGAAGAACAACCGACCGACCAGGATGAGGAAGACAAGAAGACCGATTCCGAGCAGCACCCAGCCGCGCTCGCGCCGGTCGTTACCGCTTGAGGCTGGCCTGCTTCTCATATTCCCTCAGGGTGCGAAGCGTGGTGCGGCTCCAGGCCGGCCGGCGATTGCGTCCCAAACCGAGGCTACGATCGCCGAGCGGAACAAGAATCGCGGTCAAGACTGCACTCGGAAGCGCAATCCGCACGAAGTACCAGAAGAAGCCGCTCAGGCCTCCGTGCACGATGAGATAAGTGAGAAGCGGCTTCGCCATGCCTGCGCCGAAGTTCATGAGCACGTGGGTGCCGAACGCTTCGCGGTAAACCGTGCGGCCTGCAACGCCAACTCCCCAGGCGACTAGAGTTATCGGCAAGGCCTCGGTCCCGATGGGGTTTCCCGCCAGAAGATCGCGCAAGAGTCCCAAGCAAAGACCCACCACCACGCCCCGAGGCGGGGGCAGGCGCAACCCGGCCACCACGACAATGCCGAGCAACAAATCCGGCTGAGCGGCGAACCGACCAAACAAGACGTAGCGAACCATCTCCGCGGCGAACGCCAGCAGCAAGAGCCATCCCACGGTTTTCACCGCGTGCTCTCTCCTCGCCAGGTGGTGTCGAGGAGCGAAGCGCCTCGTGCCTGCACGGGGGCGAGCACGAACACTTCCTCGAGCTGGTGAAAGGCAACGAAGGGCGAGAGCGCAACATCTTTGAGCAGCCGCTCCGGAGGCTCGGACACGGAGGCCACGGTCCCTACCGGAAGATCGGGGGGAAATACGCCGCCCAACCCGCTCGAAACCAGCGTATCCCCGATCGAGAAATCGGCGCGATAGGGCACCTGATCCACTCGTAGCCGGCCCTGTCCCGGATCCCAGTCCACGATCCCAAGCGCGCGGCTACGAACATTGCGCACGCTCACCGCAATGGCTTCGCTTTGCAGCAATCGCACGCGCGCGCGCAATCGCTGTACCTGATCCACAATTCCGGCCAGCCCATCCACGGTGAGTACGGCCGCCCCCTCCTCGATTCCGGAGCCGCGGCCGGCATCGATCCAGGCAAATCCCCGCAAGGGATCCAGATCGAGTCCTTGAATGCGCGCGGGAACGAGGGTGTATCCGGTGGGCGGCGGATAGTCGAGCATGGCGCGTAAGCGCCGGTTCTCCGCTTCCGCGCGGCGCAAGGAGGCCAGCTCGAGCTCGAGCTTCATGACCCTCCCCGTCGTGGGCCGCGACCCGGTCATGGCCCGCGCGAGCCGCACCGGTTGAGAAAAGACGGCCAGAAAGGCGCCGGAAATACCTTCGACGGCCGGGGTCAATATCGGAGGGCGGCCCACCAGAGTGCTGGTGAGTCCCAGCACGAACAACAGACCGGCGAACGAGAGGATAGCGAGCCCGCGGCGGCGCTCGAAGGCCGCGAAGAGCCGCCCTATTGGACCGAGAAGCAAATTCGGGACGGACATCGCGCGGCCGACTTTCGACTCAGTCTCGGAACGACTTCATCAACACCTTCTCGTACTGCTCCAGATTCTCCAGCACCTTCCCCGTGCCGAGCACCACGCACAAGAGCGCTTCCTCGGCCACGGTGATGGGAAGGTTGGTTGCTTCTCGGAGCAGAACGTCCAATCCCCTCAAGAGGCTGCCGCCTCCCGTCATCAGAATGCCTCGATCCACGATGTCGGCGGCCAGCTCGGGGGGAGTTTGCTCGAGGGACGTGCGCAGCGCCTCCACGATCTGACTCACCGGTTCCTGCATGGCTTCCCGGATTTCGGTCGAGGTGATCTTGATCGTCTTGGGAATGCCGCCGATCAGGTCGCGGCCCTTGATCTCCATCTCCTCTTCTTGCTCGAGCGGAAACGCAGAACCCACGCGGATCTTGATCTGCTCGGAGGTTTGCTCCCCGATGAGAAGGTTGTAGGCGCGTTTTACGTACTGGACGATCGCTTCGTCCATCTTGTCGCCGCCCACCCGAATGGACGTATCGTGGACGATGCCGTTCAGCGTGATCACCGCAATTTCGGTGGTACCGCCGCCGATGTCGATCACCATGTTCCCGCACGGTTGATCGACCGGGAGACCGACGCCAATCGCGGCGGCAATCGGCTCCGCGATGAGCAACACTTCACGCGCCCCCGCGGCTTCGGCCGAATCGCGCACCGCGCGCTTTTCAACTTCGGTAATGCCGGAGGGAACCGCGACCAACACCCGGGGACGAACCAGGAAGCGGCGCTTTTGCACCCGCTGGATGAACTCCCGGATCATGTCCTCAGTTTTTTCAAAGTCGCTGATCACACCGTTCTGGAGTGGGCGAACGGCGAAAATGTCTTCGGGGGTGCGGCCGAGCATGCGTTTGGCTTCTGCACCAACCGCAAGCACGCGACCGCTCAGTCGATCAACCGCCACCACGGAAGGCTCGTTGAGAACGATGCCCTTGTCTTTGATGAAGACAAGCGTATTGGCAGTGCCGAGGTCGATCGCGACATCGGTGGTGAAGACGCCCATCATGCGGTCGAGCATCGGCGCGCTCCCTCGCGGAGGGCGGGTGCTCTGCGTGATGCCGGCGGTTCGGAGTAAACCCTCCATCCTTCCTCCTCCGTCCAAGCGCGCCCCAAGCTAACAAAGGGGTGGGGTCGCAGCAAGGGGGAAAACGGTCGAACTCCTTTATCGGAAAGGAGGTTCCGGAACTTGCGCAAAAAGAACAGTCCTGCCTGCCAAAAAAAAGAAAGCCGCGCCGGTTGACGCCCGGCGCGGCTTTCCGAAGGGTCGATTTCGGGCCTAGAAGTAGTAGCTGGCCGTGATACGGGTAAGCGGGACGTCGGTCGTCCGGCCGCTCAGGAAGTATCCGCCGCTGAACATCCAGTCCGGATTGAGGCTCGCGTCCACGTCGAAGTGATCGAAGTGGAGGCCGGCACCCAGCCCGAAGGTGAAGCTGGAGAACTTCGCGTCCGTGTCGATCGCGTCGTCGCTCGCGTTGTCAAAGGTCTTCCGCGCGCCGCCCCGCAGGGTCAGCCACGAATACGCGTCGAACTCCGCGGCCAGGAAGAGCGTGGGAATGCTCCAATCCGAGATATCGGTGCCCACGACGTCATCCTGGTCCTTCCGATAATCGGCGGAAAGCCCCAGGATCAACAGGTCGCTGCCGTTGACCTCGTAGTTGAGGGCCACGCCGGCATTGAACGTCGACCGGGTCACGTCCAATTCCGTCCCTCCCCCCGCATCCGCGGTGAGATCCAGCTTGGTGTACTTGATGAGCGGCACCAGGGTCGAACGGTCGCTGACCTCGGCCATGATCCGGCCGGCCAGGTTGTAGGACAGGTTTCCCGCGTCCTCACTGGTCACCGTTCCCGTGGCGTCCTTGTCTTCCCAGCTCAGCCAACCAAGTTGGGCCGCCAGTTCGAGCATGGTGTTTTCGGCCATGCCGAACTTGGCGCCGCCGGTGATGGCGAGGACGTTGGTGTTGGGATCGCCCAGGCTCTGATCGAAGCCATCGATGGGCGACGTCTTGGCGCTTCCCGGCTCGATACTGGAGTTCTGGTACAGGATGGAGGCGCCGATCGTGGCCCCGCCGAAGTCCTTCGCCCAGGTAATGTCGAACTGGGCATCGTCGATGGGATCCGGAACCCCATCGCCGTCCACGTCGGCGGTGGCGTCGGTTTGCACCTGATTCAGGTAAACCGCAAAGACACCGTAGGTTGTGTTGTCACCGGCCCCGATGACGCCGACCGATCGGTCATTGCCGAAGGTTCCGGTATTGGAATCGTTGGTCCCCAGCCCAATGGTAGCCACATTCTGGAATCGGGCCGCCACCGTGGGGAACGTCCGGAAGTTGAAGTAGTCCTCGACGTACTCCCGCTGCAGCGCCAGGGACTCGAGGCGGGCGTCGGACGCCATCGCCTGCGCGGCAAGGAAGAGGCCGAGAGACAATCCAACGCCCAGCAGAATTAGACGGGACGCTTTCATGTTCTCCCCCCTTTTCAGGTCCACAGGGCGACCAAGACCGAGCCCGCACCGGGGCCTGCCAGGTCGCCAAACGGCCAGCACCCTAATGGCGGGTCCCCGCCCTTGTCAACCGGGGGGCTGCTGGAGAAGGACGGGGCTCCCCCCCCGGAACTGACGGTGGAGGTCGCGGTCGAAAAGGGGGTTCCCGGGAAGGAGGGAATTGATGCGGACCCGGCCCCGCGCGTGAAGGAACTCACTATTTCCCAATGAGATACCGACGTGACCGACCGCCAGGTCGGAGGGGCCGAAAAAGACCAGGTGCCCGAACTGGGCCGCCTCCGGCTCCCGGTAGACATACGTCTCTTTCCGGGCCCAGCGGAATTGATCTTTTGCGTCTCGAGGCAGCAGGACCCCGTGGAGGTGAAAGACGGTTTGCACCAACCCGGAGCAATCCAGCCCCTTGGCGGTGACCCCTCCCCATTGGTAGGGCACTCCTAGAAATCGCATGGCCGCCCGGACGACCGAGTAGAGGTCTCGGGTTCTCGGCCGCGGGCGCATTGTCTTTCGATCGACCAGAAGATCTCGGGAGTGGAGGTAGCCCCTCTGACCGTCGGGGAGCTCCACCCGGATCCACAGGCCGCTTCTGCCAAGACGGGGCAGCCTCACTCCGAGGGTGGCCTCACGGAGGCCCTCCCCCCGCAGGCTGGGGTCGGAGCGAATACGAGCCGTCAAGGCATCGACCTCGACCAACGGCCCGGACTGGAAGACATCCAACTCCCGCCGGGTGACGGGATGCACGGCCCAGCTTCGAATCCACCCCTTGTAGCCGTCGGGGGATTGGACCCGGAGCCACCGCCGCTCGTCGGCGGTGCGGAGTACCGTGAGCGGTGTGCCCAGGACGACCTGGGACCCCTGTTCGGCGGTGTGTCCCGGTTCCTTGCGGATTTCGCCGATCGCCTCGTTTACGATGACCGTCTCGCGCATGAACCCTCGTTTCACTGACCGCCGGTCAGTTTGTAGTTACCAAATCCCTCGGGATCTTGAAACACGTAGCTCACGTTGCGCTGGTCGTAATACCAGATCTCGGTTTCGATGCGCGTCGTCGGATCGAACGTGCGCTCTGAGCGGTCGGGATCGCCGTGCTGAATGAGAATGCGCCCGCGATCCGATCTCCAGCCCGGAACCACACCGCCAAACCGATTGGTCGCTTCCTCGACGCGTTCCAGAAAACGGCCCAGTGCTTCGTTTGCGGTGGTCTCGGGCGTAGTATCGCGCCGTTTCCAGAATCGCGCCCACACCGAAGGCAGCGAATCGACCGATGCGGTTTCGATGTCCTGCCTCTCCGCTCCGCCGGCAATGTAGCCGAGCACCGTGCGGACGAGAACCGGATCGCGAAGAAGATCGACACCGCCCAGGGTCACCTGAAACTCCCCACTTCGATTGACCGTCCCCTGGGAAGCGGTCAGCGTGATCTGAAACGTGTACTGGCCGCTTCCCCACCTCGCCGGGTTCTCGCGAAACTCGAGTCGCGACGCTCCCCGAGCAACGAAACTGGAGTCCTTCACCACTCGCGCGTTCCGGCGTAACGCGAAACTCACCCGAAGGGAATCGGTGTCGACAGGAGGGGTCGCGGAAAGAAATATTGCAACCACATCCTTTCCACTGAAGCGATGCGAGGGCACATACGTGAAGTTCTCGAATACGTAATCACTACCTTCGAGGCTTGAAAACAGACCTACTCTTGGAGTGGATACCGGAAAGGGCTCCTTTCCGAACTGAGGAACAGTCATTTCCAGATCCGCTCGTCCATCGCCTTCGAACTCCAGGCCTTTGGCCTGAAATCGAACCTTGATCTTTCCGGGAGCGGCGCGAAAATTCCAGAGGACGAGGCGTGGGGAACCCGTCTTAGCTGGTTCGACCCGTTCCTTATCAAGCAACGTGTGTCCGTCGTCATCTTTCACCCGACACGACACGACGAGAGGTCCCATCGTCACGCCGGCGATCGAATCGATTTGGGCAACGATCCCCACGTTGGCGCTGTCCCCATGGCTCGGCTCGGCGAAGCCATCGAGGCCGATCGACAGCGGCTTTCGGGCCGCAAACGCCGGGGCAACAAGAAACGGGAACAGGAGAAGAGCGACGAAGCACGCCCGCGGCGCGGTCATCCGCCGATACGGTGCATGCTCCGACCATCCACCGGACCTACGAGCTCTCCCTCCAGGAGGGCGCGATGATAGGGATGCTCCTCGGGTTTCTGGCCGATGGCCTTCCGGAAGAGCATAGCCAGCTGGTCATCGTCCGCCCCGCTTCGTATC
>Ga0114129_10003123_pt1 | contig 23228 bp, 21 predicted proteins | sample RhiMetdeltSRZDD1_FD_80071 | JGI IMG/M metagenome (GOLD analysis project Ga0114129, IMG submission 80071) | Populus rhizosphere microbial communities from Tennessee, USA - Rhizosphere MetaG P. deltoides SRZDD1 (version 2) (version 2) | ecosystem: Host-associated > Plants > Roots > Rhizosphere >...
CGGCGCGTCTCCTCGGGCCCGAACACCCGCTCGGGCAGCGCGGGATCCCGCACCACGCGCACGAGGTTCTCGTAGTCGGTCGTCTCCGGGATCTTGAAGGAAGACCAGCCGGCGGAAGTCGCCTTGAGCTCCGGGTGGAACGCGAGCGCGCGGGCCCAAGCGACGACCGCGCCGAGATCATCCGGGGCCTCGGCGGAGGCGATCCCCGTCTCCGCCAGCTCGCGCTCGGGATCCGCCATGAAGGTGTGGGCGACGTGGCGCACCACGACCGCCTGGTAGGCGGACTCGAGGGCGGCCAGATCCCAGCCCGCGATCTCCTCCGGCTTCGGATGCGGCTTGAGGACGCGCTTGTCGAGGACCTTCTTCTTGAAGTCGAGGACCCGCCCGTCGTCGAGGTGGCGCTGCTGCAACGCGGCGTAGTCGGCCTCGATGCGGAACAGCCGCGCCACGAACGCGCCCACGTGGGTACCGACCTTGATGATGATCTCGGACGCCTTCAGCGGCTCGTAGCCGTCGCCGCGCGCGGCGCGGTACGCCTCGTATTCGTCCGAGAGCGCGGGCTCGGCCGCCTTCAGCTCGTCGCGGAAGACTCGGTCGAGGGCAGCCAGACGGCGGACGCGATTGAGGTCGGCGAATCGGAACCCCGCGATGCCGAGGCGCAGGTTCCAGGAAGGATCGCTGGTACGAGGAGACGACAGAGTGGGTTGGGTCATGAGGGCGTACGGCCAAAAAGAGAGGATAACACCGCCCTCGACATCGCGCCGTCTCCATCCCGCCTGAGAACGCGACCGCTCAGCGGATCGCGCGGCCGATGCGGTCCCAGCGGGTGGTTCCGTCCCGTGGATCCTGCGAGAAGTACAGGCGCCAGGCCTTGCCGCGCACCTCTTCGACCTTGAGGAATCCCCAGAAACGGCTGTCGCGGGCGTTGTCGCGATTGTCGCCGAGGATGAAGAGGTGATCGGCCGGAACTCGCTCCGGGCCGAATCGGCGGAGCATGGGCGATTCGTCGCCGATGAACTGCGTGTAGGGCTCATCGAGCGCACGACCATCGATCCAGACGACCTTGCCGCGGATCTCGATCTGCTCGCCGGGCAGGCCGATCACGCGATGCAGGAACAGGCGGGACGGATCCTCGGGAAACCGGTAGACGACCACGTCACCGCGCCGCGGCACGCGCGGACCGAAGAACACCGAGGACACGAACGGCAGGCGCAGACCGTAGGCCGCCATGTTCGCCACCACGTAGTCGCCGCTCAGGACAGTGGGCTCCATGGAGCCGGTGGGAATCCGGAAATTCCTGACGGCGCAGACGCGCAGCACGAACAGGGCCACGGCCGGCACGGCCAGGAGCCACCACCACTGCCGGCGACGCACTATGGATGCCCGCGGTCGAACAGCTTCGGCATGGGCGCCCACGCCGCCGAAGCCGTCCCCGTGCCCCGCACGTGGGTGAGGGCGTCGAAGTACGCCTGCGCGATCAGCTCGTAGCCGGCGTCGTTCGGATGCACGTGGTCGCTCATGTAGCGCGAGATGCTGCCCGTGCGCTCGAAGGCGCTGTACACGTCGACGAGCAAGGCCCCTTCCTGCGGCGCCATCGCCTTGATCTGCACGTTCATCGCCTTCACCCAGTCGTTGCGCTCGGCCGGCGCGCGCGAATCGAAACCGGTGTTGCTCGGCGTCAAGGTGGCCACCACCGGAAGACTGTTCGAGCCTTTCACCGAGCGCAGGATCTGGCGCAGGTTCGGGATGGCGTCGCAGGTCTCCGGCTTGCACGCGCCGGAGGCCCAGTCGTTCACGCCGAACGCCACCAGCGTGAACGCGGGGCGCACGCGGCGCAGCGAGCCTTCGATGAGCTCGACGCCGACCTCGGTGCGGCCGCCGCCGTTGCCGCCGTACTCGACGCCGATCCCCTGGTGATAGAAATCGCCGAGCTTGCGGCCGAGGCGCGCGCGATACCCGGAGCGGTCGGTGGAGAAGTCGCCGCCCGCGATGCTGTCCCCGAAGGCCATGTACAGGCCCGGCGTGTTGTTCCCGATCGGGTAGGTCACGGGTACGAACTGCTCGACGGGCAGCGGCACGTTGACCGTCACGTCCTGCAGCGTCGTGAGAAACGGCAGGGTGGTCGACGGCGCGACCGTCACCACGAAGGCGCCGGTACCGATCCCGTCGATGGAGGCGCGACCGTTGGCATCCGTCGTCGCCTTCTTCTGGCCGATCGCGATTTCGACGCCGGCGAGCGGCAGCTCCGGCGCGCTCATGGCGCCGTTTCTGTCCCAGTCGAGGAAGACGACGAGCCGCACGGTGTGCGTCGGCCCGACCGGACCATCGGTGACTCCAGGTCCGGTGGTCGGTCCGGAAGGGGGCTGGCTACCGCACGCCGAGACAGCGGCGGCGAGAAGAGCGACGGCGAGGCGCCTGGGCATGGCCGACGGTTATAACATCGGCGCCCGGCTTCGGTAAAACGCGCGTGGGCGAAGCGCGCCGAACGCCGGGTCGCGCCACGAACCGGTGGCGGGGGCCTATATAATGAGCAACCACATGGCCGCCGTCATCCGCAATCGCCACAAGCGCATGGGCCTCGAGCTGCCCGTCGACGTCACCGGACGCGACGCCTCGGGATCCCGCTTCGTCGAAGGGACGCGCACGTTGAACGTCAGCGCAGGCGGCCTCTGCTTCGAGAGCCGGCGCAACCTTTCGATCGGCACGCAGCTCGACCTGACGATCCCGCTGCCGCCGGCGCTGCAGTCGCGCTTCGGCGGAAGGGAGATCTACCGGGTCCGCGCCCTGGTCTGCCGCGTGGAGCGGCAAACCGGCCAGGACATGGCGAAGGTGGGCGTTCGCTTCCTGCACGAGATCGAGAAGTAGCGGCATGGGTGTGCGCTGCCCCAAGTGCGGCCTGACCCAGGTGCTGCGCGACACCTGCAAGAAGTGTGGGACGCCGTTGCCGGGCGCAGGCGCCGTGGCCGCCGCCTCCGCGCAGCCCATCGCCGCCGCCGTTCCACGCCCGGTGCCGGCCCCCGCGCCCACCCGCGCGGCCAGCACGCCTGACGCCGTCGACCCCGCCTTCGACCGTGATCGCTTCCTGCTGCGACAGAAGATGCTGACGATCCACGAGAAGTACACCGTGTGGGACGACCAGGGGCAGCCCATCATCTTCGTCGAGCGCCCGGGCCATCACCTGAAGCAGATGGTCGCGCTCTTCGCCGGCCTTGGCGCGGGCGCGGTGGCCTTCGCTGTTTTCGTCGCACCCGGCGTCTACTTCGATCAGCCGCTCTTCTTCCTGCCCGCGATCGTGGCCGCCGTCGCCGTCCTGGCCACCGTCGCCTTCCGCCTGGCCCCGTTTCGCCACATCGATTTCTACCGCGACGAGTCGAAGGCCGAGAAGCTGCTCCAGGTACAGCAGGAGCAGAAGGCCACGCTGTTCACCCAGTACTTCACGATCGTGGACGGCAGCGGCTACAAGCTCGGCCGGCTCTCGAAGAACCCGCTCACCGATCTCATCCGCAAGAAGTGGGTCTTCAGTGATCCTTCCGGCCAGCCGGTGTGCCTGGCCATGGAAGACTCGCTGCTGAAGGCGATCTTCCGCAGGTGGGTGGCGCAGCTCTTCCCGATGAACTTCATCATCGTCCGCGCCGACAACGAAGCGATGCTCGGCAGCTTCAACCGCAAGTTCACGCTGCTCGACCGCTACGTGCTCGACCTGACGCCCGACCACACGCGCTGGCTGGATCGCCGCGTGGCCCTCGCCATCGGCGTGATGCTGGATACCGGGGAGAGGCGTTAAACAGCCACCGGCAGTCGACAGTTAACAGTCAATAGTCGACAGTACGACTGACGCCTGCGCGAGGGGCCGGCGTTTGCCCCGCCCTACTTTTCGATTCCGTTGTTCCGTTACTGTTGACTGTCGACTATTGACTGTCGACTACCATTGCCCGTCACGGCACCGCGACCAGCTGGAACTGCTGGTTCGTCCCGCCCACGTACGTACGCTGCACGATGTCGGCCCCGTCCGCCGTGCCCGAGCCCACGACCTCCGCCGACTTTCCGCTGTTGCGGTTGGTGATGCGGAAGTAGCCGCTGCCGACGCTGACGATCGCCCACTCGTCGTTCGTCGCAGAACCGCCGTACGCATACTGGAAGATGTCGGCGCCTTCGGCCGTCGACGCGCTCTGCACCACCATGTCCTTGCCGCTGTTGCGGTTGATCACGCGGAAGTAGCCGCTGCCGATGCTGCGCACCTCCCACTCGTCGTTGGTGGCGGATCCCCCGTAGGTCCACTGAACGACGTCGGCGGAGTTCACGGTGGCCGCGCTCTGGACGACGGCGGCCTTGCCGCTGTGACGAGCCATGATCCGGTAGTAGCCGCTGAAGGACGGTGTCGCCGTGGGTGTCGCCGTCGGGCCCGGGGATGTCGGCGTCGGTGTGATCGTCGCGCGCGGCACCGGCGTCGGTGTCGGCGTGCCGCCGCCGGGCGGCAAGGCATCGCTGACCGTGGTGCCGATGCGCAGCGCGTGGACGTAGTCGATCACCGTGTCGTTCATCGCGCCGTAGACGCCCCACTTCGGGCACACGTGCTCGGTGTCGTACAAGCGGCAGTTCCAGCGCGTGGTGCCGCCGAGCAGTGTCTGCTGCACGCCGTTCAGCCAGATCTCCACCCAGCCGCCGTCGCGTACGCCCGACAGCTTCGCCCCCACCACCATGTGGTTCCAGGTGTTCGCGGTGATCGGCGCCGACCAGATCTCGTAGACCTCGTACGTCGTATCCGGGTTGATGCCCTTGCGATTCAGCATCACCGCGCGGTTGCCCACGACCTTGAGGGCGAGCGGCCAGTTGAGGCCGGCGGGGCCGGGCGCGGGAAAGACCTTCCACTGGAACTGCGCGTTGTTGTCGACAGTGCTCGACAGCTTGTAGCGCCAGCCCATGTAGTACGTCGAGCCGTTCTGGAACACGTAGCCGCTGCCGCCGACGGTGATGCCGTGGCTCTCGCAGCGATCGCTGCCACTCGGCTTGTTGTAGCGGAAGACGGAGCCGTACGTCCCGTCGGAGGCCACGGTGACCGAGCCGGGTGAAGCGCAGTTCGATCCGATCTGCTTGAACACGCCGGTACCACCCGACGCGTCACCGTTCCATATGAGGGAAGCCTCAGCCGTGGCCGTAGATAATATCGAGAATATCGTGAGGGCCACGCTGTGGCGCATTGATTGGTCTCCCGTAATCAGTTTTGCCGACCTGACCGGAAGATAGGCATCCTGGACCCACCGCGCAAGGGATTGAAAGTAGTAGAGCGGGTCAGCGCCCGGCGATTTCGTCGCCGAAGGCCTCCACCGCCGGGAGGTCCTCCTGCACCTTCTCCGTACGAAGCCGTAGGGCCAGCGCCTGGCGATCGGCCTCCAGAGACCGGGTCCCCTCACCCGACATGAACCGCGCGCGCAGGACGCGAAGGCTGCGCTGCGTCCGATCGGAGGCGGCCGCGTAGCGGCGCACCTGCGCGAGGAAGAACTCACCGAGGACGGCCGGAATCGCGTCGGATCCCTTGACATCCGCGCGCGTGTAGTCGTATATCGTGCGCTGACGTTTGGGATCGAACGCGCGCGTATCGAAGCCGTCGTCGGGTTCCAGGAAGACCTGTGACGTCGGCAGCACGATGCGCACTTCCGTGCCGTCGTGGGCGTGGGCCTTCCAGACGGCGACGGTGTGGTTGGACTGCGGCCAGAAGAGGCCGACGGATTTCACGCCCAGCCGCCGCAGGATCAGCGAAACCAGGGCCGACGTCTCGTCGCATTCGGCGCTCGCCGTGATCCGCGGCACGGCATCGCCGGCAGAACGCCATGCCGCCCAGATCGCGTCGGACTGCGGCTGGCGATCGGTGATCGTCCAGGCCAGGCGCCACCAACCCGCCTCGCGCGTGGCCTCGAAGGCGGTCTTCACCCGCAGGTAGTCGCGCAGGGCGGCGGCGTCGACGGGCAGCGCGTGATCGCGCGCGATCTTCGCGAAGTCCGCGCGCACGGCCGGGGTCGGATCGATGGCCGCGATCTCGCGCTCGAGGCCGGCGATCAACGCGTCGACGGTGAGGGTCTCGGCCGCACGCGCGCCGCCGGCGGTGAGCGTGGAAAGGCAAAAGGCGCCGGCGAGAGCCGCCATCGCTCTCACGCGGCGCCTCATGCGCGGCCTACTTCTTCGCGCTCTTCGCGTCCTCGACCCAGAACGTGCCGCCCGGGTACGAGTACGTGACCCGTGAGTCCGGCTTCATCTCGATGCTGTAGCCCGCGAGCTTCGGCGGCATGTAGTGGCCATTCTGGATCACCACGGGGTCGACGAAGTGCTCGTGCAGGTGATCGACGAACTCGATCACGCGTCCCTCCATCGAAGTCGAGACGGAGAGGAAGTCCCACATCGACAGGTGCTGCACGTATTCGCAGAGGCCCACGCCGCCCGCGTGCGGGCAGACGGGCACCCCGAATTTCGCGGCCATGAGGATGATGGCGAGGTTCTCGTTCACGCCGCCCACGCGGCACGAGTCGATCTGGCAGAAGTCGATCGCCTCCGCCTGCAGGAGCTGCTTGAAGAGAACGCGATTCATCCCGTGCTCGCCCGTCGCCACCTTGATGCCCAGCGGCGCCAGCGCCTTGCGCACGGCGGCGTGGCCGAGCACGTCGTCGGGGCTGACCGGCTCCTCGATCCAGTGCGGCTTGAACTTCGCCAGCGTCTTCATGCGGTCGACGGCCTCGGAGATCTCCCAGCGCTGATTGGCGTCCGTCATCAGCCAGCGGTCGGGCCCGATCTCCTCGCGCACGACACCCACGCGGCGGATGTCGTCCTCGATGCTGCCGCCGACCTTCACCTTGAAGTGCGTGAAGCCTTGCGCCAGCGCCTCTTTCGCGAGCCGGCGGATCTTCTCGTCGGAGTAGCCCATCCAGCCGACGGACGTCGTGTAGGCGCGATATCCCGTCTTGAGAAGCTGGGCCTCGCGCTCGGCCTTGCCCTTCTGCCCGCGCTCGAGGATGGCGATCGCCTCGTCCTTCGTGAGCGCATCGGTGATGTACCGGAAGTCGATGCAGGCCACGATCTGCTGAGGCGTCATGTCCGCCAGCAGCTTCCAGACGGGCTTCTTCTCGATCTTGCCCCAGAGATCCCAGACGGCGTTGATGACGGCGGCCATCGAGATGTGGATGACGCCCTTCTCGGGCCCCAGCCAGCGCAGCTGCGATTCGCCGGCCAGGCGGCGCCAGAAGCCGCCCATGTCGGCGGTGATGTCTTCGACCTTCTGACCGACCACCAGGTGCTGGAACGACTGGATGGCCATCGCGCAGATGTCGTTGCCGCGGCCGATGGTGAACGTCAGGCCGTGCCCGCGCAGGCCCTCGTCCGTCTTCAAGATGACGTAGGCGGCGGAGTAATCGGGGTCGGGATGCATGGCATCCGTCCCGTCCTGGGTACGTGAAGTGGGAAAGCGGAGGTCCAAGACCTCCATCTCACGAATGATCATGGCTTCCTATTATGTTGGATAAGGAACGCCCGGGCGGAACACGCCGGGCGTTCCGGTCGAAAATCTAGTGCCCTCCGGACGGCACGGCGCTCAAGCCCTCCGACTGGCTGAGCTTGGGCCAGAGGAATCCGTACAGCGCGATCAGGGCAAAACACGCCAGCGGCATCATGAAGGCGACGGACATGTTGTAAACGTCGCCCAGATGCCCCATGAGCTTCGGCATCAAAGCGCCGCCGGTGATGGACATGACGATGAACGCCGCCGCCTTCTTCTTCGAATCCGGCCCGAGGCCGTGGATACCGAGGGCGAAGATCGTTGGGAACATGATCGACATGAAGAAGAAGGTCCCGAGGACACCCAGCACGGAGAGCCAGCCGATCTTGAGCACGACGATGACACACATCAGCATGCTGATGAGCGCGTACGTCCCCAGCGCGCGGTGCGCGGAGACCTTGCGCAGGAGGGCCGAGCCCGTGAGGCGCCCCAGGAAGAACAGCGCGAACCCGAGCCCGCCCTGCAGTGTGGCCGCACCCTTCTCATTGATGAACCAGCTGTCCCCGCGCTGCTCGGCCCCGCCCTTCAACAGCCAGCTGTTCACGAGGTTCTCCGACACGGACGGGACCTCCGCGATCATGTAGTTGATGAAGAAGCTGAAGATGCCGGCCTGAGCGGCGACGTAGACGAACTGGGCCAGGGTGGCCGCCGAGAAGTGCGGGTGCGCCCAGATGCTATGCGACGTCAGCTTCTGCGCGAACATCCAGAGGGCGACACCGGCCACGCCGAGCGGGACGAGGAACGCCACTGCCGGCACGCCCATGCCGAGGACGAAGTTGAGGATGGCGTAGGCAGAGAAGGCGAGCACGGAAGCCCCAAGGAACATGAGGGCGAAGCTCAGGCCCTTGTTCGTCGTGCGATCGGCGGCCGCCACCTCCGCGGTGGCGTCATCGGTGTGGTACTCGTCCTTCGTCTTGATCTCGGGGACGCTCGAGAAGAAGAAGAGCGCCGCCAGCACCAAGACGATGAAGCCGATGCCGACATACGGGATGTAGAGCGTCTTGTTCGCGGCCTCGGCGCCGCCCACCGCATAGAAGAACTGCGCACCCAGGAAGGGCCCGAAGATCCAGCCCACGCCGTTGAAGGTCTGGGCGAGGTTGATGCGAAAAGCTCCGTACTCCTTGGGACCGAGGACGGTCGTGTAGGGATTGGCGACAGTCTCCAGCACGGTGAGCCCCATCGCGATGAGGCAGACGCCCATGAGGAAGGCCCAGAACTGAGAGATCTGCGTCGCCGGCCAGAACCAGAAGCCGCCTACGGAGACGAAGGCCAGGCCGAAGATGATGCCCCCTTTGTAGCCCATCTTGCGGGTGACGAGGCCGGCGGGCAGGGCCATGATCGTGTAGCCCATGTAGTGGGCGAACTGCACCCAGGCCGACTGCGCCTTCGTCAGGTGCAGCAGGTCTTGGAAATGCTTGTCCATGACGTCGATCATGCTGTTGCACAGGCCCCACAGCAGGAAGAGCGACGCGACCAGGAAGAACGTGAACGTGTAGTTCTCCCCGTTGTCGCCGATGAAGTAGCCTTTCTTACCGGTGGCGGCGGAAGCCGGAGACGTGCCGGTGGCGCTGGTCGGGCTGGCAGCCATTGGTTATGACCTTTCGTTTAGTGTGCGGACGGCGGCAATCATACCCTACCCTACCGGGTAGGGCCGGCCAACTCCGGCTTGGACGCGGCGAGCGGCAGTGCCCAGAGCTCACGGCCGCTGACACCATCGTCGGCGGGGAAATAGAGGCGGCGCCCGCTGACGACCAGCGAGCCCAGCCTCGAGGACTCCGGGCCGGGCCGCAGGTCCGCCACGATCGCGGTCCCCTCCCGCGTGCCGTCGCTGCTCCAGAGCTCGATGCCGTGGACACCGTCCTCCGCCGCGAAGTACGCGCGGCCGTCGATCTCCACGACGTCGCCCCGCACGCTGACGCGCTCGTGGACGAGCGTCGTCCCCGCCGCCGTCCCGTCCGTGCGCCAGAGGCTCGAGCCCACGTTGAACAACAGCGCGCCCCCGAGAGACACCCGCGGATTCACATAGTCCGTGTTCCCCGACCGCGCGCGAAGGAGCGCGGTGCCCTCCGGCGTGCCGTCGCTCCGCCACAGGTCGGCGAAGTCGACGACGAAGAAGAGGCTTGCCCCCGCGGCGGCGAGGCGCGTGAGCTGGGTCTCGTCGCGGAACTCCTTGAGCATCGTCCGCGCGCCGCTCTCCATGTCGGCCGTCCACAGGCCGGCTCGGCCGGATACGCCGTTCCACACGTCGTAGGTCCCGGTGGTGAAGTAGAGGCGCTGGTCGCGCGCCACGAAGCGGACGGGGTCGCTGACGGTGATGTCCTCGACGAGGGCGAGGGTGCCGGCCGCGCTCCCGTCGCTCCGCCAGATCTCGGAGTCCCACGCGAAGAACAGCCGCCCGCCCAGGGTGAGCGGGGCCAGCATGCGCGTGGGGTTGCTTCCGCGCGCGTAGCGGGAGCCGAGGTCGCGGACGACACCGGTACCCTCCGCCGTGCCGTCGCTCTCCAGCAGGCGGAACGACCGGAAGGGGGAGACGTTGGCCTGGGCCGTCTCGAAGAAATACAACCGCCCGCGCGCGTCCTGGAAGTTGTCGAGGATGAGCGACCCCGCACCGGGCACGAGGTCGCGGACGAGGCCCGTCCCCCGCGCGGTGCCGTCGCTGCGCCACAGCTCAGTGCCGTGCACGCCGTCGTCGGCGGTGAAGTACAGGTGCGGCTTCATCCAGTGGAAGCCAGTCCCCCAGGCGCGGGCGAAGTCGGTGACCATTGCGGTCCCCGCGCCCGTGCCGTCGGTGCGCCAGAGCTGCTCGCCGTGAGCCCCGTCGTTGGCGGTGAAGAACAACACGCCGTCGCCATCGGTGATGCGTCCACCGACGCCGGAGCCGGCACCCGGCAGGATGTCCTTCACGAGATACGGTGGGGAGAAGGGTGCGCGCCCCTGGGAACCGGGCGACGTCGGCGCTTCGCTCCCGCATCCCAGGCACGCGAGGAGCAGCGGTACGGCGGCGATACGCGAACGGTTCACCTTCACCGGACGACCTCCCGCTATGAGACGGGCAGCCTCCAGAACCTCGCGGCGTTGCCGCCCAGGACCGCCTGCTGCTCGGTCTCGGACAGCTCCGCCACGTAGTCCTTGAAGACGCCCATCACCTTCTCGTATTCGCCGGCCACCTTGCAGACCGGCCAGTCGGATCCGACCATCATGCGCTCCGCGCCGAAGGCCTCGAACGCCACGTCCAGGTAGCGCTCGAGCTGCGTGGGCGTCCACGCCTTCGGGTCGGCCTCGGTGACCAGGCCGGACGCCTTGCACAACACGTGCGGCTGCTCGGCCAGGGCGCGGATGTCGCGCTCCCAGTCCTTGATCTTGCCCGCCTTGATCTCGGGCTTGGCCATGTGGTCGAGCACGAAGCGCAGCTTGGGGAACTTCTTGACGAGCTCCAGGGCCACCGGCAGGTGGCGCGGAAAGATGAGGATGTCGTAGGCGAGGTTGAAGTCCTGCAGGAGCGCCATGCCGCGGGTGAACTCGGGTTTGAGGAGGAAGCGGTCGTCGGGCTCGCCCTGCACGATGTGGCGGATGCCGACCAGCTTCTTGTTCTGCGCGAAGCGCCCGAGCTGGATGCGCGCATCGTTCGACTGCAGGTCGACCCAGCCGACCACGCCGGCGATGAGCGGGTTCTGATCGGCCAGCTCCAGCAGCCAGCGCGTCTCTTCGAGGGTCTGGCGTGCCTGCACGGCGACGACATGGTCGAAGCCGGCGGCCTCCACCTCCGGCTTGGCGTCGGCGGGAAGGAAGTCGCGGCGGATGGCCTTCATGGTGCCGTCGATCCAGCCGTATTCCTCGCTCGTGTACTTCCAGAAGTGCATGTGGCTGTCGATGCGCATCGTTTTCTCCCCGCTCCGTGCGGCAGTGGCGAGCGCAAACACGGCGGCGCTCTTGATGAAGTCGCGGCGGCTCACGGCCCGACGACGACTGTGACTTTGCCGGGGCCGTGCACGCCGAGCGTCAATTGCAGCTCGATGTCCGCCGTGCGGCTCGGTCCGGTGATGGCGATGGTGCAGGCCGCGCCCGCCATCGCCTTTTCCTGCTTCTGGAACAGCTCGCCCATGCTGAAGCAGAGCTGCTCGCGCCCGACGACGGCCACGAGCTCCGGCGGCAGCAGCGTGACGGTGCGCGACGTGCCCTTGCCGGAACGCACGACGAGCGAACCCGTCTCGGCGATGGCGCCGTGCACACCCGACAGACCGATCTCCGCCCCCGCCTGCGTGTCCCTGTCGTCGCGGCCGAGGATCGCGTCCTTGGCGAGCGAGCCCACGTCGTACGGCAGATGCTCGGCATCCCAGGCCAGGACGCGCTTCCCGGCGATCAGCTCCTTCACACGTGCGCGCACGGCGTCCGGCGTCGCTTCGACATGGCTCGCGACGCCCAGCAGCTCGAGCTCCTTCGTGAAGCGCGCCAGCGACTCCTCCACGCTCGCCGTCTGGGGCTCGAGGGTGCGCGGCGTGTCCTTCATGTCGGGGATGTAGGCCGTCCGCTGCGCGGCGCGGATGCGGGCGAGGATCGCCGTACGAGCGTCCGCGCTCATGCCTTCGCCTTCCGCTCCCGGAAGAGCTGCTGGAACGTCTTCTTCGCCGGCGCCTTGAGGTCGCGCACCTGCGTCCACCCGCCGGCGAGGCCGGGCGCCCACTTGACCCAGCCGTTCTTCGAGAGGAGCCGCAGGCCGAAGCGTCCCAGCGCCGCCGCCGTCTTGTACAGGCCGGGACGGGACGCGATCGTTCGGAACACCTTCATCCCGAGCCGCAGCTCGAGCTGCGCCGGCTTCTCCTTGTTGCCCTCGTTCCGCAGCACGAGAAGCATGCGGGGGATGTCGAGGCGCACCGGACACACGTCGCGGCAGGCGCCGCAGAGCGAAGACGCCCCGGGCAGGTCCTTCCACTCGCCCTTGCCCCGCAGCTCCGGCGTGAGGATCGAGCCGATCGGCCCCGGGTACGTGTCGCCGTACGCATGGCCGCCGATCGACTTGTAGACGGGGCAGGCATTCAGGCACGCACCGCAGCGGATGCAGCCGAGGATCTCGGCGTTCTCGCCGCCCAGCAGGTTCGCGCGGCCGTTGTCGAGGAGAACGACGTGCAGCTCCTGCGGCCCGTCCTCGTCGTCCGGCCGGCGCGGCCCGCGGAACATCGTGGTGTAGACGGTCAGCTTCTGGCCGGTGGCGGAGCGCGCCAGGAGCTTCAGCGCGAGATCGAGGTCGTGCATCGTCGGCACGATCCGCTCCATGCCCATGATCATCACGTGCACGCGCGGCATCGTGGACGACATGCGGCCGTTGCCCTCGTTGGTCACGATGCAGAGGGTGCCGTTCTCGACCACGCCGAAGTTGGTGCCGGTGATCCCCATGTCCGCGCGCAAGAACTCCTCGCGCAGCCGCACCCGCGCGTAGCCGGCCAGCGTCTGGGTGTCGTCGCTGTAGGGCACGTGGATCTGCTCGTGCATGACCTTGCCGATCTCTTCCCGGGTCATGTGGATGATCGGCAGGATGATGTGCGACGGCCGGTCCTTGGCGAGCTGGACGATGTACTCGCCGAGGTCGGTCTCGACCACCGTCATCCCCGCGCCTTCCAGCGCGACGTTCAGGTGCGTCTCCTCCGACGCCATCGACTTGCCCTTGACGATGCGCTTGACGCCGTTTTTCCGGCCGATGTCGACGACGATCTGGTTGAGCTGCGCCGAATTCTCCGCCCAGTGGACGTGCACACCGTTGGCCTTGAGCCTCTCCTCGAAGCGCTCGAGATGGCCGGCGAGATCGTGCAGCATGTCCATCTTGGCCTTGCGCGCCACGTCGCGGACGAGGTCGGAGTTGGGGAGCGATCCCAGGGCGGTGGACCGGCGCGATCCCAGCGCGTCGGTCGCACGGCCCAGCGCGATGTGCAGCTTCTCGTTCTTGACCGCCGCGCGGGCACGCTCGGCAAACGGCGGCAGCGGCGCGTCGGGAGCGGCGCTCACTTCGACAACCCTTCGTCCAGGACCTGCGCCAGGTGCTGCACCTTGATCTTCGACCCGCGGCGATTGAGGCCGCCTCCCAAGTGCATCAGGCAGCCGAGGTCGCAGCTCACCAGCCGATCCGCGCCGGACGCTTCGACATTGGCCAGCTTGCGCCCCATCATGTCGCCGGAGATCTCGGGGTTCTTCACCGAGAAGAGGCCCCCGAAGCCGCAACACTCGTCCTGGTCCTTGGCCTCCGCCAGCTCCACGCCCTGCACCCCGCGCAGCATCTCCGTCGGCGCGCCGCGCACGCCGAGGCCGCGCAGCAGGTGGCACGACGGGTGATACGCCACCTTGGCCGCGACCTTCGCCCCGATGTCGGTGTTGTCGAGGATCTCACGCAGGAACTGGCTGAACTCGCGGCTCCGCTGGCTGACGGCGTGGGCCTTCTCGAGGTAGGCCGGCTCGTCGTGGAAGAGGACCTCGTACTGGTGGATGACCATGTCACCGCAGGACCCCGACGGGATCACGATCGGCCCGGTGGTCGCGCCCAGCACGTCGAGCGTGTGACGCGCCACCACGCGCGCATCGCCGTGGAAGCCGGCGTTGTAGGCGGGCTGCCCGCAGCACGTCTGCGCCAGCGGCACCTCGACCTCGATGCCGAGCTTCTCCAGCACCCGCACGACGGCCATCCCGACCTCGGGATCGATCTCGTTCACGAGGCAGGTATGGAACAGCTGAACCGTCTTAGGACGTGCAGTCACAGTCCACCGCCATCAACCACAAAGACACAAAGGACACAAAGACGCACAAAGAACAGATCATCTTTTCTTTCTTTGTGCCCTTTGTGTCTTTGTGGTTTTGGACGTCATCTTCTTCCTTGCGCTTTTCTTCCTGGATGGCGATAGCGCCCGGAGCTGATCGTTCAGGTCGAAGGCCTTTTCCATGCGGGCCCAGATCTCGCCCGGGCGCGCGCCCGGCGGCGGCTGCTGGAAGGTCTTCATCAAGTCTTCCCACTCGCGGCAGCGCGGGTCGGAGGCATTGTGGCGGGCGAAGTCGCGCTTCGGCTCGAAGCCGTCCTTGACGTCCATCACCATCATGAGCCGGCGGCCGAGGTTGTAGATCTCCATCTGCTTGACGCCGACCTTGTGCAGGCTCTTCAGCACCTCCGGCCACACGGAGCGGTGATGGCGGAAGTACGTCTCCATCTTGTCGGTGTCGTCGACGAGATCGAGCGTCAAGACATAACGTTCCATCGACTCAGCCCTTGAACGGCACGACAGTCTGCTTCGACTCGCCCAGGCCTTCGATCCCCAGCTCCACGACGTCGCCGGCGTTCAGGTACACCGGGTTCGGCTTCTGGCCGAAGCCCACGCCGGCCGGGGTGCCGGTGCTGATCACGTCGCCCGGCAGCAGCGTCATGAACTGGCTGAGGTAGCTGACCAGGAACACGCAGTCGAACACCATGTTCGAGGTGGTGCCGTTCTGCTTGAACGCGCCGTTGACCTTGAGCCACAGCTTCAGCTTCTGTGGGTCGGAGATCTCGTCGCGGGTGGCGATGAACGGCCCGAGCGGCGCGAAGGTGTCGCAGCTCTTCCCCTTCACCCACTGCCCGCTGCGCTCGAGCTGGAACGCGCGCTCCGAGTAGTCGTTGTGGAGGGCGTAGCCGGCGATGTGGCCTGCCGCCTTGTCGGCATCGACGTAGCGCGTGACCTTGCCGATGACGACGGCCAGCTCGACCTCCCAGTCGACCTTGGTCGCGCCCTTCGGCATCATCAGGTCGTCGTTCGGTCCCACGAGCGACGTCGTCGCCTTGAAGAAGACGACGGGCTCCTTCGGCAGCTCCATCGCGCTCTCGGCGGCGTGGTCTCTGTAGTTGAGGCCGATGCAGACGATCTTGCTCGGCTTCTTGACGGGCGGGCCGAGGCGCACGGACGTGTCGACGCGCGGCGCCCCCGCCGCGTTCTTGTCGGCCCAGGTGCGCAGGCGGTCGAGGCCGCCGCCGCCCAGGAAGTCTTCGTCGTAGTCCGCGCCGAACCCCGAGGCGTCGATGCGGGTGCCGTCGGGCAGTTGAAGGCCCGGCTTCTCTTTACCAGGTGCGCCGAAACGGATGAGCTTCATTGCGAGAGGAATCCTCCGTCGATGGGATAGGACTGGCCGGTCACGAAAGCCGCCTCGTCGGAGCAGAGGTAGAGGGCCAGGTACGCCACCTCCTCCGGACGGCCCATGCGGCCGATGGGCTGGGTCTGCGAGAGCTTGTCGAACATCTCCTTCTCGCGGCCCGGGTAGTTCTTGGCAAGGTAGCCGTCGACGAACGGCGTGTGGATGCGCGCCGGGGCCAGGCAGTTGCAGCGGATGCCCTTCTTCACGTAGTCGGTGGCGATCGAGAGCGTCATCGTGAGGACCGCCCCCTTGCTCATCGAATACGTGAAGCGGTCGGGCAGGCCCACGTGCGAGGCGATCGACGCCATGTTGAGGATCGTGCCGCTGCCCTGCTTCAACATCTGCTCCACGCCGGCTTGAGCGCACAGGAACACGCCCTTGACGTTGACACGGTAGACGCGGTCGAAGTCGTCCTCCGTCGTCTTCAGGATGTCGCCCACGCCGGGAATGCCGGCGTTGTTGACGAGGACGTCGATGCGCTTCAGCTTGTCGACGATGTCGCCGAAGATCGTCTTCACTGAGGACGCGCTCGACACGTCGCAGGCCCACGCGTCCGCCTTGCCGCCGGCGCCGCGGATCTTTTCCGCGACGCGCGAGGCGGCCGCCTCGTCGAGGTCGAGCACGGCCACGTGCGCGCCCTGCTTGCCGAACAGCGTGGCGATGGCCTCGCCGATCCCCGACCCCGCCCCCGTCACGATCGCGACCTTACCCGTCAGCTCGAACATGGCACTCCTGCCGCAAGGAACCACAAAGACACAAAGACAAGAAAGAACACAAAGAGTTTTCGAATTTGCCCACGTCCCGAGCCACCTATTATCCGTCTTTGTGACCTTTGTTCTCTTCGTGCCTTCGTGGTTTTTTTCGGCGGGTCATTGCGGTGTCAGGCGCGCCACGAAGCCGCCGCCGCCGCGCACCGATACCGCCAGCGTGTCGCCGCCGGTGAAGTCGCGGGTCTCCATCTCCAGCTTGTCCCCGGGCGCGGTGACGCCGATGAGATCCTTCACGAGGGTGAGCTTGTACTTCCGCCCCTTCTCGAGGAACGCCGTCGGCACCTTCAGGTCCTTCACCAGCTCGTTGTTGAGGGCGGCCACGAACCACTTCGTGCCGTCGCGCCGCGCGTAGAGGGCGAGGTCGCCGATCTCCGACGGCGGCAGCACGATCGTCTGGTCCCAGGTCGCCGGGATGCTCTTGATGACGTCGACGGCCTCGCTCTCGAGGAGCAGCTTCGGGCTCGCCGAGTACGTCAGCAGCGGCGCGGTGAGGACGACGGCGGTGGCGATCTGGTGCGACCAGCTCGTCTCGCGCCGGCGGGTCCCGAAGTTCACCGGCGTCAGCTCGGCGTGCCCGGCCAGCAGCCGGGTGAAGGGCCAGGTGGTGTTGTGCGGCCCCTGCGCCATGATCCGCGACGACTCCGAGCCCTTGATGGCCTCGCGCGTCATCTCGTTCGGCCACGTACGTGGCTCCCCCGCCGGCTTGTTGGCGCCGTGGAAGTCGAGCATCAGCTCGTTCGCAGCGGCGTCGTGGAGGATGCCCTGGTAGAGGTCGATCCACTCCTTGGCCTCGTGGTCGAAGAAGTCGATCTTCATGCCGGCCACGCCGAGCTCGTGCAGGCGCTCGAACAGCTTCTGCCGCTCCGCCACGTCGAAGAGCCCACGGCTGTGGATCCAGACCCAGATCCCCACGCCGCGCTCGCGTGAGTAGGAGATGATGTCGCGCATCTCGTCGTCCGACCATCCGCGCCAGAAACCCTCGACGATGTTGTGCTCGAAGCCGAGCTCGCCGGCCAGGCGTGAGAACGCGCGGATCTGCTCGCGCCGCCGGACGCGCTGCGCCTCCTGGCGATCGGCGATGTCGGGCATGGGCACGAGGTCGATCTTGTCGACGTAGTCCCACACCGCGCGCCCCGGCTTGATCCAGGCCGTCTTGATCCCTTGCGGGAACAGCTTGGGATCCGGCGGCGGGCAGAGGTTGGGGATCACATCGCTGTTGACGAGCGTGTTGAGGTCGGCGCCGGCGATGACCACGCGCCACGGCGTCGTGATGGTACCGGTGAAGGCGGCGGGGATCTTGAGCCGCGCCGCTGTCTCCGCGCCGTACTGGAACGTGCGCGCGGTGGGATGGTCATGAGCCAGCTTCTCGTGGAAGCCGCGCTTGCCGTCGGCCTGCAGCGCCATGCCCGCGTAGTGGCGCAGGTCGGCCTCGGTGATCGACGCGTAGCCGCCGCCCGCGGGCAGCTTGAACGTCATCGGCGGGGCCACCCATTCACCGGCGGCGATGTCCTGGACCGGATGGTCTTCCCACAGGTCCTCGTAGTGGCCGTCCTCGATGCCGTGATGCCACACGACGCTGTCCGCCGGCACCTGAAAGGCCATGGCCGCGTCCGGCACGCGGGATTGGCCCGGCACGCCGGGCACGATGAAACGGAAGCCGGCGGCGTCTTCGAAGGCACGGACCTCGAGGGTGTAGGCGATGCCGCCCTTGTGCTTGAGCGGGATCTTGACGCCGGCGCAGCGGTTGATCGCCTCGGACTTCACGCCGCGCCACGGGTACTTCTCGTCGATGCGATACGGCTCGACCGCGCCCGCCACGGTCGCGCCGTCGCCGAGGTCGACGCCGTCGATCCGGATGCCGAGGTTCGAGCGCTCGATCACCGGCTTGCGGTCGAGGGTGATGTCGTAGGCGAGCCGTCCGCCGTCGGAGTAGAGGGTGACGGTGACCTTGCCGCCGGCAATGATGATCGGCGCGGATGCGGCTGGTACCGCCACCGCCGCCCACGCCAGGCACGCCAGGACCAACGCCGAACCGCTGAGCTTCCGCATCTCGAATCCTCCCGGGGTCAGGGCGCGACAGTCACGGACTGCGCCGTCCAGTCCACGGTGACTGTCGTCCCGTCCGCAAACGTCGTCCGCTCCTTCGCGTGCGTCTCGTCCAGGAACTCGTGGCCCGTCATCTCCAGCAGGCCGACACGTTTGTGCAGGCGCGTGAGCTGGTCGATCTGGTCGCGCACTCGGTCGATGCCCGCCAGGCCCACGCGCGGCAGGCCGCCGTTCAGCATCCCGTAGAGCCAGTCGGGCCGCGCCGGCTGCACCTGGCGCGCGTCGGGGGCCTGCGGCGAGTACATCGGCACCAGCGCGTCGTGATATACAAGATTGAATAGTGGCACGGGGATGCCCGCGCCGCCCACGCCGATGGGCGACGAATAGTCGGCGTACGGCACCGACCAGTCGGCGCCGGCTTCGGTGCCGACGAGGCCCAGGTTCTGCCGCGCCCACAGGTAGCACTGGGCGCGATCGCGCTTGGCCTCCGTGCGCGTCGTCGGATGCTCGGGATTGAAGTCCTCGTCCGGGGGCACGTAGCCGAAGACGTCGAGGTAGCTCCCGGCCGGCCGCAGGCCGCGCTCCAGGAACATCCCGTAGTTCTTCTTCATGTGGCCGAGCATGTAGCGGCTGTTGAGGTACGTCTGCTTGCCGCCGTCCCAGGCGGAGAGGAAGGAGAGCCGGCCTTCCTTGTGGGTGCCGAAGCGCGTGCCCGGGAAGATCGTCGGCGGGCTGGCCACGTCTTCTTCGTGGATCGCGAACTGCGGGTCGTACGACGGCGCCTCGACGTAGTAGTCGCGATACTGGTCGTGCAGCGAGAAGAGGTAGCCGAGCTCCTGGCAGGTGTCCATCAGGCGCTTCAAGCCATCCCATCCGCCGGCGGCCGGCGCGGGCGGCATGCCATCCGGATGTTCGCGGTCGTAGCCGAGCCGCCCCCAGCCGGTGAGGACGACGTGGAACTTCTCCACGCCCTTCGCCTTCAGCTCGCGGAGCTGCTTGGCGCGCTCGTCGAAGCTCGTCAGCCGGTAGTTCCGGCTCGTATCTTCTTTGTTATAGAGGCGGCTCTCGGGGACGATATCCCGCAGGATCGAGATCCGCGACTCGACGTTGCCGATGAGCTGCTCGACGATCGGCGAGGCCGCGATCTTCTGCTTGAGCGACACGTGCAGCCCCGTCTCCAGCGCGTATCGGCGGTAGCGCTTGGCGAGGTCGACATAGTTGGCCTTGTCGAAGAAGATCATCCGCGCCGCGCGGGGATAACCGAGCCGGCCGATCTGCGCGCGCCAGCGCGGGCCGATGACGGTGGGCCCGCCCGCCGGGTGCTCGAACCGGTAGGCGGCGTCGTCGGAGGTCTCGACGAGGACCATCAGCGCCGACGGGCCCTTCTGGAACCCCCACCACGAAGCCGACCAGCACTCGATGACGTCGCTCTGGATCTCGCTCGTGTCTTTTCTGTACTCGTTGTCGGTCCGGATGGGGTTGTAGGCCTGCGCCCAGTCTCGCGGGAGCAGGATGCCGCGCCAGTGGTTGAGGATCGTGTGGTCCACTTCACGGCCGTCGAGCGCGGTCGGCCAGTCGAGCCGGCGAATCGTCGTCACGCCCTCCTCGGCGGCCACGTCGAACGCCAGCTCCTCGTCTTTGCCTTCGAGGGCGGCCGTCAGGTACAGCTTCAGACCCGGCGCCTCCGGCCAGCCGGAGAGCGTGAGCTTCACGCCCGTCTTGTAGCCGGTGTCGAAGCGCTCGATCTCGGCGCGCGGCGCGTCGGCCAGGCGCACGCTGGCGTCTTTGCCCTTCGAGCGCACGAGCATGTCTTGCGCGCCGGACGGGACCATCGTCCACTTCACGGGACCGGCGGCGATCTCGAGGGCGAGGTCCTTCGCGTTCAGCGCGACCTTCACGCGCCGGCCGTCGATGCGCCAGCGTCCAGCCTCCTGCGCCACCGTCACCGAAGGCGCGCCCCACAGCTCCCGCGGGAGCGGTGTGGGACGTGCCGGCGGCACTGCGGGCGGCGCCGCGGCTGCCAGCAAGGCCAACGCGGCAGCCGCGATCATCGTCCGTTCTCGGCGAGCGCGGAGAACGTATGGGGCGCCTCTTCCGCCGGCGGGGTCGCGGCCTTCCGCTTCGACCACAGCAGATCGAGGCCCGCAATCTCACCGGTGCGAAACGCGATAATCACGAGCACGGCCGCCCATTCGATGAGGTTCTTGCTCACGAGCAGGTACACGCCCTCGGCTCCCGGCTGCGGCATGCCGCTGGTGGGGATCGACGAGAGGTAGAACAGCGTCAGGAACGCGAGGGCGCCATAGCCGCCGATCTGCGTGAGGAGGCCGAGCATCAGCGAGAGGCCGACGATCACGAGCCCGATGGGCACGATCCAGTCGATGGCCGACATGAAGCGGCTCTCCGCCATCGAGTGGAAGAGGCCGGCGAACGGTCCGCTCGAGGCCTTGAGGTATCCGGCGGCGCTCCAGGCCTTGAGCGGCTCACCCGCGCGCGACCAGCCGGGCAGCATCAGCTTGTAGTAGCCCTCGTACAGGAAGTGCCAGCCGATCAGCGTGCGGAGGACGACGAGGGCGAATTTCTGCAGACTCGACGCGTGAGGCATACCGACCTCTTGTGCCCGCCAAGGCGGCGGCTGGAGAGTAAGGAGACCGGACGTCCGGGTCCAGATCGCCGGAATCTACCACAACAAAGCACTCGCCGCGCAGTAGAATCCGAGCCATGCGCTTGCATGAAATCGCTGTCGCCGCGTTTTCCATCGGGCCTCTCGCGGCCGCCTCGCCCGCACTTTCGGCCCCGAAAGCGCGCACCGTCGTGGTCGAGGCCGGCCCTCACGCGCGCCGCGACGTCGTCGTCTCGTTCGAGATTCCGGAGGGCGCCACCGGCCCCTTCCGCCTGCGCGACGGGAAGAAGGATGTGCCCCTGCAGGTGGCGGAGGGACGCGGCTGGTTCATGGTGGCCGGCGATCTGAAGGCGGGCGCGTCGAAGACGTACAAGCTCGAGACCGTGAGCGAGGGCAAGCTCGTCCCCGGCGTCGAGGCAAAGACGGAGGGAGAGGACGTGCAGTTTTCCACCCGCGGCCGCGCTGTCGTCCGTTATCGCGGCGGCGAGGGCACGCTGGCGGAGGGCGCGGGCGAGCAGTATCGCCGCGCGGGATATTTCCATCCGGTGCTCACCCCCGACGGCCGCACCATCACCGACGACCAGCCCGAGGATCACCGCCACCATCACGGCATCTGGCACGCGTGGACGAAGACCGAGCTCGACGGCCGCGCCCCGGATTTCTGGAACATGGGCGGCAAGACGGCGGGCGTACGGTTCGAGTCGCTGGACGAGGTGTGGAGCGGCGCCGTGCACGCAGGCCTGCGCGCGAAGAACCGCTACGTCGACATGACCGGCCCTGATGCGAAGCCGGTGGTCGCGCTGTGGGAGAAGCTCACGCTGCACGTCTATCCGGGCACCGCCGGCACCGCGCCGTATTCACTCTTCGACCTCGACGTCGTCCACGAGCGCGTCGGCACCACGCCGCTCAAGCTGCCGAAGTATCACTACGGCGGCCTGGGCGTCCGCGGATCCGGCGAATGGAAAGCCACGCCGGCGAAGCTGTCGGTGCTGACGTCGGAGGGCAAGGACCGCGCCGCCGCCAACGAGACGCAGGCCCGCTGGTACCGCATGTCCGGCGAGCTCGACGGCAAGCCGGCCGCGTTCGTGTCGTTCAGCCACCCGTCGAACTTCCGGGCGCCGGTGCCGCTTCGCGTCAACCCCGACGACCCGTTCATCTGCTGGTCGCCGTCCCAGCTCGGCGAGTGGTCGATCGAGCCCGGCAAGCCATACGTAGCCCGCTACCGGTTCGCGGTTTTCTCAGCCGTGCCCGACGTCGCCGAGATCGAGCGCTTGTGGAACGACTACGCGGAGCCGCCGAAGGTGACGGTACGCTAGGCGCTATCGCAGCCAGCCGGGCAAGATCCCTTCGCGCCGCGCCTCGTCCTCGAGGTCGTTCAGCTCCTTCTCGGCGCGCTTGAGTGATTCCTCGGCGGACTTGTAGCTGGGATTGTCTTCGGTAATGAAGCCCTGGTACGTCCCCGAACGGGAGTGGCGTGTGATGCGCGCCGGCGTCTCCGCCAGCCGCTTGCGCGCCGCGTCGACACGCTCCCGTGCGCGCATGCCGCGCGAGCGCCAGGCTCTCTCTTCGTCGCTGGTGCGGGAGCGCGAGCTGTCCAACGAGGAAGAGGCCTCGTCGCCGCAGCAGGCCTTCTCGCCGCTCGGAGGACTGGGCCTGGCCGCGTAGCTCGCACCCGTTTCCGCCGTCGACTCACTGGTGCGGACGTCATCCTGGGTGATGGTGCGCACGGGCCTCACGCCGGCTTCCTTGTTCTTCTCGCGGCGCTCCTTCTCCTTCTTCGCGGCCTCGCCGAGCGACTCACCGAAGCCCGCAGACGGAGCGACCATCAGCGCCACCACCACCGCCAGCATGTAGTTCCGCATGATCGACACTCTCTCCAATCGTCGGGACAATACTACGCTCGCCCGCGAGCATTCCTACGGAACGATCAACAACTGCGGCCGGTTGCTGGAGGCCTCCTTCGACTGGAAGTTGACGTGCGGCGTGATGTTGACGTCGTTGCGAACGACTAACGTCACCGTGTGCCGGCCGGCGGCCTTTTCTTGCTGAACGTAGGCCGTCACGTCCAGCTCGTACCAGCGGCTCGTGGTGGAGTTGTTGACGAGGTTGA
>Ga0114129_10003125_pt1 | contig 23224 bp, 28 predicted proteins | sample RhiMetdeltSRZDD1_FD_80071 | JGI IMG/M metagenome (GOLD analysis project Ga0114129, IMG submission 80071) | Populus rhizosphere microbial communities from Tennessee, USA - Rhizosphere MetaG P. deltoides SRZDD1 (version 2) (version 2) | ecosystem: Host-associated > Plants > Roots > Rhizosphere >...
GATCTTGCCGACCACGGCCTCGTGGGCCACGGTCACGTGCGGGTTCTGGATCTGGATGTCGGGCCAGGTGTCCGAGCGCGAGCGGTCGTCCATCATCAGGCCGTCGCACTGCACGTGGGCCTTGGAGCCCTGCGAGTTGTGGCCCATGCGGACGAGGCCGCGGTAGCCCATGATCCCGCCGTCCTTGGAGATCGACTTGGCGAGGATGTTGGAGGTGGTGTTGGGCGCCAGGTGCACGACCTTCGCGCCGGTGTCCTTCCACACGTCGCCGGACGCCACGCCCACGTTGAGGTGGTCGGCGCGCGCGCCCTCGCCCATAAGGAACGAGCCGGGGTAGAGCATGACCTTCTTGGCGCCCATGGAGCCGCCGACCCACTCGACCGTCCCGTGGGCCTCGACGATCGCCCGCTTGGTGTTCAGGTTGAACACGTCCTTCGACCAGTTCTGCACGGTCGTGTAGCGGGCCTTCGCGCCCTCCTTTACGAAGATCTCCACCACCGCTGAATGCATTGAATTGACGCTGTACGTCTGTGCAGTGCACCCCTCGATGTAGTTCACCTCGGAGCCCTCGTCCGCGATGATCAGCGTGTGCTCGAAGGTGCCCTCGTTCGCGCCCTCCATGCGGAAGTAGGCCTGGAGCGGGAGGTCCACCTTCACGTCCTTGGGGACGTACAGGAACGAGCCGCCTGACCAGACCGCGCCGTGCAGCGCCGAGAACTTGTTGTCCTGCGGCGGCACGCACTTCTTCATGAAGTACTCGCGCACGAGGTCCTCGTGCTCGGTGACCGCCGTGTCCATGGCGCAGAAGACGATTCCCTGGTCCGCGTACTCCTGCTTGAGCCCCTCGTAGAAGGGCTCCTGGCGCCACACGCCCACCACGCCGGCGAGGTGCTCGCGCTCCGCCTGCGGGATGCCGAGCTTCTCGAAGGTGTCCTTCTGCTCCTGGGGAACGTCGTCCCAGCTGTCGTAGCGGCCGGCTTCGGGCGGGGAGTAGAGCACCAGCTCCGACAGGTCGAGGTCCGAGAGGTCCACGCCCCAGGTCGGGATCGGCTTGCGCTCGAAGATCTCGTAGGACTTGATGCGCTTCTCGCGCATCCAGTCCGGCTCGCCTTTGATCTTGGAGAGCTCCGCGATCACCTCGCGGGAGACCCCCTTCTTGGCGACGAGCTGCCCCTGCTCGTTTTCCTTGATGGGGCTGGGCTTCTGGACGCGTGTCTTGTCAGTGGCTGCCATACGTCTCCGAGGATAGCGCGCGCGGCAGCTTTCCAGACCCACGAGGTCGGAGTTAGGCTACCCTAACGCGCATGATGAGGAAGGCGGCCACACTCGCAGTCGCGGCGGCCCTCGGAACCGGCGCTGCCATTGGGGTCGCGGCGTGTGGCGAGGACCGCGAGGGCGACGTCCAATTCGAGGACGGAACGGGGACCGAAACGACCGGCACCGGCACGGAGACGGGCGGCACGACCGGCACCAGCGCCACCGCTGAGACCGAGACGACGCCCACCGAGACAACCCCGTAGCCGATGTCCCGCCGCAGGCTCCTTGCGCTACTGATCGGCGGGGCCACACTCGTCGTGCTGGCATTCGCCGGCGTGATCCTGGCAACGTCCGGGTCCTCCTCAGACGAGCTCGTGATCTACTCGGCGCGCTCGCACTACGGCGAGGAGGAGCCCTTCGAGCGTTTCGCCAAGGAGTCCGGCGAGGACCTGCGGCTGCGCGGAGGCTCGGCGTCGGAGCTGTACGAGCGGTTGCGCTCCGAGGGGAAGGACACCCCCGCGGACGTCCTGATCACCGTCGACGCCGCGAATCTCTGGCGCGCCAAGGAGGCGGGACTGCTGGAGCCGGTCAAGATCGGAGACGCGGCGCCGGCGGTGAGCGACCCGGACGGCAGCTGGTACGGCCTGACGCTCCGGGCGCGGACGATCATGCGCTCGACCGAGCGCGTGAGGCCCGGCGAGGTGACCACCTACGAGGGCCTCGGCGACCCGCGCTGGAAGGGCCGCCTCTGCCTGCGCTCCGGCACGAGCGAATACAACGTCTCGTTCGTGGCCGACCGGCTCGCCAAGGACGGCCGCGCGGCCACCGAGCGCATGCTGCGGCGCTGGATGGCGAACGACCCGGACATCCTCGGCTCGGACACCGACGTGCTCAACGCGATCGCGGACGGCGACTGCGACGTGGGCCTCACCAACTCTTACTACCTCGGCCGTGAGCTCGAGGAGGACCCGGACTTCCCTGTCACGCTCGAGTGGGCCGACCAGCAGGGCAGGGGCACGCACGTGAACCTGTCCGGTCTCGGGGTGGTGCGCGGCTCGGATCAGAAGGACACGGCGCGCAGGCTGATCGAGTTCCTGCTCGAGCCGCGCCAGCAGGAGGTGTTCGCCCAGAACAACCATGAGTTCCCGGTGGTGAAGGGCGCGCGGCCCTCGCCCCAGATCGCCAAGTTCGGCGACTTCAAGCGCGACCCGATCGACGTGGACGGCGCCGGCGCGCACCTCGAGGAGGCGCTCAACCTGATGGACGCGGTGGGGTGGGACTGAGGCGCCTCGATCGCTTCGCCATCGGCACGGTCCTGTGCGCAGTGCTCGTGGCCGGGCCGCTGATCGGCCTGCCGCTCTCCTTCTTCGTTGCCCCCGGCGGGCTGTCCCGGTTCTCCGGCTTCGTGCCGGAGGCCGTGGAGGCCACGGCCATTCTCCTGGTCGGCGTGGGCGCCGGCACCTTCCTGCTCGGCACCGCCCTCGCCGCGCTCGTCTCCTTCTTCGAGTTCCCCGGCCGGCGCTGGATCGAGTGGGCGCTCGTCCTGCCGCTCGCCATGCCGGGCTACGTCTTCACGCTGTTCGCGCTCGGGCTCGACCTGCCGGGCATCCGCTCCACGCTCGGCGCCGTGTGCGTGTTCACGCTAGTGCTGTACCCGTACGTCTACCTGCTCGCCCGGGCCGCCTTCCTCAGCCAGTCGCGCACGTTGATCGAGGCCGCGCGCGGGTTGGGGCTCTCGCGCGGTCGGGCGATCCTGCGTGTGGGTTTGCCGCTTGCACGGCCGGCGATCCTCGGCGGGGTGGCGCTCGCGCTGATGGAGGCGCTCGCCGACTTCGGCACCGTGAACCTGCTCGGGGTGAGGACCTTCACCGACGTGATCTACCGCGTCTGGTTCATCGCCTTCGACCGCGAGGCCGCGATGCAGTTCGCGATGCTGCTGGTGTCCGTGACGCTCACGCTGCTCGTGCTCGAGCGCCTCGCGCGCGGCCGCGCGCGCCACGCGCAGCTCGCGGCGCGCGGCGACGTGGTGCCGCCGGTGCGGCTGCGTGGCCTGGCCGCCCTGGCAGCCGTGATCCTGCCGCTGGCGCTGGTCGGGCTCGTGGTGCTCGCGCCGCTCGCCCAGCTCAGCGCGTGGTCCGTGCAGTCGATCAACGAGGGCCTGCTGGCGCCGGAGTTCGCCACCGCCGCGCGCAACAGCGTGCTGCTCGCCGGGATGAGCGCGATCCTCGTCCCGGTGGTGGCGCTCCTGCTCGCGTACGGCGTGCGGGCGAGCCGTTCCAGGACCGCTGCGGTGTCGGCACGCACCGCTACGATCGGGTACGGCCTCCCGGGCTCCGTTGTCGCCGTGGCGGTGATAGTGCCGCTCGGCTGGCTCGAGCAGCGTATCGACGGGGTGGCCGGCACGGGACTACTGCTCACGGGCACAGTGATCGGACTCTTCTACGCCTACGTCGTCCGCTTCCTCGCCCTCGCCTGGGGCGCGATCGAGGCAAGCCTGATTCGTATACCGCGCCAGCTCGACGACGCCGCGCGCGGGCTCGGGGCGGACCGCCTCGACGTGCTCGCCCGCGTGCACGTGCCGCTGCTGCGCGCCGGCCTCGTCACCGCGGCGCTGCTGGTCTTCGTTGAGGTGATGAAGGAGCTGCCCGCCACGCTGCTGCTGCGCCCGCTGGGCGGCGACACGCTCGCCATCGCGGTTTGGCAGGCCACGACCGAGTCGCTCTTCAAGACGGCCGCGCTGCCGGCCCTGTTGATCGTGCTCGTGGGCCTGCTCCCGGTGGCGCTGATGATCAGGATGTCGGGCCGGGGCGGCGTCGAGGTCGAGGCCTCGCCGGCCGTCGGCGCTTGGGTCGAGGATCCCGAGGCGGTGCCGGCATGAGCCACGTTCGCGTGCGCGGGCTGTCGAAATCGTTCGGCGCGGTCCAGGCCGTGCGCGAGCTGAACCTCGAGATCGAGCGCGGCGAGCTGATGGCGGTGCTCGGGCCGTCGGGATGCGGCAAGACCACGCTGCTGCGGGTGATCGCCGGGTTCGAGCGCCCCGACGCGGGCTGCGTCGTCGTCTCCGACGACGTGGTGGCCGGACCCGGCCGGATCGTGCCGCCCGAGAAGCGGCGCGTGGGCATGGTGTTTCAGGACTACGCGCTGTTCCCGCACCTGAGCGTGGAGGGGAACGTGGCGTTCGGGCTCTCGAACCGCCCGCGCGAGGAACGCGACTCACTCACGCGGCGCACGCTCGAGCTGGTCGGGCTCCAGCACAAGGCGCGCACCGGCGTGCACGAGCTGTCGGGCGGCGAGCGCCAGCGCGTCGCGCTGGCACGCGCGCTCGCGCCCGAGCCGGAGCTGGTGCTGCTCGACGAGCCGTTCTCGAACCTCGACGCCACCCTGCGCGCCGGGCTGCGCCGCGAGGTGGAGCTGATCCTGCGCGACGCCGAGGCCACCGCCCTGCTTGTGACCCACGACCAGGAGGAGGCGCTGTCGCTCGCCGACCGCCTGGCGGTGATGCGCGACGGCGAGATCGTGCAGGTGGGTCCGCCGGTCGAGGTCTACGGGGAGCCCGCCACGCGCTGGGCGGCGCAGTTCGTGGGCGAGGTGAACGTGCTGTCGGGCGTGGCCCGCGCTGGCGGCGTCGAGACCGAGCTCGGCGTATTCGACCTGCGCGCACCCGCCGAGGGATCCGTGCACGTGGCCGTGCGGCCCGAACAGCTCGAGCTGCGAGCGGACGCCAACGGCAACGCGGAGGTCGTCGCCCGCGAGTTTCGGGGTCACGACGTGCTCTACCGCCTCCGCCACGAGGGGGGCAAGACGCTGCTGGTGCAGCTGCCGTCGCTCGAGCTTCACGAGGTGGGCGACAGCGTGTTCGTGCGGCCGGCTCCATCCGCCGTGCCCGCCCTGGTCGATTAGGGTCCGGGCCATGAAGCTCTACGTCTGCTGGGGAACGTTCAAGACGCCGCGCCCGGGCGGCCACCCGTGCGCGAACGCCCACGAGGCGCTCACCGACGCCGGCTGGAACCCCGAAGTCGAGAAGGTCTACGGCTGGGGCGTCCTGCCGGACTTCATGAACCCGCAGCGCGCGAAGGTCCGCAGGCTCACCGGCCAGGGCATGGTGCCGGTCCTGGAGACGGACGACGGAGAGGTCATCATCGGTTCCAACCAGATCGTGAGCTGGGCGCGCGACAACCCGGCAAGCGGCTCCGACCGCGAGACCCCCCCAGCCCGCGCCTGAGACCGGCCGTCAGGCCCGGGTGCCGACCGAGACGAGGTACTCCTGCTCGAAGCGGGCGTCGTCGTCCGTGCCGAGGTTCCACTCCTCGCAGAACGCCATCAGCGCCTCGTCGAGCTCGGCATCCCGGCCGTTCTTCGCCGCGTTCGCGTAGGTGACGATCGTGGGGCCGTAGCGCTCCTTGAAGTGCTCGCCCCAGTCGCGGGGGTGCTCGAACTGATCGATCGCGAGCTTGTCGCGCTCGAGCGTGCCCCACTTGACGCGGTCCCCGAACAGCTCGTGCAGGTGGTCTTCGCTGCCCCACAGCGGCGGCGGCTGCGCGCCGGGCGGGGGCGGCGGCGCGAATGGGCCCATCGTGCGGAACAGCGCGCCGATCATCCCCTCGGGTGTCCAGCTCAGCAGTCCGATCGTGCCGCCCGGCCGGCAGACGCGCACGAGCTCGTCGGCCACGTCCTGGTGGTGCGGCGCGAACATCGCGCCGATCGACGACATCACGACGTCGTACGAGGCGTCCTCGAAGGGCAGGTTTTCCGCGTCGGCCTCGACCCACTCGAGCTCGACCCCCTCCGATTCGGCGCGGGCGCGGCCCGCGTCGAACAGCTCGGGCGTCAGGTCGCTCGCGGTCACCTGCGCGCCGCGCTGAGCGGCCACGATCGAGGCGTTGCCGGTCCCGGCGGCCACGTCGAGGACACGCATCCCCTCGCCGATCCCACACGCGTCGACGAGCCGCGGGCCGAGCGGAAGCAGGAACGTCTCGACCATCGACGGGTAGTCGCCCGACGCCCACATCTTGCGATGGCGGGCCTTCAGCTCGGTATCGGCACTGCTTGACGTCACGAGTCATCCTTTCCTCGGGTTCGCGCGGAGACCGTAACGCACGGCCCGCGGTCAGCGGTAGCCGTCGTCGCCCGGCGGCACGCCGTCGGCCTCGACGACCTCGACCATGTAGCGCCAGCAGTCGGGACGCGTTCCGTCGGTGTCGGTGAAGCCGTAGACCTGCGCGAGGCCCCCGCTCGACAGCGACTGCCCGTTCCAGCGCGCCACCTCGGGGTCGCCGGCGAGCGCCGCCACGGCGCGGCCCACGTACAGGGGGCTCTCCGAGATACAGAAGTGCGGCGTGCCCTCGGTCGCGTCGCGCCAGTTCGATTCGCTCACGCTGTGGTGTTCCAGCATCTGCTCTGAGCGCATCCATCCCGGGGTCAGAGCCACGGCCGTGCCGCCGTGGTCGCGCAGCTCCTGCGCCTGCGCCCAGGCGAGCCGGATCACCGAGGACTTCGCGAGGTCGTAGAACGCGTTGACCCTGTAGTGGTCGGCGTTGTATTCGGCGGTGCCGTCGGTGACCTCGACCACCAGCCCGCCCGGGCGGCGGACCAGCAGCGCCAGCGCGTGGTGGCTCGTGACCAGGTGGGTCTCGATCGCGAGCCGCAGCAGTCGCAGGCCGCGGTCGAGGTCGTGCTCCCAGAGCGGCTTGTTCCACTCGAAGAGGTGCTCGCTGCCCCAGATGTCGTTCACGAGCACGTCGAGGCGCCCCTGCTCGGAGTCGATGCGCTCCACCAGCCTGGCCACCTGTGTGGGGTCGAGGTGATCGACCGCCACGGCGATTCCCTCGCCGCCGGCGGCCGTCACGAGCTCGGCCGTCTCCTCGATCGTCTCGGGCCGGTCGACCTCGGAGCGCCCCTCGCGCGTGCTGCGCCCCGTCGCGTACACCGTCGCGCCGACCTCGCCGAGCGCCACCGCGATGCCGCGGCCGGCGCCGCGCGTGGCCCCGGCCACCAGGGCGACCCTGCCCGCCAGTGGTCCGCTCATGCCGCCGCCCCCTCGATCACCTGCCGGGGACGGTAGCTCGCGAGCATCAGCACGGCCCCGAGCACCAGGACGCCCCCGAGCAGCTGCACCGCCCCGAGGAGCTCGCCGAAGACGAGGAAGGCGAGCAGCACCGTCACAACCGGCTCGGCGGTGGAGAGGATCGAGGCGCTCGTGGGCCCGACGCGCCGCAGGCCGGCGAAGAAGAGGCTCACCGCAGCCACCGTCGAGACCACGGCGAGGCAGGCGAGCCAACCCCATCCGGCCGCGGTCACCTCGCCCGGGCGGAACTCGCCGAGCGCCGCCGCGCCGGCCGTGAGCGATACCGCCGCGCCCGTGCACACCAGGGCCGAGAGCACGCGCGGCCCCATGCGCGTCACGATGCCCTCGCTGACCAGGATGTAGGTGGTGTAGACGACCGCGGCGGCGAGGCCCAGCGCCGCGCCGAGCGGATCCAGTGTGCCGGCACCGGCGCCGGCCACCACCAGCGCGAGGCCGCCGGATGCCAGTACCAGAGCGGCGAGACGCCGGCGGTCGATCCGCTCGCGGCCGAGGGCGAACGCGGCCACGGCCACCATCGCCGGGAACGTGTAGAGGAGCAGCGAGAGCAGCGACGCGTCGATGCGCTCTAGCGCGGAGAAGTAGCAGCCGGCCTGGATCGCGTAGCCGCACGCCCCCAGGGCTAGCCCGGTTCCGAGGTCGCGGCCGCCGAGCGCCCGCAGCTCCCGCGCGGCACCGTCGGCGAGCACGAGGGCCCAGAAGAGCGCTGCCGCCAGCAGGAAGCGCACCGCGAGCAGCGTTCCGACGGTGGCTCCGTCGTCGTAGGCGAGCTTGCCGAGGACGGCCATCGCGCCGAAGGCGGTGGCGGAGGCGAGGCAGAGGAGTGTTCCGGTGGAGTTCACGAGACGCATCCTGCCGGGACCATCCATCAGTAGCGATTCCGATTTCTTAGCGAAACCCAGTAGCCTTACTTCACAATGCTCGAGCTCCGACGTCTGCGGCTGCTGCGCGAGCTGAGCGAGCGCGGGACGATCGCCGCGGTGGCGGACGCGCTTCAGTTCACCCCGTCGGCCGTGTCCCAGCAGCTCGCGATCCTCGAGCGCGAGGTCGGGGTGCCGCTGCTCGAGCGGGCCGGGCGCGGCGTCCGCCTCACGGACGCGGCGCTCGTCCTGGTCGAGCACGCCGACGCGCTGCTCGAGCGCGCGGCGCTCGCCGAGGCCGACCTCGCCGCGGCCGCGGGCACCGTCACCGGCCGCGGCCGCATCGCGGCCTTCCAGTCCGTGTCGCTGCGTCTCGCCGCGCCGGCGATGGAGGCGCTCGCGCGCGACGCACCGCGCCTGCGCTGCGAGCTGCTCGAGGCGGAGCCCGAGCAGGCGCTGCCCGCGCTGTCATTGGGCGACGTGGACCTCGTGCTGGGCGACGAGTGGCAGCACCAGCCGTGGCGTCTGCCCGCCGGACTCGAGCGCCACGAGCTGCTCCGGGACCCGGTCAACCTCGTCCTGCCGGCCCGGCACCCGGTGGCGCGCCGGCACAAGGACGCCGTGCCGCTCGCCGAGCTGGCCGGCGAGGCCTGGACGACAGGGCACGTGGGCATGGCCTGGGAGGAGCTGACCCAGCGCACCTGCCGCCAGCACGGCGGCTTCGACCCCGACATTCGCCACCGCACCAACGACGCCATCGTGAGCCTCGCGCTCGTCGCCCGGGGGCTCGCCGTGACGCTGCTGCCCGACCTCGCCCTGCCGGGTCGCCTTCCCGGCATCGCGCTGCGAAGGGTCGCCGAGGCGCCCCTGGAGCGGGCAATCTTCGCCGTCACGCGCAGCTCGGACGCCGCGCGGCCCTCGACGCGGGCGCTCCTGGCCGCGATCCGCGACGCAGCAGCCGCCCTGGACGCGTAGCGCCCCGCTGCCATAGGCTCGCGCCGCACGGGACCCATGCCGGTCGACCTGGTCATCGAGATCGAGAACACGCCCGGAGCGCTGGCGCAGGTGGCGGCCGCCATCAGCGATGCCGGCGTGAACATCGCCGCGGCCACGTGCATAGGCGGAGGCAGGGAGGCCGAGCTCCACATCCTCGTACCGCACGCCGAGGCAGCGCGGCATGCGCTGGCGATCTCGCACCTGGCGGTCACGCGCGAGCGCGAGGTGGTCGTGGTCGACGTCGAGGATCGCCCCGGCGTGCTCGCGGACCTCACTCGCAGGATCGCACGGGCCGACGTCGACCTCGACCTCGTTTACGTGGCCACGCGGAATCGCGTGGTCTTCGGCGCACCGGACCTGGACGGCCTGAAGGCGGCGCTGGACGGAGCCTGAGCGGGTTCGGCCCCTACTCGGGCCAGCTGGCGTCGCCGGTGGTGGCGCCGCGCATCACCTTCAGGGACAGCAGCGCGCACTTGCGGCGCGTGGGGGAGATGTCGATGCCGAGCTGCTCGATGATCCAGTCGGCGCCGAGCTCCGGGATCTCCTCGACCGGCATCCCGATCAGCTCCTCCGACGAGATCGAGGCGGCCGCCTGCGAGATCGCGCAGCCCTGGCCGTGGAAGCGGAGGTCCTTCACGCGGCCGTCCTCGACAACGATGTGGACGCCCAGCTCGTCGCCGCAGAGCGGGTTGTGGTCGTGCCACTGGAGGTCGTGGGGCTCGAGCTCGCCGAAGTTCCGCGGGTTCTTGTAGTGCTCGAGGATGTAGTCGCGATACAGAGCGTCCATCACAGGTGCCTGCAAACCTTCGGATCTCTGCGTCCTCGGGTCTCGCCTTGGTCCACCAAGGCTTCGACCCTGCGTCCTTGATCTCCTCGGTTTTCGGACCTGTGGGAGGTCAAAGCTCGAACACCTCGCGCGCCCTGGCGAGCGCGTCCACGAGCCGGTCGACCTCGTCGCGCGAGTTGTAGACGTGGAACGAGGCGCGGGCGGTGGCGCCCACGCCGAGGCAGCGCATCAGCGGCTGGGCGCAGTGGTGGCCGGCGCGGACGCAGACCGCCTCGCGGTCGCAGAGCTCGGCGATGTCGTGCGGGTGGATCCCCTCGATGGCGAACGCAACCACGCCGCCGCGGCGGTCCAGGTCCGACGGCCCGTACAGGCGGATCGCCTCCACCTCGGGTAGCCGCTCCAGGGCGTACGCGGTGAGGTCGCGCTCGTGCGCGCGGATGCGATCCATGCCGATCGCGTCGAGGTAGTCGACCGCGGCGCCGAGCCCGACCGCCTCGGTTGCGGCGGAGGTGCCCGCCTCGAACTTGTAGGGCAGCTCGTTCCAGGTGGAGTGCTCGCGCTCGACGCGCGAGATCATGTGCCCGCCGCCGAGGAACGGCCGCATGCTCTCGAGCAGCTCGCGCCGGCCGTGCAGGAGCCCGAGGGTCGGCCCGAGCGCCTTGTGGCCGGTCCATGCGTAGAAGTCGGCGTCGATCTCGCGCATGTCCACCGGCATCTGCGGCACGGCCTGCGAGCCGTCCACCAGCGTGACCGCGCCGGCCGCACGGGCGCGCCGCGCGATCTCGGCCACCGGGTTGATGGTGCCGAGCACGTTCGACACGTGCGCCACGGCCACGAGCTTCACGCGCCCCTCGGCGAGGATCGAGTCGAGCTCGTCGAGGGAGAGCTCTGCGCTGTCGGTGAGCGTGAGGTAGCGCAGCTTCGCGCCCGTCTCCGCGCAGAGGATCTGCCAGGGGACGATGTTCGAGTGGTGCTCCATCTCGGTGATGAGCAGCTCGTCGCCCTCGCCGACGTTCTCGCGCCCCCACGAGTAGGCCACGAGGTTGATCGCCTCGGTGGCGTTGCGCGTGAAGATCGAGCAGGCCGGGTCCCAGTTCACGAACTCGGCGATGCGCCTGCGGGCCGCCTCGAATGCCTCCGTCGACTCGCGCGCCAGCTCGTACACGCCGCGGTGGATCGGCGCGTAGGACTCGCGCTGGAAGCGGCCCATCGCCTGGATCACCTGCTCGGGGCGCTGCGACGTGGCGGCCGAGTCGAGATACGCCACGCGCTTCCCCGCGAACTCGCGCGCGAGCACGGGGAAGTCGGCGCGAACGTCGACCAGGGGCTTGTCGGCGACGGCGCCCATCAGCTCGCCTCGGCGCGCTCCCCGATGAACTCCCTGACCTGGTCCTCGGCGTCGGCCAGCTTCTCGCTGATGCGCCGGCGGACGAGGTCCTCGAGGCCGGGATCGTCGAGGCGCATCACGACCTCCTCGAAGTACCCCTCGACCAGCACGCGCACGGCCTCGGCGCGCGGGATGCCGCGGGTCATCATGTAGAAGATCTGCTCGGGGTCGAGCTCGCCGACGGTCCCGCCGTGCGACGCCTTCACGTTGTCCACCTCGACGATCAGCGAGGGGATCGCGTCGCCCTTCGCCTTCGGCGAGAGCAGCATCTGGTGGGTCTGGAGGTAGGTGTCCACCTCGGGCGCCTTCGGCACGATGTGGATCAGCCCCTCGTACGAGGCCCTCGACTCGCCGGTGAGCGCGCCCTTCCAGACGGTGTCGCCCGTGGTGTGGCCGGCCTCGTGCTTGTCCGTGGTGAACAGGTCGAGGTGCTCGTCGCGCTCGGTGAAGTACATGCCGGTGTGGCGCATGTCCGATCCCGGCTCGGCGGTGATGATGTCGAGCGTCTGCTTCGTGAGGTGGCCGCCGAGGTGGATCGGCACCCACTTCACGTGGGCGTCGCGCTGAACCTCGACCCTCCTGACCGAAATATCGTGCACCTCGCCCGAGCCCCAGTCCTGGTAGTGGGCCAGGTGCACCTGCGCGCCGGGGCGCGCGTACAGCTCGAATGCGCCCGCGTGCAGAGCCTGACCCTCGAAGTCAGGAGCTAGGAAGTACTCGCGCAGCTTGCATTCGGCGTTCTCACCGACCACCACCAGTGAGTGCGCCCACTGGACCGTGCCCGGCTCCTCGATCAGCCAGACGGCCTGGATCGGCTTCTCGATCCGGACGTTGTCGGGCACATACACGAACACGCCGCCGGTCCAGAAGGCGGCGGTGCCGGCCGGGAACTTGCCCTCGTCGTACGGCAGCCGCTTCGCGAACCACTCCTCGACGAGGTCCGCGTGCTTCTCCACAGCCTCCTCGAGCGGCATCACGATGATGCGCTCGTCGGCCACGTCGCAGTGAACGACGTTCGCGCCCTGCTGCACGATCAGCGCCGCATGCTCCTCGTCGCCGAGGTGGTCGCGAACGATGGCCGAGTCCAGGCTGTCGTAGCGGCGTGGCTCGAGCGCATCGAGGTCGAGGCCGCGCAGGGACGTGGTCCAGAAGCCGGAGCGGCGCCAGGTCGGCACGTCCTGCGACTCGTAGACCTCGAGCGCGGCGCGGCGGCGGTCCTCCACGAACTCAGGCGCCACTCGCGGCCACCCCCTCACGCACGAACTCGTAGCCCTTGTCCTCGAGCTCGTCGGCGAGCTCCGAGCCGCCCTCGCGGACGATCCGGCCGTCCAGCAGGATGTGCACGAAGTCCGGCTTCACGTACTCCAGGATGCGCGTGTAGTGCGTGATGATCAGGAAGCCGCGCTCGGCGCCGCGCATGGCGTTCACGCCCTCCGCGACGATGCGAAGGGCGTCGATGTCGAGCCCCGAGTCGGTCTCGTCGAGCACCGCGAACTCCGGCTGGAGCATCGCGAGCTGGAGGATCTCCGCCCGCTTCTTCTCGCCGCCGGAGAAGCCCTCGTTGAGATAGCGGCTGGTGAAGGCACGGTCGATTTTCAGGAGCTCCATGTTCTTGCCCAGCAGGGCCCCGAACTCCTTGACCTTGATCGGCTCCTCGCGGCCGGCGTTCATCGCCATGCGGAGGAAGTTCGCCACCGACACGCCCGGAATCGTCGCCGGGTACTGGAAGGCCATGAAGAGGCCGGCGCGGGCGCGCTCGTCGGGGTCCGCCTCCGTCAGGTCCTCGCCGTTCAGGAGGATGCGGCCCTCGGTGACCTCGTAGCTGGGGTTGCCCATCAGCGTGTTGGCGAGCGTGGACTTGCCGGAGCCGTTCGGCCCCATCAGCGCGTGGGTCTCGCCCTTCTTCACGACGAGGTCGACGCCGTGGAGGATCTCCCGGTCCTCCGTGCGCACGTGCAGGTTCTGGACTTCAAGGGTCATACGGTGGTGGCCTTCTTCCTAGCTGTCAGGGGCTGGACGAGGTCGTCCAGCGTCATCTCATTCAGGGTTCTGACGATCGACCCCTGGACGCGGGTCCAGAGGAACTTCGTGGGGCACGGCTCGTCGTGCTCGCGGCTGCAGACGAGGACGCCGTCGGCGTCCGCGCTGATGCACTCGATCGGCGCGATCTCGCCCTCGAGAGCCCTCACGACCTCTGCCATCGAGATGTCCCCGGCCTCGCGCGCCAGCGTGTAGCCGCCGTGCGCACCGCGGCGCGACTCGACGAGTCCTGCCTTGCGCAGCCGCTGAACCAGGTGCTCGAGGTAGGCGAGCGGAAGGCCCTCGGAGTCGGCGATGGTGGAGAGCGAGATCGGCCGCTCGCCATCGTGCTTCGCGAGGTGTGCCATCACACGCACGCCGTACTCGGCTTTGGTCGAGAACATCATCGGCTCAAATCCTACCTAGGTGGTAGGAGAACTCAGCCGGCCTCTCGCTCCAGCATGCGCAGGTCGTGCGCCAGCCGCTCCGGCGTGGCCTCGGCGCCGGGGTAGCCCACGCGCTGGAAGCCGCGCGAGTCGACAAGCGTGAAGCGCGCCTGGTGCTCCGCGGTCACGGACTGGGGGCGGATCGCGAACCCCTTCCAGAGTGGGCGCAGCTCGGCGCGCGATCCGAGCACGAAGTCGATGCGCCCGGTGGCGCGCTGCTTCGAGAGGAACGCCTGCGCGCGCGCGGGCGTGTCGCGCGGCGGGTCGACCGCGATCGCCAGCGCCGGCACGTCGTGGCCCAGCTCGTCGAGTGCCCCGCGCACGGTCTGCGCCTGGACCGGGCAGCTGTCCTGGCAGGTGGTGTAGAGGAACGTGACCACCACGGGCCGGCCGCGCAGCGATCGCATGGACACCGGCTCGCCGTCCTGGTTGCGGAGCTCGAAGTCCGGCGCGCGCAGCCCCTTCGGCATGAGCGCGCCCTCGAAGCTGTCGGGCGAGCCCTCCTCCGAGTCGCGCCCGCTCGCCGCCAGCACGATCGCCCCAAGCGCGAAGGCGCCGACCAGGAACAGCGCGACGACGATCCGGGGGTTCACCGAGCGGAGGCTAGAGGGGCGCGTCGGGCGAGAGCACGAGCTCGTAGCGCTCCCACTCCATCGGGCGTCCCCAGCGGACCATGTGCTCGCCGCTCACCTTTTCGAACCCGACACTCAGGTAGAGGCTGCGCGCGGCGCTCAGGTCGCTGAACGTGGCGAGCTCCAGGCGCTTGTAGCCGGCCGCGCGCGCGGCATCCAGCACCACCTCGACGAGCCGGCGCCCCGTGCCTGAGCCGCGCGCCTCCGGCACGAGCACTAGGTCGGCGAGCCGACCGATGCCGCCGCCCACGTCGTAGAGCATGACCGTCCCGACCGGCCGGCCGTCCAGCTCGGCCACCCACAGCCCTCCGGAAGGGCCGGGCCAGCCGCTCCGGCGCAGCTCCGCGAGCTGGACGGCGATTTCCGCGGCGAAGCTCGGCTCGAGCCCGTACTCGGTCTCGTAGACCTCGGCGTGCAGCCGAACGACCGTGTTCACGTCCTCGGCGCTGCCGCCCGCGCGGATCTGCACCTCCATGGGCGAAAGCATCGCCGAGCGTCACAATCGAGGGCGTGTCGATCACCCTCGACCCCGGAGTGCTCGCCTTCCTCGGCCTCGGCGTGGCGCTCTATGTCCGCGCCGTGGGCGTGGCGCGCGGGCGCGGCCTGGAGGTGAGCCGCTTCCAGCAGGCTGCGTTCTACGCCGGTGTCGCGCTCTGGGTCATCGCAATGATCTCGCCGCTCGACGACCTCGCCGAGGACCTGCTCTCAGCTCACATGGCCCAGCATCTCCTGCTCGCCGAGCTGGGCGGTCCGCTGATCCTCGTGGGCCTGCGCGCGCCCGTGATCTTCTTCTTCCTCCCGCGGCCGGCGCTCGTGGCGCTGGCGCGCCGCAAGACGCTTCGCCGAGTGATGCGCAAGCTCACGACTCCGGTTGGCGCCATCGCCACCTACGCGATTGTCCTCTACGGATGGCACTTCGCGCCCGCGTTCGAGGCGGCACTGGAGTACCCGCTCGTGCACGCCCTTCAACACCAGTCCTTCTTCATCATCGCGATCCTCGTCTGGATCCCCGCGCTGGAGCCGACCCGCCAGCGCCTGCGCGGCGAGCTCTGGAAGGCGGCGCACATCCTGGGCGCGCGACTGGTGGGGATGTTCCTCGGCATGGCCTTCATCGCCATGCGCTCGCCCGCCTACGACTGGTACGTGGGGCGGACCTCCGAGCACGGCCTAAAGCCGCTGACCGACCAGCAGATCGCGGGCGGGCTGATGCTGAGCGTCGACCTGGCGATCATGCTGTTCGCCGTCGCGTTCTTCTTCTTCCGCTCGGCCCAGGATCAGGACCGTGCGGACGCGGAGGCCTACGGCTCGACGAGCCCGCGCCGGATCGCGTAGCGCACGATCTCCACGCGGTCGCGCATGCCGAGCTTCCCGAAGACGTTGGTGCGGTGCGACTCGACCGTCTTCTCGGACAGCTTCAGCGTCTCGGCGATCTGCTTGTTCGTGTAGGCCTCGGCGATCAGCTTCACGATCTCGAGCTCGCGCGGCGTGAGCGGCTCCTCGACCTCGGTGGCGCCGTCGAGCCACTCGTCCATCAGCGTGCGCTGGGCCTCGTCGGAGAGGAAGGTGCGCCCCTCGGCGACGGTGCGGACGGCGTCGATCAGATCGGTGTCGGCCGCGCGCTTGAGCACGTAGCCCGCAGCGCCGGCCTCGAGGCCCTCCAGGAAGTAGCGCTCGTCGTCGTGCATCGACAGCATCACCACGCGCGTGTCGGGCACGTGCGCGCGAATCTCGCGTGCGGCCTGGAGCCCGGTCATGCGCGGCATCGACACGTCGAGCACGGCCACGGTCGGGCGGTGCTCCTGCGTCGACTCGAGCGCCGACACGCCGTCCTCCGCCTCCGCCACGACCTCCATGTCCGACTGCCGCTCGATCAGCATGCGCAGGCCGGAGCGCACGATGCCGTGATCGTCGGCGATCAGGACGCTGATCAAGACGCCACCCGCTCGAGCCGACCGATCCGCAGCCCGACCGTGGTGCCGCCGCCGGGCGCCGAGCGGATGTCGAGCTCGCCGCCGGCAAGCCGCGCGCGCTCCGCCATGCCGCTGAGGCCGAGTCCCGCGCCGGGGCCGTCGATCGAGTCGCGCCCCACCGACGCGGGATCGAAGCCGGCGCCGTCGTCGCGGATGCGCAGCTCGAGGCGCTCGTCGCCGACCTCCATCTCCACCGCCACCGCCGTCGCGCCCGCGTGCCTGCCCACGTTGGCGAGCGCCTCCTGAAGGATCCGGTACACGGCGGTCTGGACGTCCTCCGGCAGCGTGTCCGGCTCGCCGTCGGTCGAGACCCGTACCTCGATGCCCGTGCGCGCCGAGAAGCGCTTCAGCTGCGTCTCGATCGCCGGCATCAGGCCGTGGTCGTCGAGCGCGGTGGGGCGCAGCTGGCGCGCCAGGTTCAGGAGCTCCTCCATCGCCTGGTTCACCAGACGCTTGAGCTCGGCCACCTCGTCCACGCGGTCGGGCGGGCTGTCCTGCGAGAGGGCCTCGAGTCGCAGCAGGATCGCGGTGAGCGCCTGGTTCACCTCGTCGTGGAGGTCGCGGGCGAGCCGGCGGCGCTCCTCCTCCTGCGCGCGCATCGCGAGCGTGCCCGAGCGGCGACGCTCGTCCTCGATGCGCTCGAGCAGGCCGTTGAAGGACCTCGAGAGGCGGTCGATCTCCTCCACCGGATCGGCGTCGGCGAGCTGGTGGCTCGACGGCTCGGCGGGGTCGATGCTCTCGATGCGCTTGATCAGGCGCTCGAGCGGCGCGAAGCGGCGCTGGAGCATCCAGAGGTTCACGCACAACGTGAGGATGATCGCGAGGGCGAGGATCAGGAACGACCAGCGCTGGTCGGCGATGCTCAGGTCCAGGCCGGCCGCGAGGCTGGCCGCGAAGAGCGTGAGGGCGACGAGAACCACGTTCGCGGCCACCACCTGGCCGATCAGGGAATCGTCGCGACGCGTCATCGAGGGTCTTGTCATGGATCGGAAGCGGCCCCGGATGGACAAATGGGGTCTCCACCCCATATCGGCACGCTCCCCGAAAGACGAAACTCCTGGTGAGGCTTCAAGCAGGAGGTGCTGCCAGGGGCTTCCGCACAATCTAGGTCTGGGTCTTCCACCGGGGCGCCAAAATGGCGCCCCGGTTGCTTTTCCGCGGCGCTACACTTTCTGAAGTGTTGAATCCCGACCGGGTTTTGAGGTAAATCGCAAATGGCGTCCGGCGCAGAGCTGATTCGCAAGGTGAAGGAGCAGATCGAGGAGGTCGATCCGAAGGACGTCCTCGCGCTCCAGCAGAACGGCAATGGTGCCGTGATCGTCGACGTCCGCGAACAGCACGAGTTCGAGGAGGCCCACGTCCCCGGCGCCGTCCACGTGCCGCGCGGACACCTCGAGTCGCGCATCGAGGGCGCGGTCTCGGATCGCTCGAAGCGCGTGATCCTCTACTGCGCCTCCGGCCAGCGCTCGGCGCTCGCGGCGCACACGATGCAGGAGCTGCTCGGTTACGACGACGTGGCCTCCATGCGCGGCGGCATCACGCTCTGGAAGGACCGCGGCTACGAGGTCGAGGTCCCGCGCGCGCTCACCGCTGAGCAGCGCGAGCGCTACTCGCGCCACCTGCTCGTGCCGGAGATCGGGCTCGAGGGCCAGATGAAGCTGCTCGACGCCAAGGTGCTGCTGCTCGGCGCCGGCGGGCTCGGCTCTCCGGCCGCGCTCTACCTGGCCGCGGCGGGCGTCGGCACGCTCGGCGTCGTGGACAACGACGTGGTGGACCTCTCGAACCTCCAGCGCCAGGTGGCGCACTCGAACGACCGCATCGGCGTGTCGAAGGTCGACTCGGCCGAGATCGCGATCCACGAGATCAACCCGGACGTGAAGGTCGAGAAGTACCCCGTCCGGCTCGGCGCCGACAACATCATGGAGATCATCGACGGCTACGACGTGATCGTCGACGGCCTCGACAACTTCCCCACCCGCTACCTCCTGAACGACGCGAGCGTGCGCACGCAGACGCCGGTGGTGTCGGCGTCGATCCTCGGCTTCGAGGGCCAGCTGTCGGTCTTCCACCCGTACGAGGGCCCCTGCTACCGCTGCCTCTACCCGACGCCGCCGCCGGCCGAGCTGGCGCCGTCGTGCGGCGCCGCGGGCGTGCTCGGCGTGCTGCCGGGCGTGATGGGGCTGCTCCAGTCGGTCGAGGTGATCAAGCTGATCACGGGCGCCGGCGACACGATGGCCGGCCGCCTGCTGCTCTACGACGCGCTCGGCACGACCTTCACCGAGCTCAAGGTGCGCCGCGACCCGGACTGCCCGATCTGCTCCCGCGAGCCGGATGCGATCTCCGACGAGGAGATGGGCGTGTTCCCGGACTACGAGGCGTTCTGCGCGGGCGCTGGCTAGGCTGCTGCGGTCCATGAGCACGATCAAGATTCCCCCGGTGCTCCGGGGCTCAGTCGGCGGCGCCAAGGAGGTCGAGGCCTCCGGGCAGGACGTGGGCGAGGTGCTGCGCTCGCTGGCCTCGCAGCACCCCGCGACCGAGTCGCAGCTCTTCTCCGAGGACGGCGAGCTGAACCGCTACGTGAACGTCTACCTGAACGACGAGGACGTCCGGGTGCTCGACGGCCTCGGCACGAACGTCTCGGACAGCGACACGATCGTGATCCTGCCGGCGATGGCCGGCGGCGGCCGCTGATCGTCCGGCGCGCCGAGCGGCGCGACGCGGCTGCCTGGGCACGCATGTGGGACGAGTCGGCGCGGGCGGCATTCGCCGACCTGCTTCCGCCCGGGCACCCGTTCCCCGAGCTCGATCCCGAGCGCTGGTACGAGCTGCTCGACGACCCCGCGGTCTCGATGCTGGTGGTGGAGGACGGGGGCGAGCCCGTGGGGGTGAGCGCCTGCGGCGAGAGCCGCGACGACGACGCCGGCCCCGGCGTTGGGGAGGTGCGCAGCTTCTTCGTGGCGGCCGGACGTTGGCGTCAGGGCGTGGGCCGCGAGCTGCTCGCCGCCGCGCTGGACTCGCTGCGAGAGCGAGGCTGCGCCGAGGCCACGGTCTGGTCGTTCGCGGCCAACGAGCGCGCCAACGCCTTCTACGAGAGCGCCGGCTTCACGCGTGACGGCGCTGAGAAGACCGAGGACGCCTGGGCGGGCCTGCTCCAGGTGCGCTACCGCCGCATCCTCTGAGCGCGCCAGCCCTCAGCCGGCCCGCACCGGCACGGGCACGAAGTCCCGGATCAGCTCGGCCAGGCGCTCGGGGCGGTCCTCCGGCGAGAACGTGCGCGCACCCTCGATCCACTCGAGCCGCGCGCCAGGGATCAGCTTCGCAAGCCGCTCAGCGTGCTCGCGCGGGAAGAAGCGATCCTCCGCGGACCATGCGATCAGCGCGGGCCTGTCCCAGGCCGTGAGCTTCGTGGCCGCATCGAGCGTGTGCGCGGGGTCGAGCCCGCCGAGCAGGCCGCGGACGTCGCGGCGGATCTCACTGCGCGTCAGCACGGGGAGGACGTAGGAGTCCTCCGCGTCCGCGTCGATCGGCCCGGTCGTGAGCCAGCCGAATGCGATCGGGAGCCGCCGCAGTGGCCGCAGCCGCAGAGCGCCGAACGCCAGCGGGATCGCTCCCGGCACGCGCGCGGGCGCGAGGGCGATCCGGAACAGCCGGGGCGGGAAGTTCTCGAACGCGTCGCACGAGGTGAGGACGATCGCGCCGATCCGTTCCGGGCGGCTCACGGCGGTGATCTGCGTGAGCGCGCCGCCCGTGTCGTTTCCCACGAGCGTCACGTCGCGGAGCTCGAGCGCCTCGACAGCGTCGGCGATCAGGTTCGCCAGGGCGGGCGGACGCAGGTCGGCGCCCTTCGGCATCGGCTCGAGGTGCGAGCCGAGCGGCAGGTCGAGGACCACGCGCTTGAAGCCCTCGAGGCGCGGCACCACCTTGCGCCACAGGTTCGCGTTCACGAGCGCGCCGTGCGCGAACACGATGGCGGGGCCTTCGCCGGTCGAATGGGCGCGAATGCGGCGCCCGCCGCCCAGGTCCAGCACCTCGGCGGGGCCGAGGTCGTCGGAACGCCAGCTTGCTCGGTCGGTCATCTGCGCACCTCCATACAGGTTGTATGCCGGTACCATACAGACTGTATGTCAGGGGCCGCGCCGACCCGAACGGAGCTGATGCGCGTGGCGCGCGCCCTCTTCGCCGAGCGGGGCTACGCGGCGGTGGGCACCGAGGAGATCGTGGCCAGGGCCAACGTCACTCGCGGCGCTCTCTACCACCACTTCGCCGACAAGAAGGATCTCTTCCGGTCGGTGCACGAGGAGCTCGAGCAGGAGCTCGTCGCACAGATCGGCGAGCAGATCGCCGGCATCGAGGACCCGTGGGAGCTGGCGGTGACAGGCGTGCGCGCGTTCCTGGACGCCTGCACGGACCCGGCCCTGCGGCAGATCGCGCTGATCGACGCCCCTGCCGTGCTGGGCTGGCAGGAGTGGCGCGAGATCGACGCGCGCTATGGCCTCGGCCTCGTGAGCTTCGGCCTCCGCAACGGGATGGACGCCGGCGTCTTCCGCGAGCAGGAGGTCACGCCGCTGGCCCACGTCCTGATCGGCGCGATGACCGAGGCCGCGCTCATGATCGCCAACGCCCCCGACCCGGCTGCGGCGCGCCGCCAGGCCGAGCCCGCCCTGCTCGCGCTTCTGGAGGGGCTGCGGGTCGGCTGACCGGTAGCGTCGCTGGCATGCGCATCGAGAGGCTCGACCGGGTGGAGCCATTCATCACGAAGGACGGGTCGGAGATCCGCGAGCTCGCCGGTGTGCCGACCGGCAACTCGGCGAACCAGAGTCTCGCCGAGGCCACCGTGCCGCCGGGCGGCGAGACCGAGGAGCACTACCACCGCGTCTCCGAGGAGATCTACGTCTTCACGCACGGAGGCGGCCGCATGCGCCTCGGCGAGGAGGAGAGCGACGTCGCCGCGGGCGACACCGTGGTGATCCCGCCCCGGACGCGCCACAAGCTCTGGAACACCGGCACCGAGCAGCTCAAGCTGCTGTGCTGCTGCGCCCCGCCGTACTCGCACGAGGACACGGTCCTTACAGGGTGAACGCAGTGCCTCAGTCGGGGTGACCGGGGTACTACACTTTCTGAAGTGCTGGATCCGCGCCTCGACAACAGGCCGTGCGGCGGGAAGTACGGCGACATCGTCCAGGCGATCGGCAACACGCCGCTCGTCGAGCTTCGGCGCCTCAGCCCGAAGCCGGGCGTGCGCATCTACGCCAAGCTCGAGAGCTACAACCCGACCGGCTCGGTGAAGGACCGCGTGGCGCGCTCGATGATCGAGCGCGCCGAGGAGGAGGGCCAGATCGCGCCCGGGCAGACGATCCTCGAGCCGACCTCCGGCAACACCGGCATCTCGCTCGGGATGATCTGCCGCCGCAAGGGCTACCCGCTCAAGGTGGTCATGCCGGACAACGTGACCGCCGAGCGCACCCAGCTGCTGCGGATGTACGGCGCGGAGATCGTCTACTCGCCGGGCGAGCAGGGCTCCAACGGGGCTGTGGCGATGGCGCTCGAGATGGCTGCGGCCGACTCCAGCTACTACATGCCGTACCAGTACGGCAACCAGGCGAACCCGGACGCGCATTACACCGGCACCGCCGTCGAGATCCTCGAGGAGCTCGACACCGTGGCCGCGTTCGTGGCCGGCCTCGGCACGGGTGGCACGCTGATGGGCAACGCCCGGCGGCTCAAGGAGGAGAACGACGAGACGATCGTCGTCGCCGCCGAGCCGCTGCAGGGCGAGCTGGTCCAGGGCCTGCGCTCGCTCGAGGACGGCTACATCCCGCCGATCATCGACCTGTCGCTGCTCGACCGGAAGATCTTCGTCTCGAATCGCGACGCGGTCGTGTGGACCAAGAAGCTGCTCGAGCAGGAGGGGCTCTTCCTGGGCGTGTCGAGCGGCGCGATCGCAGCGATCGCCGCGCGCGTGGCCGCCGAGCTCGACGAGGGCAACGTGGTCTTCGTAGCCCCCGACGACGGCTGGAAGTACCTCAGCTCGGGCGTCTACTCGAAGACGATCGAGGAACTCGAGGCCGAGGGCGTCCTCGACTCGGCGTCCTTCTGGTAGCCGGGCGCGCGGCCTAGGTGACCGGCTTCGCCGGAGCGGGGTGCTCTTCCTCGAGCTCGTCCGCGTAGTCGTCGCGGTCGTCGTCGCCGAGTCCCGACAGCGACTCCTTGAACTCGCGCATCCCCTTGCCGACCGAGCGCGCCACGTCGGGCAGCCGCTGCGGGCCGAGCACCAGCAGCGCTACGACGAGGATGACCATCATCTCGAGTGGGCCCGGTGCGGAGATGAACCCCATGGTAGCCAGGCTACTGCACGCCGTCCGTGGAAGGGGCGCCTTTACACGTGTCGTTCATCGCCGAGCTGAGCGGCGGGTCGAGCGCCTCAACCGCGCCCCGGCTCAGCCGCAGCTCGCGGGCCATCTCGCCGACCACGACGTGCCAGGCCGGCCGGGCGCTGCCGTTGGAGCGGAACCAGCCCGAGTCCCAGCCGTACGGGTCGCAGCCGGCCTGCCACTGGTAGGCGTACAGGCGCGTGATCCGGTGAGAGCGGCCGGCGAGGTCGAACATCCGGCGCGTGGCGCGGGCGGCGCGGTTCTCGTCGTACCTCGGGTAGCGGCGCGAGACGACCACCCCGGCCGTCTCGCTGATCCACAAGTTGCCGCGGGTCAGATGCAGCATCTTGCGGGTGCCCGAGCTGCGCCAGCCGCGCGGGCGGTTGACGTCGAGGTAGTTGTGCATCGACCACAGCC
>Ga0114129_10003126_pt1 | contig 23222 bp, 20 predicted proteins | sample RhiMetdeltSRZDD1_FD_80071 | JGI IMG/M metagenome (GOLD analysis project Ga0114129, IMG submission 80071) | Populus rhizosphere microbial communities from Tennessee, USA - Rhizosphere MetaG P. deltoides SRZDD1 (version 2) (version 2) | ecosystem: Host-associated > Plants > Roots > Rhizosphere >...
CATATCGTCGCCACCGGCCCATAACGTCACATCGCGTCAGTGATCCGACAGGTAATCCTTTCAAAAATATAGGAAGTCAGTTACATACCGATCTGGCCCACGCCTTGCCTTCTGCCGCGCGGACGTTCGCTCAGCAAAACGAAGGGTTGACTGCGCTATGCATTCACGTGCATAGATAGCGCGCCGTTCGTCCCGCTGATCAGAACGGCGCCGCAACGACGTCGCTCTTTGGCTCGCTCGAAGTTCACGCGACTCAGTCGCCACTGCTCCGGACTCGAGATTTCGAGGCGAAGAGGTTTGTGCGTCGATGCGGGAACTCACATCAAGGAGGGAGTAATGCAGAAAAGAAACAGAATGCGTGGCGTGCGGCTCGCGGTGCTGGTGTTGACGATGGTCACAGCGCCGTGGGCGCTGTTCGTCACGCAGGCGAGCGCGCTCGCGGAGCTTCCGCGGGTCTTCGTCGACACCACGGGCACGGCTCCGACCGGCCGCACCATCGTGGTGGCAGCGGGCGGAGATCTCCAGGCCGCGCTCGACGGCGCTCAGCTCGGCGATCTCATCGTGCTCGACGCCGGCGCGACGTACACCGGCAACTTCATTCTTCCTGCGAAGAGCGGCAGCGGCTGGATCACCGTGCAGACGAGCCGGGTGGACAGTCTGCCCCCGGCGGGGACGCGGGTGACGCCGGCCAACGCCGGAGTCATGGCGCGGCTGGTGACACCCGGCGTGGAGCCTGCGATTCGCACGGCGGCCGGGGCGCATCATTACCGGTTCCGCGGCATCGAGATCGCGTCCACGAACCCCGAGCTGAATTACGGCATCGTGAACTTCGACGGGAACGCGACGTATACGTATCCCCTGTTGATGACGACGCTCGCGGAGGTGCCGCATCACCTGATCCTCGAGCAGTGCTACATCCACGGGCACCCGAGCTCGAACGTGTCGCGCGCCATCGCGCTCAACAGCGCGCACACCGCGATCATCGACTCGCACATCGCGGAGGTTCACGGCGTCGCGATGGACACGCAGGCGATCGGAGGGTGGACCGGCCCCGGCCCCTTCAAGATCGTGAACAACTATCTCGCCGCCGCGGGTGAGAACATCATGTTCGGGGGCGCCGCCGCCTCCATCCCGAACGTGACGCCCTCGGACATCGAGATCCGCCGCAACCACATCACCAAGTTGCTGAGCTGGAAGGTCAACGATCCGAGCTACGCCGGAGTGCCGTGGGCGATCAAGAACCTGCTCGAGCTGAAGCACGCGCAGCGCGTGCTCGTCGACGGCAACGTGTTCGAAAACCATTGGCCCTCGGCGCAGTCGGGGTTCAGTGTGCTCATGACGCCCCGCAACGAGCAGGGGCTCAACGGCGCCTGGGTCATGCCGTGGGCGACCGTCAACAACATCACGGTCAGCAACAACGTCTTCCGCAGCATTCCCGCCGGAATCGCGATCTACGGTCGCGATGAGGCAGACCGCCCAAGCGTGCCCGGGCGGGGGTTCGTCATCCGCAACAACGTCTTCTACGACATCGGCACGCCGCGGTGGACCGCACCCGGCAGCTTCGCCGGGGATCTCTTCATGATCGTGGATGGTGTGACGGATATCGTGATCCAGCACAACACCTCCACGGGTGAGGGAAGCTTCATCGTCACCGACGCCCCCAACCTCGTGAATCAGGGCCTCGTCTATACGGACAACCTGCATCCGAACGGCTGGTACGGCGCCGTCGGGCCGGGTGGAACGGCCGCGGGCGTGATCCGGACGATGTTCCCCGGCGCGGTGTTCACGAAGAACGCGCTCATTGGACCGTTCCCGACCCCGGGCGGTCTTCTCAGCGAGATCTGGGATAGCGCGTTTCCCGGCAACTTCTACCCCAACTCGGCGGCGCAGATCGGGTGGGTCGATGCCGCGAACGGTAATTTCCAGCTCTCGTCCGCAAGCCCGTTCCGGAATGCCGGGACGGACGGCACCGATATCGGCGTCAACATGGGGACGCTCAACGCGGCCGTCGCCGGGAGCGCGCCGCCGCCGGTGCCATCGTCGGTGGAGCCGCCGCCGCCGGTGGTGACAGCGCCGCCGGTCGTCTCGCCCCCGGTCGTGGCAACTCCGGTGGTGCCGCCGCCGCCGGTGGTGACGCCGCCGCCGCCGCCTGTCGTCTCGGCGCCGCCGGTCGTCACCAAGGAGGCGTCCACGCCGGTACGTGAGGCCGCGGTGACGCCACCGCCTCCACCCCCGCCCGCGCCGGCACCCGTCGCGTCGGCGCCGGAGCCGACGCCACAAGCGCCATCGGGACCGTCCCATGGACTCTCGCTCGCGTATTTCGGCATGGCCCGCGACGGCGTGGGCCAGTCCTCGGGGGCGAGCAAGGGTGATGGAAAGGCCGATGGGACGCTGGTGGCGACGATCACCGGCGCCTCCGGCAACATTGTCGCGCTCACGCTCCAGAGCAGCTCGGGCGGTCTCTGGGATACGGACACGGCCTCGGCACCCTGGTTCCTCGGCGTGGCAAGCGTCCTCGACGGCTCGCTCCTGAACAATGCGTGGTCGGCACTGAACGTGCCGGTCTCGGGGGGCGGAAGCTTCTACCTCATCGCCTCCGATGACGCCGGACGACATTTCGCGTCGGGCAACATGCTGACGCTCACGGCGATGTTCTCCGACGGTACGACGGCGACCGCCGTCACGGTCGTCCCGTGACATCCAGGGTCCACGCTTCGCAGTAGTCGTCTGACCACGCCCGTCTGCCGGGTGACGACGCGCCACCTGCGCATCGCACCCGCGGCGGGCGTGGTGTTCCCCGCTCCTTGCCTTCGCCCCGCCACCCGCGGTACACGTGGAAGGTCATGGCCTTCCCCGAGGCGGTCCTGTCCAGCCCCCCTCCCCGCGCGGGCGAGCGCGACGAGCGCGCCCCCGAACTGCGCGCGCCGCGCATCGTCCACCGCTAGCGAGACGCGTCCATGCGACGGCGACGGCTCTTTCGCAAGTACGTCGTCGTGTTCGTCTCGCTCGTCGCCGGCACCCTGCTCATCAGCGGTGCCATCGAGATCTACTTCTCCTATCAGGAAAACAAGGAAGCGCTGGTCGCGCTGCAGCGGGAGAAGGCCTCCGCCGCCGCCATCCGCATCGAGGTTTTCGTGAAGGAGATCGAGCGTCAGATCGGCTGGACGACCCAGCCCCAGCTTTCGACCCCGGACGCCGCCCTCGAGCAGCGACGCATCGACTTCCTGCGCCTCCTCCGGCAGGTGCCCGCCATCACGGAGCTCAGCCACCTCGACGCCAGCGGCAAGGAGCAGCTTCGGGTGTCGCGCCTGGCCATGGACACCGTGGGCAGCAACGCCGACTGGTCTCGGGATGCCAAGTTCGTGGAGGCGAAGGCGCGCAAGACGTATTACGGCCCGGTGTACTTCCGGAAGGAGTCGGAGCCGTACATGAGCATCTCGATGGCGCAGAGCGGGGGTGGGGTCACGGTGGCCGAGGTGAATCTGAAGTTCATCTGGGACGTGGTCTCGCAGATCAAGATCGGCAAGGCCGGGCGCGCCTTCGTCGTGGACGGAGGCGGCATCCTCATCGCCGACCCCGACATCAGCCTCGTCCTCCAGAAGACATCGCTGGCGTCGCTCGAGCAGGTGACGGCGGCCACGTTCGCGGCGGCGGGGTCGCCGCGGCGGGACGTCACCATCGGTCGCGATCTGCAGGGCCGCCGCGTGCTCACCGCCCACGCGAGCATCGCGCCGCTCCGGTGGTCGGTGTTCGCGGAGCTGCCGCTCGAGGAAGCGTTCGCGCCGCTCCGCGCGTCGATCGAGCGCACCGTCGTGCTCGTGGTGATCGGCGTGGCGCTGTCGGTCATCGGCAGCATGCTGCTCGCGCGCCGCATGGTGCAGCCGATCCGCGCCTTGCAGGAAGGCGCGGCGAAGATCGGCGCCGGCGACCTTGGCCAGCGGCTGGAGCTGGGAACGGCGGACGAGCTCGACGATCTCGCCCAGCAGTTCAACCGGATGACCGCGCAGCTCCAGGAGTCCTACGCCACCCTGGAGCAGAAAGTGGAAGAGCGCACCCGTGCCCTCACGGAGGCGCTCGAGCGCAACCAGACGCTCTTGCGCGAGGTCGAGGAGAAGACGCGCGAGCTCGAGGTGGCGAGTCGACACAAGTCGGAGTTCCTCGCGAACATGTCGCACGAGCTGCGCACGCCGCTCAACGCGATCATCGGCTTTTCGGAGGTCCTGCTGGAGCGGATGTTCGGCGAGCTCAACGACAAGCAGGAGGAGTACCTGCACGACATCCTGGGCTCCGGCCGCCACCTCCTGTCGCTCATCAACGACATCCTCGATCTGTCGAAGATCGAGGCGGGCCGGCTCGAGCTCGAGCTCGGCGACTTCGATCTGCCCCAGGCCATCGACAACGCGCTCACGCTCGTGCGCGAGCGCGCGAGCCGTCGATCCATCTCGCTCGCGGTCGATGTGGAGCCCGGCGTGGCGTCCATCCGCGCCGACCAGCGAAAGGTGAAGCAGGTCCTCCTCAACCTCCTCTCGAACGCGGTGAAGTTCACCGGCGAAGGCGGCCACGTCGCGGTGAAGGCGGCGCGGGCGGACGGGATGGTGGAGGTCTCGGTCACCGACACCGGGGTCGGTATCGCCCCCGAGGACCATGCCATCATCTTCGAGGAGTTCCGACAGGTGGGCGGAGACTACTCGCGCAAGCAGGAGGGCACGGGGCTCGGGCTCGCCCTCGCGCGCAAGCTCGTGGAGCTCCACGGGGGAACGCTCTGGGTGAAGAGCCAGGTCGGAGAGGGCGCGACGTTCACGTTCACGCTGCCGGTGCAGGCATGCCCGGCGAGTTGATCCTGGTCGTCGAGGACAACGAGAAGAACCGCAAGCTCGTGCGCGACGTGCTCGCGCGGTACGGCTACCGGCTGGCGGAGGCGGAAACCGGCGAAGACGGCGTGCGGCTGGCGCGCGAGCTGCGCCCGGATCTCATCCTCATGGACATCCAGCTCCCCGGCATCGACGGCGTCACCGCGCTCGGCCAGATCCGCTCCGATCCTCACCTCAGCGACACTCCGGTGATCGCGGTGACCGCGTCCGCCATGAGCCCGGACCGGCGTCGCATCATGGAGGCGGGATTCGACGGGTACGAGAGCAAGCCCATCAGCGTCCGGCCGTTCCTGGAAAACGTGCGGCAGATGCTCGATCGGCGGCGGCCGCGGGGAGAGACACCGTCGTGAGCGAGACTGCCACCGTTCTCGTCGTCGATGACACGCCGCAGAACGTGAAGCTCCTCGGCGACCTCCTTCGCGCGAAGGGCTACACGGTGCTCACGGCATCGTCAGGGCGCCAGGCCCTCGACCACGTCAAGCGTGACCGACCCGATATCGTCCTTCTCGACGTCGTCATGCCGGAGATGAGCGGATACGAAGTGTGCCGGACGATCCGCGACGATCCCGACACCGCCATCCTCCCCGTCGTGCTCGTGACCGCGCTCGACGCCACCCAGGAGCGTCTCAAAGGTCTCGAGTGCGGCGCCGACGACTTTCTCACCAAGCCCATCAACCAGGCGGAGCTGCTCGCCCGCGTCCGTTCGTTGCTGCGCATCAAGCGGCTCTACGACACCGTGCAGGCGCAGGCAGGGGAGCTCGCCGAGCTGAACCGGACACTCGAGCGACGCGTGAGCGACCAGGTGGCGCAGCTGGACCGGATGGGACGGCTGAAACGGTTCTTCTCACCGAAGCTGGCCGAGCTGATCCTCGCCGGAGGCGCCGACGACCCTCTCCGGACTCATCGCCGTCAGATCACGGTCGTCTTCGTGGACCTGCGGGGATTCACGGCGTTCGCGGAGACCGCGGAGCCGGAAGAGGTGATGGAGGTGCTGCGGGACTACCACGCCGAGATGGGGCGGCTCATCGTCGCCCACGATGGCACCCTGGAGCGCTTCGCGGGCGACGGGCTCATGGTGTTCTTCAACGACCCCGTTCCCGTGGAAAATCCCGCGGAGCGCGCGGTGCGGATGGCGCTCGTCATGCTCGAGCGCGCCGACGCCCTCACCGCGAAATGGCGCAAGCTCGGCTTCGACCTCGCCGTCGGGGTCGGAATCGCGGACGGATACGCCACCATCGGCGCCATCGGCTTCGAGGGACGCTGGGATTACGGCGCCATCGGCACCGTGACCAATCTCGCCGCGCGCCTCTGCGGAGAGGCGCGGCCGGGTCAAATCCTGATCTCCGCGCGCGTCCTCGCCGCCGTGGAACACATCGTGGAGACGGAGTGCGTCGGCGACCTCACGCTGCGCGGACTCCATCGGCCCATCACCGCGTACAGCGTGCTGCGCGCGCGGACGCCGGCCTGACCGAACGCGCGGCGCCGAGTCACCTCCCGGCGGTCGGCTTCACCTTGCCCGAGCTCTTCTCGTAGGCCTCCACCGCCTTGCGGAGGTCGCGATACTCCGAGCACGGGAAGAAGCAGATCGTGTCGAGACGCGCGAGGTGCTCCTTCGCCTTCGGAAGATCGTCGAGGGCGAGGTACGCCTCACCGATGTACTCGTGCGCGCCCTTGTGCTTGGGGTCGAGCGCGAGCGCTTTCTGATAGAGGGGGATCGAGCGCGCGGGGTCCCCGTTGCGGCGGACGGCGTACGCGAGCCAGTTGTAGGCGTCGGCGTTGCTCTCGTCACGGGCCACCACGGATTCGAGGAGGGGGATGGCGGCCGCGAAGTCCCCCGCCTTGATGCTCGCCACCGCCTTCGTGTAGTCGGGATCGACGGGCTTGGCGGGCACGCGCGGCGTGCCGCCGGCGCCGTCGGCGTTGACCGCCGGTGGCGGCGAGCCGACGAGGAACAGCACGGTCACGAACACGGTGAAGACGGTCGTGAGGATACGTGGGCGCATGCGACCTCCTCAACAGCGACGGTCGAGCGCCGATTATACCGTGCGCGCAGGGACACTCTAGCTTCGGTTGCCGGTGGCCGGTCCCGACGTGACAATTCGAGTGGCATGACCGCGCTCGCACCAGCCGGCTTCGTGTATCGCCCCGACTTCGTGCCCGTCGCGGACGAGGCGATGCTGCTCGACGAGCTGCGCCGTCTTCCGTTCGGCGAGGTGAAGATGCACGGCGTGGTGGCCCACCGCCGCGTCGCTCACTTCGGCTGGCTCTATGGGTACGAGTCGTGGCGCATCGAGCCGGGCCCACCGATTCCGGAGTTTCTCCTTCCTCTGCGCACTCGAGCGGGCGGTCTCGCCGGCGTCACGCCGGAAAGTCTGGTGGAGGTGCTGATCACGGAGTATCCGCCCGGGGCGGGCATCGGCTGGCATCGCGACGCACCGATGTTCGATGTCGTCATCGGCGTCTCCCTGCTCGGCGCGTGTCGGTTCCGCTTCCAGCGCGGCAAGGGCGACGCCCGCGAGACCGCCGCGGTGATCCTGGAACCGCGGTCCGCCTACGTCCTCACGGGGGCGGCGAGATCGGAGTGGCAGCACAGCATCCCGCCGATGCGGACGCGGCGGTACTCGATCACGTTCCGGACGCTGCGCGCCGGGAAATCGCGCGCGGCGCGCGCCGCGGACCACACGGAGGACGCCGGGGAACGTACGTTGCGTTCCGGCAAGCGTACGGCAGGCCCGCCCCCCCGTCCGATGCCCGCCGGGGAGCGGACGGCGCCGTCCCAGGCCTGATCGCGGGGCGCGCTGCTAGGCGAACCGCCAGCCGTCGAGCGCGCGGGGGGCCGCGGGCACGATGCGCAGCGGCAAGTCCTGTGGACCGAGGATCCCGGAGTCGATGAGCTCGCGGACGTCGCGTTCGCGCACGCCCGTAAATGTCGGCATCCACGGCAACGAGCGGACGAGCGGACGAAGGCGCGCGGGGAGGGTGACCACGCCGTCCGGCGTCCACACCGGAATGGCGTGCCGCGCGGCGTGCGTGGTTCCCGGCATCGCGGGCACCTGAGTCCACAGGCGATCGGAGCTCTTCGGCGGCAGCGCGTCCACCTGACCGCTGACGACATCCCACGCCGTGAGGCCCGCCGCGTATGCTTCATCGACGATGGCGTCGCGCGCGACGGCGGCGGCGACGCCGCGGACGCGGCGCCGTACGAGCGTCCGGTAGGCGCTGAGTCCAAGGAGCGCCCGGCCGTCGCGCGCATGGTCGCCGACGGTATCGAGCAACGTCTCGAGTGCCCGGCGCGGCTCGAGTCTCTTCCAGGTGAGCGATAGCGCGAGCGAGCGCCCGTGACAGACGACGTCGTGAGGCGTGCGCGGCGGCAGATGAAACAGCGTGCCCGCCTCGAGCACGATCGTTCGCCAGCCCCGACCGCGGCCCGCGCGGGGATCGAGATCTTCGGCGGTGCCCGGCGATACGGCGGGACCGAGCGTGACGGTGCGCTGGCCCTCGAGCTGCACCCAGAACGCGTCCACGTCGCCGTCGTGGTGAAGACCCAGGCCCTCCCGGCCCTTGCCGTCCACGACGAACAGGAACGAGCATTCTTCCCGGAAGGGCCCCAGAAACGTCGCCCGCAGCGCCACCATCAGCCGCATGACACGGGGGAGAACCTGGTGCGCCTGGGGCAGGAAGATCGTGGCGCCGTCCGCGACCGCGGCCTCGAGCGCGCGCGCGTCGGGCGCGCGATCGTACCGCCGCGCGGCCGCGATCTGCACCGGCACTCCGGACGACGCGAGGGCCACCGCGCCCGCGAAGTCCGGGGCGAGCGCACGCCAGCCGTCGTCGCGGGGCGGCAGCACGGTGGCGGCGCGACCGAGTCGCTCGCGCCGGAAGCGCCGAGCGGCGGCCTCGGTCGGAAACCACGTGGAGAGCGGCGAGGTGATAGCGGCGCGCGGTAGCATTGAGACCCGCGCAATGCTATCAAAGTGGATCGCGTCATGAAGACGGTGTTCGACGCGTTCGCGACCACCGCGGACGCCGTTCCCGAGCTCGCGTTCCTGTGCGTGCCGGCGGCGCGGGGACGCGCCTATCATGCCGACGGCGTCGAGTTCACGTACGGGCAGACGCGGGCGGAAGCGGAACGGTGCCGTCGCATCTACGCGCGCGCAGGCTATGGCCACGGCCATCGCGTGGCGCTGCTCCTCGAGAACCGTCCGGAGTTCTTCTTCCACTACCTCGCACTGAACGCGCTCGGCTGCAGCGTGGTGCCGATCAATCCGGACTATCGTCACGACGAGATGCGGTACCAGATGGACCACTCGGAGGCGGGGCTTGCCGTCGTGCTCGCGAGCCGCGTGCGCGATCTCGACGCCGTCGCCGGTGCCCGCGCCACGCCGCTGCCCGTGGTGAACGCCGAAGACTTTCCGGATCGGCTTCCTCGTCCTGTGCGCGCGCCGCGTCCCGACGCTCCTGGCCTCGACACCGAATGCGGACTTCTGTACACCTCGGGGACGACCGGCCACCCGAAAGGCTGCATCCTCACCAACTTCTACTACCTCAATGCGGGCGCATGGTATCGCGACCTCGGCGGCCGTCTCGCCATCGAGCACGCGCGCGAGCGCTTTTACAATCCGCTGCCGCTGTTTCACATGAACCACCAGGCGGTGACCGCGACGTGCGCGATGCTCACCGCAAACTGTCTCGTCCTTCCCGAGCGCTTCAGCCCCACGCGCTGGTGGCCGGAAGTCGTGGCCACCCGCGCGACCATCGTTCATTACCTCGGCGTGGTGCCGCCGCTGCTGCTCAACCAGCCGGTCACGCCCGAAGAGCGCGCCCACCGGGTGAAATTCGGGTTCGGCGCCGGCGTCGAGCCGGAGCTCCACGAGCGCTTCGAAAAGCGATTCGGGTTCCCGCTCGTCGAGGTATGGGGCATGACGGAGACGGGGCGGGTGTTCGCCGACAACGTCGAGCCCCGCCAGACGCACGTTCGCGCCTTCGGCCGTCCCCGCGGTGAGCTCGAAGCGAGGGTCGTGGACGCCGACGATCGCGACGTCCCGCGCGGCACGGCGGGGGAGCTGCTCGTCCGCTGCGCCGGTCCGGATCCGCGCCGCGGCTTCTTCGCGGGCTATCTGAAAAATGCGGCGGCGACGGAGGAGGCGTGGCGCGGAGGCTGGTTCCACACGGGCGACGTGGTGATCCAGCTTCCGGACGATACGCTCGTCTTCGTCGATCGGAAGAAGAACATCATCCGGCGCTCCGGCGAGAACATCGCCGCCGCCGAGGTGGAGGCGGTGCTACAGGCGCACGACCACGTCGCGCAGGTCGCAGTGCTCGCGGTGACCGACGAGATGCGCGAAGAGGAGGTCCTCGCGTGCGTGGTGCCGATGCCGAACGTCGCCGGCGACACCGCGCTCGCGGAGCGCCTCGTCGACTGGTGCCTCGCGAAGCTCGCGTATTACAAAGCGCCGGGCTGGTTGCTCTTCGTCGAGGCGCTGCCAACCACCGGCACCCAAAAGGTGCAGAAGACACACATTTTTCCCGCCGGTGAAGATCCGCGTCGCCGTCCCGGCGCGCTCGACATGCGCGCGAAAAAGAAGCGCCGCTAGACGTCGCGCACGCGTGGCGCTCGCTGGCACCCGCCTTGCTGACCATCGCGGGCCATGATCGAGAAGGCGACGCGCGGTCGCGTGGTCGTGATCACGGGCGCGTCGGCCGGCGTCGGCCGCGCCGCCGCCCGCGAGTTCGCCCGCCGTGGAGCACGCATCGGTCTGATCGCGCGCGGCCGTGATGGCCTCGAGGCGGCGCGCCGCGACGTCGAGGCGGCGGGCGGCGGCGCCCTCGTCGTGCCCACGGATGTTGCGGATGCGAACGGTGTGCAGCAGGCGGCGGCCGCGGTGGAGGCCACGCTCGGCCCGATCGACGTGTGGGTCAACAACGCGACGACGTCGGTGCTGTCACCGGCGACCGAGATGACGCCGGCCGAGTACCGGCGCGTGACCGAAGTCACGTACCTCGGATTCGTCTACGGCACGCTCGCCGCGCTCGAGCGCATGCGCGCGCGAAACCGCGGCGTCATCCTGCAGGTCGGGTGCGCGCTCGCCGGGCGCGGCCTTCCGCTCCAGTCCGCGTACTGCGGCGCCAAGCGCGCGATCGAGGGATTCACCGACTCCGTCCGGCGGGAGCTGCGCGAGACCGGCAGCAACGTCCGCGTGACGATGGTGCAGCTGCCCGCGCTCAACACGCCGCACCTCGGATGGGTGAAGAGTCATCTCCCCCACAAGGCGAAGCCGGTGCCGCCCATCTTCCAGCCCGAAGTGGCCGCGCGCGCGATCGTGTGGGCCGCCGAGCACGACCGCCGCGCGGTGTACGCGGGGCTCTCGACGGCGGTGACGCTCATCGGCCACCGCATCGCGCCCTGGCTCGCCGACCGCGATCGCGCGGGCTTCGCCGAGGCCACGACCGAGCTCGAGGATACGCACAGGCCGGACAATCTCTGGAAGCCGGCGCCGGGCGACCACGGCGCCCGTGGGCGCTTCGGTGCGCGCGCCATCGATCACGGATGGGAGCGGTGGGCGACGCCGGATCGACGCTGGCTCGCCGGTGCCGCTGCCGGTGTCGCGGGGTTGCTCTACGCGCTGTTCGCTCGGCGCAGCGTGAGCGGCAAGAGGCAGCGTCGCGCCGCCTGAGACACGCGATCGTCAGCCGCGGCTGCGAAGGCGCGGATCGAGCACGTCACGCAGCGCGTCGCCCAGCATGTTGAAGCCGAACACCGCGAGCGAGATCGCGACGCCCGGCCACACCGCCATCCAGGGCGCACGGAACATATAAGTTCGCCCCGAGCCGGACAGCATCGCTCCCCACGACGGATACGGCGGCGGCACGCCCACGCCGAGGAACGAGAGCGCCGACTCGGCCAGGATCACGACGCCGAGCCCGATGGTGGCGAGGATGATCACGGTCGCGAGCAGGTTCGGGACCACGTGGCGAAGGATGATGCGCCCGTGGCGACAGCCGATCGCCCGCGCCGCCTCGATGTACGGACTCTGCGCCACCGAGATCGTGGCGCCGCGGATCACGCGCGAGCTGGTAGCGGACAGGATGATCGCGAGCGAGATGATGAGGTTGGCGCGGCCCGGTCCCAGCACCGACATGACGGAGAGAATGATGATGAGGTAGGGGAACGACAGCCACGCATCGACGATGCGCTGGACGATGAGGTCATAGGCGCCGCCGAAATATCCGCTGGACACGCCGATGGCGAGCGACGCAATCGTGGCGAGGGCGATCGTGATGAAGCCGATCGTGATCGACACGCGCGCCCCGTACACGATGCGGCTCCACATGTCGCGATTGAGATTGTCGGTGCCGAGCCAGTGCTGGGCGCTGGGCGGTTGCATGCGCGCGCCGCGGATGGAGTCGTCGTATCCGTAGGGCGCGATCTGCTCCGCGAACACCGCCATCACGATCATCCCGACCACGATCGCGCCCCCGATCGCCCCCAACGGCTTCCGCCGCGCAAACCTCCCCACCGAAATAACTGCCCCGGTCAACCAATGCGTATCCCGCCGTACGCCGGTCGGGGTCTCGCCGCGGGTGACGCCCGCGCCGGCGCGCTCGCTCCGCACCGACCCGGTAGGAGCCCGCAGCCCGCCGCCGAGCCTAGTCGCCAACGCCCGAATCGGAGAAGCCATAGATTAAGTGACGCGCGTGGCGCGGCGGACTTGCCGCTTTCGAGCGCCGGCTCCGCCGGCGCAACTCTGTTCCGAGGGGGAGGCATCGGAAGGGGGACGCAGTCCCCCTCCGAGTCCAAGCCCCCCTCCGAGCTCAGTAGCGAATCCGAGGATCGAGGACCGCATAGATCGCGTCCACGGTGAGGTTCACGAGGACGACGGTGGAGACGACGACCAGGTTCACGCCCTGGATGACGGGATAGTCGCGCTGGTTGATGGCGTCGAACAGGAAGCGACTCATGCCGGGAAGGCCGAAGATCTGCTCGATGATCACGGTGCCGCCGATGATCTGGGGGAGCTGCGTGCCGAGCAGCGTGATGACCGGAATGACCGCGTTGCGAAGGCCGTGCTTCATGATGATCGCGCGTTCCGCGAGGCCCTTCGCCCACGCCGTGCGCACGTAGTCCTGGCGCAGCACCTCGAGCAGCATGCCGCGCGTCAGCCGCATGAGCGCGCCCGCGGAGGCGACGCCCAGGATCGCGGCGGGGATGAAGAGCTGGAGCAGGTGCTGGAGGGGATCGCGCGAGAGCTCGGTGAAGCCGGTGAGGGGACGCCACCCCCACCAGATGGCGGGGAGCACGATGACGAGCGTCGCCAGCCAGAACCCGGGCACGGAGAGGCCGAGGATGGCCGCGCTGCGGACGAGAAAGTCGACGAGACTGTCTTGCCGTGCAGCCGCGATCACCCCGACCGGGATCGCGAGGAGCACGGCGATGCCGAGGGCGGCGAGCGCGAGCTCGAGGGTGACGGGAAGACGGTGACCGATTTCCTCGAGCACGGGCCGCCGCGTCCACAGCGATTCACCGAGATCACCACGCGCCACGCGCCCGAGCCACTCGACGTACTGGACGGAGAGCGCGCGATCGAGGCCGAGCTTCGCGCGCAGCTCCTCCACGTCCTTCGCGTACGCCTTCTCCGCGAGCATGAGCTCGACGGCATCGCCGGGGAGCAGGCGCGGCAGCGAGAAGACGATCAGCGTGGCGATCAGCAGCGATGGGATCGCGACGAGCAGCCGCTTGGCGAGATAGCGCCGGAGCACGGCGTCAGCGGTCGAGCCACGCCGCCATGAGCCGTCCCCCGTAGTCGTAATAGAGGTTGGGGCCGTAGTTCTTCAGCGCGCCTTCCCAGACGGCGATGTACACCAGGGACGGCATCTGGACGTAGTACTGCTGCTTGGCCAGATGCCGTTGGATCTCGTAGATCAGCTCGCGCCGCTTGGCGACGTCGCCCGTCCGCCGCTGGCGGACGAGCATGTCGGCGACGACGGGATCGTCGATGTGGCTCTGGTTCTTCAGCTCGCCCGGATAGTACTGGCCGTAGAGAAAATTGTCGGGCTCGATGAACGGCGTCTGCGGCCCGAACGCCATCGCGTCGAACTTGCCGTAGAAGCACGTCGAGATGTAGGCGCCATACTCCTTCTCGTCGAGCCGTGCGTTGATGCCGACGTCCTTGAGGTTCTTCAGCACCATCTGGGCGATGTCCACGAGGAGCGTGCTGCCGTAGTTCGTGAAGCACATGCCGGCGGAGAAGCCGTTGGCGTAACCCGCCTCGGCGAGCAGGCGCCGCGCCTCCGTCGGATCGTGGCGGTAGTACTTGGCGCCCTCGCCGAGCTGGTCGATCGGGATCGCCCACTCCCTCAGACCGGCGGGAACGGCGGCATTGATGTTGCCGGCGCCTTCGAAGGCAGTTTCGATGATGGCCGGGCGGTCGATGGCGAGGGACATCGCCCGGCGCACGCGTACGTCGCTGTACGGCTTCTGGTCCGCCCGCATGGAGATGTGAGTCATGACGTTGGAGGCGAACTCCAGGGTGCGGAGGTTTGGCCGCCGCTGCTTCAGCGTGTCGCGGATCTGCACCCAGTCGCTGCGGTTGATGGTGCCGGGGAACTCCCAGCCGAGATCGTACTTGCCGGCGAGGAAGGCGGCCGTGCGTGAGGCATTGTCTTCATCGACGCCGAGCTCGACGCGTTCGATGTAGGGCAGACCGGCCACGAAGTAGTGCGGGTTCCGCACGAACGTCATGCCCTGGTTCGGCCGATAGGCGTCGAGCATCCAGGGACCGGTGCCGATGACGGCTTCCGGTTTCTTCAGATCGCCGTACTTGTCCACGACCTCCTTGGCGACGACGGCGGCCGCCATGGGGTTCGCGAGCACGTCGAGGAGCCACACGAACGGCTCCTTGAGCACGATCTTGACCGTGTACTTGTCGAGCACCTCCACGCGATCGATGGAGCGCAGCATGTATGCGTTGGCGTTGCCCTTCACGGTGAGGAAGCGTTCGAGCGTATAGCGGACGTCCTCCGCCGTCAGCTCGCGGCCGTTCACGGGCGGCTTCGGATGCCACCGCACGCCGCGCCGGAGCTTGAAGACGTAGGTCGTCTCGTCCGGCTGCGTCCACGACTCCGCGAGATCGCCCTCGAGGGAAAACGTTCCAGGCTGGATGCCCGGACCGGCCTTGTGCTTGACGAGACGGCTATGGGTGAAGCTGAGCGGGATGTGCGTCTTGAACGCGACCGTCTGCATGTGATCGAAGTGCGGTGGATCCCAGGCGCGAATGGTGAGGGTACCGCCACGCTTCGGCGTCTGTGCCCGCGCTGCCGACGGCAGCATCGTTGATCCGGCGAGCGCCAGGCCCCCCAGCGCGAGGACGTCGCGACGGCTCACGAGCATGGTGACCCTCCTCCCGCGTCGTGTGGGACCGGGGATGCTGCCGCGTTCTCTGGGAAACGGTGCTGCGTGGAGTGGTTCGCAATCATACCCACGCCGCCGCCGACGTCAAGCCGCCCGCGGCAGCGCTACCGGCCTCGCGGCATCCGTTACAATACCGGCATGGCTCGCGCCCGGCCGTCGCCGTCTGCCGCTGATTTCCTGCCGCCGCGACGGACGCTCGCCACCCTGAAAGAGGCGGCCGCCGGCTGTCGTGGCTGCGACCTTTATCAGCACGCGACGCAAACCGTGTTCGGGGAGGGCAGCACTCACCCGCTGGTGTTCTTCGTGGGCGAGCAACCTGGCCACGAGGAAGACCTCGCCGGCAAGCCGTTCGTGGGACCGGCCGGGCGCCTGCTCGACGACGTCCTCGCCGAGGTCGGGATCGACCGGCGCCGAACGTACGTCACCAACGCGGTGAAGCACTTCAAGTTCGAGCCGAAAGGCAAGCGTCGCATTCACGCCAAGCCGAGCGCGGGTGAGATCGCCGCGTGCAACCCGTGGCTCCAGGCCGAGATCGAGGTCTTCCGGCCCCGCGTGATCGTCTGCCTCGGCGCCACCGCCGCTCAGAGTCTGCTCGGCAAGACGTTCCGCGTGAGTCGCCAGCGCGGGGAGTGGGTGCCTTCGCCGCTGGCGCCGTTCGTGATGGCGACCGTGCATCCGTCCTCGATTCTGAGAGCGCCCGACGACGAGGCGCGGCGCATGGAACGCGCGCGCTTCGTCGAGGATCTCGCCAAGGTCGCCGCCGTCCTCACCGCCGCCGCTGCCTGACCCAGCGCGTCACGCCCGCAGTGTATAATTTCCGCACCCATGGTGACGCTGGCGGCCGACCGTAAATCCTCTCTTCGCGGCGAGCTGGAATCGATCCTGGGCGTCGGTGGCGTGCTCTCCGATCCCGACGAACTGCTCGTGTACGAGTCCGACGGTCTCACGCTGTTCCGCGCCCTCGCCGACTTCGTCGTTTTTCCGACCACCACCGAGCAGGTGGCCGCGGTGGTGCGGGTCGCAAACCGGGAGGGACTGCCGTTCGTCGCTCGTGGCGCCGGCACCGGCCTCTCCGGCGGCTGCCTCCCCGCCGAAGGCGGCATCGTGATCTCGCTCATGCGCATGAACCGGATCCTCGAGATCGACTACGAGAACCAGATCGCCGTCGTGCAGCCGGGCCTGGTGAACCTCCACCTGTCGTGGGCGGTCGGTCCCCGCGGCTACTACTACGCGCCCGATCCCTCCAGCCAGCAGGCGTGCACGATCGGGGGGAACATCGCCAACAACTCCGGCGGCCCCCATACCCTGAAATATGGCGTGACCACGAATCACGTGCTCGGCCTCGAGGTCGTGATGCCGGACGGCGAGATCGTGTGGCTCGGCGGCCGCACGCGCGCGACGCCGGGCTACGACCTCACGGGCTTCTTCGTGGGGTCGGAGGGCACGCTCGGCATCGCGACCACCATCGTCGTGCGGATCTTGAAGAAGCCGCAGGCGGTGAAGACCGTGCTCGCCGTGTTCGACGACATCGACAAGGCATCGGAAGCGGTGTCGGCGATCATCGGGCGTGGCCTCGTCCCCGCCGCCGTGGAAATGATCGATCACCTCACCATCCAGGCGGTGGAGGATGCGTTCGGGTGCGGCTACCCGCGCGACGCGGCGGCCGCGCTTCTCTGCGAGGTGGACGGGCTCGCGGTGGGCATCGACACGCAGGCCGCTCGCATCGAGGAGGCGTGTCGGGCGGCGGGTGCGCGCGAGGTGCGTACCGCGCGGGACGATGCCGAGCGGCAGCTCCTGTGGAAGGGGCGGAAATCCGCGTTCGGCGCCTATGGGCGTGTGTCGCCCGCCTACATGGTGATGGATGGCGTCATCCCGCGTACGAAGCTGCCGTACGTGCTCGGGCGCGTGAACGAGATCGTGCGCGCGCACGGTCTTCGCGTGGGGAACGTCTTCCACGCCGGCGACGGCAACCTGCATCCGAACATCCTCTACGACCCGCGGCGCCCCGGTGAGGAAGCGCGCGTGGTGGCGGCGGGTGCGGAGATCATGAAGGTCTGCGCGGAGGTCGGTGGCTCGATCTCCGGCGAGCACGGCATCGGCCTCGAGAAGGCGGACTTCATGCCCTTCATCTTCTCGGCGGCCGACCTCGACCTCATGCAGCGGCTGAAGCGCGCCTTCAATCCCACCGGCCTCTGCAATCCCGGCAAGCTGTTTCCGACCAAGAAGTCGTGCGTGGAGGCAGGGCCGGTGGCGTACCGGCCCCACGCGATCGAAGAGAAGGGCCTGGCCCAGCGCTTCTGAGCGCGGGCGTCTCCGCTGTGCAGTCCGGCTTCGTCGAAAAACTTCCCGCAATCGTCGGCGCCCCCAACGTCCTCACCGGGATCGACCTCTCCCCGTACGTCGTCGAGGGCCGCACGCCGGCGGCCGCGGTGTTCCCGGGTTCGGTCGATGAAGTGCGCGCGGTGGTGACGCTCGCGGCCGAAGCCGGCGTTCCCCTCATTCCGTGGGGCGGCGGCACCGCGGCCACGGTCGGTATTCCGCCTGCGCACACGGGCGTCGTGCTGGGTCTCCGCCGGCTCGCGCGCATCGTCGAGCACGAGCCCGGGGATCTCACGGTGACGGCCGAGGCGGGGATCACGCTCGCGGAGCTCCAGGCGGCGTTGCGGGCGAAGCGACAGTGGCTCTCGCTCGATCCGCCCGAGGCCGCGCGCGCGACGGTCGGCGGTATCGTCGCCGCCAACGCGGCGGGGCCGCGCCGGCATCTCTACGGCACCGCCCGCGACCTGCTCATCGGTATCACGGTCATCACCGGCGACGGAAGCCTCGTGCGCGGCGGCGGCAAGGTCGTGAAGAACGTGGCCGGATACGACGTGCCGAAGCTGTTCGTCGGCTCCTACGGCACGCTTGGCATCATCGTGGCCGCCACGCTGAAGCTCAGGCCGGTGGCGGAGGACGAGCGCCTGCTCGCCACGCGGTTCGATCGCATCAAGGACGCCGCCGCCGCCGTGCGCGCGCTCCTCGCCGGCGATCTCGTGCCGAACGCGGTGGTGCTGCTGGACGGCGAGGCGAGCCGTGCTGTCGGGATGACCGACGGTGCCCCGACGCTCGTGGTGGGATTCGACGGGCTCACCGAGCAGGTGGAATGGCAGAGTACGCAGACGCGCGATCTCGGCGCCTCCTTCGGAGGCCGCGCAACCGCGGCGCTTGCGCCGGCGGCGTGGAGTGCGCTTGCCGACGCCGCGCGCGCCGCGGCGGCCACGCCGGCGGCGGTGATGCGCTTTTCCGTGCTGCCCACGCTCGTCGGGGAAACGATGGAGCAGGGCGCGGGCGCGGGGCGCCAGCGCGGCCTGCACACGGCGTGGGCCGCGGATGCGGGCGTCGGTGGCGTGACCGCGGCCGTGTTCTCGGGCGAAGGTCATCAAGATCCGGCGGCACTGGCGGCGCTGCTCGGGGAGTGGCGCGAGATGGCGCATGCGGGCGGCGGCCACGCCACGCTCGAATGGGCGCCGCTTGCGGTGAAGGAGCTGGTGCCGGTGTGGGACGATCTCGGCGCCGCCGCACGGATCATGCGCGGCATCAAGCTCCAGCTCGATCCCAGGCAGATCCTCAATCCCGGCCGGTTCGCGGGCGGGATCTGACACGCACATGAGCCACGACATGAGCGAGGCCGGCATCGATACCGCGCCGACGCCGACGGCTCCGCTGAAGCTGCACGGGCTCTCCGTCGAAGGCGTGAACCAGTGCGTCCACTGCGGGCTCTGTCTCGCCTCCTGCCCCACCTTTTCCGAGCTGGGGACGGAGATGGACTCGCCGCGCGGTCGGATCTTCCTCATCAAGTCGCTCGCAGAGGGGCGGATCGCGCTCACCGAGTCCACGGCGCGCCATCTCTCGCTCTGTCTCGACTGTCGCGCCTGCGAGACCGTGTGTCCGGCCGGCGTTCCGTACGGCCGACTCATCGAAGCCGCGAAGGTCGAGATCGAGCACCGCCGTCCCGGCTCGTGGGGACGCCGGCTCTTCCGGTGGCTCAACTTCGGCCTCTTGCTTCCGCGTCCCGCGTTGCTGCGCGCGGCGGCGTCGCTGCTCCGGCTCTACCAGGTGAGCGGAGCTCAGGATCTCGTGCGGCGGACCGGTCTCGTTCGCCGGCTGCCGGGAACGCTGCCGGCGTGGGAGGCGCTGACGCCGCGGATACCGTCCGCGGCCGCGCGCGCGGCTCTGCCGCCCCTGATCCCGGCCGAAGGGCCGCGGCGCGCACGCGTGGCACTCCTCACCGGCTGCGTGCAGTCAGTGGTGTTCGGCGAGCACAATCGCGCGACCGCGCGCGTGCTCACGCGGAACGGGTGCGAGGTCGTGGTGCCGCCCACGCAGGGCTGCTGCGGCGCCCTCAACGCGCACGGTGGTGATCACGCGCGCGCGCTCGAGCTGGCCCGGCGGACGATCGACGTCTTCGAAGCCGCCGGCGTGGACGCGGTCATCATCAATACCTCGGGCTGCGGCGCGCACATGAAAGCGTACAGCACACTGCTCGCGGACGATCCCGCCTACGCGGCGCGGGCGCAACGCTTCTCGGCGATCGTGAAGGACATCGCCGAGTTCCTCGCGCAGGAGCCGCTCCGCGGTCCGCTTCGGCCCGTGCCCATGATGGTCGCGTACCACGACCCGTGTCACGTCGTGCACGGCCAGAAGATCCGCACCCAGCCGCGCCAGCTCCTGGCGCAGATCCCGGGGCTCACGCTGGTTCCCCTCACGGAGGCCGACTGGTGCTGCGGCTCCGCCGGGATCTATAACCTCACCCAGCCCGAGATGGCGGAGCGGCTGCTCGCCCGGAAGGTGCAGCACGTGCTCGCCACCCGCGCCGATGCGCTCGTCACCGCGAATCCCGGTTGCATTCTCCAGATCGAGAAAGGGCTGCGCGGGCGCGGTTCGACGATGCCGGTGCTCCACCTGGTGGAGGTGCTCGACCGGGCGTACGATCGCGAGCCATGACGACGCCGAACGAGCCATGACCACGCCGAACGCGGCCGCGACCCCGCAGGAGCACAAGGCCACCGCGCCCCGGTCCATCGGGTGCTTCGTGCTCACGATCTCGGACACCAAGACAGCGGCCACCGACACCAGCGGGAGCCTCATCCGCGAGCTCCTGAACGCGGCGGGGCATCGCGTCGCCGGCTCCGCCATCGTTCGCGACGAGCCGGCGGACGTGCAACGCGTGATCCGGAACGCGGTCGCGGATCCCGCCGTGCAGGCGGTGATCCTCACCGGCGGCACCGGGATCACGTCGCGCGATTCGACCTACGAGGCGGTGGAGGCGCTGCTCGACAAGCGGTTGCCCGGCTTCGGCGAGCTGTTTCGCGTCCTCTCCTACCAGGAAATCGGCGCCGCGGCGATGCTGTCGCGGGCTCAGATGGGGGTGGTCGCGGGCCGGATCGTGGTCTCGCTGCCGGGCTCGCCGAACGCATGTCGGCTCGCCCTCGAGAAGCTCGTCATCCCCGAGCTCGGACACCTCGTCCGGGAAGTGAGTCGCTAGGAAGAGTGATGAGAAGGAGAATCGGCATGGCTTCGTCTCGCCCGCTCGTCGCGTCGCTGCTCGCGCTGGTGATGACGACGTCGCTGATGGGGTGCGCGACATCCGGGCCGGGCATCGGCGCGGGCGCCGCGGAACGCGCTGCCACCCAGCCCGCGGCGCCCGCGCCGGAGCTGGCGCGCTTCAACGAGCTGCTCGCCGATCTCGCGGAACGGTTGAAGCCGGCGCTCGTCCACGTCCGTGTGCGGCGCGCGGTGGCCAAGGAGGACGACGCGGAAACGTCGCCGGGCGAGCCACGACGCGCCTCGGGTTCGGGGTTCATCATCGAGCCCAATGGGACCATCGTCACCAACGCCCACGTCGTGGAAAGCGCGGAATGGATCCAGGTGCGGCTCGCCGACGGCCGCCGCTTCACGGGCCGTGTGGTCGGCACCGACGCTCGCGTGGACGTAGCCATCGTGAAGATCGACGCGACCAAGCTGCCCGTGCTGAGCCTGGCCGATTCGAACCGGGTGCGCGTCGGGGAGTTCGTGCTCGCGCTCGGCCATCCGTTCGGCCTCGAGCACAGCGTCTCCTTCGGCATCGTGAGCCGCAAGGGCGCTCCGCTCACGGTGGCGGCGCCCGGGTTCGATTTCATCCAGACCGACGCCGCCATCAATCCCGGCAACTCCGGCGGACCGCTCGTGAACATGGCGGGCGAGGTGATCGGCGTCAACAGCATGGCCGCGCGCAACGGCTCCATCGGCTTCGCCATCCCGTCCAATCTCGTCACCATGCTGATGCCGCAGCTTCTCGCCAAGGGCCGCGTGGAGTGGGGGTGGCTCGGGGTGAGCATCGCCGAGGTCACCGACGAGGAAGTGGAGCGCTTCAAGCTCCGTGAAGCCAAGGGCGTTCTCGTGCGCGGCGTGATGCCGGGGGAGCCCGCGGACAAGGGCGGGGTGAAGGCGAACGACATCATCGTCGCGCTCGACGGCACGCCCCTCGATGGTCCCCGCGACCTCCAGCGCGTGGTGTCGTCCACGCCGGTGGGCAAGCGCATGCGCGTGATGCTGCTCCGCAACGGCCGCGAGACCGAACTCGAGGTCACGATCGGCAAGTACCGCGACCCGGACGAGCGAAAGTAACGGCGCCGGTCAGGCGCGGGCGCGGGGAGCGGCGACGGCGGCCAGCGTCAGGCGCGCCCAGGGGTCGTCGAGCTTCGGCACCGGGGCGTACATCGCTCCCTGCGTGATGCGCATGCCGGCTTCCCAGTCCGCGGGCGCGTCCTCGAGCACCTCCACCACTTCGAGCAGGAAGTAGCCGAGGCCGAGCGCTTCGCCGCCGAGCACCTCGAGCGGCCCGTCCACGCGCCGCAGCTTCACGTAGAAGACCCCGTCCGGCTCCACGATGATCAGCGTCGCCACGTCGCGGCTGGCGAGGTTGCGCGCGCTGCCGCTCGTAGCCTGGATCACGAGCCCCACCGTGGAGGCGTCGTATGCCTTCAGCTCGAGGTAGCTCACCGCCATCGGGTGAGGAAAGCCGGCGGCGTCGAGCGTCACGAGCGGGAGGACGGCGCCGAGCCGGCGCGCGAGATCCCGCTGGGAGAGGCGCTCCTGGAGCGGGGGAGTGAGCGACGTGGTGCGGTGACGGGGCACGCGTGGAGCTTAGCGCGGATCGGTCACCGCCGCCCGGCCGCGAGGCGCACGGCCTCGGGGCGGCGGCGAAGGGCCGCCATCGCCGCGCACCCGAGGAACGGCCCCGGGGCGAGGGCGAGGAAGGCGTAGCGCCACCCCACGCGCTCGGCGAGCAGCGGCAGCCCCCAGATCGTCACCAGGGTGAGCGCGAAGCCCATGCTCGTCTGGAGCGTGAGCGCGGTGCCCATGTAGGACGGCTCCGACAGCTCGGTCACCGACGCCGAGAACTGCGCGGAGTCGGCGATCACGCTCGCGCCCCACACCAGCCCGAGCAGGAGGAGCGCCCACGCGGGACCGGCGTAGATCCACGCGCTGAGCACGCAGCACGCTCCGGACACCGCCATGGCGGCGATCGTGATCGTTGTCCGTCCGAGACGGTCCGCGAACCAGCCCGCCACCACGCACCCGGCGCCGCCGGCGACGCCGATGATCACGAACGCCGCCAGCCGCGCCGCGCTCGGATCGCCGGGGCCGAGCGCGCTCGCGAGGAAGACCGCGAGCCACGTCCACATCGCGTAGAGCTCCCACATGTGGCCGAAGTAGCCGAGGTTGGCGAGCAGCAAGGCGCGCTCGCCGAGCACGCGCAGGATCTGGCGCGGATCGAACGGCGCCGGCGGCGGCGCGTACGGACCATCGGTGACGAAGACGCGGACGACGACGGCGCCGATGACGGCGAGCACGCTCGACGCCGCCAGCACGGCGCGGTACGGAATGTCGGCGCCGCCCGCGATGCCGGCCACGAGGTGCGG
>Ga0114129_10003127_pt1 | contig 23220 bp, 14 predicted proteins | sample RhiMetdeltSRZDD1_FD_80071 | JGI IMG/M metagenome (GOLD analysis project Ga0114129, IMG submission 80071) | Populus rhizosphere microbial communities from Tennessee, USA - Rhizosphere MetaG P. deltoides SRZDD1 (version 2) (version 2) | ecosystem: Host-associated > Plants > Roots > Rhizosphere >...
AGAGATGCTCATGTCCGGCAAGGACGAGATCGACTCCATAACGCTCGAACAGGGGACAAAGAATCAAACGCACGACCCCGTTGGCGTGAGCCGAGCTGTACGGGGGCGTGTGGAAGTAGACGAACTTCCAGGTCTCCGGCGCGCTCGCGAGCGTCCGAACGAGCCATTTGTACTGCGGCGATTCGGCGCCGAATTCCAGGCTCTCGACGTCCAGGCTGACGAAAAGCGCGTTGGCCTGCCGAAAGGCATAGAAGCGCGAGTTTCCCGTCGTGTCGTTGGCGGGCAGGAGAAAGTTGGCGAGATAGGGAGCCCCTCGCTCGGTCATGACGTCATGGTTTCCGAGGGTCGGGAGGACCGGTCCACGCCGCAGCCACCGCGAAAAGGGGGTGAAGAACTGCGCGTCGTAATCTTTTTCGGCACCGGAGGGGTAGACGACGTCGCCCATGTGGAGGGCGAAGTCCACGTCCGCCTCCACGAGGCGGTCCGCGATTCGAGAGGGGACGTCGATCCCGCTCGTGTCGCCGATGACCGCGAACCGAAAGCGGCTTTCGATCCGGTCGCGAGGGGCTCGAAAGGACGATTCCTCCGCGAGAGGGATTCCGTCCGAATAGACCCGATACCGATAGGTCGCACCGGAAGCGAGGCCGTCGAGCACGACGACGTGTCTCCGGGTGGCTTCCTCGAGCTCGACCGTCGACCACGATCCTTCCTCGCTTGCGTACTCCACCCGCGAGTCCGCGGCGAGGTCGGTATTCCAGACGACGGCGACGGCGGTATCGCTCACGCGGCCGAGGCCGGGGCCGCGGGTCAGGGTCGGGGCTTGCGGCGCTCCGGACAGCGAGAGCAGCACGAGGCCGCAGACGGCGAAACCCACGAGCCGGAGGGTTGCCTTCATGCGCATCTGGAAATCCCTGTCCGTCTCGTTGGATGCCGCCCCGGGCGCGATCCTTCGGCGCTCGTATCCGCTTTCTCGCGGTGAGCCGCGACTCCGGCTCCGGAGTTCGGCGGCGACTCCGACCCGGGAAACGAAAGGGCTCGCCGTCCGGGACTACTCCCGGCGACGATCGGCCGCCTGGGCTTCGAAGATAGCGGTCAGTTCAGCAGGAACTCCTTCATGAAAAGCACGGTCGCGTAGAGCTCGAAGTCCCGGTTCGGCTTCTTGTTGAAACCGTGTCCTTCGTCTTTCGCCAGGAGATACCAGACCGGCGTTCCCTGTTTTCGGAGGACGGCGACGATCTGCTCCGACTCGGTCCGCGGCACCCGCGGGTCATTGGCCCCCTGCACGACGAAGAGCGGCTTCTTGATCTTCTCGGCGTTCTTCGCCGGCGCGATCTTCTCGAGGAACGCGCGCATTTTCGGGTCGCGCTCGTCCCCGTACTCGACGCGGCGCAAATCCTGCCGATAGCCCGACGTGTGCTCGAGGAAGGTGACCAGGTTCGACGGCCCGACGACGTCGAGCGCGCACCGGATCCTGTCCGGATAGAAGGTGGAAACGGCGAGCGTCATGTGTCCGCCGTAGCTGCCCCCGCCCACCATGACGCGGTCGGGGTCGAGGTCCGGCCGGGTCGAAATCCAGTCGAACAGAGCGCGGATGTCCTTGTACGAGTTCTCACGAAGGAATCCGTTGTCGAGCTTCAGGAACGTCTTGCCGTATCCCGAAGACCCGCGGACGTTCGGAAGGATCACGGCGACGCCGAGCTCGTTCACGTAGTAGTTGTGCTCCATGAGGAAGTCGGGCCGCGACTGGTTCTCCGGACCGCCGTGGATCACGACGAGCACCGGCCGCTTCCCGGTGAAGCGCGCCGGCGGGCGATAGAGGAAGCCCGTGATCTCGCGGCCGTCGAAGCTTTTCCAGCGCACGAGCTCGGGCTCCGCGAACGTTTCGGCGTTCAACCCTCCCGTCTCGCTGAACGTCCACCGCTCGAGCTTCCCTTCGGCCACGTCGTAGGAGTACGCGTCATAAGGCGATCGCGCGGAGGCGAGGGTGAAACCGATCGTGCGTTTGTCCGCGTGCCACCGGATGTCCGAGACGACGCCGACCGGCAGGCCGGCGAGGTCCTGGATCTTTCCGCTCGCCGTGTCGAGGACGTGGAGCGCGCTCGCGCCCTTCTCGTTCGACTCGTAGGCGATGGTCCGGCCGTCGCGGGTCAGGTCGAACTCGTCGACGTCGGCGGTGTCCGGCGTCAGGAGCGTCTGACGCCCGGTTGCGAGGTCGACGAAAGCGAGGCGCTGGAACTCCGAGCCGCGATCCGTCGTGACGTAGATGCCCTTGCCGTCCTTCGCGAACTTGCCGCCGCCGTACGCGACCTTCTCGGCTCCGCCTTTCGGCGTGAGGAGCCGCTTCGCGCCGCTCTCCGCGTCGACGATCCAGAAGTAGGTCTCGTTGGCGGAGATCTCCTCCTGGACGAGGATCCGCCGGCCGTCGGGAGACCAGTCCGTGGCGAACCACCCCCCACCGGAGAGCTCCGCGAGGAGACGGTTGCGCTCGGGATCGCGGGGATCGACCACCCAGAGGTCGACGTCCTTCCCGTTCCGCCCCGTCGAGCCGTACACGATCCGGTCGCCGGCGTCGTTCCACCGCGCGCCCGTATTGCGGGATTTGCCGTCGGTCAGGAGAGTGATCGCGCCGTCGGCCAGGTCGTACCGGTAGTACTGGTAGAACTCGTCGCCGCCCTTGTCCTTGCTGAAGACGAACGACTCGCCGGTCTTCGGGTCGTAGGTCCCGCCGTAGATGTTTTCGGGAGAGAACGTCAGCTGCGTTCGCGCGGCGCCGGGCGCCCGGACCCGGTGAACCTGGTACGTCGCGCCGAAGCGGGTGTAGATCAGCATCTCGTGCCGGACGGGGTGCCAGCTCGCGAACCCGGCGGCGCGGATCTCCGTGTACCGCCCGACCTGCTCCGCGAGCGAAGCGGGGATCTTCGGGACGCCTTCCACGACGAGGTTGTCTCCGGGAGCGACGACCGGCTCGTCGCCCGGGATGACCGGGGAAAGGACAAGACCGGTCACGAACAGCAGGACGACCTTCACGACACACCTCCCTGGGGGGCGTTCGACGTCTACCGTTCTAAACGCGCGCCGATCCGAGAAGTTCGAGCGCGCGGCGCCGCCCGGTTACATCAGACGCTCTCTCAGAAACCGCACGGTCCTCGGCCAGGCTTCCTCGGAGGCTTTCCGGTTTGCGCCCTCTCTCTCCTCCTGTTGTCGCAGGAAGCCGTGACCCGCGCCCGCGTAAATGTGCGGCTCGTAGGCCTTTCCGAGCCGTCTCATCTCCGCTTCGGCCGGAAGGATCGTCGCGTTCACGCGCGCGTCGTCGCCGCCGTAGTGGCCGAGGACCGGCGCGTGGATCTTCGCGAGGTCGGGAGCGTCGGGTGACACTCCGTAGTAGACGACGGCCGCGCCGAGCGCGGGTTGAGCGGCGGCATACGCGAAGCTGCGGGCGCCCCCCCAGCAGAAGCCGATCGTCGCGAGCTTTCCGTTCGAGGCCGGAAGCGCGATCGCCCAGGCACGCACCGCGTCGAGCCGGGCGTTCGCATCTTCCGAAGAGAGGGCGCGGACGAGCTTGACGACGTCGTCCCGCGTCGGCGCGGAATCGGTGCCGCCGCCGTTCGGGCCCAGCCCGGAGACGAGGTCGGGGGCAACCGCGATGAAGCCTTCCTTCGCGAGCTGGTCGGCGACGGCCCGGATCCAGTCGGAGAGCCCGTAGACCTCGTGGATGACGAGGACGACGCCCGCTTTGTCCGGACGCTCCGGATAGACGACCCACGTCCGGATGGGCGTGCCGCCCGACGGAAGCTTCACGTCCACGAATTCGCCGTGGCGCGGCGAGGCGTCGAGCACGGCCTTCGCCGCTCCCTCGGACGCAGGCAGTGCCGAGGGGGAGGTGGAGGTCACGGGCGCCGCCGCTGCCGGCGGGGGCGCAGGGGCGACGGATACCGGCGCGGGCGCCGGCTGGCTCCGGCAGGCCATCGACAAGGCGATCGCGAGAAGCGGGGCGAGACGTCGTAAGTCCATTCGGACCTCCATCCTTTCGTCCATTCCCGATATTCTGCGCCCTCGTGATCCCCAAGCCTCCATTTCCGTGCGACCTCTCGCCCGAGCAGGAGCTCGTCGAATTCCGGGCGCTTCAGCCCCGCCTCGCGGATCTCTGGAGCGCGCTCTCGAATCAGGAGGAACAGCCTTACACCTCTGTCGTCGTTCCCTCCCTCTCTCTCGACCAGCGGGAGCTCGAGAAGCTCGAAGGCGCGAGTCACTACGAAGAGCGTCTCCTGTTTCTCCTCATCCGGCTGCGCAATCCACAGGCTCGAATGGTGTACGTCACCTCTCGTCCGATCCACCCTCTGATCCTCGAGTACTACCTGGAGCTCCTTGCGGGGATTCCGGCGAGCCACGCCCGCTCGCGGCTGACCCTCCTCTGCGCCTACGACACGTCGCCGCGTTCGCTCACCGAAAAGATCCTCGATCGGCCTCGCCTGATCCAGCGGATCCGATACGGAATCGGCGACCCGAATCGCGCGTTTCTCACGGTCTACAACTCGACTCCGCTCGAACGGCGTCTCGCGGTGCTCCTCGGGATTCCGTTGAACGGCGTCGATCCCGAGCTGCAGCCGCTCGGGACGAAGTCCGGCAGCCGGCGCGTGTTCCGCGAGGCCGGCGTGCCGGTGCCCGAGGGATTCGAGGGCCTGCGGTCGAACAACGACGTCGTCGAAGCGCTCGACGCCCTCCGTGCGAAGAAACCCGGCATCCGCAAAGCCGTCCTGAAGCTCGACGAGGGCTTCTCCGGCGAAGGAAACGCGATCTTCCATTTCCCGGAGGAGGGGGGACGCCCGGCGCTCGCCGATGCGCTCGAGCATCTGACCTTCTGCGTCGCCTCCGAAACGCCCGGCGGCTACGTCGAGAAGTTTCGCGCCATGGGCGGGATCGCCGAGGAGTTCCTCGAAGGAGGGGAGATTCGCTCGCCGAGCTGCCAGATCCGGATCGATCCGAGCGGGAAAGTCATCCTCATTTCCACCCACGACCAGCTGCTCGGAGGTCCGACGGGGCAGCTCTACCTCGGCTGCCGGTTTCCGGCGGAGGATGGCTATCGGCGGCAGGTCCAGGAGGCGGGCCGGCGCGTGGGCGAAGTCCTCGCGGCTCACGGCGTCGTCAGCCGGCTCGCGATCGACTTCGTCGTCCGGCGAGCCTCCCCCGATGCCGCCTGGGAGGTCTTCGCCCTCGAAATCAACCTCCGCATCGGCGGTACGACGCATCCCTTTCTCGCCCTCGAGTTCCTGACGGGAGGACAGCTCGATCGCGAAACCGGGCTCTTCCACTCGCCGAGCGGGCTCGCCAAGTACTACCGGTCGACCGACAACCTGAAATCCGACGCTTATCGCGGTCTCGCTCCCGAGGATCTCCTGGACATCATGACGATCAACCGGCTCCACTACAGCCACGGGACCGAGACGGGCGTCCTCTTTCACATGATCGGCGCGGTCTCACAGTTCGGCAAGCTCGGGTTGACGGTCATCGGGAACCGTCACGAACAGGTCGACGCGATCTACGAACGGACGATCGCCACTCTGGACCACGAAACCCGATATGGAAAGACGGACGCCGCCGACGTGACGAGAATGCCCGCGCCCCGGACCGCCTCCGGCAGACGCGAGTACCGCGACACGATCGCCGTGCCGCGCGTCTGGCCCGAAGAGAGCTGAGTCGGAGAGCTTGACATAGGCCGGAGAACCGCGCTAAAAAAGGCACCAGCCTCCATGTAAACGATTACACAAAGGACTTTTCGCGATGCAGGCGATCTCCTGAAGCATCCGTCGAAGGTTCCATCCCGTTCGCACCGCCGCGCCGCCAGCGTGACGATCCGGGACGTCGCGCGGTCGGCGTCGGTGTCGGTGGCGACGGTCTCCCGGGTGCTGAACGAAAGCGGGCCCGTCCGCGACGACACCCGGCGTCGGATCCGGGACGTGGTCGAGCGTCTCCAGTACTCGCCTCACGGAGCCGCCCGAAGCCTCATCACCCGCAAGACGAGCACCCTTGGCGTGCTCCTGCCCGACCTGTACGGCGAGTTCTTTTCCGAGCTCATACGGGGGATCGACTCGTGTGCCCGCGATAGCGGCTATCACGTGCTGGTCTCCGGATCCCACAGCGACCGCGCCGAGATCGAGGCGGTTCTCCGTGCCACGCGCGGGCGGGTGGATGGACTGATCGTGATGTCTCCGGATCTCGACGCCCGTTCGTTGAAGGCAAATCCCCGCGACGGACTGCCGATCGTCCTCTTGAACGGGAATGGACACCGCTTCGATTCGATCCACGTCGACAACTACGGCGGCGCCGTCGCGATGGTGCGGCACCTGCTCGACCTCGGTCACCGGCGGATCGCCCACCTCTCCGGTCCTGCCGGCAACCGGGACGCGGCCGAAAGACTCCGCGGCTACCGGGACGCCATGCGGACGGTCTCACGGCAACCCGCGACCGATCTCGTGATCGAGGGGGACTTCCGCGAAGGAACCGGCTACCGAGCCGGCGAACGGCTTCTGGACTCGAGGCCGCTTCCTACGGCCGTGTTCGCCGGCAACGACGCCATGGCGATCGGTCTCCTCGCCGCTTTTCAGGCGGCGGGCGTCCGGGTCCCCCGCGACGTCGCCGTGGCCGGCTTCGACGACATCCCGATCGCGCGGTTCATGACGCCGTCCCTCTCGACGGTCCGCGTGCCGATCGCCGAGCTGGGATCGAAGGCCACCCGCCGTCTCCTCCAGCTCCTCACGGCGCCAAATGGGCACCCGGTTCGACACGAGACGCTCGCCACTACGCTCGTCGTGCGCGACTCCTCGGGTGGGAGCGTCCGGGACGTCGTTTCCGGCGTCACGCCCCCCTCACACAGGTCCGGCAATCGAGCTTTCTCACCGAAACGACTTGCCACGAAACGATGATTCACGCTCGCGAACGAATAAGGAGGTAGGTCCATGAGATCGAAGAATCCAGGGGCACGAAGGGCACTGAAGGTGGCCATCGGGTTTCTCGCCGCGGTGTTCGTCGCCGCGCTCGCGAGCGCTCAGTCGACGACCGGAACGCTGCGGGGGAACGCCAGCGATGACACCGGCACCGGGCTTCCGGGCGTCACGGTCGAAGCCGTCAACGACGACACCGGGTTTCGAACGTCGGCCACGACGGAAACGGGCGGATTCTTCAACATCTCGGTGCCCCCGGGACCCTACACGGTCACGGCGACGTTGCAGGGCCTCGCGCCGGACACCCTCAAGGTGCGCGTCCTCGTCGGCCAGACGCAGGGCTTGAACTTCACGATGCGGGCGACGGCCGTGGCGGCGGTCACCGTGACGGCGAGCGCGCCCCTGATCGAGGCGAAGACGAACGAGATCGCCACGAACGTCACGGAGGAGCAGATCAAGTCGCTTCCGCAGGGCAACCGGAACTTCCTGAACTTCGCGGCTCTCTCGCCCGGCGTCCGGATCTCCGACGACGAGCAGCGCAAGGAGGTCAACGCGGCCGGAGCCGAGGGGTTCAACACGAACGTCTTCATCGACGGCACGAGCTACAAGAACGACGTGCTCTTGGGCGGCGTCGCCGGCCAGGACTCGAGCCGGGGAAACCCGTTTCCCCAGAACGCGGTCCAGGAATTCCGGGTCCTGACCCAGAATTTCAAAGCGGAGTACGAAAAGGCGACGACGAGCATCATCACCGCCGTCACCAAGTCGGGAACGAACGAGTTCCACGGCGACGCGTTCGGCTTCTACCAGGACAAGCACCTCGTCGCGAAAGACTTCTTCCAGGAGAAGAACAAGACCGACAAGCCGAAGTACGAGCGCTGGCAGGCCGGAGCCGACATCGGCGGGCCGATCGCCAAGGACTCGGTCCACTTCTTCGGGTCCTACGAGTACAACGACCAGACGAGGTCGAACCTCGTGACGGTCGGTCCCGCGATCTCCTTCGCCTCTCCGGCGCTCGCCGCGGAGATGAACGCCAACGCCGGCTTCTTCGACAGCCCGTTCACCTCGAACCTCTTCTTCGGGAAGCTTTCCTGGCAGGTGGCTCCGTCGAGCCTCCTCGATGTGTCCGGATTCTGGCGCGACGAGAGCGAGATCCGCGACTTCGGAAACGGCCGCGACAGCTTCCAGAGCGCGACCGATCTGTCGAACTCGGTCTGGAACGCGCAGGCCAAGTACACGATGACCGGCGGGCACGGGGGCTTCCTGTCGGAGACGACGGTCGGGTACAACGATTACCAGTGGAACCCCCACCCGACGCACCCGGACCTTCCGGGCCGGAACTACTTCGAGGCCATGCGCCTCGGCGGACGCGACACCACCCAGGACTTCCACCAGAAGAGATTCTCGGTCCGCGAGGACTTCTCGCTTCTGAACATCCGTGCGGCCGGCGATCACGTCGTGAAGGCGGGAGTCGTCGCAAGCTGGAACCGGTACGACGTGACGAAGCTCCAGGTCGGAAACCCGGTGTTCAACTTCCGGCCGGACCTCGGCTTCGACATGCCGTTCGAGGCCCAGTACGGCGTCGGCAATCCGGACCTCTCCGCGTCGAACAACGAGTACGGGATCTACGTTCAGGACGATTGGACGGTCAACCCCCGGCTGACCATCAACGCCGGAATCCGGTGGGACTACGAGACCGACATGCTGAACAACGACTACGTGACTCCCGCGCAGGTCCGCGCGGACCTGACGGGTCTCGTTCCCGAGCGCTACTTCACCGACGGCAACGACCGTCCCGCGTACAAGAACGCCTTCCAGCCGAGGCTCGGTGTGACGTACGACGTGACGGGCGCCGGCAAGACCGTCCTCTTCGCCGGCTACGGGCGTTACGTGGACCGCGACGTCTACAACTTCATCCTCGACGAGAAGTTCCGGCTCCAGTGGCAGATCCGCACCTTCCGCTTCTCGGCGGACGGTCAGCCGCGTGACGGCCAGCCGACAATCGTCTGGAACCAATCGTACTTTTCGGCGGCCGGGTTGAACGGACTGATCGCGAGCGGCGTGGCGCCGAAGCCCGAGGTCTTCCTGATCGACAACAACACGAAGCCGCCCCAAACCGACCAGTACAGCGCGGGCATCCGCCAGGCTCTCGGTCCGGTCGGCGTCTCGGTCTCGTACGCCGGCATGCGGGGGAAGAACGGCTTCACCTGGGTCTTCGGAAGCCGCCGGCCCGACGGCACGTGCTGTCTCTCGTTCGCCAACTACTCGAACGTTCTGCTCTCGGATGCCACCAAGAAATTCTGGTACGACGCCCTGCTGGTTTCCGTCGACAAACCCTACACGAGCTCGTCGCGGTGGGGCACGACGGTCGCCTACACCCACGCCAAGTCGGATCAGACCGGCAACGACGCGTTCAGCCTCGACTGCCTCGCCTCCGAGTGCAACCGGCGGATCGCCGATTTTCCGCGGCACCCAACCCCGAACGACGAGCGCAATCGGCTCGTGGTCTCGGGAATCCTCGGCCTGCCCTGGGACCTCAGGTTCTCGACGCTCATTACCCTCGGATCGGGTCTTCCCTACAACCTTTTCGATGCGACCGCGGGATTCGGTCCCAACGAGTTTCGAGTTCGCCTGAACGAGGGACGCCAGAGCGGCACGTTTCCATATCAGTCCTGGGACTTCCGGCTCCAGAAGGACTTCCTGGTCGCCCGACTCGTCAGCGTCGGGGTCAGCGGGGAGGTTTTCAACGCGACCAACCACGACAACTTCGGATGTTTCGAGGGATTCATTCCGCCTCCCCCCGCGGTCAACGCGCGACTCGGCGATCCCAACTGCGTGACCACACCGGGGCGTCGTTTTCAGTTCGGGTTGAACGTGGCATTCTGACCTTCGCTTGATCGGCTTCAACGAGAGGGGGGGCGGAACGGGATCCGCCCCCTCGTTTCATCTCGGTCTGCTGACCCGGCGTGCGGCGGCGGCCGTCTTCGCGCTCGCGCTCTTTGTTCTCACCGGCTGTCGCCCGGCGGCCGCGCCGGCACCCGCGCCCGTCCGGGCGCCGGCTGCCGCGGCTCGCCCGGACGCGCGGGACGAGAAGCTCCTCGACCTCGTCGAGCGGAGGACGTTCGACTTCTTCTGGGATCTCGCCAACCCGGAGAACGGTCTCGTTCCGGACCGCTGGCCGACGCGTTCGTTCTCGAGCGTGGCGGCGGTCGGTTTCGGGCTCACCGCGTATCCCATCGGCGTCGAGCGCGGCTACGTGACCCGGGAGGAAGCGCGGCGGCGCGTGCTCGCGACGCTGCGATTCCTCTCCTCGGCGCCGCAGGGTCCGGCCTCGCGGAACGTCACCGGCTACAGAGGTTTTTTCTACCACTTCCTCGACATGAAGACCGGAGAGCGGTTCGAGACGGTCGAACTGTCGACGATCGACACGACGCTTCTCCTGGCGGGCGTGCTCCTCTGCCAGTCCTACTTCGACGGAGAGAGCTCCGAAGAGGCGGAGATCCGCTCGCTCGCGGAATCCCTCTACCGGCGCGTCGAGTGGGACTGGGCGCAGCCGCACCCTCCGCTCGTCAACCACGGGTGGAAACCGGAGGTCGGTTTCCTTCCGTACGACTGGGGGGGCGGGGGCTACGACGAGTCCATGATCCTCTACGTGCTGGCGCTTGGCTCGCCGACGCATCCGATCGCGCCGGAAGCGTGGAAACGCATGACGTCGAACTTCGAGTGGACCCCCTTCCACGGGCAGGAGTACGTCCCGTTCAACGCTCTCTTCGGCTACCAGTACTCGCACGTCTGGATCGACTTCAAGGGAATCCAGGACGAGTTCTCGCGTGCTCACGGAATCGACTACTTCGAGAACTCCCGGCGCGCGACCTACGCGCACCGCGCCTACGCGACCGCGAATCCCGGCGGTTGGCGGGACTACGGTGAGACGATCTGGGGCCTGACCGCGTGCGACGGGCCGGCGGACGTCACCGTGACGATCGAAGGACGGCCTCGCACGTTCCACACGTACTGGGCGCGCGGGTGCTCGACGAAGGAGACGACCGACGACGGAACGATCGCGCCGACGGCCGCCGCGTCGTCGATTGCGTTTGCCCCCGAGATCGCGATTCCGGCGATCGCGGAGATGCAGGGCCGCTACGGCGCCAACCTCTTCACGAAGTACGGATTCCTCGACTCGTTCAACCCGACGCTTCGCGAGGCGATCGTCACGCTGAAGCACGGCCGGATCGAGCCCGGCCTGGGATGGTTCGACGGGGACTACCTGGGGATCGATCAGGGACCCATCGTCGCGATGATCGAGAACTATCGGAGTGAGCTCGTCTGGAAGACGATGCGCGGGAATCCGCACGTCGTTCGGGGACTCCGGCGCGCGGGCTTCGGCGGCGGATGGCTCGGCTCGCGAAACTGACGGCCGCCGCGGGCGCCGCGAGAGCTCTCTTGGCGCTCGGATTCCGCGCAGCGGAAAAGGGGTCAGACCCCTTTTCCCGAAAAAGGGGACAGACCCCGTTTTGGAGTGCGGCTCTCCTCCTCCTCGCGATCGCCGGATGCTCGCCCGCGGCCCGGGAAGACCGCGCGACGGTGCGCGTCTGGGGCCTGGGCCGGGAAGGCGAGGTCCTGCGCGACCTCGTCCCCGACTTCGAGCGGAAGAACCCGGACGTTCGGCTCTTCGTGCAGCAGATCCCGTGGACGTCGGCACACGAGAAGCTTCTGACGGCGTTCGTCGGCCGCGCGACTCCGGACCTCGCCCAGCTCGGGAACACCTGGATTCCGGAGTTCGCCGCGATCGGCGCGCTCGAGCCGCTCGAGGAGAGCCTTGCCCGATCCGCCACCGTTTCCTCGAGCGGGTATTTCCCCGGCGTCTGGGCGACGAGCCTCTACGACGGCGCGGTGTACGGGATCCCGTGGTACGTCGACACCCGCGTCCTCTACTACCGACCCGACCTTCTCGCGCGCGCCGGGTTCCCCGACGCGCCGCGGAAGTGGACGGAGTGGCTCGACGCGATGCGGAAGATGAAACGGATCCAGCCTCCGTTCGCGCACCCGATCCTGCTTCCCACGAACGAGTGGGAGCAGCTCGCGATCCTGGGACTCCAGAAGGGCTCGCCGCTGCTCGCGGACAACGGCACTCGCGGCGCCTTCTCCGGACCGGAATTCCGGGCCGCCGCGGAGTTCTACGTCGGCATCTTTCGCGAAGGTCTCGCGCCGATCGTGAGCTACTCGCAGCTCGGCAACGCCTACCAGGAGTTCGCGCGCGGGAACATCGCGATGTGGATGACCGGTCCGTGGAATCTCGGCGAGTTCCGGCGCCGGCTTTCCCCGGCGGAGCAGAAGCTGTGGATGACCGCGGCGCTGCCGGCGCCGGACGGGACCCCGTGGCCGGGAGCGTCTTTCTCGGGCGGGTCGAGCCTCGCCGTCTTTCGGGGCTCGAAACACAAGGCCGAGGCGTTTAAGGTGATCGAGTTCCTGTCCGACCCGGCCGTGCAGGCGCGCTTCTACGCGCTCTCGGGGGACCTTCCCGCCGCGCGGGCGGCCTGGGACGATCCGGCGCTGGCGGGAGACGCGAAGGCGCGCGCGTTCCGCGTCCAGGTGGAGCGGGTCGTGGCGATGCCGCGCGTGCCCGAGTGGGAGCAGATCGCCCAGCACATGGCCGAGCGCCTCGAGGGCGCGATCCGCGGGCGCGAGAGTCTCACGGCGGCTCTCGCGGCGATCGACCGGGACGTCGATCGGATACTCGAGAAGCGCCGCTGGATGCTCGCGCGCCGCCGGGAGACGCATGGCCGCTGACCGGCCGTTCGCGGAACACAGACCCGCGGGGCGGCGGCTTCCGGGCGAGGTCCGCGCTGCCGTGCTTTTCCTCGCGCCGGGACTCCTCGTCATCGGACTCTTCTTCCTGCTTCCGATCGGCGCGTCCGCCCTCCTCTCGCTGACCGACTTCGACATCTACGCCCTGGGCGATCTGGCGAACGTCCGCCTGGTAGGGCTGCGAAACTTCAGCCGGCTGCTCGCCGATCCGCTCTTCTGGATCTCGATGCGCAACACGTTCTACTTCGTCCTCGTCGGGGGCCCGCTGACCCTCGGAGTGGCGCTCGCCGCGGCGCTCCTTCTCCACTCGAAGCTCGCGCGTTGGAAAGGCGTGTTCCGGACGATCTTCTTCGCGCCTTACGTCACCACGCTCGTCGCCGTCGCGATCGTCTTCCGCTACCTCTACCACCCGCGCTTCGGGGGACTCAACCGGGTGCTCGAGGTCTTCGGGATTCCGGCGATCGACTGGCTCGGCGACCCGCGGTGGGCGATGCCGGCGATCATCCTGCTCGCGGTGTGGAAGAACTTCGGCTACGCGATGATCCTGTTCATCGCGGGCCTCCAGGCGATCCCGGAGTCCCTCTACGAAGCCGCCCGCATCGACGGAGCCGGAGGCTTGCAGGTCTTTCGCAAGATCACGGTGCCGATGCTCGCCCCGACGTTTCTCTTTCTCGGAATCATGACGACGATCGGCTACTTCCAGTTTTTCGCCGAGCCGTACGTGATGACGGGCGGCGGCGGGCCGCTGAACGCGACGCTGTCGACGGGTCTCCTCATGTACAAGCAGGGCTTCCGGTGGTGGAACATGGGTTACGCCGCGGCGATCGCCGTCGTGCTCGGCCTCGTGATCTTCGCCTTCAGCGCTCTCCAGTTCCGCATGGAGCGGAGGCGGGGCCGGTGAAGCGGCCCGCGGCGACCGTCCTGCTCCACGTCGCCCTCCTCGCGGGCGCGGTGGCGGCCCTGGCGCCGCTCGCCTGGATGGTCGCGGCGTCGCTCATGCCGACGGGCGAGGCGAACTCGTTTCCGCCGCGCTTCCTGCCTTCCCGGCCGACGCTGATTCACTACCGGGAGCTCTTCACGCGCCTGAACCTCGGGCGCGCGTTCGCGAGCAGCCTCATCGTGGCCGCGGCGACGACCGCCGTCTCGCTCCTCTTCAACTCGATGGCGGGCTACGCTTTCGCGAAGCTGCGGTTTCCGGGGCGCGACCGTCTGTTCGGCACGCTCCTCTCCGCGATGGTGATACCGGCGCCGATCGCGATGCTGCCGCTCTTCCTCCTCCTGCGGTCGCTCGGTCTCGTGAACAGCTACGCCGGCGTCGTCCTCCCGGCGGCCGCGACGATTCTCGGGATCTTCCTCATCCGCCAGTTCGCGCTCGGGATCCCGGACGACTTCATCGCCGCAGCGCGGCTCGAGGGAGCGGGAGAGCTCGCGATCTATCGGAAGATCGTCCTGCCGCTGCTCTCCCCCGTGCTGACGGCGCTCGGCATCGTGACGTTCCTCGCGACGTGGAACGACTTCATCTGGCCGTTGATCGTGCTCACCGACGAACGGCGTTACACCCTTCCGGTCGCGCTCGCGAGCCTCGTCGGGGAGCACGTCCAGGACACCGAGCTCATGATGGCAGGATCGGTCCTGACCGTCCTGCCGGTCCTGCTCCTCTTCCTCGCCCTGCAGAAGCAGTACATCGAGGGGATCACGCTCGGAGGCCTGAAGGAGTGAGGCGCTTCGCGGCGGCGGCGCTCGCGGGTGCCGCGCTCGTCCTGACGACCTCGGCGACCGAGCCTGCGCGGCGGGTCCTCGACGGCTTCGACGACCCGGCGGGCTGGACCGCCGCACCTTCCGACGGAGTGCGCCTCACGCTTTCGTCGGATGTCGTCGCCGGCGCGACCGGAAAGGCCCTTCGAATGGACTTCGACTTCGGCGGGCACGCCGGCTGGGCGGCCGCGCGCAAGGCGTTTCCGATCCGGCTCCCCGAGAACTGGGCGATCGACCTGCGGCTGAAAGGCGAGACCTCTCCGCAGACCCTCGAGTTCAAGCTGCTCGACCGCTCCGGGCAGAACGTCTGGTGGTCGGTCCGCCGGCCGTATGAGTTCCCGAAGGAGTGGACGACGCTTCGGATCCGCAAGCGGCAGGTCTCCTTCGCGTGGGGACCCGCGGCCGGCGGCGAGATCCGCGACCTGGGATTCATCGAGATCACGGTGACGGCGGCGACCGGCGGGAAGGGGACCGTCTGGCTGGACGAGCTCGCGCTCGAGGAGCTTCCGCCCGCAACGTCGAAACCGCCTCCGCCGATCGCGCGCGCGTCTTCTTTCGTGCCGGGCTCGGGTCCCGAGCGGGCGGTCGACGGCGATCCGGGCACCGCGTGGCGGAGCGATCCCGCGGCGGGGGAGTCGCAGGAGCTCTCGGTCGACCTCGGTCGGCGCCGGGAGTTCGGCGGCCTCGTCCTCGACTGGGATCCCCGGGACTTCCCGCGACGCTACGCCGTGGAAATCTCCGACGACGGAAGGGCGTGGTCCGTCCGCAAGGAGGTTTTCGGAGCGCGAGGGGGACGCGCCTACGTGTACCTTCCCGACTCCGACTCGCGCTTTCTCCGCCTGACGCTCCGGCAGCCCGCGCGGGGTCTCGGCTACGGCCTGCGCGAGCTCGACGTCCGCCCGCCCGAGTTCGCCGAGAGCCCGACGGCGTTCCTCCGGAACGTCGCCCGCGACGCGCCGCGCGGCTCTTGGCCGCGGCCGCTCGCGGGAGAAGGGCTCTACTGGGCGCTCGTCGGCGTGGACGCGAGCCGCGACGAGGGACTCCTCTCCGAAGATGGAACGCTCGAGGTCGGACGCGGTCGCTTCTCGCTCGAGCCGTTCCTCTGGACCGGCGGAAAGCTCCTCGGCTGGGCGCAGGCGGACGCGTCGCACGCGCTCTCCCGCGGCGACCTTCCCATCCCCTCCGTGACGCGCCGCCACGCGGGCGGCCTCGAGATGGAGGTCACCGCGTTTGCCGACGGTCCGGCATCCGGCTCGACGTTGCGCGCGCGCTACCGCGTCGCAAACCGGGGACAGACCACGGTTTCCGCCCGGCTCTTCCTCGCCTTGCGGCCGCTGCAAGTGAATCCACCCTGGCAGTTCCTGAACGTTCCCGGCGGCTTCGCTCCGATCCGGCGGATCGTTCGTGAGGGCGAACAATTCCGCTTCGACGATCGAACAGTCCTCGCACGCCCGTCGGCGTTCGGAGCCACCGCCTTCGATTCCGGGGAGATCTCGACGTGGGTGTCCGAGGGCAAGCTTCCTCCGGCCCCGTCGGCGACGGACCCCGATGGCTTCGCGTCGGCGGCTTTCGCGTGGGACCTCGAGATCCCCTCGGGCGGAGCGCGCGACGTCATCGTCGCCGTGCCGATGCCGGGAGCTTCCGGGACTTCCGACGGCGCGAGCGATTTCGATTCCCGCCTCTCGGGCGTCGAGCGGACGTGGAGAGAGAAGGTCGGGCGGGTGACGCTCGATCTGCCCGAACCGGCGGCGGCATTTGCCCGGACCCTCCGCTCGAACGTGGGGTGGATCCTGATCAACCGGGACGGCCCCGCGATCCAGCCCGGCTCGCGATCCTATTCGCGCTCCTGGATCCGGGACGGAGCGTTGACGTCGGCGGCGCTCCTGCGGCTCGGACACGACGACGTTGCGCGCGACTTCCTCGAGTGGTTCGCGCCGTACCAGTTCGACGACGGCAAAGTCCCGTGCTGCGTCGACTCCCGCGGCGCCGACCCGGTCCCGGAAAACGACAGCCCTGGAGAGCTGCTGTTCCTGGCCGGCGAGTACCACCGGTTTACGGGGGACCGGCGGACGATCGAGAGGCTGTGGACCTATCTCTCCAAAGCTGCCGCCTATATCGACAAGCTGCGGCGCGAACGCCGGACTCTCGAATATGCCGCTCCGACGAAGCAGATCTTTTTCGGGCTCCTTCCGGAATCGATCAGCCACGAAGGTTACTCGGCTCATCCGGTCCACTCGTACTGGGACGACTTCTGGGCGGTGAAGGGACTCTCCGACGCGGCGGAGCTGGCAGAGGCCCTGGGGAAGACGGGGGACTCACGGCGCTTCGCCGCATGGCGGGACGAGCTGCGCAGCGACGTCCACGCCTCGATCCGCCGCGTGATCTCCTCGCGCGGCGTCGACTTCATTCCGGGCTCCGCGGACCTCACCGACCTGGACGCCACGTCCACCACGATTGCGCTGTCGCCGGGCGAGGAGCAGTCGCGCCTTCCGCGGCCGGAGCTCGAGCGAACGTTCGAGAAGTACTGGGAGAGCTTCACCGCGCGCCGCTCCGGAACGGACGGGCAGGAGGGATATACGCCCTACGAGTGGCGGACGGTCGGGGCGTTCGTACGGCTCGGCTGGCGGGAGCGCGCGAAGGAGCTCATGGACTTTCTCTTCGCCGACCGCCGTCCCGCCAACTGGAACCAGTGGGCCGAGGTCGTCTGGCGCGATCCGCGCGCGCCGAAGTTCATCGGCGACATGCCCCACGGCTGGGTCGGTTCCGACTACATCCGGTCGCTTCTCGACCTCTTCGCCTACGACCGCCCCGAGGATCGCGCGCTCGTGCTCGGTGCGGGGGTACCGGCCCCGTGGCTTCGAGACGCCGCCGGAGTTTCCCTGCGCGGGTTGCGCACGCGGTGGGGGAGGCTCGATCTTGCGATGCGGGAAGAGAAGAGCGGGGAGGTGCGCGTCTCGATCGCGGGCGACCTCCGGATCCCGCCGGGCGGCCTCGCGGTCCGACCTCCTCTCGCCGCGCGGCCGCGGCGGGTCACCGTCGGCGGGAAGGCCGTCCCTTTTTCCGGGACCGAGCTCGTGGTGCGGAGGCTGCCGGCCGAGATCGTTTTCGCGCGTTGAGCGCGTCGAGCGCCGCCCCGTTCGTCCGAATCACCTGGGAATAGAAGCGAGCGCTCGCCTTGGGCGTGCGCGTCTGCGTCGAGTACTCGACGTGGACGATCCCGAAGCGTTTGGAGTAGCCGTGGCTCCACTCGAAGTTATCCAGCAGAGACCACACGAAGTATCCGCGCAGATCGACGCCCGCTTCGATCGCCCGGCGAGCGGCGCGCAGGTGCTCGCGCAGGTATTCGACGCGCGCCCCGTCGGGGGCGAGGTCCTTTGCGGCCGGCGCATCCGAAAACGCCGCGCCGTTCTCGGTGACGTAGAGAGGGTGGTCACCGTAGCGCCGCCGCACCCAGGTGAGCGCCTCGGTCAGCCCGCCCGGGTAGACCTCCCATCCGGTCTCCGTGTGTGCGCGTCCCCGTTGCCGCACGCGCGCGGCGGAGAGCAGCGGGACGTCCGGCGCATCGCGCATGACGCCTCGCGTGTAGTAGTTGACGCCCAGGAAGTCGATCGGGAGGGAGACCTGCGAGAGATCGGGCGCCGGCCGCGGCCACGCCTCGCCGAAGATCGCCGAGAGCTCCTTCGGATAGCGCCCCCGGAAAACCGGATCGAGGTACTGGCGGTTCATGTACACGTCCGCGCGAGCGGTCGCCCGGACGTCCCGCGCCGACCTCGAGGCGGCGTGCTTCGGCTCGAGGTTGACGACGAGTCCGATCGCGTGGCGTCCCCGCGTCCGGTAGTCCGCGACTGCGGCCCCGTGCGCACGGAGAAGGTTGTGGGAGGCGATCGCGGCTTCGAAGGGATTCCGGTGGCCTGGAGCGAGCGTCCCGTGGAGATATCCGCCGTCGGTCACGACCCACGGCTCGTTCAACGTCGCCCAGAACCGGACGCGGTCGTCCAGCGCCCGGAAGACGACCGCGGCGTACTCCGCGAACCAGCCGGCGACGTCCGGATTCGTCCACCCGCCGCGATCCTCCAGCGCCGCCGGCAGGTCCCAGTGGAACAGCGTCACGAACGGCTCGATTTTGCGGGCGAGAAGCCCGTCGACGAGACGATCGTAGAAGGCGATGCCGCGGGGATTCGGCGCCCCGCGTCCGGAGGGCAGTATCCGGCTCCACGAAATGCTGAACCGGTAGGCGTTCAGGCCGAGGTCCGCCATGAGCGCGACGTCCTGCCGGAACCGACGGTAGTGATCGCACGCCACGTCGCCCGTGTCGCCGTTCTCGACGAGACCGGGCGTGTGCGAGAAGCGGTGCCAGTTGCTCGGACCGGCGCCGTCGACGAGGGGCGACCCTTCGATCTGGTACGCCGACGTCGACGCTCCCCAGAGGAAGCCGTCGGGAAAGGGGAAGGAGGACGAGGGTCGCTCCGATCTGCGGGTCATTCGGCCGTAACGATATGCCGGGGAAACCGACGGGGAGCAGCCGGTCGGTCCGGGATCGCCGGAATACTTCGAGCGTGCGCGAGGTCGTGGTCGCGGGGAATCTTCAACGGCGTCACCCACCTGATGGCACCCCGATTGCTGACCTTCCATCCGGGAGGTCCGATCATGAACAGAATCGCAATTCTGGTCGCCGCGGTTCTGCCTCTGGCGGCCGTGGCCTGCAACAACGACAACAGCGACGTCACGGGGTCGCGTGGCGCGCTCGCCGTGATCAATGTGGACGCGCCGAGCTTCGCGCAGTCGGGAGTCGAGTTCGAACTGGAGGTCGATGCGACGAACGTCGGCGTCAACAACATTCGAGACGGCCGAGTCGCGATCTCCTTCGAATCGCCGTTGACTCCCCGTTCGTTCGAAGCGTCCGCGGGTACGAGCGCTTCGATCTCGGGCAACCAGGTGATCTGGGACCTCGGCACGCTCGACTCGAATTCACAGTCCCGTCTTCACGTTCGCGTCCTCGCGACCCTCGCGGCGGGAGAGTCGAGCCGATCGGCGAGAATCCGGGCGGAGCTGACGGGGCAGGGAATCCTGGCGGGCGAAGCCGTCGCTACGGATTTCGTGACGATCACGCACTGAGCTCAGTGCCGGGGTTTGACTCCTCCGGGATCAGAACCCGAACTTATTGGAAAGCGACGGACACGTTTCCGAACACGCGCCACTCGCCCTGCGTCTGCCGTTGCTCGAAGAAGCCCGTGTAGCTCGTCTTGCGGCTGTACCACGAGTAGGCGGCCCCCGCCCCGAAGATGCCGAGCGGGATCCGCGCGACCGCTCGCGCGAACTGAAGCGTGTTGTTCCTCGACGCTCCGTTGACCGTGTGGGCCCAGATCACGCCGTATTCGCCGCCCAGGACCTCGTGGCCTCCGAAGAACAACCGGCCGGCGACTCGGGCGCCCGCCCCCGGCGCGTAGTCGTAGTTGCGACCCGTCGTCGGATTCTCGACGTCGACGGTTCGGATTCCCGCCAGCGGAATGCCGAGGATCGAGGCGTCCGTGAGCCCGATCACCCCCTGGTGAATGGCGTACCGCGAGAGCAGCCCCGCCGACAGGATCTCCGCCCCGAAAACCTGGGAAGCGTTGTTCAGGTATTCATATTCCTGACCGAACGCGAAGATGTGTCGCACCGCTGCGGTATTGTCGGTGAGCTCCCAGCCCTTGAGCAGGCCGCGCTCTTCGATACGGGTGAACAGAACGCCGCCCGGTGAGCTCGCGTCGATCCCGACCCAGAAGGAGTCGAACGGACGGGAGAGGTCGCCCTCGAAAGGGTCGCCGTAAAGAAACGAGAGCGTCGCGATCGACTGGTCGCGGTGCCCGCCGTGCTCGAAGTGGCGGTACCCCAGATCCGTCGACAGCGCGACGAGCTTCGGGAAGCGATCCGGAGGATTGTCGAACTCCTTGAACGCCTCTCCGCGGAGGAGGCGGTTGAGCAAGGCGGCCGGATTGATGATCCCCGCGCCGATCTCCCGGATCAGGCGCGTCTTTCCGCTTGCCGTGTTGTCGAGGATCATCGCGGAGACGCGGTGCGAGACCTCGCCGCGTGTCATCCCGCCGAGCGTCGTGTTGACGAGATCGTTCGTCGACGGCCGGGAGTTCTCCATGCAGCACTCCCAGATCAGGCTACCCATGAGCGCGAACGCGCCCGACTCCCAGAAGCCGTATCCGTTCTCGCGAGCCGCGTTGAAGAAGAGGCTGCCGTGATACGGGTGAGAAGTCTGGTTCACCTTGAACGAGTCCGAGTCGTATCCAAATCCCCGGCGGAAGTTCTCCCGGACGGTGTCCAGCGAGATGAAGGCCCAGTCTTCGCGGGCGACGTAGCGGTCGAATGACCATGGAATCGCCTCCAGGAGAACGAGCTCGCTCGCGGCCGTGAGGAAGCGCCGGCGTCCCGGCGGCCGGACGGGCTCGGGGGCGTGCTTCGCCTCCTCCTGGAGTCCGAGGGAGAAGTCGGGATGCACGTCCGGAGGGGTCTCGGCGAGTGAGACCCCGTCCATCAGAGCGAATTTCGCCGGCTCCTCCTGTGCGAGCGCGGGACGCGAGAGGACCGCCGCCGCAACGAGAGCGACGAGCACGCCTCGACGTCTCTGGCGCCGGGCCGGGCGCCGCCCCGCATTGCTCCCATTCCGCATCTGGGCCGCTACTCTCGCGAAATCGGTGCCACTTTTCATCGACTCCGGGCCTTCGAGCGCGCCCCGGTCTGCGCCGCGATCCACGAGGCGAGCCCGACGAAGAGCAGGTCGCAGGAGGCGTTGAACAGAAAAAGCGAGCGTCTCGATTCGTGATCCAACACCGCCGAAATCGAGAACTCAAAGGAGGCGACGAGGACGACGGCAGTCCAGATCTCCGCAGCCGCAGCTCCCGTCCGGTCGCGCGCCGAGGCGTGCAGGGTGATCGTGGCGGCGAGGTTGATTGCGAGGAAACCGATCACGAACCACGGGCGCGCGGGAACGAAGCCCTCCTTCGCGCGGGACCACAGGTCGAAACTTTCGCTTCGTGCGGCCGGAGACCTTCCCGCCTCCCTCGCGTAATTTCCGATGTGAAGCGGACGGATCTCGAACGCGTGTTCCGCGCTGCCCTCGAGCGCCGTCCAGAGTCTCTTCGGGTGAGCGAGGTAGAACCGGGCGAGCCGGCCGTAGCCGGCTCGCGCGTCGAAGACGTCGCGGAAACGCGGATCCGCGATGGGAGCCGCGGAACTGAAACCGGAGTCTCCCGCGAGCCGGGAGAACTGCGGTGGAAGCCCGAGCTCCGAGAGATCCCGCGCGGGATCGTCGGAGCCCGCCAGGAGCTCCCGAAAGACCGCGTTGTAGAGGTGGATCCGGCCGAGCGGTCGGGGAGTGCTCCGGAGATACGCGAGAGAAACGGCGGACAAGGCGACGGCCGCCGCCGCGGCGAGCGCGCGGCGCGACCGACGCCGGTCGTTCCAGAGAAGGCGCGCCCCCAGCAGTCCCAGGGGAATGCCGAGGAGCGCGTTCTGCGGCCTCGAGGTCGACAGCAGCGCGCCCGAGACGAAGAAACCGGAGATGAGCCAGCCGGAAGGACTGCGGCGCTCGGCGAGGAGGAGCGCGAAACCGAGAGAGGAGAGGAAGAAGATCAGCGCCGCCGGCTCGGTATAGAACGAGTTGAAATACGTCGCGTAGGACACGTCGGTGAAAGCGGCGACGTAGAGGAGCCCGGCAACGAGGCGGGCGGCGGGAGAGAGCGGCCGCGACGCGAGGACGAGGAGGCACGTCGCCGCGAGAAAGCCGAGGACGTTGACGATCCCGATCGCCCTCACGTCGAGATCTCCCGGCGGCGAGATCAGAACGCCGACGGGGACCGCCAGGACGGCGAGGACGGTCGAGCTCGAGTAGCAGCAGAGCCCGTGAAGCCAGACCCGGCTGATATCGAACCGATACCGCGGGACCACCCAGTCGAAGTAGGCCGCCGGACCGATCTCCGCGGGCGGAACGATTCCGAGAGGCTCCATCACGCGGGAGAAGTCCCCGTTGTTCGCGACGCCGACGATCGGGGACACGAACAGCTGGACCGAGAGGAGAGCCGCGACGAGAACGAGGAAGGCGATTTCCGCGAAGCGCGAAACGACCTGCGGCGACGTTGCCCGCTCTTCGCTGCGCTCCGCCACCGGGTGGAGATCCTACCGAATCGTTGACCCTCGTCCCGGGGCCTCTGCGGCGTGAGGCTTGACGATCCCGCAATCCTCGCCACAAGATCGTCGGGGGTGAGCGGAGGTCGAATGATGCTTCAGTCCGCCGGCGGGGCCGTCGTCTGTCTGCTTCTCGCGACTCTCGTGCCGGGAAGAGTCCGCGCAAACTCGCCCGGCCCCCCACGGAGCACACGGTATGAGGATCTGGTGACGCTCTTCGGCGAGTGGCGGTCGTTTCAGAAGCCGAAGGTCGTGGACGGTGTACCCGACTACACATCGAGCGCGATGGCCGCCCAGCAGAGAGAGCTCGCGTCGTACCAGAAGCGCCTCGCCGCGATCGACACGACCGGCTGGCCGATCTCCCGACAGGTGGACTGGCACGTCGTCCGCGCCGAGATGAACGGTCTCGACTTCGATCATCGCGTACGGAAGCCCTGGGCCAACAACCCGGCGTTCTACGTGACCGTTTTCACCGAGGAGAGCGATCAGCCGGCACGCGAGGGGCCGTTCGCTCTGGGCGCGGTGGAGCTCTGGACGTATGCGTTTC
>Ga0114129_10003128_pt1 | contig 23220 bp, 17 predicted proteins | sample RhiMetdeltSRZDD1_FD_80071 | JGI IMG/M metagenome (GOLD analysis project Ga0114129, IMG submission 80071) | Populus rhizosphere microbial communities from Tennessee, USA - Rhizosphere MetaG P. deltoides SRZDD1 (version 2) (version 2) | ecosystem: Host-associated > Plants > Roots > Rhizosphere >...
ACGTACGACTGCTCGTTCCAGTTGAACCCGGCGTATCCGAGCTTCACCTCGTTGACCGCATTGGTGCCGATCACGTTCGTCAGCGTCGAGAACAGCTGGTCCATGCCGCGGTCGAGGCTCACCGCCGAGGACGGGGTCTTGTCGCCACCGCCGGTGTACCGCGCATCGTAGGGAAGCGCGTGCGTCCACTTGTTGCCGCGCACCGCCAGACGCATCTTCGGCGAGAACTGGAAGTCGAACCGCGCGCCCATCTTGTGCTCGAGCCGCCTGCCCGTCTGGTCGAAATTGAACTTCGGGTACGGCGTCGTGTAGACGAATGTCTGCGGTTCCCGCTCGTACTCGTAATTGAGGAACACATGAATCCGATCCCTGCGGATCGGCCCGCCGAACGTCGTGCTGATCTGCTGATCCGAGTACGGCAGTACGCGACGGGCGACGGCGTCGGCGGCGTTGAAACGATCGCTGCGGAAGTAGCCGGAGAAGCTGCCCGCCGGGGTGTTCGTGCCGGATTTGCTGATCGCGTTCAACTGGATGCCGCTCGACCGCCCCTGCGTGGCATCGAAGCGATTGGCCACGAACTCGAACTCCGCGATGGCGTCGCGGCTGTAGCGTGGGTTGCCGAAGGCGCTGCCGGCGACGTTGTTGGTGATCTGCTGACCGTCCATGTTGATTTGATAGGCCCCTGTATCGCGTGGGATCGGCGATTCGCCCGCCGCGTTGGCGCGGCTGCCGGGCGCGAGCAGCGACAGGTCCTGCCAGTTGCGGCCGTTCACGGGCAGCTCCTGCATCTGCCGCGGGTCGATGTTGCCGCTCACCGTCGAGCTGCTGACGTCAATCAGCGGCGCCTCACCAGTGACCGTCACCGATTCGGTCACCGTCGATGGCGCCATCTGCAGATTGACCACCACAGTTTGCCCGAGCAGCAGCTCGAGGCTCCGCATGATTGTCGTGAACCCCTGGAGCTCCGCTGTGACGCGCATCGTTCCTGTTCGTACCGGCAGCCGGAACGCGCCCCGGCCATCGGTGACCGCCACGAACGTGTTGCCGGTTGCCTCGTGGAGGGCGGTGACGGTGACGCCAGGCAGCACGCCGCCGGTCGAATCGGTGATCGTGCCGCTCATCGTCGCTTCCTGCGCGGACAGCAACGCTGGGAGCGCGAGGATTGCAGTGATAGACATGAGGGTCGTGAAAAATCGCGGGCGGGATGTGTTCGTCATCGGACCTCTCCCTCTAACGTTGCCGAGGACCTGCGCGGGCCGGATGTCCGGGTACACCACCGGGGATGGGCGGGATACTACACCCGACCACCCGCAGGGCAAGATTTTTTCGGGAGACGGGCCGTTATGATTGTCGGATGTCAGTTCGCGACGTTTTGATCGTGGGAGCAGGCCCCTCGGGTCTCGCCACCGCGATTGCCTCCAAGCAGCACGGCCTCGACTATGTCCTCGTCGAGAAGGGCGTGCTCGTCAACTCGATCTTCAACTTCCCGATGCATATGGTGTTCTTCACCACGCCGGAGCTCCTCGAAATCGGAGGGCTTCCGCTGGTGACGCCCTATGACAAGCCGACCCGTCTCGAAGCCTTGCGCTATTACCGTCGCGTGGTGGACACCTACGATCTGCAGATTTCATTTCACGAACGGGTCACGTCCATCGAACGCGAAAACGACGGCAGATTCATCGTCGAAACAGAAAACGATCGCGGCGTGACCCGCGTGCGCGAGGCGCGCGCCGTCGTCCTCGCGATTGGCTACTACGACCTGCCAAATTACCTCGGCATCCCGGGCGAGGACCTGCCACACGTGTCGCACTACTACACCGATGCGCACCCGTACTACCGCCGACGCGTGGTCGTGGTTGGTGGCAAGAACTCGGCGGCTGAGGCGAGCCTCGAGCTGTTTCGCGGGGGCGCGCACGTGACGCTCGTTCACCGGCATCCCGCGCTCGGCGATTCGATCAAGTATTGGGTAAGGCCCGACATCGAGAACCGCATCAAGGAAGGATCGATCGCCGCGCGCTTCAGCGCGTGCGTCCGGGAGATCACACGGACGACGGTCGTCATCGACCACCAGGGGACCCGTGAGGAGATTCCCGCTGAAGGTGTATTTCTCTTGACCGGTTACCACCCCGACGTCGATCTGATGCGCAACGCGGGAATCCACGTGGACGACGTGACGCTCGCGCCGGAGCTGAACATGGAAACGTTCGAGACCAATGTCCCGAACGTGTTCATTGCCGGCGGCGCGATCGCGGGGAAGAAGACCGGCAACATCTTCATCGAGAATGGCCGGTTCCACGGCGAGAAAGTCATCGCGGTGCTCGCGGATCGCCTGCACCGCGATTGAGGGGCTGGAATGGCTGGAAAGGCGGGAGGGGCTGGAAGGGCTGGATAAGGGGAATGGCGACGCCGCCGTGTGCGGCGCGAAGGTAGGTCGTTATGAGACCGCGCGGCCATCCCGGACGGCGTTGATGAAGCCGCTTAACGCGGCACCCTCCTGGTTCAGCGATGTCTCGAATGCAGCAAGTCGTTCTTCGATGATGTATTCCAGTCTGTGCGCAACGTGGAGGCAATAGCCCACCTCCGCCAGCGACGACCCTGCAATGTCCAAGAACCGAAGCCGTTCATCACGGTATTTCCGCGCGCAGCCTTCGACGATGTTCACCGCGACCGAAAAGGCCGCGCGCCGTGTCTGCGATCCGAGTTCGTATTTTTCGTAGGAGGGGAATGACCTAGCGTCAGCTTGTGGACTTCGATGAAGAGATCATCGGCTCGTTGCCACGCGACGAGCGTGTGATGTCGAAGCGGCATGCGCACGCGCCAGGCAACGGTCGTGCCCACTCACGCCGATCCCGCTCCTTCGACCTATCCCGCCTTCCCGCCCCTCCCGCCCTAGTGGGACACCTTCCCAGACCATCCGCCGCGCGGAGCGTGGAGCTTCATTTCCAGCAAATCGATCAGCGCCCGGCAGCGAGCCAGCACGCCGCTGCATTCGAGCAGCGCCTGATGCTCGAGGACGTCGAGGTCCAGGTATTGGGCCAGTGCGTTCACGAGATCTTCGTCAGGAACCGAGGGCGGAAATTTCGGCTCGGCTCGCACGCGCTCGATGGCGGCCGCGAGCACCGCCTCGAGGCGCTGCCGCTGATGCCGCAGCGGAACCGCTTCGTCCGTCGGAACCACTTCCGAAATTCCGTCAACGTGCCCGATGCGATATGGTCGGCTGCCATCCTCGGCACGAATCCGGAACTTCTCCATCCCGCGCAGAACGATGTCGTAGCGACCGTCGCCGAGCGGCTGGCTGTGCGTGATCACCCCGGCGCAGCCAATTGGATAAATCGCGGGACGGCCCTCGTAGTTCGCCTCGTAGCCAGGTCGCAGCAGCGTCATGCCGATGATGCGATCCCCCTGAAGCGCGTCGGCGATCATCTGCCGGTACCGCGGCTCGAAGATGTGCAGCGGCAGAAAGACGTTTGGAAACAGGACGACGTTCGGCAGCGGAAAGAGGGGAATGGCAGGCGGCAGCATGCAGGCTGTGATTTGCGATTAGCGATTTGTGATTGCGCTTCGCGCCATCACCATTCACGTCTCATAAATCACAAATCACAAATCGCAATTCTAATGAATGGTCTTCGTCTTCCGATCCATGTAGTCCATCAACACGTACTGACCAAGCGTGTACGGCGTCGTGAAATAGGCCTTGCCTCGACAGATGGCCGCGACCCGCCTGACGAACGCCACGAGATCGGGATCGCGGGCCAGCATGAACGTGTTGATCATGATGCCCGCCTTCTGACACGCACTCACCTCCGCGAACGTTTCGGAGACGATGAACGGGTCGAGGCCGAAGGCGTTCTTGTAGATCTGACCATCAGGGCGCGTGAGCGCTGACGGCTTGCCGTCGGTGATCATCACGATCTGCCGCATGTCTTTCTTCTGCCGCTCGAGGATGCGTCGCGCGAGGCGAAGCCCTTCACGAGTGTTCGTGTAGTACGGGCCGACGCGGACGCGTCCCAGCTGCTTGAGCGGGATCTCTTCGGCGGAATCGTGGAACAGCACCGCATGCAGTGAATCGCCCGGATATTGCGTGCGGATCAGCTGCGATAGCGCGAGCGCCACCCGCTTGGCCGGCGTGAACCGATCTTCGCCGTACAGGATCATGCTGTGACTGCAATCCAGCATGATGACGGTGGCACAGGAGCTCTGGTACTCGCTCTGGGCGACCATGAGGTCGGGATAGTCCACATCGATGACCGGTCGGGACTCGGGATTCGGGATTCGGGATTCGATGACGAATTCGCGCGAACCCTCCGAGTCCCGAGTCCCGAATCCCGAATCCCGGATTGGTCGTCCCTCCGCGTGCAGTCGCTGCACCGCGTTCATGATCGTGGAACTCGGGTCGAGATTCAGGGTGTCGCCGAATTCGTACGGCTTCGGCGCGGCGATGGCCTCGACGCCCGTTGACAGGTGGCGCGTGTCGTGGCGGCCGGCGCTGCTGCGGCCAATCGATCCGAGCAGATCGCGAAGCGCGCGGTAGCCCAGAAAATCAAGCGCCTTGTCGGTCACTTCGAACTTGACCGGCCCCGCATCTTCGCCGTAGCCGCCACCCGTCCCGCGACGATGCTCGCGTTCCTGCTCCAGATCGGGGGCGTTGGTCACAAACCCCTGTTCCATCATCTTGTCGATGATCTGCTGGATCAGATCCTCGAGCTGCTGACGCGCTTTCTCCTGATCGCCGTCCGCGGGTTCGCCCAGCAGCTGCTGGAGCGCTTCTTCCGAGAGCACGCCGCCGCTGAAGAGCGCTTCGAGAATCGCGTCGTGCAGTGCCTGCATCGTCCGGTCCTCGTCGCCGGAGGACGGGTCGCCCCACGGGTTGCTGAACCCGCTCGAGAGCAGCAGGTCGGAGAGCTTCGACACCAGATCCTCGAGATCGATCTGGTCGAGCAGGTCGCCGGTGTACTTCGTGTAGCGATATTTCATTTGGTGTCGGGCCGCCTAAAGGCGGCCCCCACGTACGTCGAGGTACCTCACGAACAGCTCAGGGTACGTAGGGGCCGGCTTCAGCCGGCCCTCCGATCTCAGTTGTAATACTTCTTCTTTCCCTGCGGAATCGAAGGAATCGTTCTCTCTTCGTCTCTGAACTTGTCCTCGCGGGGGCGCCGCACCGGCGATTCGGTCGCGTGATAGCCGCGCTCATCGCTGCGCCCGATCTTCTTCAGCGCATAGAGCCCCTCGAGTACGAAATCGACCCCCGCTGCGAGAAGCGGCGGCGACGCCTCCTTCGGGATGCCGCCCGCATGCGCGAGCTCGATGAGCCCCTGCACCTCGCGTGCGTGCGACAACACTTCCTTGGTGCTCATCGTGTCGCCGAGCTGTAACGTTCCGCCAAGGTCGAACCACTCGACCACCTGTCGCGTCTCGAGATGCGAGAGGTACCCATCGGCAACGTTGGCGACGGCGGCTTTGATCAGCTCCCGCCCGACCATCTCCGCCCCTTTCAGCTCGCCCTCGTACTCCATCTCGAACTTGCCGGTGATGGACGGAAGCGCCGCGTACACATCGGTGACTCGCGCAACGGAACAGTCTTCGCGGTTCGTCAGCGCGCGTCTCTCGGCATTGGAGACGACATTTTCCATCGCGGAGATCGGAAGCCGCTGGCTGACACCCGAGCGTTTGTCGATGCGCCGGTCCTGGCGCGCCTGGAAGGCGATCTCCTCGACGACTTCGGCGACAAAGGCTGGAACGTCGGTCCGAGGTCCGATCCCATCACGCTTGGTCCACGCCTCCTGCGCGGTGATGGCCATCGCGTCGGTGCGCCCGGATGGATAGTGGGTCCGGATTTCAGAGCCGATCCGGTCCTTGAGCGGCGTGATGATTTTGCCGCGAGCCGTGTAGTCCTCGGGATTCGCCGTGAATGCCATCATCACGTCGAGCGGCAGGCGCACCGGGTAGCCCTTAATCTGAACGTCGCCTTCCTGGAGGATGTTGAAGAGCCCGACCTGGATCTTGCCGGCGAGGTCGGGCAGTTCGTTGATCGCGAAGATGCCGCGGTTGGCTCGCGGCAGCAATCCGTAGTGCATTGTGAGCTCGCTGGACAATTGAAGGCCGGACCTGGCGGCCTTGATCGGATCGATGTCGCCAACCATGTCCGCAATCGTCACGTCCGGAGTCGCGAGCTTTTCGACATATCGGGCGTCGCGCCCGAGCCATGTCACCGGTGTCTTGTCGCCTTCGGACGCAAGCCGCGCGCGGCACGCGCTGCAGATCGGCTCGAGTGGATCGTCGTTGATCTCGCAGCCCGGCATCACGGGGATCTCGTCATCGAGCAGCGTCATCAGCGCGCGGAGCAGTCGGGTCTTCGCCTGCCCGCGTAATCCGAGCAGGATGAAGTTGTGCTGCGAGAGGAGCGCGTTGACCAGCTGCGGCACAACGGTGTCGTCGTAACCGACAATGCCGGGGAAGAGCGGCTCGCCGGCGCGAAGCTTGGTAATGAGGTTCTCGCGCACTTCCTGGTGCACGTTGCGCCGCGGCACGCTGCCGTCGGCAATGGCACGACGGAGATCGCCGACCGTAGAAATCCCTGTGGGTCTGGGCATGGTTGGATTCTATCGAATGCTCAATGCGGAATGCACAATGGTCAATGCTCAATTAGACGCTAGAAATTGGGCATTGGGCCTTTAGCATTGAGCGCTGTGCCTTTCTTCAGCGCCAGGCCCCAGGTTTTTGCGCACCGCGGCGGCTGCGACCTTGGACCCGAGAACACCATCGCGGCGTTCGACATCGGTATGTCCACCGGCGCGGACGGTCTCGAGCTCGATGTGCACCTCTCGGCCGACGGCATCGTCGTTGTGCATCACGACAAGACGCTCGATCGCACGACAAACGCTTCGGGACCCATTGCCGCGCGCACGGCGGGAGAGCTCGAGGGAGTCGACGCCGGCTACTGGTTCAAGCGTGGCGAGGCGTATCCGTTTCGCGGCCAGGGCATTGGCGTGCCGACATTGCGCGAGGTGCTCGCCCGCTTCCGCGGTATCCCCACGATCATAGAGATAAAGGTGTATACCGCCGAGATGGGAGAAGCGGTCGCCCAGGAGATTCGACGGGCCGATGCGCTCGATTACGTATGTGTCGCCGGGTATGGCATGGCCAGCGCCAGGGCGGCGCGGGGGGCGCTCCCCGGCGTCGCCGCGAGCGCGGCGCAACCGGAGGTCCGGCTCGCGGTCTATCGATCGATCCTGCGTTGTCCTGTGCGCCGCACGGCGTACCAGACCTATCAGGTTCCCGAATGGGCCGAAGCCACGCGCATCGTCACGCCCCGCTTCGTTCGTGATGCCCACGCCGCCGGCCTCAAGGTTCAGGTCTGGACGGTCGATGAGGAGGCCGACATGCGCCGGCTGCTCGATTGGGGTGTCGACGGCTTGATCAGCAACAGGCCGGATCTTGCAGTAAAGGTGCGCGACGAGTTTGCGCGGAGTGCGGGTTAGTGCCCGCGGCTGTTCGGCCGACTGGATTTCTCTCGCCGACGCTCGAGCCAATGAAGCACACCGAGCCACACCCACAGGCCGTAACCAACCGCCAGAGGAATCGACCAGCGAAGCAGATATGTCTCGGTTGCTGGAGTCATTCGCGTCCTGCTTCTAATATACCGCCAACCATCATTAATGCTCCGGCGATCGTGATTGAGACCACAACATTTGCCGGACACGCTTCGGTCCGAAAGCAAGAAATCCAATGGCGCGAACACGGTGATCAGCACTCCCATCTCGCGCATCGTTTCGGCCACCGCCATCCGTAACCGGCTCGCATCGAACATCGGCCGCCAAATCTCGCAAGCGCGTTGCCCAACGAAATTTGGCCAGCTTCGTCCAAAGCGACGTCAGACGTTGCAAGAACTGCGTGGTCGGTACTGATTAACGATTGAGAATTCCTCGAGCATGGCGTCCCCGCAGTTGCAGTTGGCGCGAGACGGCCGGTTTATCCGAACAAACACCCATTCTTCGTGTTTTTCGTGGCCTTCGTGGTTGGATATTGTCGTGCCCTTCGCGCATTCGTCTTCATGGCCCTCGCTCCAGGACGTACTCGACGCGCGGCCGCGTGTCTACGCGGTCATGCAGCCATCGCCGATGCTGCGGCATCCGTTGCTGGAGCAGTGGCTTGGGTGCGAGGCATGCGTCAAACACGAGAACCATAACCCCACCGGCGCGTTCAAGATTCGCGGCGGCCTCAATCTGGTTGCAGAGCTCTCCGCCGAGGAACGTCGTTGCGGTGTGATCAGTGCGAGCACGGGCAATCACGGCCAATCGATGGCGTTCGCGAGCCGGATGCACGGCGTGCGCTGCCGCATCCTCGTGCCGTGCGGCAATAACCCCGACAAGAACGCGGCCATGCGCGCATACGGTGCCGAGGTCATCGAATTTGGACGCGACTACGACGAGGCGCGCCTGAAGGTCGAGGAACTGGCGGAAAGCGAAGGGTGGCGGTACGTCCACTCCGCCAACGAACCGCACCTCATTGCGGGCGTGGGCACGTACGCGCTCGAGATGCTCGAGACGGTGCCCGATCTCGACTACGTGTTCGTGCCGGTCGGCGGCGGCAGCGGCGCCGCGGGCTGTTGCATCGTGCGTAACGCGTTATCTCCAAAGGCAAAGGTGATCGGCGTGCAGGCGTCAGGGGCGGACGCGTTCACGCGATCATGGCGAGGTCCTGAACGTGTCAGCGCAGAGCGCGTGAACACGTTCGCAGAAGGAATGGCGACTCGCGTCACTTTCGATCTGACCTTCGCGATCCTCAAGGAAATGCTCGACGACATTGTCGTGCTCGACGAGCCGGAGCTCGAGGAAGGCGTCCGCGCCGCGCTGCGCTACACACATAACCTGGCGGAAGGATCGGGGGCGGCACCGCTCGCGGCCGCCAAGAAATACGGACAGAAGCTCGTGGGCAAGAAGATCGGCTGCGTGATGAGCGGCGGCAACATCGATCTTCGAACGCTTGCCCGGTGCGTGGATATACAATCGGCTCGCACGTAAGGAGGGACGCCATGGTCGATCTGTTCAGACGCAAGCTCCTGAAGACGGGCGCCGCGGCAACCGCGATTGCTGCCGCGGCAAAGAACGCGCTTGCCCAGCAGGCGCCCCCAGCGGCCGCCGGCTCCTTCTTCGAGAAGGGTCGCGTTCGCATTCATTACCAGGAGGCCGGGAAAGGGTTTCCGCTGCTGCTCATCGCCGGCGGCGGATTGAACTCGGCGATCACCGGACTGAAGAATCCCTTTGATTGTTTCGGGGAGTTCCAGGGCGAGTACCGGTGTGTTGCCGCAGATCTCCGTAATGCCAACACCGGTCAGTCGTCCGGTCCCGTGGAGGCCGATCGGCCGTGGGACTCACACGCCGATGACCAGCTGGCGCTGATGGATCATCTGCGCATCGACAAATTCGCGGTAATGGGCTTCTGCATTGGCGGTCCGTTCATCTGGAATCTGTTGAAGCGCGCGCCGAACCGTGTGGTTGCCGCGGTGCTGGCGCAGCCGGTCGGGTTCAGACCCGAGATGCCCGGCGTGCTCTACGACGGCAGCAAAACGGGCTGGGCGCCGGAGTTCCTCAAGCGTCGATCCGACGTCACCGCGGACACGGTCGAGCAATACCTGACGAAGATGTTCCGCACCGATGCCGATTTTGTCTTTACCGTTTCGCGTGATTTCGTCCGCAGCTGCCAGACTCCCGTGTTGATTCTTCCTGACGATGTCGCGGCGCATCCCATGGCGGTCGCGATGGAGGCGGCGCAGCTTGCGCCGAAATCCGAAGTGAGCTTGTATCCGTGGAAGCAGCCGCCCGAGCGGATTCCGATCGCCGTGCGCCAGATCAAGTCGTTCCTCAAGGCGCATCGGACCGCGTCTACCTAAGAATGCTCAACGCGGAATGCCTAATGCTCAATAGTCAACGACATTGGGCATTCTGCGGTCCCACGAAGGCGGCCTTCGGCCGCGACCACGAAGCACACGAAGTGATCTGTGGGTTGTGGTTCGACTTCAATCTGGCCGACCGAAGTTTGCTTCGACCGCGCGTGGTGGTGCTCAACGCGTCGGACGGGGCTCGAATCCGGGACCGCCCCTCAGCTCCGAGCGACGCGGTGGCGGAGTGCCGCCGATCCTTGTGGCCTTCAGCAGACTCTCAAGCAGCACCCGACTCCGGCCCATGGTGAATCGTTCGCACCTCCGGACCAGCGCCTCGTTAATCCATCGCAGGTGGTCGCGATCAATCGTGACATGCGCCACCATTGGCCTGGCCACTTGGTCGCCCATCAGGAGCGCGAGGCGGCTCGACAGCGGAATGATCTTCTCGCTGCCGGGTGTGGTGAGTCCGACGCCCATCAGAGGGCTGTGATTTTGCGGACGCGTGATGATCACCGGTGCGTCACAGGTGACGAATGCTTCGCCCGGCGGCGCGGATACGATGAACCACTCGAGCCCGTGGATCGCATCCGCCAGCATCGGAACCAAATCGCCCATCATTTTCACGAAGTCGTTTTGGTACGGGCGTCGCTCGTTGCGTTTTGCGTTGAACATCGCCAGGAGCTCGTCGGCGCGAACACCACCAGTGGCGCGGAGTCGCTGCGCCTCTGGGTGCGACTCGGGCAACGGCTCGGCCGCTGGCTCGACACCGCCGCGGATCAGTGAGTCGCGCATCTGCTCGGCCAGCTGAAGATGCTGCTCACGAAACGCGGGCGTCCGGACGTACAGCCCCGACACGAAGATCGCCAGTTTCCCGGCGTCCTCGCCGGTCAGCAGTCCTCCCTCGTCGAGCACCCGGATGGCGTGTTGCCCCGGACCATCGACGAGATCAGCCAACGCTGGTTCGACGCGCCGATCCCGTTCACCGCAATCGTCTTCAAGGGTGTACAGCTCTCGCTCCGCCGCCGTGACTTCTGGCGACTGCCGCCGGACACTCCTCCTTGCGATCGAGCACCCAGAGATCGCCGCACTCGGCGAAGCGACGGAGGTACGCCTCCGGCAGGAAGTGATGGAGCTTCGGCTGGTTGGGCAATGGCGTGAACCAGCCTTTATTGTCACGGCAGAAGTGCAGTTTCACCCAGAATTTTGCGGCTTGTGCCCAGATCACGCGACGCGCTGGAACCCATCAACCGGTCGCAACCGGCGGTCGACCTGGTTCCAAGCCGCGAAGGTTTAGCTGACCAACATTCAGGGTTGCTTCGATGCCCTTGAGGATCGACCGGGCGTCCACCACGAACTATAACCACTAACGACCGCCCCTAAATGCCTTCGTGACCTTCGTGTCCGTGACTTCGCGACCTTCGTGGTAAAGGCGAGCAACCACTAACCACTAACTACGAACGAGTTTTCGATCAGCCGCTTCGCTTTCCGAAACACGCTCTCCATCATCGGCGCCGTCAGCTTGCCCGTGTTGGTGTTCTGACGGCTCGGGTGAAAGCAACCGACGAGTGTCGGTAGTCCATCTCCGAACCTGACCACCTCGCCGTGGCCGAACTGCGGCCGCGGCGACAGCGTGACGCCACGTCGCTTGAGCAACTGCAACCACGCATCGAACCCGATCTTGCCGAGTGCCACCACGACACGCACGCGAGGCAAATGACGAAGTTCAACCTCGAGGTGATCAAGGCAGCGCGCGATTTCTTCGGGCAGCGGTTTGTTGTCCGGCGGCGCACACCGGACGGCCGAGAGGATGTATGCGTCTGTGAGATGCAATCCATCATCCGTGCGCTGCGATGTCGCGATGTTCGCGAATCCCGTGTGATGCAGAGCTGCCATCAGGAAATCGCCGGAGCCGTCTCCTGTGAAGACTCTGCCCGTGCGATTTGCGCCATGCGCAGCCGGCGCAAGCCCGACCAGCAGCAGTCGCGCATGTGGATCGCCGAAGCCCGGCACTGGCAGTCCCCAGTACGCGTCCAAACGGTGTGCGCGCTTCTTCTCGATCGCGATGCGGCGACAGTACTGTCGCAACCGGGGACAGCGTTCACAGGCGACAATTAGGCGATGAACCTCAGCGAGACTCGACGGAAGATTGGCGCTGGGCGGTTTCATGTCTGATGGCTGGCGCTACAATTGAAGATTGTTCGTACCGGATTTTAGAGGAATAATGCGGCACACTGCCCCGAAAGACGCGGCCGAGCTCGAGGCGCTCGAAACCAGAGAATGGCTCGAGTCTCTCGATTACGTGCTCCAGTCCGGCGGACCGGCCCGCGTTAGTCGTCTGCTGCGTGAACTCGCGAATCACGCGCAACGGAAAGGCGTCAGGCAACCGTTCACCGCAAACACACCCTATATCAACACGATCCCCGCAGCAGAAGAACCACCGTTTCCAGGCAGCCGCGAGATCGAACGCCGTATCAAGAGTCTCGTTCGGTGGAATGCGCTGGCGATGGTTGTCAAGGCGAACAAGGCCGAGGATGGCATTGGCGGTCACATCTCGACCTACGCGTCGGCCGCGACGCTGTACGAGGTCGGCTTCAATCACTTCTTCAAGGGCAAGGGCGACAACCACGACGGCGACATCATCTTCTTCCAGGGGCACGCGTCGCCGGGCATCTATGCGCGCGCGTTCGTGGAAGGGCGAATTTCGGCGGAAAAACTCGAGAACTTTCGTCGTGAGCTGAAGCCGGGCGGCGGGTTGTCGTCGTACCCGCACCCCTGGCTGATGCCCGACTTCTGGGAATTCCCGACGGTCTCGATGGGCCTGGGTCCCATCATGGCGATCTATCAGGCGCGCTTCATGCGGTACCTCGAGGATCGCGGCCTGAAGAAGCGCTCCGATTCGAAGGTCTGGGCGTATCTCGGCGATGGCGAGACCGACGAACCTGAAGCGCTCGGCGCCATCACGCTTGCCTCGCGTGAAAAGCTCGACAACCTGATTTTCGTCATCAATTGCAACCTGCAGCGCCTCGACGGACCCGTCCGAGGCAACGGCCACATCATTCAGGAGCTCGAAGCGGTCTTCCGCGGCGCCGGTTGGAACGTCATCAAAGTGATCTGGGGCGGTGAATGGGATCCGCTGCTTGAAAAGGATAAAGATGGCCTCCTCGTCAAGCGCATGGGCGAGGTCGTCGATGGCGAATATCAGAAGTATGCGGTTGAGTCGGGCGCATACGTCCGTGAACATTTCTGGGGCAGGTATCCGCAGCTGCTGGAGATGGTCAAACATTTCTCCGACGAGCAACTGAAGAAGCTCACGCTCGGCGGCCATGACCCGGTGAAGGTATACGCCGCCTACAACGCGGCGGTGAGCACGACCGGGCAACCGACCGTCATCCTCGCGCGCACGATCAAGGGTTACGGCATCGGCGAAGCGGGTGAAGGCAAGAACATCACGCATCAGCAGAAGAAGCTGAATGAGGTCGAGCTGCGCGCCTTCCGGACGCGCTTCGGCATCCCCATCGCCGATTCGGAGGTGGCGAAGGCGCCGTTCTATCGGCCGCCGGATAACAGCCCGGAAGTCACTTACATGGTGGAACGCCGCAAACAGCTTGGTGGGTTCGTACCACGCCGCATCACGACGACCGAGCCGTTCAAGGCCGACAATCTCCACGACTGTTTTACGGAGTTCGAGAAGGGGACGGAAGGCCGCAAAGCATCGACGACGATGGTGTTCGTGCGGATGCTGGCGAAGATGCTGAAGGACAAGGAAATTGGCGAGCTGATCGTTCCGATTGTCCCCGACGAGGCGCGCACCTTCGGCATGGAGGCGCTGTTCCGTCAGGTCGGCATCTACTCCCATTCGGGCCAGCTCTATGAGCCGGTCGACATGGACACGCTGCTCTACTACAAGGAAGCGAAGGAAGGACAAATCCTCGAAGAGGGGATTACGGAAGCGGGATCGATGTCCTCGTTCATCGCCGCCGGTACGGCCTACGCCACCCACGGCATCAATACGATCCCGTTCTTCATTTTTTACTCGATGTTCGGCATGCAGCGGATCGGCGATCTGGTATGGGCAGCCGGCGATTCGCGCACCCGCGGCTTCATGCTCGGCGGCACCGCTGGAAGAACAACCCTTGCGGGCGAAGGACTACAGCACCAGGACGGCCACAGCCATCAATTCTCGCTCGCGGTGCCGAACCTCGTCTCGTACGACCCGGCGTTTGCGTACGAAATCGCCGTGATCGTCGAGGAAGGCATCCGCCGGATGTATGTGAAGGGTGAGAGCATCTTCTACTACATCACGGTGATGAACGAGCAGTACGAGATGCCGCCGATGCCCGCTGGTGTGCGCGAAGGCATTCTGAAAGGCGTGTATCGCTTCAAGGCGTCTGGGAAGAAGGACAGCAAGCTGAAGGCGCAACTGCTTGGCAGCGGCGCCGTTTTGCCGGAAGTGATCAAAGCCGCGAAGATGCTCGAAGATCAGTACGGCGTAGCGGCCGATGTCTGGAGCGTCACCAGCTACCAGGAGCTCTATCGAGAGGGGCACGCGGCCGAGCGCTGGAACCGCCTTCATCCCGACGAGGCGCCTCGGGTGCCGTACGTCACGCAGTGCTTCGAAGGCACCGAAGGTCCCATCGTAGCCGCCTCCGATTACGTGAAGGCGCTGCCCGACGCGATTGATCGCTGGCTGCCGCGCCCGCTGGTGTCGCTCGGGACCGACGGCTTCGGCCGCAGCGAGAACCGTGCAGGGCTGCGGGACTTTTTCGAAGTCGACTGCCGCTTCGTCGTTCTTGCTACGCTGAACGCCCTCGCGCGCGAGGGCAAGATCGATGTCGCGGTCGTCAAGAAGGCGATCAAAGACTTCAACATCAACACTGAAAAACCCAATCCAGCACTCTCTTAGAGCCGAGCTGACTTCGTGCAGGAATTCAAAGTTCCCGAGCTGGGAGAAAACGTCGAGCAGGGCGATGTCACGCGTGTGCTCGTCAAGGTCGGCGACACCATTTCGATCGAGCAGCCCGTCGTCGAGCTCGAAACCGACAAGGCGACCATTGAAGTGCCGTCGTCGGTTGCTGGTGTCGTCAAGGACATCAAGGTCAAGGCCGGCGACAAGGTGAAAGTCGGCGCGGTCATCCTGACCGTCGACGATGCCTCGACCTCGCTCGGCACGGGAAACGGCGCCGGCGGTTCGAAGACTGAAAGCGCGTCGGCTTCGGAATCCGCGAAGGCTCTCCAACCGCGTCAGGCCGAGCCGCCTAAGGCGGAGCCGAAGCAGGAACAGAAAGTCCTCTCGATGCCACGTCGAGAAACATCGCAGCCTGCGGCCGACCAACCAGCGGCCCGGGTTGCCCCGAAGCCGCCGGAGCCAGCCCCGAAACCGGCCGAGCCTCGACCGTCCGCGGGACCAGCGGCTCCAGCCTCTCCTTCCGTCCGCCGGCTCGCGCGCGAGATCGGGGTAGATATCAACGACGTCCACGGCAGCGGTCCCGGCGGACGCATCTCCGACGAAGACGTCAAGGAGCACGCGCGACGCATCCTGAGCAGCGTTGGCAGCGCGCTCACACGACCAGCGGACGCGCTTGCGGCAGTGCCGCTCCCCGACTTCGAGAAGTGGGGAGCGGTCGAGCGGCAGCCGATGACGAACATCCGGCGCAAGACCGCCGAGCATCTGAGCCACGCGTGGAACACGATTCCGCACGTGACGCAGTGCGACAAGGCGGACATCACGCCGATGGAGGAATTGCGATCGACGTTCCGCAAGCAGGTGGAGCAGGCGGGGGGCAATCTCACGGTGACGGCGGTACTCGTCAAGGTGCTGGCCGCAGCGGTCAAGCAGTTCCCGCAGTTCAATGCGTCGCTCGACATCGAGAACAACGCGATCGTGTTCAAGAAGTACATCAACGTCGGCGTCGCCGTAGACACGGAGTTCGGGTTGCTCGTTCCCGTCATCCGCAACGCGGACCAGAAAAACATCACTCAGATCGCCATCGAACTCCACCAACTCTCTGAAAAAGCGCGTGCGAAAAAGCTGACGCTTGACGAGATGAGCGGCGGCGGGATCAGCATCTCGAATCTTGGCGGAATTGGCGGGACCTACTTCACGCCGATCGTCAACTGGCCGGAGGTTGCGATCCTTGGCGTATCACGCGGCATCATTGAGCCAGTGTGGAGAGACGGCAAATTCGAACCGCGCCAGCTGCTGCCGCTGTCACTCTCGTATGACCACCGCGTGATCGACGGCGCCGACGCAATGCGCTTCCTTCGGTGGGTGGTGCAGGCGATCGAACAGCCCTTCCTTCTTTCTCTCCTCGGCTGAGATGGCGCGCGAATCCACACAACTGGCCGTCCTCGGCGCGGGGCCGGGCGGCTACGCGGCGGCCTTCTATGCCGCGGACCTCGGGATGCAGGTGGCGCTCGTCGATATGGAGAAGAACCCTGGCGGTGTGTGCCTCTATCGCGGTTGTATCCCTTCGAAGGCGCTGCTCCACGTCGCGAAGGTGATCGACGAAGCGCGCCACGCGAGCGCGTGGGGCGTGACCTTCGGCGAGCCGAACATCGACATCGACAAGCTGCGGACATTCAAGCAGGGTGTCGTGGACAAGCTCACCAGCGGCGTCGGTCAGGTTGGCCGAATGCGGAAGGTGAAGTTCATCCAGGGGCGGGCGACGCTCACGGGGCCGACGTCGATGACGATCGCCGGCGCGAACGGCGAGACCGAACTGCAGTTCGAGCACTGCATCCTTGCCACAGGATCCAGCCCGACGCGGATTCCCTCGCTCGCCCTGGACAATCCGCGCATGATGGATTCGACCTCCGCGCTCGACCTTCCCGACGTTCCGAAGTCGCTGCTCGTGATCGGCGGCGGCTACATCGGCCTCGAGCTCGGGACCGTTTACGCGACGCTGGGCAGCCGGGTGTCAGTGGTGGAGATGACCGACGGGCTGCTGCCGGGCGCCGACCGCGATCTCGTCGCCGTGCTGCAGAAGCGGGTTGAAAAGCTGTTTGCCGCGATCATGTTGAATACGAAGGTCGTCAAACTCGTCGACGACAAGAACGGAATCAAGGTGACGTTCGAAGCGGGCGGTGAAGGCGATCGTGGCGATCGTAGAGGCGCACGTTCAGGTGCGCCTTCCGAGCAGACCTTCGATCGCGTGCTCGTGGCGGTCGGCCGCCGTCCAAACTCGAAGATACCCGGCCTCGACAAAACGGCCGTGAAGATCGACGGCAGAGGATTCATCGAACATGATGGCCAGCGCCGCACGGCGGAACCGACGATCTTCACAATTGGCGACGTCGCCGGCGAGCCGATGCTGGCGCACAAGGCTTCTCATGAAGCGCGCATCGCCGTGGACGCCATCCAGGGGCACAAGGCTGTCTTCGAGCCGCTCGCCATTCCGGCCGTCGTATTTACGGACCCCGAGATCGCGTGGACAGGTCTCACCGAGGCTCAGGCGCTGGCTGAAGGACGCGACATCGAGATTGCGAAGTTCCCGTGGGGCGCCCTGAGCCGCGCGATTACCGTGGACAGGCCCGAAGGCCTCACGAAACTCGTGCTCGACCGCAAGACCGGACGTGTCCTCGGCGTTGGAATCGTTGGATCAGGCGCCGGCGAACTGATTGGCGAGGGGACCCTCGCGATTGAGATGGGCGCGACCGCCGACGACATGAGGATTACGATTCATCCACATCCCACCTTGTCAGAAGGCTTGATGGAGGCTGCGGAGGTCTTCTTCGGCCAGAGCACGCACGTTTACAAGCCGAAACGGCGCTGAAGACGGCCCGTCGCCCGCTGTGCTATATAGGGGCGGATGAAACGGATCGCTCTGCTGACCGCCGCGCTGGCGCTCGCGGTTGCATCGCCGGCGCTGTCACACCACTCGCACGCGATGTTCGATCACTCGAAGGAAGTGACCGTTACCGGCACGGTGACCGAATTCGCGTATCGTAATCCGCACGTGTTGCTCTATCTCGACGTCAAGAGCGACAGCGGCGAGACCGTCAAGTATGAGATCGAGATGTCCAACATCTCGAATACAGTTCGCCGCGGCATCCGTCCCGCGACATTCAAACCTGGCGACGTTATTACGGCGAAAGTCCACCCGCTCAAAGACGGCCGAGCCGGAGGCAATTACGTGACCATCGTCGCCGCCGACGGAAAGACCTACGACTAGTGGGGGCTAGGATGGCCAGCCGTTCGATTGCCGCGTTGGTCGTCGGACTGTCGCTGTCGGTTCCCGCATCCGCACAAACGACGATCTTCACGACTGCGGACTTTCATCAGGACCGGGACCGCTGGACCGATCCGGCGTATTACGAGAACAACACAGTAGGCCAGCTCCGCGGCATGGGAATCAACTTCGATAGCGGCGGTCGCGGGTCGGGCCAGGAGGCCGCCGCGAGAGCGTACGGGTCGAAAGGCACCGGCCGCGTCGGCGCACTGGATCTTGCCAGCCCATACCCGTTCACCACCGCGACGGAGCACTACGAGGCGTGGTTGAAACAAGCCCGAGGTGGAACCCGGCACACGAAGACCACGATTCCGGATTGGCGCGGCCGTTGGGCGGGAGGACCAGTGGGTCTCGACGGCGGGCCGAATCCTGCGAGCTCGGTCGCCGCGATGCTGAAACCGGAGTACCGGGAACGCTTCGTTCAGGAAGTGAAGGCGGCTGCCGAGGGCCGCGCATGGAGCGCCGGAGCAATCTGTCTGCCTGGCGGGTTCTTCGCATCGCTCGAGGCCGAAGAGTTCATCGTCACACCTGATCGAGTATGGACGCTGGCCGCGGGCAATGGAGAGAACTACATCCGCTGGATCTACACGGACGGCAGCGGCCACACGGCCAAGGACTCTGAGTTTGCGAAGTGGCACGGCGAATCGGTCGGCTTCTGGGACCGTGATGCGCTGATCGTCCACACGAACCAGATTCGAGGGTGGAAGGGCGGGCTGTCGGAGTTCTCCGATCACCTCGAGACCGTTGAACGTTACCGGCGCGTCGGCAACCGGATTGAAGGAGAGATCAGTCTGTACGATCCGGAGGTGTTCGTTCGTCCGGTGCGTACGAACATGAAATTCGAGCTCGACACAAACAGCGCGCCGGAGCTCAGACCGCTTTACAACACCTGCACCGATACGAACGGCCCCTCCGCCAAGGTGTTCATGGACGACCGCGGCATTCTCAACGAGCGGCTCCCGGGCGATCCGCTTTACTGGAACGCCGCTGACCCGCATCCATGGCGGACCTACCTGGACGAAAGCGACAAACGGTATGAGCGGTACCGCAGAGCCCAAGGTCGCTAGGTACCGACGCCCCACTCTCAGATCGATTCATGCTCTGCTCTCGGCGACGCTGATTACGGCGATCGCGTCGCCGCATGTCCGGGCCGACGATCCTGTCTCGACCAACGTCAGCTTCAACCGGGAGATCATCCGGATCATTCAGCGCAAATGCGAGCCGTGTCACACGACAGACGGGCTCGCGTTCTCGCTGTCCGATTACCGTGACGCGCGCGCCTGGGGCCGCGCGATCCGCGAGGAGCTGGTCGAGCATCGCATGCCGCCGGCAATCGCCGCGCGCGGCTACGGCGGTTACCTGAGCGATCCCAGCCTGAATACGCGGGAGATGGCGACGTTTCTCACCTGGCTGGACGGTGGTATGCCGCGGGGTGACGAGGCTGATCGTCCGAAGACGACCGACGCTGGCGCCGGGGGCGAAGTGGGAAGCGGAACCGTCCGGCTGTCGTTACCGCCGCAGACAGTACCGGCGGGCGAGAACCTCGTCGTGCGCCGTGTGACGGTTGACGCCCCGTCGATCGCGAATCGTTCAATCGCGCGCGTCGAGCTTCGTCCCGGGAACCGCCGGGTCCTGCGCGGCGCCGTCGTGTTCGCGTCGAACGTCCGGACCGCATCTGGCGCGCCCTCGTGGGTCGGCGCGTGGCTGCCATGGCAACATGCGGTCGCGCCGCCGTCGACGCATGCTTTCCGTCTTCCGTCCGGAACCGATCTGCGGGTTGACCTGTACTACAAAGGGGCGGACACCGAGATCACAGACCATTCGGAAGTCGACGTCGTGTTCGCCCCGGACACAGCTCAAGGGACCATCGGCGACGTGGTGATCGAAGCCGCAGCGGATCGTTTAGTCGGTCGGAGGCGTGGCACCGTGAAGCTTCCACAGGCGACGACAATCTGGGCCGTTCATCCGGAATTCGATGGCTCGGTCACGTCGATGGAGCTGCGTGCGGAACGGCCGGACAAGTCTGTCGAAGTGTTGCTGTGGATGCCGACGCCCAACCCTGACTGGCCAGTTGCGCTCGTCATGCAGGAGTCAGTAAATCTCCCGGCTGGAACCACTATCTCGCTAGTTGCTGAAACGAAGGGGCAGGTGGCAGCGGCCTCGGCGGCGAGCGTTACTCTGAGCGTGCTATCGGGTGGTCGGTGACGTCGCCGTCACCGTGAAACGGACGGTCGACACCACATCGCCGCGCCGCAATTGAGTCCAGAGCCGATAGCGTCGCGGTCGAGGGGGTGTCGTTGGTAGTTCATCTGCCAACGGGGGTGCCTGCGGCCCGTACTTATCGTTCCTTGCTATCGTCTGCCGATGATGTAATCGATGTACGGTTCCTGGGCCGTGTCGAACAGGATGTTCCCATCGCGCGTCGTCAGCAGCCAGACCGAGACATAGCCAAGCCCGACGTAATAGAGGTTGTCGAACTCCTTGAAGGGCTCGACCTTTTGAAACTCCACGTCGTTGGCGCGAGTGACTCGATACGTTTTACTCAGTGGCTCCGACGTGGTCTGGCCGAATGCGGGTGTTCCCGAGATTCGTGCCCGAAAAAACGACAAAGGCACAAGCGACCGCGAGTGCCGTGACGGCGTCGAATTGTTCATCGCGCTTTCCTCACTTCAGCCGTACTCCATATCCCCTGCCGGCTGCCTCGCCGACATCGGCGCCCGCCTTCGTTGCTTCGCAGCTACGGTCGCTTTGGTCCCTTAGGTATGTGGGCGTCGACCGGCTGGAAGTAGAACCTCGCCACCCACTGAGCGACCTTGCGCCCGAGGATGCTTCCCTGGATGACCGAGGTGCGGTAGTGCACACCATTGTAGACGCGAGCGTCGATGATTTCCTTGACGATCTCGTCCGTGCTGTCGAAGTGATGTGTATTCGGTGTTCCTCCAGTGAGGTTGATGCCGCCAGGTAAATGCTTCTTGCCGAAGAACTCGGCGATCGCGTGCGCGTAGGCGGCGGTTCCGCACCCGTGGGCCGAGGGCCACTCCGGATGTCCCGGCGTCACGATCTGCGGGCGCCAGCCTGCGTCCTGTTGTGTCGCGTCATTTCCGTCAATATCCGCGTTCTGAATCGCAGTGATGGGCCGCCAGAAATTGAAATGGTACTTGGAGTCCCAGCATCCGACGAACGCGTCAGCCTCGATCTCTGGGTTTCAGGTTGGTTCGTCACGGCATCCTCCATCTGATAGAGGCAGCTGCGAACTGCTCGAGAAACCGGCGTCGAACGTCGGCAGTTGTTAAATGCAACTCAAAAAGTCCAACAGTGCCTGTAGATCCGATGACCCGAGCGACTTGAAGGCTGCAGCAGCCGCCGTCGCCTGACCTCCATGTAAGCCAATCGCTTCGGAGATGTTCTGCGCGCGTCCGTCGTGCAGGAAGTGCGCGCGATCCGCCACGCGCCACAGCGGCGCGGTTCTGAACTCCGCCCCGCCTGCAGATCCCTGAATGAACCCATCAGCAAGGCCACTTCCCATGTCGTGGAGCAGCAGATCCGAGTACAGGAAGACAGGAGACGCGTTGCCAGGGCCGGGGAGCGATGGCGTGTGACACGTTGCGCAGCCGGTCGCGTCAAACACCGCGGCGCCAGGTGACGTCCGGCATGCGAGGGTCGGCGTTGGTGGATCGATCGTGTTGAGAAACGCCACCAGCGAGGTGAGAGGCGCGGAGTCGGCTTCGGGTCTGAGAATCGAAGCCATGCAGCCTCTTACGAGATCGAGTGGCGCCAGCGGATTGGTAATCCCGATTTCGTCGCGGAACGCTTCGCCCATGAATTCCGCCAGCGTGGCGGTCTGCGCCTTCCAGCCGAACTTGCCGATGCGGCCGTCCGCCAGAACGTTGAAGCGCCCTTGCAGTGCCGCCGGTTGCGCGGCGCGGACTTTGTCGATGTCACCGATCCGGATGTTGTCGATGAGCGATGTCCCTCGCAGCGTCATGGCACTCCGGTTCGAGAAGGCATTCGCCTGAGGCGGATCGCCGGTCGGCAGCCCGCAGGAGAAACCGAGCTCACTGATCGAGTGCTGCCGGGCGATCGGACCGCCGTGACTGGCCAGCGGATCAAACCTGCCGTGCTCGATGCGCGCAACGCGTTTCACGAACGTATCAGCAGTGACGCCCATTCCGCCATCGAAGTCGGCGCCTGCCGACGTGTTGTGGCACGAATCACAGCTTCGGCCGTTGAACAGCGGCCCGAGCGCCTGCTCGGGCGCGAGCTCCTGATCAAAGATGTCGCCCCCCTGCGCGATCGCGCCGGCCAATCCCGCTTGTTTCGCATGAGCAATCAGGCTCGTGGTCACGGGACCAGCGCCGAATGTCGGCATCTGAAGCACGACGCCGTTGTGGTCGGGCGTCGTCGCCGTTACCCAGATGGTCCGCGCATCTTCGGACACCGCAAGACCGTTCACGCGGAACCCAGGTACGGCAGCCTGGATCTGTCGCACGGCGACAAGTCGTCCAGCCTGCGTGATGCGAACGATGGAGTTGTTGCCGCGATTGAGAACGTAAATGTCTGAGCCAGCACCAAGCGTCGTGTTGCTCGCAAAATTCCGTGCTGCAACTTCCGGCACTGCCGGCGCGATATCGATCGGGAGGTCGAACCGCGGCGATCGAATGTAACGAGGGTTCGTTGCGGTGAAGAGTGTTTGCGGAGAAGTGCCCTCATCGCTGATGTCGAGGGCGAGGATTCGGTTTGCCAACGGATCGCTGACGTACAGGATGCGCGTCGGCGCCCAGTTGAAGATCATGCCGACCCGCGTCGCGGTATTCGGATCTGTCGATTCAGCAGCCCCTGTGTCGATGACCGGGATCGGCGTGAAGGATCCCGCGCTTGCGAGCGGGTCGACTCCCTTTTGCACGTGCACTTGCGCGATACTGCCGTCGGCGAGCGCGGCAAAGAAGACCGCTCTCTGCGGAATAACCAGATCTGGTGATTTGGTCGCGAGCGCGGTCGCGACGGCTCCCGTCGTCAAGCCTTGGGTTGGATCCGGCGGGTTGAGCTGACGGTTGGTAATGTAACTCGCGAAAACTCCACCTGCCACTGGATCCGGAGCGCCCGCGAGCCCGA
>Ga0114129_10003129_pt1 | contig 23215 bp, 27 predicted proteins | sample RhiMetdeltSRZDD1_FD_80071 | JGI IMG/M metagenome (GOLD analysis project Ga0114129, IMG submission 80071) | Populus rhizosphere microbial communities from Tennessee, USA - Rhizosphere MetaG P. deltoides SRZDD1 (version 2) (version 2) | ecosystem: Host-associated > Plants > Roots > Rhizosphere >...
AGCGCGCCGTCGAATCCAACGCGGTTGATCGAAAATGCGCCATCACGTCCCACTGCAACCAAGACCGCCCTGCTCGCTGTGCAGTCCGCTCAACGCGTCCGGGCCGGGACCCCCGGTTAGCCGCATTGTCGCTTGCCGACATCGTAGATCTGGGGCCAGGCATAAGGAATCCTGTCCGAAAGCCTGTTCTGCCCCGATCAGTCCGTCCATCTCCGGGCGCCGGTGTACGCAAGTGGATCTGCCGCTGGCCTGCTGCCTCCACGACGGCGACGGCTCGGGATCATTACGGCCGTCTCTACGTACGCCGGTGAACCGTTCGCGGCTCGACGTGCGTCCGGATCGGAATGACCATCGACACGCACGGTTGCCTTAGTTGGGATTCCAGGCCTCGGGAAGTTGACCCGCGCGAAACAGTAAACATAAGATTTTCGATATGTGGAAGCCTCGAACCGTGCTGGCTGCAGCGGCGCTCGCCGGCTTCGTGCTGGCCACAATCGCGTTCACTGCGGGAACCGCCTACACCGCGGCAGGCGTGCGAGAGGCCGACGCGATCACAAGCCCGCCACCGGCGCCGGCGAACCTGCGAGTCACGTCGGTGACCTGCACATCGGTGTCGCTCGCGTGGGAAGCCGCCGTTGGCGCGGAAAGCTACCAGGTGTTTCAGGGCACGATGCTAAGGGCCACCGTGACCGCCCTGTCGGCCACGGTGGCGTTTGGTGCCGGGTCTAACACCTACACGGTCCGGGCGCGCAACGCGTCCGGGTTGTCCGGGCCGAGCAATCCCGTGTCGGTCACTCCGCCCCCGTGCCCGCAACTGCCAGCGCCCATCAACCTGCGGGCCACCTCGGTGACATGCACGTCGGTGACACTCACGTGGAGCCCGGTATCCGGCGCGGCCCGCTACGACGTGTTCCGCAGCGGCACTCTGTTTGCCACCGTTACCGAAACCACGGTGACCGTGCCGGTGAGCGCGTCAACGACGTACGGCTTCACCGTCCGCGCACGTAGCGCGACCGGGCTGACAGGCGCGCCGGCCAACCTGGTGATCACAACCCCGCCCTGCTCGTGATCCACGTTCGCCACGACGCAAGCGAATCGGGCGCCGGTCGGTGACCTCACGTCGACGCGAATCACCGGCGTGGATCTCGGCATGATGCTCTCCGCCGGTCACTGCCGGGACAACGGCGACACCGTGCTGGATGGCAGCAACAACGATCGGTACGGTCGAGCAGGACAACAACGCCCGCGACACGCTGCTGATCGCAACCAGTACGCAGGGCAGCACGTACGTCGGTGCGTACAACTCGTCCACGACCAAGCCACACTACATGGCACTCGGGGCCTACGTGAACACACTCGTGTGCGCCTCCGGCGCGATGAGCGGCCAGCATTGCAACATCCGGGTGAAACAGGTCAACCAGACCATCGTCGTCGACGACGGCACCGGCGGCTCGTACGCGATCTCACCGGTGGTGAAAGCCGAGCAGGACGCGCACACGACGGCGGTGGCCCAGGGCGACAGCGGCGGCCCGGTGATGGCGCAGGACCAGTCGACCACCTTCGGCGCCGGCGGGATCTACTACAACTACCCGGGCGGCACGATCACCGCGCTCGACCCGAATACGAGCGTCGCCTGCCCGCCGACAGCGTACTCGCCGACCACCTGCGCCTGGCGCATGTACTACGTCGACATCATCGACTCCCTCGCCTACTGCGGCGCCGTCATGGCCCCACCTCCGGCCGGATCATCCCGTGTCCGCCCTGGCTGTGCCCCTGGCTGAAATCCGATGGCGGCGCCCAGCAGGACGGGGCGAAGCAAGAACCTCCACTGGATCCCGGTCTGCAACACGAATGGAAGCCTTGCAAGGTCAGCCGATCAGGCAGCCGCCTGCGCCCGGGACTACGGAGGCGGGCCTTGACCGGCAGCAGCGGCTCGACCTGCATCGACTCGTCCGACACTGTCTACGGAGGCTGCTCACCACGTCGCATACCGGCAAGACCGACCACCAGCACCGCCATGACGCCGAACCCGATCATCCACCCCATTGCGTCAGGACCTCTTAGCGGCGCACCCAATCAGCTGTGATTATCGGGTGCGAGCCCCTGCATGGTACGCAAGCGGTGGTGGAGTTCCTGCGGGGCCTACTGACACAGGGCGGGCCGCAGTGGCGATCCAAGCTGCTACTTGTGGGACAGGCGGCCTCGGCAAGACCTCGCTGGTCAAAACCTTGCTGGGACTGCCGTACGATGCAGGTGAAATCACGACTCACGGGCTGCGGATCACCGAACTACAGGTACCGCATCCCGGGCAGCAGGACGTGCTGATGCGACTAGCGGCGTGGGATTTCGGCGGCCAGGAGATCTACCACGCGACCCATCAGTTCTTCCTCACCGACCAGTCGCTGTTCGTGCTGGTATGGAACGCCCGCACCGGAAATGAACACGGGCGGCTGCGCTACTGGCTGGACCTCATCACCGCCCGCGCCCCCCAAGCGCGATCCTCATCGTCGCCACTCACGCACCCACCGAGCACGAAGCCGGCCGAGTTCCCGACCTGCCGTCCACCCAGCTGCACCGCGACTACCCGAAAATTTGCGCATTCACCCAGGTTGACAGCGCCACCCATGACGGCATCACCGAACTGAGTACGCTCATCGCCGGGCACGCCGCGAGTCTTCCACTGATGGGCCAGCTCTGGCCGCAAAGCTGGCAAGACGCGCCAGACGCGATCTGAAGCGCCCCGGGTTCGTAGAGGCTCTGAACCCTGGAAGGGTAGGAGCCATGTCAGCACCGAGGAAGTACTCGGATGAGATCAGGGATCGTGCCGTGCGGATGGTGTTTCAGGTTCGCCGTGAGTCGGGGCGGCGGCAGGGAGCGATCGCTGTTGTAGCAACGAAGCTTGGGGTGAACCGGGAGACGCTGCGCGGCTGGGCGCGCCAGGCGGAGGCCGACGCCGACGGCCGGGCTGGAACATCCACATCGGATGCCAACGGACCGCGGAGTGGAGCGGGAGAGCCGGGAACTGAGGCGTGCCAACGACATTCTTAAGGCCGCCAGCGCCTTTCGCTCGCGAGATCGATCCCAGACTGCCCAGATACTGTAGTACCTACGGTTTGAGCTGTCCTCCCGCGACGTTGAGGAACTGCTGGTGGAACGGACGTTTTGTGCGACCGCGCCGCCCTTCGCGCGGAAGCGGCCGGATCGGTATCCGGCTCACTGACCGCGTGCCCGCATACTCCGAGCATGGTCGATGTAGTCACGCGATTCGATGATCTGTCCGTCCCGAATCCTGAGCACGAAGATGCATGGGATGGCGAACGCCTGTCCGGTGGCGATGTTTTCGCCCTGGTACTCGAACTCAGCGACGATGACTTCTGGATCGGCGGTGTGATGGACCCGGATGTTCGCCGGCCGGCGCCGTATCGGCGAGGTCCACCCGGCCGGCGGGATGAAGTGCTCGCGCAACTGTTCGCGGGTCAGCAGCGGCGCAGTGCCATCCGCGGCGAAAGGGTGGCAGACGTGGATTTGCTCGGCGTAAAGCTGCACGACGTCCTCCCACCGCTCGTCACATACTCCGTGGACTAGCTCGTGGAAGATCTCAGCGGGAGTTGCCGGCACGGTCATCCAGCGTAGCTGGCATCCGGTCGCCCTACCGACCTCCTCGATCCTGGACTTTGACGCACCTAGGGACCCGTTCCGAGAAGAGGCTCTAGACGAAGCGGCGCGGCATACCGTTCGGCGAAGTGGCGCACGCGGGCCGACACGTTTGTCGAGCCGCTCGTCACCAGCCGGCACGATCCGCACGCACGGCGACGAGCGCTTCGTCGCTGGGTACCGAATCGCGGCGTGGCGGTCCAATGCGGCCAGGCAGTGCCTGGCGGCCATCGCGGGGTCCTCGGCCAGCGTGCCCGACGCCATCTCCAATGCGGCCGCGACCCACGCGTATGCCGCACGGATCGCTGCAACATCGCTTTCACCTGGTTGGCCGCTTCGGGCCGAGCAGGGCGGCGGCGTGCGCGGCGGCGGCCACCCAGTCGGCGAAGCCGATCATCTCGATCTGCATCCAGTCGCGTTCCAGCTCGTTCAGGAGTGAGCGGGCCTAGTCCGCGCGGCCCTGCAACGCCCGGCAGAGCGCGGAGTGGGCGTTCGCCGATCGCAGGATGCAGTGGAATCCCGGAGCGGCAAACGGTGGCCGATCGTTGCTTGGCGGCGGATGCCTGGGCATGCTGGGTAGATGCGGCGGCTGGTTCCAGGGCGTGGTGTCGCGGCTGGCCTGTCGACGGTCTTGGCTATCGGTGCCGGTGTATTGACCAATGTGGCCACGTCCGGCTGGACCTGGCCGACAGCGGTGGGATTGGCGGCGTTCTCCGGTGGCCTAGCCGTTCTTGAGGTTTGGCGGGCGACCCGTGCCGATCGTGTCGTCGTCGAGTCTGCACCCGATGCGGTTCGCATTAGGCGTGGATCGCTGGATCCGCCGATCGGGTCCAGGCCGTTGGCCGTGCGGGGACGGGCCGAGATCCTGGCCGTACTAGACGATGTGCGCCGCGTGCCCGACGGGCGGATGCATGTGCTAGGTGGGCTCGGCGGCTGCGGAAAGACAACGGTCGCGTTGGAGGTGGCGAGGCGGGCCCTTCTGGCCGACGTACAGGTCTGGTGGCTAACGATCACGGATCAACAGACGCTGGCTCAGGATCTGCTCGACTTGTCAGCGGGGGCTGGAGCAACGGCGCGTGAGATCCGCGAGGTTCAGGCTGGTTTGCGCAGCCTGGTGGATCTGGTGTGGCGTCGGCTGAATTCGTACCCGCTGCCGTGGCTGCTGGTTCTGGACAACGCCGACGAACCGGATCTGTTAGCGGCCGACGGTCGGGTCGGCGATGCCGACGGAGTCGCGCGCGGCTCGCGCCACGGCCTGGTCATCGTGACCAGCCGGGTGTCGGCGGCTGAGGTATGGGGCGCACAAGCGGCGATACACAGCATCGGATCGCTGCAGACCGAGCACGCCGTGCAGATGTTGCACGATCTGGCGCCTGACGCCGGTGGCGACAGCGACGCGGCGGCGCTTGCAGGTCGCCTTGGCGGTCTTCCACTTGCCCTTCATGTGGCGGGGCGGTACCTGGGTTCGCCGCAGGCCCGCCTCGACCAGGTCGCGACGTTTGATCGCTACCTGCAGACGGTAGATGCCGGCCCGACGCCGTCTGGGCCCGCATCTCACCAGCCGCTGCAGGCGGCCTGGGAAACGTCGCTGCAACTGTTGGTCCGGCAGGGATTTGTGCATGCCCGAACAGTGATGCGGCTGGTGGGAGCGTTCGGGGGCGGACCCATCCCAGCATCGGTACTTGCCGGACCGACGCTGTTCACCAGCCCGGTGTTCGCCGCCGGCGGCGTTGCTGCGATAACCGCCAGGTTCCGCCCGTCGACGCGCTACGGCAGGCTCGGCCACCAGCAAACGGTGGCCGCATTGTGCCGACTCGGTCTACTGGACGTCGAGTTCGTCGCGGCCGACGATGATCCGATCGTCTGCCTGTGCGTCCATCCGCTCGTTGCCGAGATCCAAGCTGGCTTTCTGGCCGCACATCCAAGCCTTCGCCGCACGATTCACGCCACGGTCGTCGGACTGCTCGCCGACGCTGTCAGTGACCTAGATCCCCATGATGGCACCGAGTTTCGGCGATGGCCGCTGCTGGCCGTTCACGTGCTGCACGCCTTGGCGACGTTCGCCGACGTTCCCATGCAAAGCTTCCACTGCCTGCTACGCACGGCCAATACGACCAGTTGGGGTCTGACACGATCCGGTCACGCGTACGCCGGGCTCAGCGTGGCGGTTGCCAGTGCGCAAGCGGCTACGAACCGGCTGCGGCCCAATCACCCGCTACGCCTGGACGCTCGCCACCATATGGCGACGGCGCTGATCGAGCTGGGCCGTTATCGCGAAGCTGCCGACGAGTTCGCCACCCTGCTGCCGGAACGAACCAGGGTGCTGGGAGCGCAGCATCCCGACACGTTGCGCAGCCGCGCCAACCACGCCGTACTGCTTTCGATGCTAGGGCACAACGAGCAGGCTCAGGCCGAACTCATCGCGGTGCACGCCATCCAGCGCCAAGTTGTCGGCGATACCGCCCGCGAAACGCTGCTGACAGCCGCGAACATCGCCGACGCGCCAACCCAGCAAGGCCATTACGAACCAGCCGAGCAGCAGCTGCGCCAGATCCTCGCCGAACAACAGGACACGCTCGGCGATCATCACTCCAACACCCTAGCCACCCAGGCGAACCTCGCCGACCTTCTGATGCTGCAGCATCGCTACACCGAGGCCGAGTACGAATACCGCAAGGTTCTGGCCGCGACTCGCGAAGTCCTAGGAGCACACCACCCGTGGACGCTTCGCGCCCACCACGGTCTTGCTGAGACCCTAATCCGCCACCACCGCGCCGCCGAGGGCGAGGCAGAACTACGAGCGGTACTCGCCGCCAGAACCACGACCCTCGGTCCCGAACATCCCGACACCCTCGCAAGCCGCTTCTGGCTAGCCGACACGATCGCGCGGCACGGCGACCGCGCAGTGGCGCTTAACGAACTACACACCGTGCTGGAGATCCAGCAGCGCTTACTCGACCCTGAACACCCACAACTCCAGCTCACCCTGGCCCGCATACGCCGATGGAGCCAGAAATGAAGGCCACGACTGCCCTGCCGTGGCCCGCTGTGGGGCGTACTGAGCACCGGGTTCATCACCGCGATCGTCATACGGGCGGTCAGCGATCGAAGCAAGCAGCAGCGAGCAGAACACCTACGAGCAGAACACCTACGAGCGCCTATCACTGACCCTGGAGCGACGCGGCGACCACGCCCGGGGGCGTTGGCCGTAACCGAACTGGCAGCAGCTTGCTTCGACGAGCTACAGGACAGCCTCGCCAGCGCGATCGCCTTCTCGCAGGCGGCCAGCGCCATCGCGGAGTCGCCCGTCAGCGACCAGTTCGCCCGGCCCATCAGGACGTGTACGTACGCCGCCGGTCCGGCTGCGCGTCGGCGTCGACGAGGTCGAGCGCGGCGGTGGCGAGGTCGACCGCCCGTTGGCTGTGCTGCGTACGCATGACCATCGCGCCGGCCCGTGTCAGCAGATCGACCCGATCGACCGGCAGCCCCTGGATCGAGCCGTCCCACAGCCGCAGCGCCCGCTCGTAAAAGCCGGCTGCTTCATGGAGCGCATACGCGGCCTCGGCGGCATGACCCGCAGTGATCGCGGCCTCGATCGCGGGCCGCGGCATCTTGGCGTGCCACCAGTGATGCGCCACCCGGCCCAGGAGGACGGGGTCGGCCGAGCCGGCCGCGGCCGGACGCAAGGCTTCGGCGACGGCGGCATGCCACCGTTCCCGCTCGGCTGGCATCATGCTCGCCTCGATCGCCTCCCGGCCCAGGGCGTGATGGAAGGCGTACCCGTCGATGCCCACCGTCAGGACATGCCTGGCGACGGCGGCGCGGGCAAGGACAAATCAGTCGTCCTCCGGCAGATCGACGACGGCGCTCAGCAGGGCGTGATCGGCGACCGGGCTGGCTGTTGCGATGATCGCGGCGGCCCGGACGAGGTTCTGGACCCTTTCGGGGAAGGACCGCGAACCGGACCAGGGCGAGGTCGCGGACGGTCGGCGGCAGCTCCGGCGATCCGCTGCAGTACGCCGCGGCCAGCTCCTCGACGAAGAAGGGATTGCCGTCGGTCCGGGCGATGATCCGCTCCACCAGATCGGGCGGTGCCTCGACCGGCAGCAGCCCGGCGAGCAGCTGCGTCGTCTCTGCCCGATCCAGCCGGCCGAGGTCGATACGCTGGCAGGTCGGCGTCCGCTGCACCTCGCTCAACCAGCTCAGCAGCGGATCGTCATAGGCCAGCTCGTCCGAGCGGCAGGTCAAGACGACCAGCAGCCCGCCACTCGGCGTACCCCGGATGAGCAGGCCCAGCAGGTCGCGGGTCGACCGGTCGCACCACTGAACGTCCTCGATCCCGAGCACGACCGGCTGGCCCGCTCCCGCCCGATCCAGCAGGCCGACCAGTTCCCCGAAGAGGCTACCGGCGGCCGGCGGTGCGGGTGTGTCGCCGTCCGCCGCCCCGGCCAGATCGGGAACCAGCCGGCGCAGCTGAACACTTGCCGAGTCGAGCCAGCCCGTAAACCACTCGCGTCGGCCCGCCGCGAGAAAGCGCAGCGCGTCCGCGACGGCCGCGTACGGCAGCTCGCCCACCGCCATCGCCGGGCAGCGACCGATCAGCACCATGGCGCCCCGCCGCATGGCCGCCTGCGCGAACTCGTCCAGGCATCGAGTCTTGCCCACGCCCGCTTCGCCGAACATCATGATCGCGTGAGTCCCGCCCTCGGCGGCGCGATCAAGGGCGGCCTCCAGGCGGGCCACCTCATCGTGCCGGCCAACCAGCCGAGCCGGCATCGGGCGCCCCATTCCTCCATTGTGGGCGACGCCTGAAACCGAGCCGGCTCGTTGGACTCGCTTATGACGTTCGACGCCCTGGGCGCGGCCCCGCTGCTGTCCGCCACACCGCTACTCGTCATCCACGGCCGCGTCGACGCCTACTGCTCGCCCGAGCTGGCCGAGGCTCTCCACGCCCAGGCGACCGGACCGAAGGAGAGCCTCTGGCTCGACGCCGAACGCCACGTGGACTTCTACGACGTGGAGCCCTACGTCACCCGGGCCGCGGACGCGGCGGCGGACCTACCTGCACCGCCAACTGAGCCCTCCTCCCCCCCAGCTGATCCCACCTCCACCTGCCACCAAGTTGATTAGGAAGTTTGATGCGGTTGTCGATCTTCAACCATCATCGAACTTCCTGATCAACTTCGTTTTACGGTCGAGTTGCCCGTGCCCGCTTGGCGATGACCTGTTCGGCGTCGGGGCGGCCCAGCCTGGTCAGGATCGCCTCGGCCTGCTGCCAGGCATCGTCGGCGGCCACCAGATCTCCCAGTGCGCAGTGGGTGTCGCCGAGGTGGTCCAGGACGGTGGCCTCGAAGTAGCCGTCGCCGATCTCGCGGATGAACTCCAGTGCCCGTCCGTAGCAATGGAGAGCCTGGTCGAGGTGGCCCAGGTGATGGTGGGCGTAGCCCAGGCTGTCCCAGGTGTCGGGGTGGCCGGGCTCGCCCAACTCCGCAAAGATGGCCAGGGCCTGCTGGCAATGCTGGCGGGCCTGTTCGAAATCGCCCAGCAGACCGTGATGCCAGCCGATCGTGTTTAGCGCCCGGGCCTGCCCGCGTCGGTTGTCGACCGCCTGGAAGTGGGCGTAGGCGCGGGTCGAGCTGTCTAGAGCATCGGCGTACTTGCCCTGCCGTTCCTGGACAAAGGACAGGTTCAGGTGGGACTGCGCGTGACCGTTGCCGTCGCCTGACCGCTCGTACAGGTCGTGGCTGTGCTGGAGCTCGGCCTGCGCCTCGTCGAAGAGATTCAGCCGGAACAGGGCGCGCGAGAGGTCGTGGTGGGCGCGGGCCCGGGCCTTGATGTCGTCACAGCTGCGGGTGGTTTCGATCGCCAGCCGACCGACCCGGATCAGGTCGTCCCAGTGACCCTTGCGGTCGAGGAAGTTGCTGAGCGCCCGGGCCAGTTCCCGCGCGTGGCGGTCGAACCCGGCTTGGTGGGCGTGTTCGGCCGCCGCGAGCAGCGCCGGCCGTTCGGCCTCGAACCAGGTCATCGCCTGCTCATAGGTCGTGATCGGCTCCACGACCATGCCGGCGGGAACCGGCTCGGGCTCGGCCCGGGTCGGGTACACGAGGCGGGCCGCCGTCTTTGCGCTGTGCACGTAGAAGTCGAGCAGCCGCGCCAGGACGGCGTGCCGGCGGTCGGCGCTGTCCACGGTGTGGGCCCGTTCGTAGGCGAAGACCCGGAGCAGGTCGTGTGACACGTAGTGGCCCGGCACCCGTTCCATGAGGAGGCTGGCCGCCAGGAGTTCCGACAGCAGTGCCCGCACCGGCCCCGTCGCGGTGCCCGTCATGTTGGCCGCTGCCGCGACGGTGGCGTGCGGACCGGGATGCAGGCCGAGCAGCCGGAACAGTTCGGCGGCCGGATCGGTGAGGGTCCGGTACGACCAGGAGAAGATCGCGCGCAGGTTGGTCGGCTCATCTCGGTCGGCGAACGAGTCCAGCGTGCCCCGCGTCTCCTCCAACTGGGTCGCCAACACCCCCAGGGCGAGATCGCGCCGCGCGGCCGCCCGGGCGGACACGACGGCCAGCGCCAAAGGCAGGTGCGCGCAGAAGGCGACGATCCGATCGAGCGCCTTCGGCTCGGCGTCGACCCGCGCAGCGCCGATCCGGCTGAGCAGAAGCGCCCGGGCCTCGTCGGACGACATGAGGCCCAGGGTGATCGGGTGGGCTCCCCCGGTGGCGACCAGGCCGACCAGGTCGTCGCGGCTGGTGACCACGGCGAGGCAGCCGCCCGACCCGGGCAACAGCGGCCGGACCTGGGCGGCATCACGCGCGTTGTCGAGCACGACGAGGACCCGCCGGTCGGCCAGCAGGCTGCGGTACAGCGCGGTCTGGGCTTCCAGCGTGGTCGTGGGCTGCTGCGGCGGTGCACCCAGGGCCTCGAGCATGGTCTGCATCGCGGCCCGGGGATCGGTCGCCCCCTCGGCGCGGTCGTACCCATGCAGGTTGAGGTACAGCTGACCGTCGGGGAAGCGGTGCTTTACCCGGTGTCCCCAATGGAGGACCAGGGCGGTCTTGCCGACTCCGGCGGTACCCGACACGGTGCACACCGTCGTCGCCTGCGCCCGGCCGCGATGAGCCGGAAGAAGCCTGGTCAGCTCGGCCAGGTGCTCGACCCGTCCAATGAACGATCCCAGGTCAGGCGGCAGGTGGCCGGGCACCGGCACACCGTCGGTCGAAGCGGACCGGCTCGGCCCTCGCCGGTTTTCGGCCACCCGTTGATGGGCGTCGGCGAATGCGCCCTGCTCGGCCGGGTCGGCGCCGAGAAATCTCACGAGCGCGTCGAACTTGCCGCTCTTCAACCTCGTGGTGCCGGCGAAGTAGCCCGAAAGACTGCCGGTCGGCCAGCCCGTCCGTTTGGCCAGCGTCCGGTAGGTCCACTCGACGCCGCGCCGGCGCGAGTCGCGATCACGCAGTGCGCGCAGCAGCGCGCCGAGATCAGCCGCTGTCTTGACGTCGGCGGCCTGGCCAACCAATCCGTCGTCCACGATTGTGCCCCCACCGAAAGGTTCGCCGAAGTCTGCCGATCAAGGTGATCTGCGAGCCTGATCGATGCGCTATCGCATCGACAGCGCTCAGTGTAGTGCCGGCGTTCAACTCTGTTCAGCCTCGTTCGGAAACACCCCCGCCGCCGACGGCGATGCGGCACCATCCGCCATAGCGCATTCCAGGTGGGTCCATGCAAACCCCGGTGCGCCAGCGGACCGCCGCCGCCGCGGACTGTCCCCGTTTTCAAGGAAAGGAGGCCCACGATGCACCCGACCATTCGCGAGCCCCAAGGGAAACGTGGCCGACTCCGGAGTACGACCGCGAAGATTCTCCGGTGGACCGGGCTGGTCGCCGTCCTCGCCGGTTCGATCGTCACGGTGTCGGCCACCCCCGCCGCGGCGACCACCGTGGCGGATTGTCTCGCCGGGCCACACGTCTACTTCCGCGACCCGACCTCATACCGCGTGATCACCGGTTTCGGTCACGACGTCCACGCGCTGATGGTTTCCTACCAGTCCTCACCGCAGCAACAGTGGGGGACCTGCGCCCAACCCGGTCTCAGCGGATTTGCCATCGTCAACGTGAACGACGGTACGTGCCTCGACGTCGAGGGTGACAGCACCGATGACGGTGCCCGGATCCAGACGTGGGCCTGCCACTTCCACGCCAATCAGCGTTGGACCTATGACTCCGGCAGCGGGCACATCCGGTCGAGGCGGAGCGGAAAGTGTGTCGACATCATTGACGGAAATCGCAGCGAATTCGCCGCGTTGGCCCAGTACACATGCCATTCCGGATGGAATCAGAAATTCACTGTCGGCTCGGCATAACGGCTTGCCGGCAATCGTCGGTACACACAATCGAGGTGGAATGCGCATGCGTGGCGAGGAAGTGGGCCAGGTTCTGCTGGCCATCGCGGGCATTATCGGAGGCGGCTGGTTGAGCATCGTACTCATTATAGCGGCCATCGGGTTGATGTCCGGCAAGAAGAAGTGAACCCGGGGCCGGCGGGTGACCGATCCGGACGCGAATGCGGAAACAAACAATCGAAGGAGTAACAGTCATGCCACGTCCGTTCCAGCGAAGGGGCACCGCGGTAGGCGCTGCGGTGGTCAGTGCCACGGTGCTGGCCGCAGTCGCGCTGGTGGTGACGCCGAGTACGGCGTACGCAGCCACCACGTACCAGTACCGGACCGACTTTCTGACCGGGACTGGCGACGGTGCCGGCACCGACGACAATGTGCAGATCCGGCTTCTTGGTGTCAACGGGAACACCGCCATGTCCCCGGTCATCGATACACCGGCCGACGACTTCGAGCAGTTCACGCACACGTACTACAACTTCCCCGTCCAGCTCAACCACCTCGGTGAGATCTGGGCCATCGACGTGAGGTACACAGACGACGGTCCATTCGCAGCGCCCGAGAAATGGTGGTTGGTCAGTGTCAAGATCAAGGTTACAACATCGAACCACGGTGCCGATTACCGCGTGATCGAGACCTACGATTGCATTAGCAACAATTGGGTGCCGGGCCAGACGACGACGCGCTACCCCTGCGACAGGTTGACCTGAGCCGGCCCCGGTCGCCCCGCACAGTCCGAGCGATCGGTCTACGGTACCGGCGGAACCCCCGGGTCCGGGGTGCAGGATAAGGCACGACGCCGTGGCCTCCACCAGCAGCCGCTCGCCCGGGTCAGTCACCTTGGCCCGGTCATCGCCGCGATGATGGGGCCGGCCGTTTCCGTACCCGGCAGGCTTCAAGCGAATCCGGTGCTGTGCCAGCGGCTCGGCAGGATCTGGCCAAGAACAAGAAGCACTCGCCGGAGCAGATCGTCTGACGGCTGCGACGAGAGTTCGGCGACGACCCGAGCAGGCGCGTCGCCGTGGCGATCATGTGCCGCTCGATCTTCCTGCCCACGGGTGGGTTGCACCGCGCGCTGTCGCGGTGTCTGCGCACCGGGGGTGCCGGCTACGCCGGCCGCGCCGCCGACCCCGACAGTGGGTCGCGGGTGTGATCCGGCCCGCAGGTGCTGCGGGCCGGATGGTCGCGATGGTGCCGACCGCTAGCAGGTTTGGCCGGCGCAGGCTTGCAGCCGGTGTAGTTGTTCGGCGAGCGCGGCGCGTATCTGCGCGTACGCGGGGTCGGCATGGCGTGAGAGCAGCTGGTTGGGGTCGACGGACAGGTCGTAGAGTTCGCGCTCGGTGGTTGAGTGTTCGACGTAGACGAACCTGGCCGTGCGTATGGCGGCATACCAGCGAGCGCCGGTCGAGCGGGGGCCGGTCTCGGCGAGGAGGGCCGGGCGTGCGGGCGTGGTGCCCAGCAGCGGGTCGCCGTCGATGGTGATGGCGGCGGCGGTGTTGGTGGCCGCTAAGACGGTGGCCGCCAGGTCGATGTTGCCCGCCAGCGCCGTGTTGGTCGCGCCGGCTGCGACGCCCGGGCCACGCATGATCAGCGGTACCCGGATTGATTCCTCATAGGGGTGGATCTTCCCGTTCGGGATCCGGTGTTCGCCCTGCAGCCAGCCGTTGTCCGAGGTGAACAGGAACAGCGTGCGGTTGAGCTCACCTCGGGCGGCCAGAGCGTCCACAATAGACTTCACTGCTTCGTCGATGGCCAGCAGCGACTCCAGCCGAGACCGGTACGTCTTGGTGATCTGGGCAATCGCCGCGCTGTCTAGCAGCGGCAGCGCCCGGATGTGGGCGGGTTTGTCGCTGAGGTCGGCCTCATTGAAGGAGGCAGGCATGGGCAGCGGTGCGTCGGCGAAAGCGCCGCGGTGGCGAGGCGCCGGCCTCGGATTGCGGTTACCGTGGGTGGCGGCCCAGCCGCCTTCGGTATGCGGTGCGAGCGGCGCGACCGACAGGAAGAACGGGACGTCGGCGGGTGCCCTGCGGTTGATGTAGTCCACGGCCTTTTTGGCGTACACGTCGGTCTGGTACAGCGCCGGGTCCTCCACGTCGTCCTGGCCGTAGGTGACCAGGGTGCCGTTTTCGTTGAGCGTGTAACCCCACATGCGGTAGGTACTGGGGTCCACCGAGCCGTACCACTCGCCCCAGCCGGGTGGGATCTCCAACGGGTTCTGCGTGCCGTACCCGTTGAGGTACTTGCCGATGTGCGCGGTCTGGTAGCCGGCGCGGCTAAGCCACACCGGCAGCGTTTCGTCGCCACGCAGCTGGTAGTAGCCACCGTCGGGTGCGACGTTGGCCATGACGCCGTGGTTGTGCGGGTATTGGCCGGTCAGGTAGCTCGCCCGGGACGGGCAACACAGTGGGTAGGCCACAAAGCTGTTGGTAAACGTCGTGCCGGCGTTGGCCAGCAGCGCCTTGACGTTGGGCATCACCGCCAGCGACGACACATTCTGGTCGTCGGTCATGACGACCACGACGTTGGGTCGGGTGTCCGCCGAAGCGGCGGTCTGCGCCACCGCCGACGAGCCAGCCAGCACGGCCAGGATCGCCGCCACGAGGGCCAACCCTTTCCCGGCCACGGTTTGGGTGTGCGTCATCGCGCCATCACCTCACTCGATCCTTCGAGTTTGGTCAATATTCTGCTCGCAGCCGGTAACGTGCGCCAGCCGGGCGGCTGCCCCGACCGACGTTGCCGATGATCGGCGCAAGCGTCATCCACCACCATCTCCAAGACCAAACACGTGATGCCGATGAGCGGGTACGTCGCTCTCGCGTGCGCCGGGAAACCCGCTGCGCGTGGTCGGCATCAGATGTCAGGTTGATCGGCCACCGTCACGGCAGGAACCCTGACGCGCATGGCGCTGCCCACCCCCACGCTGCACAGCAGCGCCTACGTGTTGCGCTACTGAGACGCGCCACTGTGGAGCGAACGCGTAAACGCGCAGCGGTTCATCGCAGCGTGCCGGCAGATGGCACAGGAGGGCACCAGCCAACCGCGCATTCACCGACCGGTCGGCAACGCCGCCTGGGCGGCCGGGCAGCATCGCCTGTGCTGGCTCAGCGATGTCATCGCCGTGCCCGGGACCGTCATCGTGGTTAGTATCGGAGACCTGCTCCTGATCGGTGGCATCACCGCGATTGATCGGCGGCATCACCGCGACGCTTGTCGCCGCCATGCCCCCACGTCCCTCAAAACGGCCCACGCCAGCAGCCTCTTGACCACCCGGCCCGCACCGCCCGCCGCGGCCTGGCAGCAGTGCCTACACCCGTGACATTGATCATGCGATGCGGCCGAGTTTGGTGACGGGCGAGTGCACCCCCGGCGGGACCGTCTGCTCGTGCGGCCTTGATCGCCGGCGTTTGCGGGTCGGCTGCGGTTTGGCTACGGAGCTGGTCAGCAGGTGCGTGTGTAGGCGACACGGGGTAGATAGGCCGACCATTCGGCGTCGGTCATCGGCCGTGCGACGATGCCGCAGGCGCCGTCGAGCCAGGCTGCTGGGCTGGTGTTCCAGGTGGTGATGCGGCCGTGTTCGTCGATCGCGTAGAGGTACGTTCCGTGCGGTGCGTACGCCGTCATCGCCCAGCCCACGCCGGCCGATGTCGGCAAAGGCAATCCGACGGGCTGCAATCCGTCGGAGGCGAATAGGCGTACGGTGCCGCAGTCGGCGCCGATGGCGAGGAGGTCGCCGGCCGGATCGAACTGGACGGTCGTAATGAACCCGAGGAAGTCCAGATCCTGACCGAGCTACGCGACGGCCTGGCCCACGCCGTCGAAGACCGCGTCGCCGACGGCATCCCCCACAACCAGGCGGAGAAGGAAGCGATCGCCGCGTTCGGCACACCGCAGACGGTCGCCGAGGCGTTCACCGGTGAGCTGGCCACCGCGTACGCACGGCGCACCATCGCCACCTACATCGCCACCGGACCGCTCGTCGGCATCTGGTGGCTCCTGCTGCTGCAACCACACCCATGGCGTACCGGCCTGATCGCCCTTCTCGTCGCCATCCCAGTCCTACCGCTGGTCGTCGTCGCGGTCGCAACCGCCGCGACCACCCTCGCCACCACCGGTCGCCTGATGCGCTGGCTGCCCGAAGCCAAACCCCGCCGTGCACTCACCGCAACGGCAGCCCTCGCTGGTCTCGTCCTCGTCGCCGACATCGCGATCATCGCTGTCTACGCCAGGTCGGACATCGCCTGGCGGCCGCTCGCGGTCATCGCCGTCGCCGCGAGCCTGGCCCGCATCGCCTGCAGCATCACCACCCTGGGCCGCAGCACGACGATGCGGCACGCCCTCACCGATCACACCCCGCCCGCAGCCGAAGGATCCGATGGTCACCGGTGAGATCTTCGGCCTGCCGATCCCCGATGCCGGGCCGGTCTTCGCCGCCGCCCTAGCCGTCCACATCGCCGGTGGACTGACCGCCGTCGGCGCCGGAGCACTCGCCGCCACCGCGAGGAAACGCCCCGGCCGTCACCCCCGCGCCGGACACGTCTACCTGTGGGCGCTCGGCGGGGTCTTCACCACCGCCACCGTCATGGCCATCATCCGCTGGCGTGAAGACCGCCACCTGTTCGCATCGCCGTCGTCGCCTTCGGCCTCGGCCTCGGCCTCGGCTACCAGGCCCGACGCCGCCACCATCGAGGCTGGCCACCACGCCACGGCATCGGCATAGGCGGCTCCTACATCGCGCTTCTCACCGGCTTCTACGTCGACAACGGCCCCTTCCTGCCCTTGTGGAACCGGCTGCCGCACATCACCTACTGGCTATTGCCGGCCATCATCGGCGTACCGCTCATCTGGCAGGCACTTCGCCGATACGCCATGACCGCGTCCGTCAAGCCCGGCGGTCAGGTGCCCGAGACCACTCAGCTCCATCACGAGTAGGGGAGCAGCTTGGCGCGCCTCCTTGACCTTGTTTCGTACGTCGAAACACGCTCCCAACACGCAGAGATGAAGGGTCTTACCTGCATAAGCCCGCCCGAGGGGCAGGCCAATCTCGACGGCGGGATACACTCCCCAATTGCTCCCCTCATGGTCGCCTGGCGATAGCGGCTGACCTGCCAATTGGGTAGCCGACAGACCCGCCCGGGACTCCGCGTGCGGGCGTCGCGATCACCTGCGGGACGTCAGCACAGATTTCGGCTCTCGATGGTCGGGCTTGCATCCTGTACCTGGGTACAGGCTTACCGTGGATGCATGACTGATCAGAGCCCGATTGATCTGGGATGGGTTCCGGAGGCTTGTACGCTGCCGACCGCCAAGCAACCGCTGCGGCTGGCTGAGTTCGATGCCCTGTTCTCGGCTTGCGTTGGCGGCGGTGAGCGCCTCGGAGCACAGCATCTGCGGGTCACTCTGACCGGCGGACCGGAGTTCGCGGATGCGGTTCGCGATTTGGCCGAGCGTGAGACGCAATGCTGTTCGTTTTTCACCTTCGCCGTGCAGAACCCGAAGCCGGGCCTGGTGCAGCTGGACATCGAGGTTCCCGCCGGTCACATCGACGTCCTGGACGCGTTGGAGGCCCGCGCCGCGGCAGTTCGGAGTCAGCCGTGACATCCGGGTTGCGCAGCGGCGAGCTGGCCGACGCCGCCGGGCTGAACCTGCAGACGTTGCGCTACTACGAACGGCGAGGGCTGCTGGCCGAGCCGCGCCGTAGCCCAGGCGGCCACCGGCTGTACCCGCAGGAGGCGTTGACCATCCTGCGAGTGATCAAGACTGCGCAGCGGCTCGGGTTCACCCTCGACGAGGTCGCCGAGTTGGTCGACCTCGGTGCGCACCGGCACGGCCGGCGTCCCGACAGCAGCCTCCAACGTCGCGCGGCCGTCAAGCTCACCGAGATCGAAACCAAGATCGCCGACCTGCAGGTCATCGCCGCCAGCCTGCGCGCCGCGCTCGACGCCGGCTGCGACGACCTAGCCACCTGTGCCACCACCGACTGCTGCCCGCTGCCGTTCGCCGACCTCGACCGAGGAGACCGCCACCGATGAAGACCCTGCGCCGCCTCCTGCCCGCATCCCTCGGCGGCCTGACCGGCCTGGCCTGCGCCCTGTGCTGCGCGATCCCCCTGCTGCTCGCCGCCGGCATCCTCGGCGGAGCCGGGTGGGCCTTCCTCGGCCAGATCATGCCGGGCGTCGCGGTTGCCCTGGCTGCGGCGACTGCTTTGGTGTGGTGGTGGGCCAGACGCCGCCCCGCCCATGCCACCGCGTGTTCCGGGGGTGCCTGTTCCTGTGGCGCACCGGCGTCGTAAGCCGCGCCGATATCCTCACCGGCATGACGATCACCAAGTCCATCGTGCTGTTCATCGTGGCGGCGCTGTTCGAGATCGGTGGAGCGTGGCTGGTCTGGCAGGGCTGGCGCGAACATCGCGGGCTGTGGTTCATCGCCGCTGGTGTCGTCGCCCTTGGCGCGTACGGGTTCGTCGCCACGTTCCAGCCTGACCCGAACTTCGGCCGCATCTTGGCCGCTTATGGTGGCGTGTTCGTGGCCGGGTCGCTGGCTTGGGGCATGATCGTGGACAAGTTCCGGCCCGACCGCTACGACATCGTCGGCGCACTGATCTGCTTGGCAGGCGTCGCGGTGATCATGTACGCACCACGCCACTGACCTACATGCAGCCGTCGAACATCGATGGGGCCGAAGACGCTCGGCTGGGTAGCTGTCAGCCGATCGGCATGCCTATGGCGGTCGCGAGCACGCCGAGGGCTGCCGCGCCGAGCAGCGCGGGGACGACGCCGCGTTTGAGGGCGAGCAGCCAGATCGCGGTCAGGGCGAGGATGGGGATCTGCCACAGGTGGGTCAGCGACGTGGCGAGCAGGACCGCTGAGCCGAGGATGGCGCCGATCGCGGCTGGCCCGGCGCCGGACAGGAAGCTCCGCGCGGTGGCGTTGGCGCGTAGTTGGTCGAAGTGGCCGGCGCCGGTCAGGATGAACACGAATGAGGGTGCGAAGGCGATGATGGCGGCGAGGATGCCGCCGAGGATGCCTGCGGCGGCGTAGCCGACCACGGCGACGGTCTGTACGACGGGGCCGGGGGTGATCTGCCCGAGCGCGACGGCGTAGAGGAATTGGTCGCCGGTCAGCCAGTGGTAGCGGTCGACGGCGTCGGAGCGCATGAGCGGGATGATGATGAACCCGCCGCCGTAGGACAGGGCACCGACTTTGAGCGCGGTCCACGCCAGCGCTCCTAGCGCGCCGCTGGCGCCGATCGGCCAGATCGCCAATGGCAGGCTTCCTTTTCCCGGTGCGGGCAGGCGGTGACCGCGGGCAAGGACTTCGACCAGCCCGCTGGCGAGCAGGACCAGGACCAGCCACGGGCCAACGAGGATCGCGGCGAGCGCTCCGGCCAGGGCATAGCCGGTCCACCGACAGCGTCCGGCGCGGCTCGTGCCGGTACGCTGATCCAGCGGTGGCGAGTCACGCACAGGTCGCGCAGCAGGCTGATGTGGGCGGGCAGACCGCCGAAGCCGGTGATGCCGATACGCAGCCACTGTCCGGCGATGGTTGACAGCGCAACGTGTGGCCGCTGGTCAGTGCCTGCGTTGGCGGGTTCGCCGGTAGGCGCTGGCATGAAGGCTCCGGTCCAGCGGTGGGTGTGGGCGCGGTCAGTGTACTGAGATCGTCGAGCCTGGCCGGTGACCGAAATATGAACAGCAGTCGCAACGGTGTGGCAGCCGAGTACCTCGTAGACAGTGTCGCGCTGGATCTGCAGGGTCAGAGTTGAGCGCGACGGCCCTGCCGCGGAGGTGCTGGTGACACTCGTCGACGGTGATGATCGGGTCGTTCATCGACGCACTCCACGTTGTGTACTTGAAAGTCAACATAGGTATGAGTACACTCTGGTGTAAACATGATGGGGGTCGCATTGGCCGAGGAGAGGCCGAAGCCGGTCTGCCGTCTGCCGCGTGCGCAGCGTCGTGAGCAAATCCTGGCTGCGGCGACCGAGGCGTTCGCTCGCAGCGGTTTCGCCGCAACGGGCTTGGACGACATCGCCGCCAAGGCGGGCGTGACCCGCGTGATCCTGTACCGGCATTTCGACTCCAAGACCGACCTGTACCAGGCGGTCCTGGACCGCATGTGCGCTCGCCTGGACGCCCACGTCGAAAAGCCGGTCGGTGGATTCACCGATACCAGCATCGACGGCCTGCTACCGGCCCGATGCCACCGTCACGGGCATCGAGCTGAGCCCGGCAATGCTGGCCATCGCCCGGCAGCGCGCGGCCGATCTCGGGCTGGCGGCGGATCTGCGCGAGGGCGACGCCGAACACCTGCCGTTCGACGACGCGTCGTTCGACACGGAGGTCTGTGCGCTGTCGTTGTGCACCATCCCGCATCCGGCCGCCGCGATCGAGGAGATGTATCGCGTTCTGGTGCCGGACGGGACGCTGCTGCTCGTCGATCACATCGGCAGTAGTTGGCCGCCGATCCGCTGCCCAATGGCTGTTCGAGCGGATCACGATCCGCGCGGCGGGCGAGCAATTCACCCGCCGGCAGCTGCCGCTGGTGAAAGCCGCTGGATTCCAGACCGTCGAGACCCAACGGCTCAAGGCCGGCACGGTCGAGCGCATCCACGCCCGTAAACCCGGTGCGGGAGTGGTGGATTCGTGAACCTGCCGGCAGCTGAAGGTGCCCGAGCGGTGGGTCTGCAGCTCGGCGAGGGTCGGGAAGCCGACGTGTACGCCTACGGCACCGATGCGATGCTCAAGCTGTACCGGCCTGGCTTCGGTGGCCACCAGGCCGAGGCGGCGGCGCTACGGGCCCTGGATGGTCACGGTGCCGGACGACCAGTTCGACGGGGTCAGTCCGACATAGCTGGCCGCTTGCTTGGCTGCGGCGAACCAGGTGCCGTCACCGAGGAATGCGCGGACCGTTGGCGCGGTGACGGGCCCCATGCCCGGCACGGAGTTGAGGACTGCGTCGTCGCCGTGGAGCCTTCCCCAGTACTGGGTCGCTATCTGGGTGGCCCGGGCGACGCGGGCCTCGGCCACCTGCAGGTCGCCCAGATGTTCGGTGACGTCGAAGGCGAGTGCGTCTAGGTCGAGCCGATCGGCCCAGAACGACTCCCATGCCCGCGCCTGGGTGCGGATCGCTTCGGCCCGGGCGGGCACGTCGGCCACGCCGCGGGTGTGCTCGGCCACCACCGCGGTCAACGCCGGCCGGCGGGCGTTGGCCAGCTGTGACAGGTGCGGCCACCGGGTGAGTACCGCCCTGGCGGTCGGTAGCGACCCGGCGAACGCGTTCCACACGTCCGGGAATGCCCACCGGGCCAGAGACAGTAGCCTTCGCTGGTACCGGTTGGCGTCGACCACGGCCGCGCCGCGGCGCATACACGAGCGCCGCAACGCCAGCTGGGCGGCAGAGGGTAGGCGCAGCGGGGTCAGATCGAACACAACACCGGCGCGGGCCAGCACATCGGCGTCGATCACGTCGAACGTGTTCTTGCCGCTGATCGCGCCACGCAGCCGGGCCGAGTGCCGGGTGCCGACCAGCGCCAGCTCGGCGCCGGCGTTGGACAGGGCCACCGACAACGCCAGCCACGTCATCGACGTCGGCTCCGCTACCGCGACCACGCCCGGATACGCGGCCACCCGCTTGGACAAGGTCGCCAGGCCGGCCAAGGTTGGCGAGACCCGCAACCGTTGCACGTCAACACGACCGTCCACGTCGACCACGCGCACGCACACGTGATGGTCGGCCACAATCGCCGCATCGATACCGACCTGAACCCGAGCCAGGCCCGCTGGCAGCGAACTACTCTGTGAGGACACGAGGGCTCTGCCTTCGCAAGCAACGAAAGCCACCCGGCCGTCGCCCGGTCAGGTCACACGGGCGGGAGGCGCGCACCATCAGGAGAGCCCTCGCCTTGCCGTGCAACGACGAGAGCGGCCTGCCTTCCCGACGTACTCCCGACCACACGCGACAGCCAGGTACGGCACCCCATCCTTGTGGGTCATCCGGTGCTACGCCCCGACCCCGCCACCGCACTGGTGCCACAGCCCCAGCCACCCATTCCCTCAACCGGGCCTACCCGCCAGACAGGCCTTGACGCAGACGATCTCTTTCACGAGCCCGAAGCTCACCCGAAAACCGACGCCGCCAGGGCCTCTCCCACGGTCACCGTACGTGACCACCACCCACGAACGGGAGGCCCTTCATTGATACAAGCCGAGTAACCCCAAGTCGATGCCCAGGAGGCCGGACGCTGACACGTGCTCGCGTCCGGCCTCAGCGATCAGAGGCTGCCCGACCAAGACGTCCTCCAAGGGAGGAGTCTGCCCCTGAGACCGCCGGATGCTCATGCTGACCTGATCAGCACCCCGGTGGCTGCTACTTTTCCTGAACCATGCCCGGGAGGGTCGCCATCACCGTCTCCTCCCAGGCTACAAGGGCGGGCTGCCGCTGCTGGTGATAGTTCGCGACCAAGGTCAGCGCGTAGTAGAACGACGCGATCGCCAACCGGACTTGTTTCTCGACCTGGTCCAGGGCAAATACCCTTGTGCCGTGGCCGTCGGTGCCGAAGGTGAGCCCGGTGGTGGCGGTGAAGCCCTGCGGGTGCGCACCGACGGCGAGTGGCTCGAAGAGCGCACTACCGTCAAACCTCAGGTCATGCGCTTCGGCCCACGCCTGGGTGATCGTGGTCCAACTTGCGTAACTGTGCCCCTCGACGTTCCACCTGCTCGGGTCATCGGCGAGGTTCGTACCGTCTGGTTGAAACAACTCTGCTGCCCGCGCCTTGGCCGCCTTGTATCGGGCACTGCTGGCGGCCTTCGCCGCGTCGCGCTGGTTTGCAGGCACGAGCTTGTAGCTCGGCAGGGCGTAGTAGAGGCTCGCCAGCTCCAGCAGGAAGGCCCTGATGCACCGGACGCGGTGATCAGCGGATGAGTCGAGCAGCCAGAAGCCGCGGCAGCCGTACTCGACAACCGACCGGACCAGTGTCGCGATCGGATCGCGGACCTCGGGCGCCGCGACAAGAACACCCAAAGCGTGGCAGTAGTCAGACTGCTGATGCAGGAGCTTGACCGCAGCGCTGCGGGGCTGCTTGTTGAAATCGTTGGACCACATACCCTTCGGATCCATGTGGATAGTCCGGAAGTCGGCCCGTGCCTCAGATGGCTTAGCGGTACTCGGTTCGTAGAAT
>Ga0114129_10003131_pt1 | contig 23212 bp, 11 predicted proteins | sample RhiMetdeltSRZDD1_FD_80071 | JGI IMG/M metagenome (GOLD analysis project Ga0114129, IMG submission 80071) | Populus rhizosphere microbial communities from Tennessee, USA - Rhizosphere MetaG P. deltoides SRZDD1 (version 2) (version 2) | ecosystem: Host-associated > Plants > Roots > Rhizosphere >...
CTGCGTCGGCACGTAGATGTCGACCTCGAGCGGTTCCCTGAACGGCTGCGTCTCGACTCGTGCCGGATCGCCGCTCGAGCGGCGCGGCACGATGTACGGCTGCGCGGTCTGCGGCTGGACGCCACCGGGCCACATCCGCTGGATCATCTCCGCTTCGTTGATCAGACCCTGATCGCCGATGCGCGCCATCCAGTCGGTCACCGCGCGGCGCATCCGCTCGAGCGTCGTCCGGTGCGCCGGATTTTCTGCGAGGTTGTCGATCTGATGGGGATCCGCGTTCGTGTCGTAGAGCTCCTCGGCCGGGCGATGCGTTCGCATCCAGAGCGCCGCGGTGCCCGTGAGCTTACGCTCGGCCTGCAGCCGCAGCCACTCCTGCATGATGTCGCTCTGATTGCGATAGATGATGTGCCCGGCGTACGGCAGCTCCGGCTGGAAATTGCGGATGTACAGGAAACGCTTGTCGCGCGCCGACCGCATCATGTCGTACTCGATGTCCATGCGGTCGCGCGCCGCGAAGATCAGCTCCGGCCCGGGGCCGGCGCCCGGCCCGACGAGCACGCGTCCCTGCAGATGCGTCGGGATCGCCACGCCGGCGAGCGCGAGCACGGTCGGCGCGAGGTCGACGAAGCTGACGAGTTGATCGCTGACCGTGCCGGGCGCGAACGGCGGCGTCAGACTCCGCGGCCAGCGGATCATCAGCGGCACGCGCAGGCCCGAGTCGTAGAGCGAGCGCTTCGCGCGCGGCACGCCGTCGCCGTGATCGCTCCAGTAGAAGACGATCGTGTTCTCCGTCAGACCGTCTTCGTCGAGCTGCCGGAGGAGCTCGCCGACCTCGCCGTCCATGTCGGCGATGTTGTCGTACATGCGCGCGAGCTCCGCGCGGACGAGCGGCGTGTCGGGATAGTACGGCGGCACGACGATCTTCGCGGGGTCCGTCACGAGCGGTTTGCCCTTGCGGGCGGGACTCGACGGAAAGATCTGACTCTCGTGAGTGACGAGCAGGTTGAACACGGAAAAGAAGGGTTGGCTCCGCTCGGGCCGGTTGCGCCAGTGGGCCTTCGGACCGAGATCGTCCCAAATGGTGAAGGGCACGCCGAACTGATAGTCGGTCTTCGCGCGATTGGACGTGAAGTAGCCGGCCGCCCGCAGGTATTCGGGGAACGCCTTCACGTAGAACGGCGGCACCGCCAGGTACGGACCCGGCAGCTCGCGCACGCGATCCTCGGTCGTGCGCATGTGCTGCGCGCCGATCGCGTTCTGGTGCATGCCGGTGATGATGGCTGCGCGGCTCGGCGCGCAAACCGGCGCGGTGGTGAACGCGTTGGTGAAACGGATCGAGGCCGCCGCGAGCCGATCCAGGTTCGGCGTGCGCGCCAGCGGATCGCCGTACGCGCCCAGATGCGGGCTCATGTCCTCGTTCGAGATCCAGAGAATGTTCGGCCGCGCGGGTGCGCGCGGCGGCGGCTGCGCGCCAGCCGCAGGCGTGACAGCACCGAAGATCACGATCGCGAACGCGATCAGCAAAAGGCGCTTGGGATCGAGCATCGGTCACCTCGGCAGCGCCGATTCTAAGCCCTCTGACCGACAGGAGACTATAATCCCCGCTTCCCCATGCCATTGGACGTGGGCGCGCGGCTCGGCCCGTACACGATCGAGGGAAAACTGGGTGCGGGCGGCATGGGCGAGGTCTACAAAGCACGCGACACACGGCTCAACCGCACGGTCGCGATCAAGATCCTGCCGCCTGAGATTGCCGGCGATCCGGATCGGCGGCTGCGGTTCCGCCGCGAGGCCGAGGCCGTCGCCGCGCTGAACCATCCACATATCTGCGTTGTCCATGACGTCGGCCAGCATGACGGCGTCGACTACCTCGTCATGGAGCATCTCGAAGGCGAGACGCTCGCACAGCGCATCGAGCGCGCGCCGCTGCCTCTCGACCGGGCGCTCGAGTACTCGATTCAGATCGCCGCGGCGCTCGACCAGGCCCATCGAGCGGGAGTGATTCACCGCGACTTGAAACCGAGCAACATCGTCCTGACGCCGACGGGCGCGAAGCTCCTCGACTTCGGGCTGGCGAAGCGTCGGCGCGTGCCGGAGATCGCGAGCGGCGGGCCCTCGGCTCCGACGATGAGCGCGCCGCTGACGCGAGAGGGCACCTGGCTCGGCACGCTTCAGTACATGGCGCCCGAGCAGTTGCAGGGCAAGGAGGCCGACGCCCGCAGCGATCTGTTCGCGCTCGGCGCCATCGTCTACGAGATGATCGCCGGACGAAAGGCTTTCGCCGCTCAGAACGACGCCAGTCTGATTGGCGCGATCCTTCGAGACGAGCCGCTGCCGATTTCGAGCGTGCAGCCGCTCGCGCCGCGCGGGTTGGATCGTCTGGTTCGAGCATGTCTCGCAAAGGATCCGGCCGATCGATGGCAATCCGCCGGCGATCTCGCGCGCGAACTTGGCTGGATTCTCGAAGACCGCCGAACGTCGACATCCGCGGCCGAGCGTCCGGTGCGTCGCCGAGCCGCGATCATCGGTGCCGCTGTCGCTGTCGCGGCTGTACTGACCGCGATCGCGGTGGTCAGTTCCGTGCGCAGGAGTACGAATGCCGTTCTCCCCGCAAGGTTCACCGTTCAACTGCCGGACTCGACTGTGCTCAGCGCTTCGGTCCCAGTGGCGCAGATTTCGCCGGACGGCAGGCGCGTGGCCTTCATCGTCCATCGGACGGACACGCCGCTCCCGCAGATCTCGCTGCGCGCACTCGATGCTCAGCACGCCAAATCCGTCCCAGGCACCGATGGCGCGGTGGCGCTCTTCTGGTCGCCAGACAGCCGACAGCTGGCGTTCACGACGATCACGTCGGCCGTCAAGAAGCTGACCGTCTCCGACCTGACCATCGACACGCTCTGCGAGGGGTGCAGGGCGGGGCCCGGCGGTACATGGAGCCGCAATGGGTTGATCGTGTTTCCGTCGCAGGACGGCGGATTGGTGGCCATACCCGCTGCGGGAGGACAGCCGCGGACGCTCACGACGCCCAACCGATCGGCGGGCGAGATTGGACACATTGCACCGCACTTTCTGCCCGAAGGCCGCCGATTCCTGTACGTGAGCCGAAACGCCGACTCCAGGCGAAGCGGCCTTTACGTCCGCGAGGTCGACTCCGCCGAGCCGCGACTGCTGCTTCAGGGCGATCATCCGGCCATCTACGCGTCGCCCGGTTATCTGCTGTTCAACCAATCCGGCGACATCGTCGCGCGGGCGTTTGACGTGGACCGCCTGGAATTCACCAGCGACCTCATCCCGCTGGTCGCATCGTCCGAGTACTGGCCGACCGCGGTCTACAGTGCGGGCATCATCTCCCTCGCATGGTTCGGAAGCTGGCCGAGCTTCTCGACGTCGGATACCGGCGTCCTCACATATTCAATCGCCGAGCAACCCCAGTCGCAGTTTCAATGGATCGGTCAGTCGGGTCGGCCACAGCCAATCGGAGAGCCGGGCTCGTACGCGACATTCGATCTGGCGCCCGATGATATGCGGCTCGTCTTTTCACGCAGCGACGCGACCGAGGCGAGCTTGTGGATCCTGGACGTCGCGCGCGGCGTCGCTTCGCGCCTGACGTTCGGGCCGGCCTCGTACTACGACCCGCGATGGGGACCGCTCGGTCAGTGGATCGTCGCGAACAGGCCGGGACCCTTCCGGCCTGCTATCGTCAGGATTCTGCCGGACGGCAGCGAATCGATCGTCTCCGCCCCTGACGGCGAGGTGTGCATTCTCGATGACGTCTCGAGCGATGGACAGTCGTTGTTGTGTCGGCGCGACAGCGCACGCGAGCTCGTGGCCAAATCGCTCGTCGGTGAACACGAACCGGTTGTCGTTCGGACGTCACCGGCCGGCACCATCGATCAGTCGCGATTTTCTCCGGACGGTCACTGGATCGCGTATCACGCCAACGAATCGGGCCGGCTCGAAGTGTACGTGACGAAGTTCCCATCGACGGGCGAACGGTGGCAGATCTCGCACGACGGCGGCGTGCAGCCGGTCTGGAGCCGCGATGGCCACGGGTTGTACTACCTGAGCCTCGACGGCGTGCTCAAAGCCGTCGCATTTTCGCCGGGCGACCGGCCTCACTTATCGGCGCCGACGAGGCTGTTCGACACCGGGCTTGTGGCGCCGTCGCCGTGGGTGGAGCAGTACGCGGTGGCCGCTGACGGCCAGCGGTTTCTCATCCTCAAGCCGTCGGACAACAAGGTCCGCAACAGCATGGGCGTGATCCTCAACTGGCCGACGCTCGTTCAGGCGGGACGGGTCGAACGATAAAAGCCGGCGACGTGCGCACCTCCTCGCCGGCCGCGCCATCATCACACCGAGCGCAGGCGTGCACTCGCAGGAGGAACATCATGGTCAGGACCGTCTGTTGCCTCGCCCTGATGCTGGCCGTGATCGCGACCGACGCGAGGGCGCAGGGCTCGGTGACCATCTTCGGCAGCGTGACCGATGCCTCAGGGTCCGTCGTTCCCGGGGTGACCATGACCGCGACCAGCGCGCTGACCGCGCTCGAGCGAGTGACCGTCTCCGACGCCAACGGCAACTACTCCATCTCGCAGTTGCCGGTCGGCGTCTACACCGTGAAGGCGGAGCTCGCCGGCTTCAAGACATTTCTGCTGGCCCGCGTCCAGACGCAGGTCGACGAGAACAGGCGCGTCAACGTCGTGATGGAGCTGGGCCCGCTCCGGGAAAGCGTCACCGTGGCCGGCGAAGCGGCGCAGGTCGACACCAGATCGGGGACGCTTCGCGAGGTCGTGGACTCGCAGCGGATCGTCGAGTTGCCGTTGAACGGACGCAACCCGCTTCAGCTGCAGCTGCTCGTGGCGGGCGCCGGGGGGCGCGCGGGTCAGGGGCAGGCGCAGAACGAAACGGTCTCGATCAACGGCTCGCGCACCAACGCGAACAATTACACGCTCGACGGCGCGGACAATCACGACCCGTACTTCAACTCGCCGGCCGTCTTCCCGTCGCCCGACGCGCTCGAGGAGTTCAGTCTGCAGACCAGCACGTACGGCGCCGACAAGGGCCGCAACGCCGGCGCGCTGATGAACGCCGTCACCAAATCGGGAACGAACGAGCTGCACGGCACGCTGTTCGAGTTCCTGCGCGACGAGGCGCTCAACGCGCGCAATTTCTTTTCCAACACGGTGCCGCCGTTCTCGCGGCATCAGTTCGGCGGTACGGCGGGCGGCCCGCTGCGGCGCGACCGGACGTTCTTCTTCGTGTCCTATCAGCACACGACGCAGGAGAGCGCGCCGGGATCGGTGACGGCGACGGTGCTGACCGACGCCCAGCGCCGCGGCGACTTCTCGGCATCGGCCACACCGCTCCGCGACCCGCGCGGCGGCGTCTTTCCCAACAACGTCATTCCCGCCGGCCGTCTGCACCCGGCGTCGCAGCGTTTCCTCGAGGCGTTCGTGCCGCGGCAGAACCGGCCCGGCGGCCTGCTGACGTTTGCCAGCCAGGAGACGTTGACCGACGATCAGGCGATCGTCAAGGGGGATCACCATCTGAGCTCGGCCAACCAGTTGTCGGGCCGGCTGCTGTACAACTTCAACGACCGCGCGGAAGCCACCGCCAACCTTCCGGGATTTTTCGCCGCCATCAAATACTCGAACTGGAGCTTCGTCCTGAACGATCTGCACGTGTTCGGCCCGCGGCTCACCAACGCGCTGACGTTCTCCTACAACGACATCGACCGGCGGCAGTTGTCGATCGTGCCCGGCAATCAGACCTGGAGCGACTTCGGCGCGGGCTTCACACGCACCTTCACGGCGAGCGCGCCCGCGGCGTTGCACACGCAGGTGGACGGCTACTTCAACGCATTCTCGCGGTTTCCGCTGAACCACTTTCGCAAGAACATCCAGATCTCCAATCTCGTCGCACTGACCCGCGGCTCGCACCTGCTGAAGGTCGGCGGTGACGTGCGGCGATCGATTCTGGACCTGCAGGAGTTCTTCCGCGGCGACCCGTTCGTGCGGTTCCGCGCGACCTTCACGGGCGACGCCGCCGCCGACTTCCTGCTCGGTCTGCCGAGCATCGTCGAGCAGATCGCGGAGGACAGCAACCACCCGCGCACGACCGAGTACACGCTCTTCGCGCAGGACGACTGGACGGCGTCGCGGCGCCTGACGCTGAACCTGGGCCTGCGCTGGGATCCGTATCTGCCGTTCGTCGACGAGACCGATCGCTTCTCGCAGGTACGGCTGGGCGAGCGGTCGACCGTGTTTCCCAGCGCGCCCGAGGGGGTCGTGTTCCCGGGCGATCGCGGCGTGGCGCGCAGCATCGTCGAGAGGAAGCTGTCGAACGTCGCGCCGCGGCTTGGCTTCGCCTACGATCCATTCGGCACCGGACGCACCAGCGTGCGCGGCGGCTACGGCGTGTTCTACTCGCAGATCCGCCAGCAGGCGAACAACCAGATCTCGACGAACCAGCCGTTCTCGCTGAAGCTCACGATCAACAACCCGCCGGGCGGCATCGACAATCCGTATCAGACGACCGGCAACCCGTTCCCGTTCGTGCCGCCGCAGGACGCGGCGGAACGCTCCACCTATCGGTTCCTCACGCCGATGGCCATCACGCAGTGGGACCGGAACTTCCGCAACGCTTCCGTGCAGCAGTGGAACGTCAACGTGCAGCAGCAGCTGTTCGGCAGCTACATCGCCACGATCGCGTACGTCGGCAGCCGCGGCGATCACCTGTTCACGACCAACGAGCTCAACCCGGCGATCTTCGCCGCGCCCGGGCGCACGCTCGACGAGCGGCGGCCGCTCTTCCCGACTTTCGCGTCCATCACCAATCAGTCGAGCGGTGCGCGCTCGCGGTACCACGCGCTGCAGCTCTCGCTGAACAAGCGCTTTTCGCGCGGCTTCAGCGTCCTCAGCAGCTACACGTGGAGCCGGCTGCTCGACAACGCGTCGGCGGACGGCGACGGTCCGCCCAACCCGTTCGATCTCGACGGCAACTGGGGCCCGTCAGACTTCGATCTCGCGCACCGCTTCGTGACGTCGTTCGTCTGGCGGCTGCCGGACCTGGCGGCGCGGGCCGGCTGGATCCGGCACGTGCTCGGCGGGTGGCAGACCAGCGCGATCGTCACGCTCGAGAGCGGCAGCCCCTTCACCATCGTCTCGGGACGCGACAACTCGCAGTCGGGCGTGAACCGCGACCGCGCGGATCTGGTGGGCGATGCCGAGCTCGAGGCCGGCCGTCCGCGCGGCCAGCTGGTCGCACGCTATTTCAATACCGACGCGTTCAGGGTGAATGCGACGGGCACGTTCGGCAACTCAGGACGCAACATGCTGCGCGGCCCGGGCTTCGCCGGTGTCGACGTCGGCGTGGTGAAGCAGGCGCGGCTGATGCACGGGCACGCCGTGCAGCTTCGTATCGAAATCTTCAACGCGTTCAACCGCGTGAACCTCGCCAACCCGGTCAGCAGCGTATCGGCGCCCAATTTCGGCCAGATCATCGCGGCCGGGTCGCCACGTGTGATGCAGCTGGCGGTGAAGTACTCGTTCTGAAGAGCCGGATCGACTGCCGCTGGTAGTGACCGCGTCCGGACGATAGACTCGCACGTTTCGGCGAGAACCTCCACATGTCGAGACAAGCCGGCGGCGGACGCCAGCCAAAACCTGCGCCCAGGTAGCGAAGCCAACTACAATCCTGGCGTGCGCCGCGTCTTGTGGACGCTCGTCCTCGCGACGGCTGCCGGCGCCGTGCCAACGACGCCGCTGGCGCCGGGCGGCCCGTCCCGTGCGCGGATCCTCGACAACGCGCGCGTCATCGACGGCACCGGCGCTGCGCCCATCGAGCACGCCCGCATCGTCATCGAGGGCGATCGCATCGCTCGCATCGGCCCGCGTGCCACCGTGGCCGCGCCCGCCGATGCCGAAACCGTGGACCTGTCCGGCCGCACGATCGTGCCGGGCCTGATCGATCTGCATTTCCACATCGAGAACGATCCGAAGCTCGCGCTGCGGCAGCTGAGCCACGGCGTGACGAGCTTCCGCGATCCAGGCCAGTGGGAAGAAAAATTCGTCGAGCTGCGCCGCATGATCGCGGCCGACGGTCTCGCCGCGCCCCGGATCTTCACGGCGGGCCCGCACATCGACGGCGAGCATCCCGCGTACCCCGCCGACGCCGTCGTCGCCCGCGACGCCGACGAAGCGCGGCGCTTCGCCGAGCGCAACATCGAGGCCGGCGCGTCGGCGCTCAAGATCTATTTCCGGCTGCCCTTCGCTGCCGCCCGCGCCGTCATCGACACGTGCGTGGCGCGCCACGTGCCCTGCACGGCGCATCTCGAGATCCTCGACGCCCGAGAGGTGCTGATGGCCGGTCTGCACGGCATCGAGCACATCACGTCGCTCGGGCCGAGCCTGCTTCCGCGCCGCGAGCGCGAGGCGTACCGCCAGGCGGTGCTCGCCGACAACGATGCGCGGCGCGAGGGCCGCTACGAGATGTTCTCGCGCCTCCAGCTCGATGGACCGGAGGCCCGGGCGCTGTACGAGGTCCTGCGCGCGCGGCATCCGTGGATCGACCCGACGCTCGCGGTGTTCGAGCGCCGCGCCGCACCCGCGCCACCCCGCACGTCGCCGGCCAGGGTTGCGATGTTCGTCTCAGGGTTCGACGCGATGAAGCGGCTCACCCGTCATGTGGCGCTCGAGGGCGCGCGCGTGGTCGTCGGCGGACACTCGACGGTGCCGTTTGCCGGCCGCGGCGAAGCGCCCTGGCGCGAACTGGAGCTGCTCGTCGAGAGCGGCTTCACGCCGCTCGAGGCCATCCAGGCGGCCACCGGCACCGCCGCGGCCTTTTTGTATCGCGAACGCGATCTGGGCACGCTCGAGCCGGGCCGCCTCGCCGACCTCGTGGTGCTGTCAGGTGACCCGCTGCGGCAGATCGCCGAGATGCGGTCGGTCGAGCGCGTCATGGCGGGCGGCGCCTGGATTGACATCGGGCGGTACCGGCAGTACTAGATCGCTGGCACAACGGAGGCACCCATGACAGCGACACGCAGCGGGCTTCGACTGACATCTGCCGGCGCGGCAGCGTCCCTGGCGTTCGCGCTCATCACCCTCGGCCAGGTGGGCCCGGCACTCGCGCAATCGACGCTGGGCACCATTCGCGGGACGATCTTCGATCCGCAGCGTCAGATCGCCCCGGGGGCGATCGTCGTCGCCAGGGACGAAGCGACCAGCCTCGCGCGCGAGACCGTGTCGGATGCCAGCGCCAATTTCGAGCTGCCGAACATGCGGCCGGGCACGTATACGGTCGAGGCCAGCCTCTCGGGGTTCAAAACCGTGAAGCGCGAGGGCGTGCTGCTGCGGGCGGCAGCGGTCGTCCGCGTCGACCTCCAGCTCGAGATCGGACGCGTGGAGCAAGTCGTGACGGTCGTCGCCGAAGGTCAGAACAACATCACGCTCGAGAGCCAGGCAATCGCGCGAGGCCTCGACGAGCAGCAGCTCCGCGACCTGCCGCGCAACAGCCGCGACGTGCAGGACTTCCTCACGCTGAACCCGAACGTCGTCGGCGGGTTCGACGCCATTCAGTTTCTAGGCGGCCGCACCTACGGCGCCTCGTACATCCAGGACGGCCAGCCGTCGAGCGCGGGCATCTTCGGCGAGGTGTCGAACGCCGCGCCGGGACTCGAAGCGGTGTCAGAGGTGCAGGTGCTGTCGAACTCCTACAGTGCGGAGTACGGCGGCCTCGCGGGCGTCATCGTGACCACGAAGCGTGGCGCCAGCCGTCTGCACGGATCGTCGTTCTACGACTTCAACGCCAACGAGCTGAATGCGTTGACCTACGCGCAGGTGCTGAACGGCGTCAGGCGCGACGACCCGAATGCGGACACGCACGATCACCGGTTCGGCGCGAGCGTCGGGGGCCCATTGAGTCGCAGGAGCTTCTTCTTCGGGAACTACGAGGGCAGCCGGCTGAAGCAGCTCGGCGGCGGCGCGCGCGCGATCGTGCCCTCGCAGGCGATGCGCGGCGGCGACTTTTCGGGGACGACTTTCACGATCAGGGATCCGCAGACCGGCACCTCGTTTCCGGGCAACCGCATTCCGTCCGAGCGACTCGATCGGGCGGCTCAACGGATTCTGCAGCTGTTCTACCCGGCGCCGAATCAACCCGCGCTCGCGAACGGCTACGGCGCCTACCGTGAAATCGTGCCGCTCGATCGGCAGCGCGACCGCGCCGACGTCCGCCTCGATCACGAGCTCTCGCAGCGAGACTCGCTGTTCGCCCGCATCAGTTGGCAGCGCCGCGATCCCGACGCGTTCACCTTCGAGGGCACGGGCGCCAACGGCGGGACCGGCCTCGTCAATCTCGGCCGACTGCAGCGCCAGTCGAAGGCGATCACCTGGGCGAACGGCTGGACGCGCGTCTGGTCGAACGCAGTCGTCAACGAGTTTCGCACCGGCTACAGCCTGGACGATCGCCATCGGCGCAGCCACTTCATCGCGGGCGACGTCGGACGCGACCTGGGCATCGAGGTTCCCAGCCTGGCGCAGCAGGCCCCCGGGTTCCCGCAATTCCTGTTTTCCGGCGCCAACCGTCCATCCGACATCCGCGATCAGCGGCAGAACACGTTTCGCGATCTCCGCCAGGCATCGTTCGCGCTGAGCGACAACCTGACGTGGCTCAAGGGCAATCACTCGCTCAAGATGGGCGGCATCTACACGCGCAACTACGCGAAGGACGGCTATTCGACGGGGGCGAACGAATCGAAGGGGCGCTACAACTTCACTGGATTTGCCACCGGCAACGCCTTTGCCGATTTCCTGCTCGGCCTTCCGAATCTGGTCCGCGAGCAGCGGAACACGCGCGGCGACAAGCCGATGGACACGACGTCGAACGACTGGGCCGCGTACTTCCAGGACGACTGGAAGATGAATTCGCGCCTGACGCTGTTCCTCGGCGCTCGTTACGAAGTGATCGGGCTCTTCGTCGATCGGAACGACATCTACGCCAACTTCCTGCCGAGCGACGGGGGCCATCATGTGGTGCCCAATGCGCAGATTGCGCAGCTCCTGCCGCCCGGCGCGCGGGATCTCAAGCGAACGCTGACCGCCGATCAGGTGGGCGTGGGACGTGCGCTGATGCACACCGATCGCAACAACATCAGCCCGCGTCTCGGCTTCGCGTATCGTCCGGACGCCGGCAACAAGAACGTGCTGCGCGGCGGGTTCGGCATTTTCCATCCGACCGGCGCCGCCCAGGGCGCTCGCGACATCATGTCGCGCAATCCGTTCCGCTACGTCATCACCCATAACCGTGCGACGCTGCAGAACGGCTTCACGACCGGCACCGAGAGCACGTCGCTCAGCTTCGGGAATCAGGGCCTGGCCGTCGATCTCGAGAGTCCCGACATCTATCAGTACAACCTCACCTACGAGCGGGAGCTGCCCGGCGACCTCGGCGTCCGCGTCAGCTACCTCGGATCGACGATGAAGAAGCTGCTCGTGCACCGCGATTACAACACGGTGAAGGCGAGCAACGTGCCCCTCGGGGACGTCAATGTGGATCCCGCCGCGCACGCGCAGCTGCCCTTCCCGCTGTACGGCACGTTCATGGACATCACCGAGAACCGGGGCGAAGGGCGGTTCGACGCGCTCCAGCTCGAGCTGCAGCGCCGGTTCCGCCACGGTCTGGCGATCAACGCCGCGTACACCCTCGCGCGCTCCGACAGCAACGCTCCCGACAGCGGCAACAGCACCATCGGCGTGGTCCAGTACGATCCCTACGACATCGAGAAGGATCGCGGGCCCGATCCCAACGTCGTGAAGCACCGCGTCGTCATGAACGGCACGTGGGACCTTCCCATCGGGCGCGGACGCCCGCTCGGGTCACGGCTGCCGGTCTGGGCGGACGCGATTGTCGGCGGGTGGACCGTGTCGACGATCTTCCAGGCGCGATCGGGACCGAACCTGACACCGTTCTTCACGTATGGGACCGATCCCGTCTTTCCGGCGAATACCGCACGCCCTCTCGACGGCGTGGGCGAATTCGGCGAAGCGTGGCGGCCCGATCAGATCCACGACCCGAACGCCGGCGGGTCGCGCAGCCGCTTTTTCGACGTGACCGCATACGCGCTGCCGGCGCCCGGCACGCTTGGAACGGCAAAGAAGGGCAGTCTGAAAGGCCCGGGGACCTGGGTCGTGAACTTTGCGTTCTTCAAGAATCTCGTGAGGACGCGCGGCACGACGGTCGAGGTCACCGCGCTGCTCGACAACGCGTTCAACCATCCTCAGTTCTTCGTGCCGTCGCTCGGCACGGATGGCTTCGTCGATCTGACGGACTATCTGATCAACGGCATCGCCAATAACGGGACGACGGCGGTGCTCGGCACTGACACGGTCGGCAGCGCGGAGGGCTTTTCATCCGGACGCGTCGTGCGATTCGGCGTTCGCCTGCGCTTTTGAGCCCTACGCGGCGGCAGCCACTCGGGCTGCCAGAAGATGAGCGAGAGGCCGTTCGGGTCGCGGACGCTGAACTTCCGCCCGCCGTTAGCGAGCCGGCGCGACCGCCTGCCATCCCGGCAGCGACACCGTCGCGCGGTAGTTCGAGTCGTTGTACGTCGGATTCCGCGTCGGGTGGTAGATCCGCGTGCCGCGGAACGGGCGGTCCTGCGTGTAGATCCACACGCGCTGCTGATCCCAGAGCACGACCTCATCGCGCGCGTCGCCGGTCACGTCGTGCACCGCCGCCGCCAGGTCCGGGTGGCCGTCGTCGGGAAACATCACGACGCGGCGCAGCTCGCCGTCGATCATGCCTCCCTCGCGGACGTTGCCGGAGAGCAGCGCAAACTCCTGGCCGTCGCCGCGCCAGTTCACCGGCGTGAGATGACTCGATCCCGGGATCATCTCGTCCTGCGCGAGGATATTCCCGTCGGCGTCGAACAGCGTGACGATGCCCGGATTGCGCCAGAAGTTGGCGATGGCGATCTGCAGCCCGGGCCGATCCACCCGATAGCGGCCGACGCTCTGCGTCTGCGCGTGGCCGAGACGGAGATGTTTGAGGATGCGGCCGCTCGCCGTATCGAAGATCAGGAAGCCTTCGTCCGATCCGTTCACGTACGCCCGCGGCGTCTCGGCGTCGCGTCCCGTGAAATTCCCGATCGAGATCCCGTCCGCGTGATCCTTCAGCTCGTCGTCGTGGCTCCATCGCCGGCGGCCTTCGGGTTCCCAGAGCGAATAGCCGATCAGGAATTCCTGACGCCGGTCGCCGTCGACGTCGAACGGGAACGGGTAATGGCCGGTCTGGCCGGTACCGCTCCACTCGAGCCGCAGGTCCTTGTCGTAGATCCAGAATTGCGAGTACCGGTCCTTGATCAGAATGTCGCTGGCCCTGCCGCTGCCGGTCGTATCGAGGAAGAGAATCGAGTCGCCGATGTTCAGCTCGTACGGACGATTCTCGAGGTCGCGGGACACAGGCGGGAGCCACGCCTTGCGCAGCAGCGTGCCGGTCGCGCCGTCGAGGATCTGGATCTGAAAATCGCGCGCGACGACGACTTCGGGCCGACCGTCTCCGTCGAGGTCGTGAATCTGGAACGGCGTGTCGTTCGTGAGCAGACCGTTCGCGGGATTCGGACGCCCCTGCTGCCACAGGATCTTCCCGTCGAGCGTGACCGCGGTCAGGCAGCTGATCTGATCGAACGCGTCGCCACGCACCTTCGGGACGTTCTGGGCGAAGAGCATGTCGAGCCGGCCATCGCCGTCCAGATCGCCGAACCGCACATTGCGACCGCTGCCGAACGGACGCGTGTCGAACTTCTTCCACAGCGTCGGGCGTGGATTGTCGGCTCGAAGCCGCTCGAGCTCGCGATCGCGCCGCTCGATCCGCAGACGAAGATCTGCCGCCGCGGCCGCGGCCGCGGTCACCTTGAAATGGCGGAACCGCGCCGGCATGTTCGCGGTGATCCCCGCGATGCCCGCCGAGAGCGCCGAATCGCGAATGTCCAGCAGCTGACGGCCGTCGACGGACGCGCGCAGGCGATCGCCCTCGACGGTCGCGCCGATCCGGTACCAGGTTTTCGTGTCGTACGGGAACGGCGCCTCGGCGATCCGCCGCCACGCGCTCACCCGAAACTGCTCGTCGAGCGGCAGCCGCTCGGCGATCCGCAGATGCGTCCCCTGCTCGAGCGCGATGCGGTAGTACTGGCGCGAGGTGCGATACCTGACCGCCACGCCGGCGTGTTGTTCGAGAGAAAGCGGCTGCACCGAGACTTCGACGCTGTAATCCCGCCATTCCCGATCGCCGGTCACGAACAGCGGATTGAAGCGCTTGTCGGTGTTAATCGTGTGCTGCTCGAGATACGGCCCCTCGCTGTCGTCGCCGGCGGCCCACGTGTCGACATGGACGATGGGGTTGCGCCAGGGCAGCGTCGGGACGCCGCGATGCTCGACGTAGTGGTACTCCTGGATCGCGCCGTTCAGCTGACCGAGCGGCGCGGAGAGCACGCCTGGAGCGAATCGCGAGAAGTCGTCTTCGAAGAGGACCACCGTGTCGCTGGCTTTCGGCGTGGACGCGAGTGCGGCGAGCACGAGCATCGCCGCGAGCGGCAGTCTGGTCGGCATGCGCAGATACTACCGCGCTAGAATCCCAGTGTGCGTGCGGAGATCGGCTCGCCGATTGAGGGAAGGGGAATCACATGAGCATCAGGAACAACCGCCGTGAGTTCTTCGGTCTCGCCGCCGCGACACTGGCCGGCACGAGTCTGTTCCCGAAGAGAGCGATCGGGAGATCCGCCGCCGACACGCCGGCATTGCTCGGCGGCATCCCGGTGCACAAGGGAAGCTGGCCCAAGTGGCCCGAGTGGCGCCAGGCCTGGGAACCCTCCATCCTGGATGTGCTCCGGAGCGGGCAGTGGTACCGCGGCTCGGCCGGCGAGCAGGTGCAGCGGTTCGAGGCGGCCTACGCGAAGCTGCTCGGCGCCAGGCGGTGCCTGGCCACCGCCAGCGGCACGACGGCGCTCATCGTCGGCATGCACGTGCTCGACGTGGACGCGGGCGACGAGGTCATCGTCTCGCCGTTCACGTTCATTGCCAGCTACAACGCCATCCTGTTTCACAAAGCGCTGCCGGTTCTTGCCGACACCGATCCCGCGACGCTGACCATCGACCCGGCTTCCATCGAGAGTCGAATCACTGAGCGGACCCGCGCCGTCATGCCGGTCCACATCTACGGGATGCCCTGCGACATGGATCCGATCATGGCCGTCGCGAGGAAGCATCGGCTCGCGGTCGTCGAGGACGCCTGCCAGGCGTGGCTCGCGGACTACAAGGGACGCACGTGCGGGACGATCGGCGACCTGGGTTGCTTCAGCTTCCAGAACTCCAAGCACCTGCCGTCGGGCGAAGGCGGCGCCATCACGAGCAACAGCGACGACCTCATCGATCGGGCCGGGTCGTTCCACGACTGCGGACGCCCGTACGGCGGCTTCAAGGGAGCACGGCCCAATTTCACGCGCGGCGGCAACTTCCGGATGCAGCACTTCCAGGCGTCACTGCTCCTCCAGCAGTTCGACAAGCTGCGCGAGGAGACGACGAGGCGCCGTGAAAACGCCGCGCGGCTGTCCGCTTCGCTGAAAGAGATCCCCGGCGTCCTGCCCGCGCGCCTGCCCGAGAACAGCCAGGCCGTCTGGCATCTCTACCCGTTCCGGTACGACGCCGGGAAGTTCCAGGGGCTGCCTCGCGAGAAGTTCATCAGGGCGATGCGGGCCGAGGGCATTCCCTGTTCGACCGGGTACCAGGAGCAGTATTTCGACGGCGTCCTGGACGAAGCCATCGCGTCGCGCGGCTTCAAACGGCTCTTCAGCGCAGGGCGGCTGAAGGAGTACCGCGACAGCTTCCAGGAGCTGAAAGGGAACCGTCAGGTGTGCGCCACGACGGTTGCGATCACACAAAACCTGCTGCTCGCCGAACCGACGGACATCGATCACATCGGGGCGGCGATTCGGAAGATCCAAACCCACGGCGCGGAGTTGGCCAGGATGTGAAAGCGCTGATTCGCGACCGATACGGTCCACCCGAGGTGCTCGAAGTCAGGGAGGTCGAACAGCCTGTTCCGAAGGAGCACGAAGTCCTGGTTCGCGTGCATGCGGCCTCAATCAACGACTGGGATTGGGAGATGCTTCGGCGCCCGGCGCTTCCGCTCGGCCGCCGTACACCACAGGTCCGGATTCTCGGCTGTGATGTTGCGGGACGAGTCGCCGCGCTGGGCAGCGCGGTTCAGCGCTTTCGAGTTGGCGACGAGGTCCACGGTGATCTGTCGCGCTTCGGGTCTGGCGGCTGGGGCGGGTTTGCGGAGTATGTCTGTGCGCCGGAAACAGCGGTAGTGCTGAAGCCCGCTCGGATGACGTTCGAGCAGGCGGCCGCGCTCCCGCAGGCCGGACAGCTCGCCGTGCAAGGTCTCTATGCAGCCGGTCCGCTGAGACCGGGTCTGAAAATTCTGATCAATGGGGCGGGCGGCGGCGTCGGCACGATTGCCGTCCAACTCGCCAAATCGCAGGACGTTGAAATCACGGGAGTCGACAGCACGTCGAAGCTCGAGATGATGCGGACGGTCGGCTTCGATCACGTCATCGACTACAGGACGGAAGACTTCACCAGGAACGGCCGGCGCTACGACCTGATTCTCGATACGAAGACCACTCGCTCGCCAATCGAGTACGCTCGATCACTCAATCCTGGCGGAACGTACGCCACCGTCGGCGGGGTCATGACACGAGTGCTTCAATTCGCGGCCTTCGGTTGGTTGATTCGGCTGACAACAGGGAAGACTGTCCGCCTGATCATGCTGAAACAGAACAGGGATTTGCCGCTTCTGAACGAGCGGTTTGAAGCCGGCCGACTGGTGCCCGTCATCGACGGCCCGTACAAATTGAGCGAGGCGCGCGAGGCGTTTCGTCATTTCGGCGCGGGGAATCACAAGGGCAAGGTCGTTATCACGATCGAGTGACCATCACGGCTTGCGATGCCATGGATGCAGCGATGTCGGCGCATTCGCATATCGCTTCATCGTCAACTCGAGTGCCTGTCCTGCTCCCGGTTCCAGCTGCACGGTCAGCAGCGGTGAATCGATCGACGTGGTCTTGCCGTCCAGCGTGACGCTGATCAGCTGATGCTCACCATAGCCGCCGCCTTGCACGATGACCGTGCGTCGCTGCGACGTGCTCACGTTGACGAGCGTGACGGACGTGCGTGTGTCGGAGAGCGCCGAGACGAGTGCCGCGACGTCCTCGGGGACGCCGGCTCGCCGTTTCTCCGGATCGAAGTAGCGAAGCCGCGCGTTGAGCAGTCCGCCCTCGCGTCCGGGCGGCAGCGCGCCCCACATCAGCTGCACCATCGAATCGGTGGACGCCGGGTTGTAATCGAGCATGTTGTCGGCGAGTCGCTTCTGCGGCGGCGTCGTGTCGCGGCGGACGGCATTCAGACGCTCCGCGACCACATTCAGATCGCGCTGGAGCGTCCGTTCGGGATAGTTCGTGTCTTGTCCGTGAAGAAATCGCACCCACGCGTTGTCGGCGACGCGATCCTCATCCCTCTGTGCCTGTGACCAGTACCACAGTTCGAGCGCGCCGACATTCCACGGTACGTTCCGCCACCCGTACCATCCGTCCGCGCCGTACATCGTCGGATACTGCCTGCGGCCCTCGATCTCGCGCGCGTGGGAGTTGACGGCATCGATCATCTTCCGCCAGGCGTCGACGTACTTCTGATCGCCCGTGACGAGCAGCGCGTTATGGAAGCCGACGAGCGCTCGCGGAATGCGGTTGCGGTCCTCGCGGCGTCCCGTCACCGGATTGACGGGACTGAAGCCCCACCCGTATGCGTTGCCCCACCATTTCCCGTCCGCGCCGCCGATGCGGCCGTCCAGACCCACGAAGCTCGGGATGACGGCGTTGTTCCGCGCCATGCGATCGAGCCACGCGTCCATGTACTCGACGATCCACTTCTTGTACTTCGACTCGCCTGCGAGCAGGTACGCATTCGTCGGCAGGGTGGTGGCGACGAGATTCAGGAAATGATCGCCGACGACGTCGCCGTATTCTTCGTAGTGCGCGAGGAACTGCTCGAAGGTCTTCTCTCCGTGGAGCGCATTGAATCCGGCGACCTCGAAGGGATCGCCAACCCAGTCGAGGGCCGTCGCCTTGCGCAGCATCGGGCCGCGGCTGCCGTTCTGCATGCTGCGGATGATCTTCCGGGCCGGATCGTAGTTGGGCGCCTCCGGATCTTCGGCCATATAGAAGCCGGCGAACCGTCGCGCGCGCTCCTGGTATTTCGCGTCGGTCGGAATCGAGAGGCCCATCCGGTTGAACAGCTGCAGCCCCTCGCCGTGATGCATCCAGTCGGACTGGACGATGAACTCCTTGTAGTACATCCCCTGGCGCGCGATCGGGACGTCGACCGTCCTGGCCTCGGTGTACTGCCGCAGCAGCCCTTCGTGCCCTTTGAGGTACATCTGCAGGATGTCATCGCTCGCGCCGAGCGCATGCAGCTCCGGCCACCGATTGAAGTTCTCGAACGCATCGTCCGGGCCGTCGTTCGCGCCCCACCGCACGAAGACCTGCAGGTAGCCGCGACCGTCGAAGTACTTCGTGAAAAACTCGCGGCAGGCGGGGACGTTGTCCGCGAGGAGCTGGCGCTCGAAAACGGCCCAGCGTGGCGGCGTCATCGGCGACGTGACGCGCACGACGACGTCAGTCGCTTTGCCCGCCTGCGTCGAGAGGACGCCGACGCAGGCGAGCACGCCGGCCAGCAGCAGCCGGCGCGTCATTGAGACGAGGGTTTCGACGGCCACGGGTACGGCCCGTTCATCCGCACGCCCTTCGCGTCGAACAGCAGCTCGATGATCCGCTGCCACGACTCAGGGCTCGTCGCGCGGCCGTAGATGTTGTGCGTCTTGTGCGCGACGACGAGCTGCAGCGACGGGAAGACGGTGATCCACTGGCCCACGGCGCCGACCGCCGAGTACGCGCCCTTGAACGGCCCGATGGCCTTCGGCCCGTCCCACACCCACCACATGTAGCCGTAGCCGAAGTAGCCGTCGCGGCGGCGGGGCGGATTCATCTCCTGCACCGGCGTGACGACGCTGACGATGCGGCGCGCCCAGTCTCTCGAGACGATCTGACGTCCGTTCCAGCTGCCTTCGTTCAACATCGCGTAACCGATGCGCGCCATGTCGCGGGTCGACACCCAGATCGGATAGGCCGGGTACTTCGAGACGGTGAGGTCGCCTTCCTTGTGCTGCGCGCTCCGGTCCCAATCCTCGAACTGGAGCGGGATCGCGAGCTGCGCCTGCAGCTCGTCGTAGATGTCGCGCTTCGTGAGCTGCTCGAAGATGAAGCCCGCGACGTTGAAGTCCCAGTTGCTGTAGAGCATGTAGCTGCCCGGCTTCTGGGAGCCGCGCGCCGGCGCCTGCGCGAGATCGTCGCCGGAGTACGACGCCGGATGGTAGACGCCCGATCGCGCGGTGATGACGTCGCGGATCGTTGCCTTCTTCTCGATCGGCAGCAGCCCGCCGATGTCGTCGATCTTCAGATCCTCGAGGGTCGCGTCGAGCTTGATCGTCCCGTTTTCGACCCAATACCCGTACAGCATCGACAGGATGCTCTTGCGAACCGATGCGACGTAGGAGAGCTCCTGGATGTCGCCGTACTGGTAGACGATGCGTCCGCGATCGACGACGACGAGACCAGTTGTGTGCGAGCCGTCGCGGATGAACGCGGAGGTCTTCTGGAGCGCTTCGGGAGACCAACCATAGGCGGCGAGATCCGACCGACCGATGTACTCCCAGGTCTTGCCGGGAAAGACCGGCGCGGTCGCGATTTGCGCCTCGATTGGCGCGAGGACGAGCAGAAGGACGGCGACGACCAGAAGGCGAATGACTTTCATGGGAGGGAATCTTACGGCGTCTGACTGCCGCTGCGATAGATGACGCGCCAGATGCGACCCTTCACCATGTCGGAGATATAGATCGAGCCGTCAGGCGCCTGCGCCAGACCTGACGGCCTGAATCTGGCGTCTTCCGGCCGTGCCAGCGGTTTCTTTCCGGCGAAGCCGTCGGCGAACACCTCGTAGCGGCCATTCGCGTCCCGCTCCTTCAGCGGCTGGAACGCGACGTTGTAGCCGCCCTGCGGTTCCGGCGCGCGGTTCCACGATCCCTGGAAGGCCACGAACGCACCGCCGCGGTACTTCGCCGGAAATTGAGTGCCGGAGTAAAAGAGGAGCGATCCCGGCGCCCAATGGCCTGGAAATCCCTCGACCGGCGCCGGGTACTTCCCGCAGTCGCCCTCCTTCTTTCCATCGCCGCCGTACTCGGGGTTCTGCACGCGCTTGCCCTGCTGCCAGTCGTGATAGCAGTACGGCCAGCCGAAGTTGGCGCCGTCGGTGACGCGCAGGAATTCCTCGGACGGCAGCTCGGCGTTCTGCTTCGCCGTGAAGAATTTCGGAAAGAGCGTGTCGAGCTGATCGCGTCCGTGCATGACGGCATACAACGAGCCCTCGTGCCACGCGAGCGCGTACGGCTGGCGCATCCCGGTCGCGTACCGGCGACCGCCGTTCTGCTGCGTCTGGCCGGTCTTGTTCGCGTCGAAGCGCCAGATGCCGCCATGATTCTCCAGGAGCGGACACGGCATCTGGCCCGGCACGCCCGGCTTCCGATCGTTCTGGCCCGTCGACTGACACGCGTTCGACGGCGCGCCGACGTTCACGTACAGGCCGCCCGCGCCATCGAACGCAAGACCTTTGGCGCGGTGCCCGGGTTGCTCGGGCAACGTGACGATGGTCTCCGCCGGTCCCGAGGGTTTCAGCTCGCCTTCCTTTCTCGGATACCGGACGATTTTCGTGTCCTGACCGAGGTAGACATAGCCGGGCCGCAGCGCGAGGCCGGTGCCGCCTTCGGATGCGAACGGCTCGCGGACGTCGAACTTGCCGTCGCCGTTCGTATCGCGGAGCGCGACAATGGCGCCGGGCGAGCTCCCGGAATTGCGCGTCGCCACGAACAGATCGCCATTGGCAGCGACGGCCATCTGCCGCCCGATGCCGATGTCGTCGGCAGCAGCGACGGCGCAGAACCCGGAGGGCAGCGTGATGCCGCCGTTGTCCGCATCGCACGCCGGCAGCCGCGGCGATTGCGCGATCGACAGCCATCCGGTCGATGCCAGCAGCACGGCCACCCCACAAGCGCTTCGCTTCATCTGTCAGCCTCCCGCCCCGATGCTATCCCACTCTTCAAGGCTTCGCAGGCTCGGTGCTTGCCGCCGCTTCGGTGTGAAACCTCCGATACACCTGCCGTGCCTCGTCGAACTGGGTGTAGACGTGATCCTTTTCCTTCTGCGACCGCCACCCGGGCCAGTGGTCCGTCATCTTCTGCAGCGTGTCGATCCAGCGCAGGCCGTATTCGGCGGCCGAACGGCTGCGGACCGGCTGATCGCCCACCGTCACCCAGATCGGGTTGGTGAACGCCTGGGCGAACGCGGCGTCGAGCGGGAAGCGATCGGCCGGCATTCCTTCGGCTCGCAGGTGATACCAACCGCTCTTCGCCACGTGCAGCGACTTCTTCCAGTCGGCGCTGCGGCGATCGGCACCAAGTTGAATCCGCTCCACGGTGTCGCCGTTGCCGACGAGAAATACCGTCTCGAGCGGCACGATGGATCGCACCCACGCGACGACGTCGACCGTACCGCCGCCGGCGGGCAGAGAGATCGCGTCGCCAGGCATCCGTCCGTTGATGGTGAGCTGCACGAGCGGGCCGGTGCTGACGAACGCGCGGCCTTTGCGCAGTCCATCGAACCACGCGTCGGCGTTCAGGCCGCGCCCGCCGGTGTAGACATAGGTCCTCACCGAGCCGACCAGCTTCGTCTCGTGAAGGTTGCTGATCGAGTCCTCTCCGCCGGTCGCGGTGACGCGCAAGCCGTTGTTGAGCGCGGCGTACCAGGGGAGAAACGCGCTTCGGCCCGCTGCCGACCACTCGATCGCGTCGGTCGTGCCGAGCGCCGCATCGACCATGAACCCCTTTGCGCCGCCGAGCCCCGCCTCGATCGGATCCCGTACTGCAGACGAGTCGGCGCTCTGATCGCCGAACGCGTGCACGTAGCCGACCGTCGCTCCCTGCGCCTTCGCCTTGCGGAAGATGTCGGTGTTGCTCGGATAGAGGCTTTCGATGGCCGTGCCCTCGTAACCGGTCGTGAACGGCGACATCAGGTGGTCGCGCAGGCCGAGCAGGAAGACGTGCCCCCAGAACGGCGGCCGATACTCCTGGCCGACGATCAGGAGACGATCGGGCTGCGACACAGGATGCGGTTTGCCGCCAGGGATGAAGAACTGATGATCCAGCACCCGGTTGTCCTTGTTGGCAATCAGCTCGTTGACGACCTCCTGGTCTTCAGCCGCCGACATCATCATCAGGTTGGCGGGCGTGTTGTGCAGATTACCCGCGTAGTTCATGTGCACGTGGGTCGAGCCGCTGTACCACCCTTTCGCGGTCATGTCCGCCATCCGCCTCAACTTCACCGTGACCGTCGTCGGGGCGTCGGCCGCGATATCGACCTCGCTCGTTTCCGGCCAGAACGCGAAGCCCTTGACGGCCGTCAGCGTCAGCTTGCCGGGCGGGACATCGACCTTGAAACTGCCGGTCGTGTGGAAGACGTGGTCGCCGGCGCCGCTGACGCGGGCGTACGCGTCAGTGGGCGCGTAGAATTTTCCGTCCGACGCGGTGAGATGAATGCGCGATCCCGTGAGCTGGCCGGTCGCGGCGTCGACCGTGCGGACGGCCAGGACGCCCATCGGCCGCTTCCAGCGCCGATCGGTCATGTGGACGATTCGCCGCGCGCCGCCGTAGGTTTCGAGCAGCGCGAGCTCGGGAAGCCCTTCCTCGTTGTCGATGTAGGCGATCCACTCGCCGTCCGGCGACCAGCGCGGGTTGAACGCGTCGTGGGCGAAGAAGGTCAGCTTGTACGGCTCGCCGCCGGCGGTCGGTTGTACGTAGAGGTTGCTGAACTGATCGGCGGCGCCGCGCGTCGAGGAGTAGACGAAGCGCTTGCCGTCGATCGACACGTCGGGCCGAGTCCGATACAGTGTCTGCTCGGCGAGGACGATGGTCGCCTTCTCGATCCCGTTTGCGGCGGCGGGCACCCGCAGGACATTTCCCGATCCAAGCGCCACGTTCCGATTCGACACGA
>Ga0114129_10003132_pt1 | contig 23207 bp, 17 predicted proteins | sample RhiMetdeltSRZDD1_FD_80071 | JGI IMG/M metagenome (GOLD analysis project Ga0114129, IMG submission 80071) | Populus rhizosphere microbial communities from Tennessee, USA - Rhizosphere MetaG P. deltoides SRZDD1 (version 2) (version 2) | ecosystem: Host-associated > Plants > Roots > Rhizosphere >...
AATATTGATGCAGAAACCTTAGGCGGCGCCAACACGCACAATGCCATCAGCGGTATTGCCGATTATAAATTCAACACCGAGCAGGAATGTCTTGACCAGGTAAAAAAGATCATGTCGAAGCTGGGACATCATACCAAGGCCGGTTTCGACCGTATTACTGCCAAACGGCCTAAGAAAAAAGAAGAAGAAATTTATGGCATTTTGCCTTCTGATGCCACCCGCCCCTACGATATGCTGGAGATCATTGAGCGCATAGTTGATGACTCGGCCTTTGAACAGTTTAAGCAGGATTATGGCAAAACCATTTTATGCGGCTATGCCCGCATCGATGGCTGGGCCGTTGGCATTGTGGCCAATCAACGCACTGTGGTTAAAAGCGCCAAAGGCGAAATGCAAATGGGCGGTGTTATTTATAACGACAGCGCCGATAAAGCGGCCCGCTTTATTATGAACTGTAATCAAAAAAAGATACCACTGGTATTTTTGCAGGATGTAACCGGTTTTATGGTAGGTTCACGTAGCGAGCATTCAGGTATCATTAAAGACGGGGCCAAAATGGTAAATGCGGTAGCCAATTCAGTTGTACCAAAAATAACCATTGTTATAGGTAATTCATATGGCGCAGGTAATTATGCCATGTGCGGCAAGGCTTATGATCCGCGTTTTATTTATGCATGGCCCAGCGCCAAAATAGCCGTTATGGGCGGCGATCAGGCAGCGAAAACCCTGCTGCAGATACAGGTGCAGGCTATGAAGGCAAAAGGCAGCGAAGTAAGTTCCGAAGACGAAAAAAAATTGCTTTCTGAAATAAAAGGTCGTTACGATAAACAAACTACACCTTACTATGCAGCCGCCCGTTTATGGGTAGATGCCATTATTGATCCCGGGCAAACCCGCCGGATCATATCTGAAAGTATTGCTGCAGCCGATCACAATCCTGATATACCACCCTTTGCTACCGGTGTTATACAAGTGTAAAATAAGTCAGAAAAGACCGAAAGACCGGAAGTCCGAAAGTTCTTTCCGTTTTTCAGACTTTACCGACTTTCGAACTTTGTATTTTATCTACAGAATTTATTATGTCAACTTCCAATAAAGAATTAGTTATTTATACCGATGGCTCCTCTCGGGGGAATCCCGGACCGGGTGGTTATGGGGCTATATTGCAATGGGGCAATAGCCGTAAAGAATTATCTGCCGGATACCGTCGTACTACCAACAACCGCATGGAGCTGATGGCGGTTATTGCCGCCCTTGAAGCATTAAACCGCGAAGGTTTAAAAGTTACCATTTACTCCGATAGTCAGTATGTGGTGAAAGCCGTTATGGAAGGTTGGCTGAAAAACTGGATTGCCACCAGTTTCAAAGGCGGAAAAAAGAACAGGGACCTGTGGATGCGTTATCATGAGCTGTCGAAAAAACACCAGATCCGTTTTGTTTGGGTAAAAGGCCATGCCGAAAACCCGTTCAATAATCGCTGCGATGAACTGGCAACCGCTGCTGCCGATGGGCATCGGTTACAGGTAGATGAAGGATTTGAAAATGCGCCTCCGGAGATTCTTTAGTTCTGAGTTCTATGTTCTAAGTTCTGAGTTCAGTTGGGTACATAAAAAAAGCCATCGCAATTAAGCAATGGCCTTCAATTATTTTTTGCCGACACTTATTGCGGCACCGTAGCCCTGAACACAACCCCATCGCCCTGTAAGTTGAAAGCAGCGCCGGCAACAGCCAGCATAGTCTCTCCTTTTTGCAGGGAAAAAGTATTGTTTCCGTCGCTTGCCTGTGCATTTCCTTCATACACAAAAAATATTTCTGAAGTAGCTGCAGGCACAACAACCGAAGTACCGGCTTTCAAAACCAAACGGCGCAGTTCAAAATCGGCAGCCGGTGTTAGGAATACCGTTTCACCGGTAATGGTTCCGGCAGTTCCTTTTAAAACGTTGGGAGTTACCGCTTCAAACCGGGTATGATGCATCAACTCAGGTACATCGATGTATTTATTGGTTAAACCACCGCGCAGTACATTATCAGAGTTAGCCATGATCTCCATGTTCTGTCCTTCGAGATAAGCATGCGGAATACCGGCATCCTGAAAAATGGCTTCGCCCGGTTTCAGGTTTACGAGGTTAAAAAAGTAAACAGAAAATATGCCGCGGTCGATTCTATCTGGCTCACAAAAAGTTTTGGCAGCACGGGCAGCCCAAAAATCTTCCTGGCTTCTGTTTAAAAATCCTTTTTCGTATAAAGGAACGATGCGGTCGAGCAGGGGTTGCAGAAGTTCATTCACTTCCTGCTGGTCCATCGTCATTACCAGTTCGTACAAAGCATGGTAATTTTTATTATCAAACACCGGCACCAGAAACTGCAGTTCGGGTGTTTCGAGCAACATGGTCACCAGTGACTGTGGCGCTTTAAAACCATGTAAAAGCCAGAAATCGCTCAGCGCCAACATCAGCTCGGGCTTGTGGTTATCATCTTTATAATTCCGGTTGGGGGCATTCAGCGGTGTGCCCTTCATATTTTCTGCTGCAAAAGCCGATTCAGCAGCTTTTTTGGTGGGATGTACCTGGATACTCAACATATCTTTTACATCGAGCACTTTAAACAGGTAGGGTAACCGGCCGAAACGGCTGTTCACCGATTCACCCAATATACCGGCCGTGTTGTTTTTAATAAATGCATTCAGCGGTTGTTGGGTGCCGTTGGGTAATATTACTTCAGATGGTACATTATCGTGTGCGCCCATCCAGTATTCGGCAAAGGGCTTTTTTTCGGCATTGGGAACATGCAGCAGAGAGGGAATAAAGTCAGACCCGCCCCAGGCATAATGCTGAACTTTTCCCTGTAGTTTAAATATTTTAGTGTTGTGCATAATCTGTTTTTTGTATATTCATATCGCAATCATATCGTATAAGCCTCTGATCAGATAAAGCATCCGCGCCTTTCTTTTCATCAATTTGCAATGTTACAAAGATATGGGCTACCACCATCACGACACCGGTAAAAAGGGCGAAGATATGGCCGTGGATTATTTGCAGAAACAAAACTTTACCATCCTGCATCGCAACTGGCGCTATTCGAGGTATGAAATTGATGTTATAGCTACCCGCGATAATGTGCTTCATATTATTGAAGTAAAAACACGGCGATCGCTAAACTTTGGTTACCCCGAAGAAAGCGTTTCGCGAAAGAAAATACAACATATGCTAAAGAGCGCCCAGGCATTTCAGTACCAGTACCCGAACTGGCAACAGGTGCAGTACAATATTTTATCGATTACGCTGATAAAAGATCAATTGCCTGAATATTTTTTTATTGAAGATGTGTGCCTGTAGTTAATCAGATTACAAGTTAACCTGTTAACTTATAAACTTTCCAACTTGTTACCCTTTAAAATCCACCTTCTCCATCATCCGCTCCACCAGTCTGAACGTAGCCGGACAATACTCAACATTCTGTTTAAAAACGTGTATATAATCGGTCATGTGGCGGCGGGTATGGTGAGGAAAACCGGAGCAATCTATTGGCCGCACTTCATAAATGGAGCATTTATTATCCTTCAGATTTAAAAACTGGCAGGGTTGTTTTACGTTCACCCAATCGCCCGAGCGGTCTTTTTTCAGCCATTTTTTGCGGAAGGCTTCCTCTGTCATTTCCAAATGCGCAGAAATGCGTTTTATATCCTGATTGGTAAAAGTAGGCGTCATGGTTTTGCAGCAGTTGGCGCAAGCGAGACAATCCGTTTCGGCCCAAACCAGCTTATCAGTTTCTACAGCAAGACTGTCTAATCTGCGTGGCGGATTTTTTTCAAGTTTGGTTAAAAACCGTCTGAATGCAGAGCGGTTGAGGAGCATTTTATTTTTCATCTTGCGCAGGCTGAGCAGCATTTTCTATAGTTGATTTTAGATGACGGCAATGGGTTAATTCAACAACGAATATAGCAGATACCGGCTTGTATTTCAAATTTTCGAATAAGCAGTATTTCACGCAAAGTCCATCTCCCCCTCCACCTTTGGCCTCCGCCAGCTGGCGGATTGCCGCAGGCGTAGCCGGAGAGCCTGTCCCGACGAGTCGGGAGTCGGGGGCAGGCCGTCATTAAATTATTTTGTTTATTTGTGTATACTATGTGGGAACCTTATAAAAAAGGATTTAAAGCTTTCTTGCAGCTCGAAAAATCACTCTCTGATAATTCGGTAGAAGCTTATTTGCGCGATATAGAAAAGCTGACCCAATTTTTTCAGGAAAAAAGTAATGCCCTCACACCTGCCACCGTAACGCTACCCGATCTGCAGCAATTTATAAGGTGGGTAAGTGAGCTGGGCATGACGCCTGCCTCGCAGGCGCGAATCATTTCAGGCATCCGCTCTTTTTACAAATACTGCCTTATTGAAAATATTGTTACCAAAGACCCCACTACCCTGCTCGAAGCTCCCAAATTAAAACGGGCATTGCCCGATGTGCTCACTTTTGAAGAAATCGAAAACATCATTGGGCAGATCGATTTGAGCAAAGCCGAAGGCGGCCGCAATAAAGCTATTCTTGAAACCATGTACAGCTGCGGTTTACGGGTAAGCGAAGTGGTTAACCTGAAATTATCGGCCCTTTACCTCGATGTAGGTTTTATACGGGTAACCGGTAAGGGCGATAAGGAACGGCTGGTGCCTATCGGACAATCGGCTATCAAATACATCACTATTTACAAAAGAGATATCAGGGTGCATGTGCCGGTGAAAAAAGGTCATGAAGATATTTTGTTTTTGAACCGCCGGGGTGCAAAGCTTACAAGGGTGATGATATTTTTAATGCTGAAGGAACTGGTTAAAAAAGCAGGTATTACGAAGAATATATCTCCGCATACGTTCAGGCATTCCTTTGCCACTCACCTCGTTGAAGGAGGCGCCGATTTGCGTGCCGTACAGGAAATGCTGGGGCACGAAAGCATTACCACTACCGAAATTTACACCCACCTCGATCGTGAGTTTTTGCGCGATACGTTGCAGCAATTTCATCCGGCGTTTAAGTAGTTGGCTATCCGCCTGCGTGCTCCGGCGCTGAAGCTATCGCGCAGGCGCCTAAAGCTTCGGCGGACAAAGAAAAATACCGGCCTTTCGACCGGTATGGAACCATGAAATCTAAAATAATCACCACCTCGTGTCAAATGAAAACCGACTGATGACCTCAGTTGATGTGAACGTAGCCGAAACCGTTATTGTAAAAGGACTTTTCCCTGATAAACATTTTTTGTGCCAGGCGCCGAGATCTTGATCCAGTAAACACCGGCACTCCAGCTAACATGTGTAGGAACCGTAACTATTTGTTCTTTGGCTTGCATGATCAAAGGTTGTACGGCTACCACGTTGCCCGCTGCATCCAGTAACTCCAGTTTATATTCACCGGTGCTTTTCAATGCTACACCTGCCCGTATATCATTGCCCCGAACTACCGGGTTGGGATATATGCGAACATCTTTTTTTAAGGCGGCAGGCACACAGCTTTTAATTGCCTTTTTTACTTTTTCTACCCGCGTTTCCTTGTAACTAACGGTAATGCCACCCACCCATCCCCGCAATTGATCAGCAATAACTATAGCATCTCCCCCGGTAGACTCCACCGGTTTAAGAAACACCATATATGGAACACTATCTTTGTCTAAGACCCGTGTTTGTGTTTCGTAACCAATAGCACTGAATTCGAGGGTTACTGCATTATTTTTAAGAAATACATTAAAATTGCCCGATGTGTCGGCAAGGATTGTGTCAAAAGTTTCAACAATGCGTATGGTTGCACCCGGCAAAGGCAGCTTAGTTGTGGCATCCAGCACCGTACCATTTACTTTTATCGAAAGAACTTTTACCGTAACAGGCTCTTCATCTACGGCTATTATTCCCATTGTTATTGGAGCATGCTTTATTTTATGCACCGGGGGCTTTTTCTTTTTTACCGGTTTTACCTGGGCATTGGCTTCGGAAACCAGCAAAGTGGCCAGTAATAAGTTTAACAAATAGGCAAATGAAAATCGTTTTTTGTTGGCTGTTATCTTAATATCCTTATTCAACTGATCGTTCGAAAAACGGCCGCATACATGATGACTCGCTTTCGAAATGTAATCCAGCATTTCCTTATCGGTCATTGCACTGAAATCAATCACTGTTTTGCAGCACGATCCGCAAAAGCGGCCTTGTTCTTTGGGTGTCATGTTCTGCCAGTTTTCATGACAGGGTTCGGGTATATGAATTTGTAACGACTTGGGCATACATGTTCTTTATTATTAGATGCAGCGATGTATAAAATTGCATAACGTTACTGCAACAACACTTTGGCCTGATATACTTTTTTTGTACCGGAAGCCGTAATACGAACGAAGTAAATACCACCGCTCCACAATGTTTTTGTTGGAATGGCAACCATCTGTTCAGGGGAATGCACTATTAAGGTTTGCACCTGCATTACTTCTCCGGCAGCGCTTAATAACTCCATTTTATATTCGCCGGTTTGTTTTAATGCTACCTGTGCCTGAATGGGATTGCCACGCAAAACCGGGTTAGGATATATTTTCAATTCCTTCTTAAAAGGTTCACTGATGCGGCATATGACTGAAGAAATTTTTTCAGCCACGAGTTTTTTAACATTTATAGTATCTATCACAACTTTTTGAACACCTCCGGTGGTATGGCTTACTCTTAATTTACCTTGTACCCCATACGAAATTATTTCTACAGGCAACAGGTCATAGGCTTTGGGTTTCAACAAAAAGTTCAAATTATTCCAATTGGTATTTTTATCTACCAGCATGGTTTGCGTTTCATAGCCAACTGAGCTGATCTCTATTTCAAACGGTTCTTTTGTTTCAACAATTATTTTGAAATTGCCCAATGAATCGGCCGATGTGCCTTTGTTGGTTTTCTTAACATTTATACTGGCGCCCTCAATGGGTTCGTTGGTAGTAAGATCAAATACATGCCCGTTTAGCTGTATAGGTATTACTTCAGTGAGCTGATCCTTCTCAACATAGGCAACCTCACCCAACCTATGTTTGAGGCGCGCATCGGTTACCACCGTTTTTTTGGATTTCACTCTCTTAACCTGTGCATTGGTTTCTGTAAATAATAAAGTAGCCAGTAACAAATTCCAGAGGTAAACAAATGAAAAACGTTTTTTATGCTCCGTTGCCTTTATGTCTTTATTTAATTGATCATTCGAAAAACGGCCACATATATGTTGACTGGCGGTTGAAAAATAATCCAGCAACTCTTTATCTGTCATCATACTAAAATCCACCACCGTTTTGCTGCAGGATAAGCAAAAACGTCCCTGTTCATTAGGCGTCATTTTGTTCCAGTTTTCATGACAGGGCTCGGGAATCTGAAGGCGTAAAGATTTTCGCATACGGCATGTATTTGGTATATCGGATGCTACAACTGGAAAAATTACATAAAGCAACATAAAAAAGATCCAGGGCACATTAAAGAAGAACTAAGGCACAAGCTACAAGACGTTCAGGTTCAGTCAACCTCACTGCATAAAAGTCACTGAACCCTGCAACTTGTAACTTGTACCTTTCCCTACTCGCTACTTACTACTTACCGCTTACAACCTTGTGCCTTATTGCACGTCTTTATCTATCGACAAAATCAGCAAACAGGTTGCAGTGCAAAACACGGGGCTGGTTATGCAATGGTGACCATTCCAGCTGCCATCGTTATTTTGTATCTGCACCAGGCGGCCACTCATTTTTTCAAACCATGTTTTCCATTCATTACCGCCACCGATGATCAGCGATTCGCCGGTCATTAAATAGCTTAAAAATTCTTCGCCGCCATTACTGCCAAAACCGTTCATTACATTGGTTTCCTGCGCCCTGCTAACGGCAGCGCCCTGAATTTCGTAGGCAGTGGCATACTTTTGCGCTTCGGATTTTGTATAACCGGCTTTTACCAGGTTATCTTCGGTTACCTTATCGCCATCTTTTAACTTTCCCTGCTTTTTGGCCCGCTCAATTGTTTCTTTGGCCTGTTTGGCCTCTTTGGCACTGGCGCGTGCCGAGCTGCTTACCGAATACAATAAAACGCCTGCAGCTTTACCCGTAACCGCCGAATTGGTTTTGGTATCGTAATTATTTTTCTGGTAATTTCTCGACCGTTCCAACACAACACTGTCAACTCTATAACCCTGCTCTTTAACGCTTTCCAGGGCGTTGTTGGCAAGGGCCGATTGCAATACCGGCGCCCAGCCGCCATCTTTCCAGCCGCCATCGGTATCCTGTCCTTTTTGAATTTTTGCAATGCATTTTTGCAACGCATCCTGCATCTCTTTTTTTAATTCGGCATTTATATCCTTATACTTCAGGGCATTGCTCAGGAATTGGGCAGTTAAGATCACGTCGATATTGCGGCCCAGTTTGGTTTGAGGTTGTGTGTTGGTTAAACTGGTAATATTGGTCGATTGCGGTGAAGCGTTATTGACTTCCTTCAACAAAAAATTCACTGCGTTTTTTAACTGTACGGCATATTTTCCTTCAAAAGGCTTGTCGGCAGTGCGTAACAGCGCCATGCCCACGAGAGCAGTTGCGGCAGGGTCGGCCGGTACGGCGTGGGGATCGTTTACGTTCTGGTTATAATGGCTGCCGGCGCCCCATCCGCCATTATTCTGCTGGGCCTGAATGATCCAGTTTAATCCGTTTCGAATGGCTGCTTCTGTTAACCGGGGATCATATTTTACGGCAGCTGTGTCAAAAGATTCTACCCCTATGAGCGTTCTGAAAACGCAGGCTTTTTGGGGTGGCATGCTGCAACTAATAGGCCGGTTAACCGTCTTACTATTATTATGGTGCGTAAAAGCTGCCAGGGCAATAAAAGCAATGGCTATACCCATAAAAAGCAGTAAAAATGACTGGTTTTTAAAATTCATAGCTATAATTGTTTTTGGGATGAAGAAATAAATTCGCAATTCATAGGGATGCCGTATAACAATTAATTACATATACTACATTTTATATCTTTTGTTAATTTTAACCCGCCAGTGGCGTTTTTAAAGAACATACCAAACAATGAGTTGCCCGATAAGGAACTGGTCAACATCTTTCGCACTTCCGGTAATATGGAGGTGCTGGCTGTTCTGTTTCAACGTTATATGGAGCTTTTGTACGGCGTTTGTCTTAAATACCTGAAGCAGCCCGAAGCCTCTAAAGACGCTGTAATGCAGATATTTGAAGAGCTGGTGCAAAAATTGCCCCGGCACGAAGTGGATAATTTTAAAAGCTGGCTGTATACCCTGGCTAAAAACTACTGCCTGATGCAGCTGCGTACCCCCAAAAACCTGAAAACAACGGAATTTAAGCCGGAGAGTATGCAATTAGAGGAAGATGTGCATCTGAATGGCGTACTGCTGAAGGAAGAAAACCTGCAAAAGATGGAGCGTTGTTTGCAAACCTTATCGAATGAACAAAAGGTAGCAGTGGAGTTGTTTTATTTACAAAACAAATGTTATAAAGAAATTGCAGAAGCTACCGGCATAGAATGGAATAAAGTGCGGAGCTTTATTCAGAACGGAAGACGAAATTTAAAGATATGTATGGAGAAATCTGAAATCGAAGGTCTGAAGCCTGAAGTCAGAAATCTGAATTGATAATAATCATGAATGCCAACCATGAACATATAACTCATTATTCAGCGGCAGATATTCAACGATATGTGCAGGGCAAGCTATCGGCCAAAGAAATGCATGCGATGGAAAAAGCAGCGCTGGATGATCCTTTTCTGGCAGATGCTATTGAGGGCATGCAGCAGGCATTGCACGATCATGATGAAAGCGTTGTTACCGGTCAGTTGCAGGAACTACAACAGCAATTTCGAACACGGATAGCCGGTACCGGTAAAAAGACCCGGGTTATAGTTTTCCATTGGTGGCAGGCAACCGCAGCAGCTGTTGTGCTAATTATTACCGGTGTTTGGCTATACAGTAGTATTACGAATGCCCCTGAAAGCAATGCAAGCCTGGCCGTAATTGATAAAATCGAACAAAAAACAACTACAGCCCAACAAAATAATCCGGCTGAGCCATTGCATGATAATACACAGCTATCAGTGCCTACAGATTCAGTAGCAATGGAAGAAGGAAATGCAGTTGCAGCAACACACGATGCCGGTAAAGGGTACAAAAATGATAAAGCAAAAGCCAAATTACTTCAGGCACAGGCAGCCCCTCCCAACGCATCCTTTAATTCGTACAGGACAGACACGGTAAATCCAGATTTAGCCAAACGTTCGCTCAAAAACGACGACGCTAAGGAAGAATCTGCTGCGAATATGGAAGTGGTTGCAGCAGCTAAACCAGTTGCACCGGAAGCCGCAACCAGGGCTAAAAAAGCCGAACATGATTTTGGCAACAGAGAAACAGAATTAATTACCATTGGCAAACCCGATACGGTTACCCGGTTTGCAGGAGCATTTGATAAAAATTTATCAGGATTTGTAAAAGGCCAGGTAACCGATCATCGTAACAACCCTATCGCTTACGCCTATTTGCAAATACCCAATAACAACAAAAATTTCATGACCGATAATCGGGGCTTTTTTAAAATTCCGGTAAAAGATTCGGTAGTTGATGTAGCTGTAAACGTTGCAGGATATGGAACACAAAACTTCAGGTTGCAAAATAATGCAACCATGAACCAGCTTCAAATGCAACCTGCTGCAGTTGCCCTTAATGAAGTTGAAGTAACGCCTTTATCAACAAAAAAAGCAGCCGCATTACGGGCAGCAACAGCAGTCCGCAATAAATTGCCCAATGCAATGGATCAGGATGCTCAACCAACGTTTGGATGGGTAGCCTACGAACAGTATCTTCAAAAAAATAAAAAAGTACCGGCAGGTTATGAAAACTTAACCGGAAACGTTGTGGTATCGTTTGAGGTAAACAAAAAAGGAGAATTATCTGATTTTAAAGTAGAGCAATCCTTCGCACAACCTTTCAACAACGAAGCTATTCGTTTAATAAAAGAAGGTCCTGGCTGGACGTTATTAAAAGGCCGCAAAGCACGCGTAACTGTTATAGTAAGATTCTAATATAAGTTCGAAAGACCGGAAGTCGGAAAGAATTTTTCCATATTACATTTGCCGTTCGGCCTTTCGGACTTCCCGACTTACTGACTTTTATACTACATTCGCGAAAATTTGTTCGTCATGAGAAAAACATTATTGTTTTCAGTATGCCTTTTAGTACTGGCATGTACAGCCGGCGCGCAGGGATTAAAAACACCGGCGCCTTCACCTACGCAAACCATTAAACAGGATTTCGGTTTAGCTTCTATTGAATTATCATATTCGCGACCAGGCATGAAAGGACGCAAAGTATTCGGCGACCTGGTGCCGTTTGGAAAAGTTTGGCGTACCGGCGCCAATTCGGCCACTACCATTACATTCGGCGATGAAGTAACCATCGGTGGACAAAAAATTGCCGCCGGTAAATATGGTTTACTCACCATTCCCGATAAAAGCAGCTGGACGATCATTATAACCAAACAACTGGATGTTACTTCACCATCTGCCTATAAACAGGATCAGGATGTGGTACGCGTACAGGCCAAACCACAGGCTGGTAAAAGCATGGTTGAAAATTTTACGATGCAGTTTGAAAATGTAAAACCCACCAGTTGCGAATTGCACATGACATGGGAAAAAACCGAAGTAAGCCTGCCGGTAACTACCGAAATCGATAGCAAGGTAATGGCGCAGATCAATGAAGCGATGAAAAAGGAAGATACAAAGAGCATCCCCTATTTCAGCGCCGCCATGTATTATTTGGATAATGGCAAAGACCTGAACCAGGCGCTGGATTGGTTTAACAAAGCAGCCGAACAAAACCCCAAAGCATTTTGGGTACTTCACCAGCGCGCCAATTGCCTGGTTAAACTGGGCAAAAAGCAGGAAGCTATTGAATCGGCCAACAAATCGATCGAATTAGCCAAAGAAGCAAAGAACGACGACTATGTAGCGCTGAATGAAAAGTTGCTGGCAAAGTTGAAATAATTCTGAGCGTAGCCTGCCTACTTTCGGCGGAGCTTGCCGACTTTCGGCGGGTCGAAGGGACCACCCTCCGATACTTACCTTTTAGCGCCAAAGTGCCGCCCATTTACCGGGGCGGCACTTTGGTTTTAATGGACCTTCCCAGGACGAACCAAATAAATCCCAGCGCACCAGTTAAACGGCAACTTGCCTTTAATGTACCTTCTCCCGCCCGCTTTGTCGCTGAGTAAAGATCAAAAAATTTTGTCTGTTAACTATTATGTATTAAATTACGTAATCAATTACATAATTTATATAAGCACTTACCTAATGGACTTTTATAATAATGTAGGCAAAATGGCATTGGGCAGCCGTCTGCGCCGGTTAAGTGAGCAAATCACCGAAGATGCAGCCCAGGTGTATACTATTTATAATGTACCCCTGCAGCCCAAATGGTTTCCGGTATTTCATGTACTATCACAGGGGCACGATAAAACCATAACCGCCATTGCCGAAGAGATCGGGCATTCACACCCATCGGTGAGCACCATCATTCGTGAAATGGTTAAACAGGGCCTTGTTGTGGAGAAAAAAGATAAAAAGGATGGACGCAGGAATATGGTAAGCCTTTCAAAAAAAGGCAAAGACATTGTAACCAGTATTGCCCCGCAATACACCGATGTATCCAATGCCATTGAAGAAGCCCTGTCGCAAACACGACACGACTTATGGAAGGCCATTGAAGAATGGGAATTTTTATTAAACCAGAAATCGTTGTTACGCAGGGTGCAGGAGCAAAAAAAGAAACGCGAAGGCAGCGATGTGCAAATTGTTGATTACAAACCCGCTTACCGCGAAGCCTTTAAGCTGCTGAACGAAGAATGGATTTCGAAGTACTTTAAAATGGAAGAAGCCGACCACAAGGCATTGGACAATCCGCATAAAAATATTATTGCCAAAGGCGGCTTCATTTTCGTTGCCCTGTATAACAATGAGCCGGTAGGCGTTTGTGCGCTGATGAAGATGAACGACCCTGTTTATGAATATGAACTGGCAAAAATGGCGGTATCACCCAAAGTACAGGGCAAAAGCATCGGCTGGTTATTAGGCAAAGCTGCTATTGAAAAAGCCAAATCGCTGGGCATCAAAAAACTTTACCTCGAAAGCAATACTATTTTGCAGCCGGCCATCAACCTGTACCACAAATTAGGGTTTCAGAAAGTGGTAGGCCATGCCACACCGTATGAACGCTGTAATATTCAAATGGAGTTGGTTTTAAGCTAAACCGGCTTTTTCTTTTCTTTCAGGATTTTTGAAGAATAGTAACTGCAACAAATAACCAAACACGATCACACTTATTGCCCCTATTAAATTCAGCCATAAGAAAGAGATCATATCGAGGTAATACACGCCGATAACAACCAATTCGGCTATTATGGCGGCGATAAAAACGGCATGGCTTCCTATTCTTTTCATATAAAAAGCTACCAGAAAAATACCGAGTATAGTTCCATAAAACCATGAACCCAATATGTTCACCGCTTCAATTAAACTATTACCAAGATTATAACTGAACTGGGCTACCACAATGCAAAATATCCCCCACAACAGGGTATAGATCTGCGACCAGCGATATTCTTTCAGTTCAGAAGCTGGCTTTTTTGATAACCGTTTATGAAAATCAACCATGGTGCACGAAGCCAGTGCATTTAATGCAGCCGCAATACTGCTCCACGAGGCAAGAAATATAACGGCAATGATCAATCCTACCAGGCCGTTTGGCAAAAAGTCACCTACAAAACGAAGAAAAATATAATTGTTATCGTTGCCATCTGTACCGGGGATCGTTTTTTTAACGATGTTCTTCACTGAATCCCGCACCTGTTGTTCCTGTTGCTGTTGTTGGCTCAACTGATCGCGCAAGCGGTTAACGCTCTCTTCATCATGTGTATTCAAGGCAGCTCCCAAACTGGTTACGGTCTTTCGTTTTTCGTCGTGTATCTGCTCGTACTTTTCTGTAGCAGCTGCATATTCGCCGGCATTGGTGCTTTGTTGTATTGTTTTTTCCTGCGCCAGGTTAAAAAAAGCCGGCGCTTTGGTGAACTGGTAAAAAGCAAACAGAAATACACCAATCAACAGAATTAAAAACTGCAGAGGCACTTTTACCAGTCCGTTCATTAGTAAGCCTATCTTACTTTGCTGCTCGGTGCGCGCTGTTAAATAACGTCCTACCTGGCTTTGATCGGTACCAAAGTAACTCAGCAAAAGAAAAAAGCCGCCAATTACGCCACTCAATATGTTGTATCTGTCTTTCCAGTCAAAACCTTTTTCCGAAAATCCTGTAGTAATTACATTCAACTTGCCCGATTTACCGCTGATGTGCAATGCTTCGCTTATGCCAATGCCGGGCGGTAGCATTTTAATAGCCCACCAGGCAGCTATAAACATGGCGGCATAAATAATAACAAATTGCAGCTGCTGCGTATAGGCTACTGCTTTAGCACCACCACTTACGGTATAAATAATGAGCAGGCCGCCCATTAATAAATTAACAAACGTAATATCCCACCCGAGCATACTGTGCAAAACAATAGAGGGGGCTAAGATGCTGATGCCGGTACTCAGGCCGCGCGACAACAGAAAAAGGAATGAAGTAAGCAACCTTGTTTTTACATCGAAGCGGGTTTCAAGGAATTCGTAGGCAGTGAAAATTTTGAGGCGGTGAAAAATAGGAACAAACGTAATGCATACGATCACCATAACAAACGGCAATCCAAAATAATACTGCACAAAACGCATTCCGTCGCTATACGCCTGCCCCGGCGCTGTTAAAAAGGTGATGGCGCTGGCCTGTGTGCCCATGATGCTTAACAGCACCATCCACCATGGCATTTGCCGGTCGCTCAGAAAAAAACCTTCCAGGTTTTTGGAAGTACGGCTACGGTACACCCCATACACAATAATGAGTAGCAGGGTAGCAACAAGCACCGTCCAATCTAACCGGGAAAAGTTCATGAAAAATATTTAGTGAACAGATAAAATAATACCCCAAGCAATAGTTGAAAACCCATCACCAGCCAGTACCAATGACGCCACTTTTTAAATACCGGTATTTTTTCGTTGTCGGGCTGTAACATATTTATTGAGCCAGCGGCTTATTTCTTTTTGTTAGAAAAAATCATGATGGCCATAAATGCCAATAATAAACCCAGCGCCATTCCTATGGTTACTCTCTTTATCAGCTTACCCAGAATAAGACCAAGGCCAATAGCTATAATAAAAAACCATTCACGCTTTGATAAAGGGGCCATCTAAAATCCTTTCTTTTTATTTAATGCAATAATATTTGCCAGTAAACGGTATGCGCCCGGTACGCCGGCAGGCAACTCACGAAAAAATACCAAACCGGTGTAAACAAATTTACCTTTACCATAATTGGCAATGATGAGGCTGCCTTTTTGTTCCGGTTCATTAGGATCGGCCATTGATAAGGGTGTTTCATACGCTGCATCTAACTGGTCGGCAAAATAAATTCCTCTTTCCTGTACCCAGTTATCAAAATCTTTTTCAGTGATCTTATTAGGATAGTTTAATACGGGATGGTTTGGCAACAGAAAATTCACTTTCGCAGTTTCATCAGTTACCCGGTTACGTGATACGGCAAACGGATAAGGACCAATTTTTGAAGTTACCGAACTTATGAAATTACTGGTATTATATTGAACGATCAGGTTGCCGCCGTTCTTCACATAATCCATCAGCACCTCATGCTTTCCTTCGAGATAGTCGTGCACATTGTAAGCCCTTACGCCTGTAATTACAGCATCAAATTGTAGTAATATTGAAGGTGTAATATCTTTTTCTTTTAGCACAGTTACCTCATAACCCATTTGCTGCAGGGCAATGGTAACCTTATCGCCGGCGCCCTCGATATACCCTATCCTCTTCCCTACTGTTTTAATATCTATATTCAGCACTTTAATAGCATCCTGATAAAAATAATGGATATGCGGAATATGATCGTATCGGATATTATTTAAATTCAAATAAGCGGGTTGTTCTTCTTTTCCGTTCTTCAGTTCAACAAAGGCCTGTACAAAATCCTGCTCCTTTTCTTTAAGCATGCCGTTGTTTATAGCAAAAATATATTGCCGTGTGGAGCCAGGTTGCAGCGAAAAGTTGCTATCGGTTTTTGTACTGTTATCATAGGTGAGCCGTTTCGACACTTTTGCTTTATATCCGGTAAACCCTTTGTTTGCGGTTACGGTAATGGCCAGTTCAGCACTTTGCTTTTCATTTTTACGGAATATTATTATGCTTGGGTCGGTTGTAACGGTGGCAGAAGGCACCACAACCAGCGGCTGGTATAATTCGCCTTTCACCGGATCGGTATGTTTGTACTGAACAGGTTTATTAATTGTGAAGGGCTGTCCTTCAATGATCAGTTCAAAACGCGCCTGGTAATCTGCTTCATTCTGCGGTTTGCCTATCAGCAACTGATCGTCGACAGTAAAAGAACCATCGGTCATTTTTTTCTCAAGCCAATAGGGTTGACTAGCCTGTTTGGTGGTAAAAACGTATAACGACTTTTGCAGGTTCAGGTTTTTATTGCGTTCCAGCGTTGTTGCCAGTGTGGTATCCAGCACATCGAGTGTTATGCGGTTCAGTTTTATATTAGCGCCGAGGCGGTTATTGACCGATATATTTACTTTTATCGTATCGCCTTCAACAGCCATTTCATTATTGGTGGTAGCCTCCATCCATAAACCGCTGCATATTTCAATCAGTTGTTGTACTTCCTGCAGCTTTTGTGATTTCCAGTAATTGTCGGGCTGCGATGTTAATGCCTTATACAAATTCACCAATGCAGGCACCGAGTTTTCGGGGTTCGATAAAGAATAATTTTTTACTACTTCATCGATCATTGTCTCAATGGCAGCGCCACCTTCTACCCTCGCCCAGGCGGTGTTTACACCGTCCATCAGGTCGTTTTGTGCGGCATCGCCTTCTGTTAAAGAAAAATATTCAAGCTGTGTGCCCCGGCTGCCCGGTACGCCAAAGCCCTGGCTTTTATGCTGACTACGGCTTTGTGCTGCAATTTCGCCATAACTTTTACCTACCAGGGCATTATAACCGCCTACATCGATTTTCAACTGATCGTTGCTGGTAGTATTGGTTGAACCGAAATTGAAGGTGTTCCAGAATATCCGTTTTGCCTTCCAGGGTTTTACACCATACTTAAATTGTTCAGGGAAACGGGTAGCATCTGCAGCAGCCTTAAAAGCTTCATGCGCTATTACGGCAGAGGCCGAATGATGTCCATGTCCCGCCCGGTTGTCTTCAGGAAAACGGGTAATGATCACATCGGGTTGAAATTTGCGTATTACCCAAACTGCATCACTGAGTATTTTTTCCTTGCCCCATTTTGCCAATGCTTCATCGGTACTTTTACTGAACCCAAAATCAAATGCCCGGCTGAAAAACTGTTCGGCACCATCGGTTCTGCGTGCTGCCAGTAATTCCTGGGTCCGTATCAAGCCAAGGTCAATGCCCTGTTCGTCACCAATGAGGTTTTGGCCGCCATCGCCGCGGGTTAATGATAAATAGCCGGTGCGATACAGCCGTTCTCGTGCCAGCCATGCCAGTAACCGGGTATTTTCATCATCGGGGTGTGCCGCGATGTACAATACCGATCCTAATACTTTCAGCTTTTTCAATTGAAGATATATGTCGGCCGACGTGTAGGAAGCAGGCGACTGGCCCAAAACAGGCAGCACATACAACAGAGCAAGCAATACTATAAATCGCTTAGGGTATAAAACATTCATTCATTTAGTTTTGATCTAGCCACTTTATTAAGTCAACCGATAATTTGCCCGGACTTACAGAGGCATTTGTTAATATTACTACGGCATTACCCGATTCGGAATTAAAAATCATTGAGCTGCAATACCCACCTGTTTGACCGTCGTGCGCAAGATAATTTTTTCCGCCGAGGTTAAACAAATGCCAACCAAGAGCAACCCTATTTTGACCATATTCAAATGTAAGCTGATGGGTTAATTGTATAGCTTGTTGCAGCTTTGTATTTTGTTTACTAACCTGTGCTTTGGCATACAGCAGCATATCATTGATGCACGACCTGATGGCGCCGGCACCGGCCAAAGAGCTGAACTCCCATGAATGAACAGGTAGCAATTGTACATTATAGCCAATGGCAAATTTCGATGTATCGCCGCCGGCAAGATTAACCCGGGTATTTTTCATTTGCAGCGGCTCACAAATAATTTCCTGTACCAGTTGTTCATAGGGTTTACCTGAAATTTGTTCCAATATTACGCCTAATAAACCTACTGCCAGGTTTGAATATTCATATTGCGCGCCCGGTTCGCGGTATGGTTTAAAATGGGCGAGAAAAGAAAACAGGCGATCTTTATCATATTTTTTATATGGGTTCGAAGGATCTGCATTACTTAACAGGTTGGCAGCAAGGCGGGGTAAACCCGATGAATGATTGGCCAGCGATTGAATAGTTACAGGCTTGCCATTGTACTGCAAATTCACAACCGAATCGGGCAGGTATTTATTTACCGGATCGCTTAATCCTATTTTTCCTTCGTTTACAAAATATGCCAGCAAGGTTGAGGTAAATGTTTTTGTAATACTTCCGATCTCGAATAATGTATTTTCATCGGGTATTAACTGGTTATCCTTTGCCGTTTCGCCATAGCCGTAAACATGCGTTTGCCCATTTTCGAGCACACCAAGTGTAAGGCCGATGGTATTACCTTTTTTCATAAAAGGGTTCACCAGCGAATCTACTTTTTTGTCGAGCGTCGAATGCAGCGGGTTATAAAATGAAACACCGCCGGGCCTGGGAGGCATATCGGGCTCGTACGGTTGCAATAAAAAAGTTTCCAGTTTATTGCTGCTATCAAGACTAACCCGCAGGGTCAGCATCGCATTACCGAAGTTTGCTTTGTATTTGGCTATCTTATTATTTACCGATTCAAACTGATAGGAACCGAATTGCCCTGCCTGCTGGTATAAGCCCTGTGCAACCTGGGTAAACTTTTGCTGGTCGATAGTTGCTTTAAACTTGTTGCCGGCCAAACTATATAAAGAAGAAATATCTTTTTGATTATAATATTGCTGTATAAGGCGGGTTACCGAATCGGTCCTTTCCTGCAACAAAGGCTGGGCCAATGCCGATTGTATTGTCAGTATGCATACTATGACCGGTAAAATTCTCATACAAGTAACCACGCTTGGTAAATACCGGGACAAAGTAACACAATGCATGCAAGTGCGCCAATCCGCTTGTAAATTTTAACACCTTTGCAATATCGAATGATAAATATCGAAGTGGCTTTCCCTTCGACATTCGAAATTTATCATTCGGTATTCGATATTCCTACTGTCCTACCATAAATACAGCGTTACTGAACAGCAGTTTGCCGTTTTCCCAGAAGCTGCGGAACAGCGGATCATCGGTGAGGAAAATTACATTACCGCGGCCTATATCCTGAACACCGAATAATAATCCGTCTTTGAGTTTATCTTTCAGCTTTGAACCAACAAAACCGGCTACCTGGTTATCTTTTTTAACAATACCTACGTTCCAGCCGCCATCTTTAAAAAACTCGTAAATGGTATTGTCCTGCTTCAACGTGTAATACGCATCGTCGTAACCAAACGCCAGGGGATGCGAGTTATCCAATTCTACTTTATAAATGGAGCCGGGGTTAAAACCCGGAATAAAATCGCGTTCGCGGTTCTCGTACCGGCGTAGCGCGCTATAATCTTCTTTTTTATCGTCCTGCTTGTCGCTTTTTTCGTCTTCTGATTTTTTTACCTTGATGCCCCAGTCGTTAATGCCCAGTTGCGCCACGGCCCCTTCAAGGGCTATCAGCCTGCCACCGCTGCTTACCCAGTCTTTCAGCGCTTCATTCATTACCCGGTCAGATAAAAACTTGTAATTACCATCGGGCATAATCAATACATCCAGCTCGCGAAGTATATTTTTACTAAGATCGTTCGACCATATAATATTTACCGGGTAACCGATCTGCACATCAAAAAAGTGCCAAACCTCGCCCATTCCCAGTGAAGAAACCCCATCGCCTGCCAGCAGCCCAACTTTGGGCGCCTGCATGCCATGTACTTTTTCTGAACCAAAATCAAATCCTTTGTCAACGAATGTTGAAGAAACTGTGGTAACTGCTATGCCGGCTTTTTGGGAAGCTGCCGCAATTATATTGCTCAGTGAATTGCCGACCGATTGATTGCTGGTGCGGGTAATGATGAGTGTTCCTTTGTCGTAATTTTCGTTTCCTGCTTTAAATGGTTGTTCGGCATACCGCACTTTTACCTTATGCTTCATTATCTCACTTAAAAACTGTACACTGTTCAATCCATTCCAGCGAACCAGCCAGGCCACTTTATTTTCTCCATTCAAATTTGTTGCTGCTGCAGGTTGATTTTGTGTTTTCGTTAAACCGGTTACATAGTTGTTTAATCCGTAAGTGGTTAATCCATATGCAAACGGAACCGACCAGGCAGTGATATCGTAGGTAACCGAATCGCTGAGGCGCGAATTTCTTTCAAAAAGCACCGTCAGTAAATTGGCATTGGGTTGATTGGCATTGATGATAACATCACGATTATCGGTTTTTACGGTTGCCATTTTACCGGTGAAATAATTGATGCCGTTGTAGCTGGCGCCACCGGCATTGTACCATTCAATATTATTCCGGTTAAGCAATTCGGTCAAACGCCCGATCTTATTTCCTTCATCGGCCTTTATTACCCAGGCTTTATATTCGCCCGGCGGCGTGGTGCGGGCTTTGTCGTAATACTTTTTAAATTCCTGCACCAGTTTGCCTGCATTTTGCGAAGAAATTTCAATGGTCGACATACCGGTGGTAAAGTGATGATACAAGCGGTCCCACAATGTAAGTGTATCGCCATCCTGGTTAATAACAGCAGCGCCACCCCGGCTGTGGCCTCCCTGTTCAAAGGTCATTCCTATGGCACCTTTATACAAGGGATAGGTATCGCCGTAGCTTGGATAAAACAGGTCGAATCGTTCTTTCGTAAAAAACAACCAGCCATTTTCGTCGAAATACTTTGCATTGTTTTTTCCGATAGTGGTTTGAAATTCCCGTTGCCAGCTGGAGATCACTTCGTGGTAAGGCTCTGCAGCAGGTGCAAAATAGTAGGGATTATTATAATGTTGTTCGTGGTAATCTACGTGTACCTGTGGCAGCCATTCGTTGTATTTCACAATGCGTTGGCGGGTTTCAACCTGGGTTTGCCATGCCCAGTCGCGGTTAAGGTCGAAATAATAATGGTTCGGTCTTCCGCCGGGCCAGGGCTCAGCATGTTCACGGGTAAATGGTTGCGGATTGGGCTGCTGCCCTACCACCGAATTAAACCAGTTTACGTATCTGTCGCGCCCATCGGGGTTAATGCATGGATCGATAATAACAACCGTATGCTGCAGCCACTCTTTTGTTTTAGCATTCGACGGATTAACCAGTTCGTACAGGGTAAGCATGGCCGCTTCGGATGAGGAAGTTTCATTGCCGTGCACATTGTAGCTCAGCCAAACGATCGCCGGGCCTTTTTCGTCGGGCGCCATTTTATCACGGGTCATACCCGCCAGTCGCAGGTTATTTTGCCGGATGGCTTCGAGCCTCGACAAATTTTCGGGCGATGTTACATATAACAATAATAAAGGGCGGCCTTCATTGGTAGTGCCATATTGTTCCAGTTTTACCATATTGGGCACTGCCTCAGCTACCTGTTTACAATAATTTACAATATTATAGTGGGGCGTATACCTGCTACCGGGCTTATATCCTAAAAACTGTTCGGGCGATTTAACCTGTGCCAAAGCCATACTGGTGATTAACAACAACGCTACGCCTGCAGGAATTTTTTTCATAATTCAAATATGTTCTGTGAAAATAACTAAATCGGGTAAAACGAAAAAACGATTTACAGGCCCGTGAACAATGCCGGGAATTATGTCGTGCATAAGCTCCCGTCTTCTTTTTGGAAGGTTAAAATTTCGTTGATATATTACAGTTAATAAGGCAGAGAAACTTTTTGAATAAAATGATCAGAACAAAAGAACCCGGCAAAACCCCAATAACAAACCGTTAACAAAACAAAAAAGCACTCCGCCGAAACGGAATGCCTTTTATTTTCTCATGTGACTGTGATGTTTTTGTATTCAATGGAAATTATCAGCTGATTCGAAAATGGCCGCTATAAGCACACGCCCTGTCGATCGGGCACTACATATTGAAGTGAGCCTGCCTGAATTTGTTGGCTGGTCATATTATTAAACCTTATATATATTACAGTGGATGCAAAAAAACGCAAAAAGTACAGTAAGGAATAAGAAAAGGAGGTTGTTATACGCTGTAAGGTAATGCGTTTACTCATAAGCTCATGTACTTTGGAAACCCGAATTAGTTTTTGTTACTCAGTTTTAAAATTAAAACTTTTAACCGGATTATAAAAAAAAGCGGTAGCTAATTTTGGTTCGTTAATTTTAGCATCAACTCATTCATTATACTATGACCCGATCATTTTTATATGCCATTCCCGTGGCAATATTATTTTATGCCTGTTCCACTCCCCGGTCAACCACTTCGGCACCGGTTAACCCATATGGATACACTATACAAAAAAAAGTAACCGGTTCAAACGGGGCTGTGGTTTCGGCCCATCCGCTGGCTAGCGAAACCGGTATCGCCATTATGAAACAGGGAGGTAATGCCATAGATGCGGCCATCGCCACTCAACTGGCATTGGCGGTAGTATATCCAGGGGCAGGAAATATCGGCGGTGGTGGATTCACCATCATTCATTTATCTAACGGATCGAATATAGCAATCGATTCACGCGAAAAAGCACCCGGCAATGCGCATCGCGATATGTACCTCGACAAACAGGGCAATGCACAAACCTCGCTAAGTCAAAACGGTCACCTGGCAGCCGGCGTACCGGGAACGATTGCAGGCATTTTCGATTGCATGAAATATGCCTCCTTTCCGTTTAAAAAATTAATACAGCCCGCCATCGACCTCGCCGAAAAAGGATTTGTAATTACCGGATCAGAAGCAAAAAACCTGAATGATACAAAAGATGCCTTTATCAAATACAATACAGTTACCCCTGTTTTTGTAAAAC
>Ga0114129_10003133_pt1 | contig 23203 bp, 26 predicted proteins | sample RhiMetdeltSRZDD1_FD_80071 | JGI IMG/M metagenome (GOLD analysis project Ga0114129, IMG submission 80071) | Populus rhizosphere microbial communities from Tennessee, USA - Rhizosphere MetaG P. deltoides SRZDD1 (version 2) (version 2) | ecosystem: Host-associated > Plants > Roots > Rhizosphere >...
GAGCCGGGGCCGTTGCCGCTCGATTGGATGTGTCGCGATACACCGGACGGCCCACTTGTTATTCCATTACATCCTGCCGCCGAGCGTTTTTGGCGCGAAAGCGGTTATCTAAGTTGAAGTAAAAGATTCGAAATGCTTCACCACGGAGACGCGGAGTACGCGGAGGAAATAGTAAGGGCACGGCATGCCGTGCCCCTACCGTACGCTGCGCCTCTGCAGTGCGTCCGCTAGCTCATCAATCGTCCGCCCGACACGTTGAGCGATTCGCCGGTCGTGTGGGACGAGTCGCTGGAGGCGAGAAAGAGCGCGGCTTTCGCGACTTCGTCGTGCTTGGCGTACTTTCGCAGCGGTGTTAGTTCCAAGACTTGCTTTTCCAACTGCGAGAATTCCATTCCCAATCCTTTGGCTCTCTCCGCGTACATCTCTCGAAGGTCCGGCTCGTCCATGCCGCCCGGACAGATCACGTTAGCTCTGATGCCGTAGGGTCCAGCTTCTTTCGCGATCGTTTGGGTCAACCCGACGAGACCCCACTTGGCGGCGCAGAGCGAGCCGCGCAGCGCCATGCCTTCCCTGCCGGCGGTGCCGGAGATGCTGACGATGCTGCCGCTTTTTTGCTTCATCATTTGTTTTAGCACCGCGCGGCAGCAGAGAAACACTAACTTGAGGTTGTACAAGAGCACGTCGTCCCACTGCTTCTCGGTAATATCCTGCACCGGCACCAACGGGCCGCGGAAGCCGGCGCTGTTGACTAGCACATCAATTTTGCCGAAACGGCGGGCGGTCTCATCAACCATCCTATTGACTTGGCGATCATCGCTGCAGTCGGCGGCGATAGCGCTGGCTTTGCCGCCCTGTTGATTGATCGCTTGCGCGACGGCGTCGAGTTGAGGCCTCATCTTTTCCAGATCCGCCAGGACCAGACTCGCGCCTTCTTTGGAAAAAGTGTGCGCTATGGCTTCGCCGATGCCGCGCGCGCCGCCGACGATAATCGCCACCTGACCGTCCAATTTCATCTTTGTTCCTCTTATCCGAGCACCTTCGAATATTTTTCGCGCAGCTTGGCGTAGCGCTGACCCCCTTCTGTCGCTGCTTTGCGGAAATCGTCCGGCATGAAGTCGTAGGGCGGGCGAATCGGGCCGGTTTTGCAGTAGCCGGAGGCAGCCATCAAAACTTTTTCGAGCTGGATGTTATAGGACGCGAACACTTCTTGCGAACCCGTGATTGCGTGATGCGGCTCGTTGGCCCAGGCGATGTCATCGGCGACGGCTTTGGCTTGCTGTGCATCACGCGCTGCCAGCGCTTTCATGAGCGCCAGGGCAACCTGCGGTCCGACCGAGGGAATCCAGCAGGTCGTCTGTGATTCGGGCGAGATTTGCGCGAACTCGTAGGCAAGGCCGATGGGAGGCACGAAGTTTACGCGTCCTTTCGTGACATCCACCACTTTTTTCAAGATTGCTTTGCTGGAAAATTTAGCCGACATCACGGTCGGCGCCTTGGCGACGACGGGCCCCCAGAAGTCGGCACCGAAGGGAAAACGGAACGCGCGTGGGTTGGCATAAACCATGATGGGAAAATCAGGAAAGGCTTGCGCGACATCGGCATAAAACTTCACCGCCATATCGAGTGTCGCGGGTTGCCACATGGGAATGCCGAGAAGCGTGCCCGTGGCGCCGAGTCCCTTGACGAACTTGATCCGGCGCGCGATCTCGTGGCCGCCCAACGCCGTCGTGCCGACAAACGTCGGGATGCGGCCGCGCACGGTTTTTAGCAAACAATCGACGAAGGCTTCATAATCGGTTTGCGACGTCGTTGCGCACTCGCCCATCGTCCCGAGGGCCATTATTCCTGTGGCGCCGTCGCGGATTAGACTTTCCGCGAGACGAGCGGTTTCGTCCAAGTCCACAGTGTTCGTCGCATCCAGACGATCGGCTCCTTCTTTGGCCGGCGTCGGCATAATCGCTAATGCGCCTTTGAGATCTTGAGCAGTAATCATAAACCCTCCTTACAGTGATAAACTAAAAGACTTTTTGTGGTGATCGATGGCTGCCTGTCTAACATGTCCGGTCCGTGGGCGGCAATAACGGATATCTAGATTCTACACTCCGAAGTCTGAGAATTTATCCCTGACATTTTATGCTCCGAACTGAAGTGCAAAAAATGTTATCGCGCGAGGCATGGTTTTTCCGATCGCTTGTCGGATTCAGAATTTCAAATATCTTTGGCTAGAATTTGGTTCCAATCCTCTCGGTCAGAAGGATTCCTTTCCGCGTGACTCTCGCCACATAAGGTAAAACCTCGACTCCCGCTTTAACGGCCCTACGAAGCCAGCGGCCATACTGCGGGTCGATTTCATCGGCGGGACGGAAGGTCTCGCAGTCATTGCGCTGGATAACGAAAACAATGACGGCGCGATGACCCTTGCGTTTCAAGCGCATCAATTCCTTGAGGTGTTTCGTCGCGCGTTCGCTCACGGCGTCTGGAAAGGCCGCCGCGCCGTCGATCGCAAGCGTGACATTTTTGACTTCCACGAAGCAGCAACCGCCGTCGCCTTCTAAACAAAGATCAAGCCTGCTGTGTGTACTGACTTTTACTTCCCGACGGATAGTTTCGTATCCGCATAATTCTCTGACCAGACCCGATTGTACGGCTTCGGCGACTAGGCGGTTCGGATGCATTGTGTTGATGCCGACCCAGGTGCGATTGGCCCGAATCAATTCCCAGGTGTAGGCGAGCTTTCGGTTGGCATTGGCGCACTTTGAAACATAGACGACGGAACCGGGATCCTTGCAGCCCATCATGCTGCCGGTGTTGGTGCAGTGTGCGGTGACGATTTCTCCGTTGGCGAGACGCACGTCGGCGAGAAAGCGTTTATAACGCTGAACGAGCGTGCCACGGATGAGACGAGATCGGAATTGCATGCGGATGGTTATAGCGGAAGATTGAGTGGATTCCCAATGAAAAAGATTTCTCGCTTCCCTGCGAAAATGACAAGCTCGACGCCGACCGTTGCTGTCGGTAAAGCAGAGATTCTTCGGCGATCCTGCCTCAAGTCCGTTCGTGGTTTCTTGAACATGGATAACGGCTTTGTTAGGTTCGAGTCTGGAATTTGATTGCGGAGATTTGATGGCAAAACGAGACCTCAAATTTGTCGGCCAAAGCCTGCCGCGCGTGGACGGCGTCGAGAAGGTTACGGGCAAAGCGAAATTCGTCGGCGACCTGTTTATTCCCGGGATGCTTCACGGCAAAATTTTGCGCAGCCCCTATGCTCACGCGCGCATTCGTTCGATCGATGCATCGAAAGCGGAAGCGCTGCCCGGTGTGGCTGGGGTCCTGACCGCCGCCGACGTCGCGGATCTCCATCCCATCTACAATGGCCGGCCCGTGGTTGCCATGGACAAGGTTCGTTACGTGGGCGAGCCAGTGGCGGCCGTGGCGGCGGTCGATCTGGCCGCGGCAGACGAGGCGCTATCGGCGATCGACGTGGATTATGAGGAATTGGCCGCGGTGATCGGCATCGACGAGGCAATCGAAAACGACGCGCCGTTGATTCACGAGGAGAAGGGCAGAAATATCGGCACGCATGAAAAAGTCGAACGAGGCGATGTCGATGAAGGATTTGCCCAGTCTCACGTGATCGTCGAGGACACGTTTACGTTTCCGATGGTCTATCACTACGCCATGGAACCGCATTCGGTGATTGCGCAGTACGATGATAATGATGAAATCACCGTCTGGTCGTCGGCGCAGCATCCGTTCCAGGTGCGCGGCGATATTTCCCGGCTTTTCAAAGTGCCGCCGTCGAAAGTGCGGATGATCATTAATTATCTGGGCGGCGGTTACGGCAGCAAGTCGTACACCAAATTCGAACCGCTGGTGGTGGCGCTGGCGCGCAAGGCAAAAAGGCCGGTGCGAATTTGCAATTCCGTCGGCGAATCGATGGTGACGGTTCGGCGCCACGGCGCGCGCGTGCGCGTCAAGACCGGGGCGAAGAACGATGGCACCATCTTGGCGCGAGAGGCGGAGATCTATCTAGATACCGGAGGCTATGACGACAACGGGCCGCAGGTGACGGCGCGATCGGCGACGCGCGTGATCGGGCCTTATTGGATTCCCAACATCCGCACAAACGCCTATCAAGTCTATACCAATACAGGTTCGGCAGGTTCGTATCGCGCCATCGGCGCGCCGCAGGTGATTTACGCCGGCGAATCGCAGATCGAAATGGTCGCGGCGAAGCTTGGGATGGACCCGGCAGAATTGCGGTTTAAAAATCTGCTCAAGCGGGGACAGGAATTGCGCCCCGGCTTGAGGGGCATCGATGCCCACCTCGCGTCGAGCCTCAAGAGTCTGGTTCGAGAAAGCGGCTGGAAAAGCTCGATCAAGAAGAAGAATGCGCCAGTAGGGATGGGCTGCGCGATTACGAATGCCGGCGCCACGCCTGTGTCCGTGGCGATGATTCGCATGCAATCAGATGGAATCGCCAACATCGCCGCCGGCAGCACAGAGATGGGGCAGGGGGTGCGGACCACTTTGACGCAAATCGCCGCTGAAGAATTGACCTTGCCGATGGAGCAATTTCGCGTAGCGGGAGCGGACACGAAAGTCACCCCTTACGATAGCTCGACCGGATCGAGCCGATCGACGACGCTCATGGGAACGGCGGTGCAGAAGGCGGCGCGCGACTTGAAGGAACAGTTCGCCAAGATTGGCGCGCAGGCGATGGGCGTGAAGCCCAGCCAAATTCGCGTCGTCGACGGCGCGTTAGTGTGCGCCGAAGCGCGCCTGACCTTTAAAGAAGCGTTTGAACGGCGCTTCGGCAAAGGCTCCGGCGGTGAAATGATCGGACGGGGAGAGGCGGGGCCGGAAATTACCGACAATCAGTTGCCGGTGTTTTGGGAAGTGGGCATGGGGACCTCCGAGGTTGAGATTGACCGTGAAACCGGCGAGGTGAAGCTGAAAAAATTCATCTCGGTGGCGGACGTCGGCAAGGCGATTCACCCGGAGAACTGCGTCGCCCAAGAAGAAGGCGCCGCCATGCAGGGAATCGGCCATACCTTTTTTGAGCAGCTGGTTTACGAAAACGGTCAGCTGATCAATCCTAATCTCGTCGATTACCGGATTCCTACTTTTTCCGATTTGCCGGAAGAATTTCACACAGTACTGGTCGAGAATGGCGATGGACCGGGACCGTTCGGCGTGCGCGGCATGGCGGAAGGCGGTATTCTTTCCGTGGCGCCGTCGGTGTGCAACGCGATCGATCGAGCGACCGGCGTGCGCATCAAAGATTTGCCTCTAACGCCTGAACGAGTCTGGCGCGCTCTTACGGATGCTAAAAAATAACTTGAACGAAGAAGAAATCATCAGCTTTTCAACGCCGCTATAGTGTAGCTGTCTAAATAGCCGCATAAACATCACTATTTTTTAGACATTGGACATGGAGCAGTATGAGGTCATCCAACGATATTCCCAGTTTTCAAATTCGGCCGGCAACCAAAGCAGACGTGCCGATCATTCTTTCGTTTATCAAGAAGCTGGCGGACTATGAGCGGCTGTCTCATGAAGTCACGGCCACAGAAAAGACTTTGCGTGAGACGCTCTTCGGCCGTCGCCACACGGCGGAAGTCGCCATTGGCTATTTCAAGAGGCAGCCAGTTTGCTTCGTCATATATTTTCACAACTATTCGACATTTCTCGGCCTGCCGGGAATCTACATCGAAGATCTCTTTGTCGATGAAGCGTTTCGCCGACGTGGTTTCGGGAATGCTTTACTCCGGTACGTCGCAAGAGTAGCCAGAGACAGGCAGTGCGGCAGGTTGGAATGGTCGGTGCTCGATTGGAACGAACCGGCGGTCAAATTCTACGAAAAACTCGGCGCCGTGCCGATGAGTGAGTGGACGGTCTTTCGGTTGACCGGTGAAAGTTTGACGAAGTTCGCCGCTTCGGAAGGGCGCTTACGATCCGATCCTGACTAGCTTGGATTACTCACTCGCAACCTTGAAGGTTGAACGTCTCTACCGGCTTCAATGACTCTTGAAGGGAATCGTGATTTTGATTTCTGTCCCTTTTCCGGGCGCTGTCTGGAGATCGAGCTCGCCGCCGATTTTACGGATTCTTTCTCTCATTCCTTTGAGCCCGTAGTGAGTGCTTCCCTCGGTCGAACGGATGTCGAATCCTTCACCGTTGTCGCCCAGCCGGGCTTCGCATCCATTCGCGGTTTTTGTCAATGAAAGATGCAGCTCGGTGGCGCGGGAGTGACGAACCGCGTTGAGAATCCCTTCCCGCAGGCTGAAATATAACTCTCTTTCAACTTCGGTGGGCAAGTTGTGGGTATCGATGGCGCATTGGAAGTCGAGCTTGAATCCGGTGCGAGCGCGAAAAATACCCAATTCTTGTTTAAGGCGTCGTTCCAACGAACCGGCCTGGAGATCGTCCGGGCTCTGATTTTCCGTCAGTAAGTTTCGGATCTCAGTGATCGCCTTGTCGATGTTTTCTTCGATGATGTGAAGCTCCTTCTCGAGCGCGCTGCGATCATTGGGGGCGCGGCGGCGGCAACTCTCAGCCCGCATTCTGACGCTCGACAAGAGTTGCAACACGCGGTCGTGCAGCTCACGGGAGATCCGTTGCCGTTCCTCGATCACCGCATTCGAAATGGCGTCGCTTTGTTTAGGTGATTTCTTTTCCACGGCCCTATACGACCAGCGGCGGGTAAGCCGACCCGGATGTCTGTAATGATGCACAAAAGTCCATAAGTAAGTAAGACTGGTCGGGCTAATATCGGGACCAATAATGGGCGCGTGTGGCTCCGCATTGTTACTTTGTCGCAAGATGCCGTCTCAGGAAATCCAGCGTTCGGGGCCAAGAAGCCTCGTCGGCATCGCGGCGATAGCTCTCTTTGGTGCTGTCCATGAAACCATGGCCCGCGCCGGGATATGAGAAAAACTCATGCGGCTTGTTAAATCGCGTTAGCTCGGCATCGAGCTTCGCCATGTCCTCGGGTGAAGGATTCTTGTCATCTGCGCCGAAATGGCCTTGGAGTGGACAGTGAATTTCGGCGGTGCGTTCGAATGGCGACGGAAGATCGCGTCCCCAAGCGCGAAAGGTATTGCCGGGGTAGTATGCTACCGCCGCCTTAAATACCGGATTGGCCGCGGCCATCAGGTAGACCACCCTTCCACCCATGCAAAATCCAACGATGCCGATACGATTTCGTTCGACGGAGTCGTGGCTTTGTAAGAAGCCGACACAAGCGTTTACGTCATTGATAATTCTTCGGTCGCCGAGGCGGGATCGGCGCGTCGCAATATCATCCTTACAATCCGGGCCGTCGCGGTGATAAAGGTCGGGGGCCGCGGCAACGTAGCCAGCGTCGGCTAGCCTCGTGGTCATCTTCTCCACGAACGCATCGACGCCGCCCTGATGTTGGATCACGACCATTGCCGGAAAGGAGCCGATACCCGCGGGCAGGCTGAGATGCATGCGCATCGTGCTATTGTCGCTATCTGTCTGTTGCCAGCTTGATGAGGTCATCGAATTTTCCACAGAGATCGCCCGCCGTGTACCTTAGCCAAAAAAATCTGTCAAGCTTCCCGTCGTCAGCGCGTTAGTTATCGAGCATCGAAACAATCGCCTTGAGGCTGGTCACGCGATCAGGATCAGCTGGCGATATCCCATTACCGCGGTCGATGAGAACACCTCTAAGTCCGGCGTTGTTGGCGCCATGCAAATCATTGGTTTCACTGTCGCCGACATGTATAGCATTTTCGGGTTTGAGTCCATGACGGTTCAACGCGGCATGAAAGATTCTTGGATCCGGTTTGGCGTAGCCAACCCTGCTCGAAACGAAAATCTCTTCGAAAGATGAGCCGGCGCCGAGGCCGTTGAGAACTCGCACAAGCCGCGAATCGAAGTTTGAGATCACGCCGAGAATCACGCCGCGTTGTTTGAGTGCCGACAACGTTTCGGAAACTTCGGGGTAGAGAGCCCACGCCTGCGGCTCAGCAAAATAGGCGAATAGCTCGGCGAAGTACTCCTCGAAGCGCTCGAAGAGACCCCACGGTTCGAACACCCGCGCAACCAACTGCTTCCACCAATCGCGTTCGAGTCCGCTGAGACTGTGTTCAGTCGCGCCCGGGAAAGCAAGGCGCGGCGCCAAATCAAAGCACACTCGAAAGCGCTCCGTAATGTCGGACGCCGAGACGTCCTTGCCATGTTTGGCAGCGATCGCCGCGTAGCTTTCGCCAACCCGTCTGGCCGGCTTAATGAGCGTACCCGCGGCATCAAAGAAAACCGCTTTGATTGTCATGTTGAGAACCGGCTTAGAGAAGAACCCGATTGCAACTAAATTATCATTATTTATAATTGAAATCGATGCAGGCGAAAGACGCGCTTATCATCGTCGACGTGCAAAACGACTTCTGCCCGGGTGGCGCACTCGCTGTGAAGGGCGGCGACGAAGTGGTCCCGGTTTTGAATCGCGCAATTGAGAAATTCACCGCGGCCGGATTGCCGATTTTCGCCACCCGTGATTGGCATCCCGAAAAGACCAGCCACTTCAAGGCGTATGGCGGTGTCTGGCCGGTGCACTGCGTGCAAGGAACGCAGGGCGCGGAGTTTCATTCCGGGTTGCATTTGGACAAGGATGTTATTGTCGTCTCCGCGGGAATGCTGCCTAGCGAAGACGGCTATTCCGGATTCCAGGCCACTGACGCGTCGGGATCACGACTGGCCGAGCTGCTTCACCGGAAAAGCGTGGAGCGAATTTTCGTTGGCGGGTTAGCCACCGATTATTGCGTTAAGCATACGGTTCTGGATGGATTGAGAGAAGGCTTCAAGGTCGTGCTCCTAACCGATGCGATTCGCGCCGTTAACCTGAACCCGCACGATGGCGAACTCGCTATCGATGAAATGGTCCGAGCCGGAGCTGTCAAGGTTTCCGATCTCACAGAAATCCCCGCATGAAAACTCGTGCGAGCATTGACTCGCGGCTCACCCACAAGTTGCTGTAATTCAGCTTCTGGTGTTTAATACCTATTCAGTCTGCAATCGCAATGAGAGCGTCAGTTTGACAACGACGTTTCAATACGCAAAAGAGTTGGCCATCGCCGAGCAAGCGGCCCAAGAGGCAGGCGCCGCGGTGATGGGCCTTTTCAAGGGTAAATTCGATGTTCGCGAGAAAGGCAAGAATAATCCGGTCACCACTGCTGACCTGGAAGCCAACCGCATTATCCGCGACAAAGTTCAAAAGTCCTTTCGAGATGACGGTTGGTTATCGGAAGAAGATCAGGATAATTCATGCCGGTTAGCTTGCCCCCGGGTCTGGGTCGTCGATCCCATCGACGGGACGAAAGAATTTATCGAAGGCGTGCCGCAGTTTGCGATTTCCATCGCTTTCGTTGTCGAGGGTCGACCGAAGATCGCTATAGTCTACAACCCCGCGAAAGACCGATTTTATAAGGCGGCAGCCGGGCAAGGGGCTTACTTGAACGATAAAGCGATTCACGTCAGTCCGCGGGAAGACATCAACGGCGCGTCGTTGCTAGTGAGCCGGTCAGAACCACAGAAAAAATTTCAAGTGTTGGTCGAGCGCTGCGACATCAGGCGCGTCGGCAGTATCGCCTATCGGCTCGCCAAAGTAGCGGGTGGGGACGGCGATGGGACGCTCACGTTTCGAACCATCCAAGAGTGGGATATTTGCGCCGGCGTCCTGATGGTGGAAGAAGCCGGGGGCATAGTGGTCGATGGTCAAGGCAAGACAATGCACTTCAATCGCGAGCTGCCGAAGCATAGTGGCGTGGTGGCGGCCAACGCCCGCCTCGCGAGCGGATTGCAAGCGCTTTGGGCGGATGCGATGGGCACGAGCAAATAGATCGGCAGCTTTTTTCAGTTGAGCTGATGGCAATGAAGAAATGCGTCTATTGCGAAGAGCGTTTAGGATTTTTTGGGCGAGTGTGCGGCGATTGCAAGAAACTCCTCGCATGTGTTCAGGAACTCCGCGGCAAGGTGAGCTATGGGCAGTTCCTCGACGGCCTTGAACGGACGGGCGTCAATAAAGAGAAAATTTTGCTCTTTCTCCAGGCTGACCCGGATGGAAAGGGCAGTGTCCAAGACCAAGTAACAGCCGAGATGACCACCGAGCTCATGAACGTCATGGGTATGTCCGGGCGGCAAACGCCCGAGGAAGTAAAACGCATCCGCGGTCTGGTCGACAAAGACTCGGAGTAAATCGCTGCCCCAACGAAATATGGCGATCACGATTTACCTTTCGCTGATTTTTTTAACGCTTTATCTCGCCGGTCTGGCGATTCATCGCTTGATGTTTGTGCGCGATAAGCGGCGGATGCAAGAGGAAAGTCGGGAAGGATCTCGAGCGATCGCCAAGGTCGAAGAGTTCGCACCGGGATCGGTGAAGAAGTTTTGGTTGATCTGCCAAAAATATCGCTTGGATGCTTTCCTGATCAACGATCGAGGAAGCTTTCACGCTTACGTCAATCGCTGCCGGCATATGCCGACGCCTTTGGATTTTGTTCGCGACGAATTTCTGAGCGACGATGGACGGTTTTTGCGATGCTATACGCACGGCGCGCTTTATGAATTCTCGACCGGTCTTTGCATCGACGGCCCTTGCAAGGGCGAATCGCTCTTTCGCTTGCCGGTTCGCATTGATCGAGGCGAAGTATTGGTCGGTTGCCCTGAGGGAGACTTAAAGGAGCTTGCAGACTAGCCTGGATTATTGACGGTGTAAGGCCCGATGAGCAAGCCTCTCCGGTCACGGACAATAGGTTTGTGCCTTGAGGAGGACAGCGGACATCAAGGAGTGCCGCAATCATCGAGGGAATCATAAGTGATTGCCAAGCACCCAACAGGTCGGCGTGACATTGTGTTCCTGTGTCCGCTCTTTACGAGGCTTACTCATCGGACCAACAGCCTGGCAAGTCGTACATCAGGCTATAAATAATGGCGACAAGGGACCCATAGGATGGCGGAGTCGGGAACAAGAGCGAATCGGAAACTGGTGGGCTCTGCGAGCGAGCTGGCCCACGGCACGAGTAAAAAATTCACCCTGCGTCGCGGCTCACGGGATTTCGAGGCTCTCCTCGTCAACTACCAGGGCAATTATTTTGCCTACGTCAATCGTTGCCCGCATACTGGCATCACCCTCGACTGGGTGAACAACCAATTCTTCAGCATAGACAGCCGCTATCTAATGTGCGCCACTCACGGCGCGGTATTCGAGCCGCCGACTGGGGAATGCGTTTGGGGGCCCTGCTTCGGGTTGTCTCTTCAACGCGTGCCGATAGAGATCGAAAACGGTCAGGTCTATGCGCGTCTGCCCGGCGCGGTCGGCGATGAGTGATTGGCGCCCCTTTGCCGGTGAAAATTCTTGAGGATGTTCGATGAGGGATTGCCTATTTTGCGGCATTGTCGAGGGACGGCTTAACGCGAAGGTTCTCTATCGCGACGATGCCGTGGTCGCCTTCAGCGACATTAAACCCAGGGCGCCGGTGCATATCTTAATCATTCCGCGCAAACATATTGTCAGTGTCCTCGATATCGAACCGGACGACAACGCCCTCATCGGCCAGATCTTCCAAGTTGCGGCGCGACTTGCGCACGAGAATGGCATCGCCGAGAGCGGGTTTCGCGTGGTTGTCAACGCCGGGCCCGATGCGGGCCAGAGCGTCTTTCACCTGCACTACCATTTACTCGGCGGGCGCCAGATGGGTTGGCCGCCGGGTTAAGAGCACAAGATAGTTTTCGGTCACGAATTTTTTCAGGGGAAAACATGTCGACAGACGAATGGCGCAGCGCGACGAGTGAAATGGCGGTACAACAATTCGATATCGCCGCGGACCGGCTGGTGATCGACCCGAACGTGGCGGGACGGTTGCGCCGGCCTGAGCGGGCGATGATCGTGAGCGTGCCGACCCGCATGGATGACGGCCATGTCCACGTTTTTACCGGCTATCGGGTCCAGCACAACGATGTTCTTGGCCCGTTCAAGGGAGGCATACGATACCATCCAGCGGTCAACTTGGGCGAAGTCTCGGCGCTGGCGATGTGGATGACCTGGAAGTGCTCCTTGGTCGGCTTGCCGTTGGGAGGCGCCAAAGGCGGCATCGCCTGTGATCCGGCAAAACTGTCGCGCAATGAAGTGCAATCGATGACCCGTCGTTTCACCGCCGAAATCCTCAATTTCATTGGACCTGACGTCGATGTCCCGGCGCCCGATATGGGAACCAACGAGCAGGTGATGGCATGGATCATGGACACATACTCGCAACACAAAGGACATGCCGTTCCGGAAGTCGTGACCGGTAAGCCGGTGGCGATTGGTGGAACCTTGGGGCGAAGAGAAGCGACTGGCCATGGAGTAGTCTATATGGTTATCGAAGCCGCAAAACATTTGGGGATCGATCTGACCAAGTGTACCGCCGTGGTGCAGGGTTTTGGCAATGTCGGCTCCATCGCCGTAAAAGAGCTTGCCAACATCGGTGTGAGGGTCATCGGGGTATCTGACAGGACGGGCGGGTTCGTTGACACTAAAGGCTTGCCGGTAGGCAAACTTCTGGAGGTGGCCGATAAGAACCACAGTTTGGAAGGATGCCCGTATGGCGGGCGGATCAGTAACGAAGAGCTGCTCGAGCTCAAATGCGACGTGCTGGTTCCTGCCGCGCTGGAAATGCAAATCACCAAGGCCAATGCCGCGCGCCTGCAGTGCCGGATCCTCGCTGAAGGAGCCAACGGTCCCACCACGCCGGAGGCCGACGCGATTCTGCGAGATAAGGGCGTGTTCGTGATTCCCGATATTCTCGCGAACGCCGGCGGCGTGGTCGTGTCGTACTTCGAATGGGTGCAGGATTTGCAAAATTTCTTTTGGACCGAAGAGGAAGTCAACAAGAAGTTGCGGGATATCCTGACCAAAGCTTTCCATGAAGTGCTCAACATGAGTCAAAAGCACTCAGTCGACATGCGTCTCGCAGCGCTGATGATCGGCATCGATCGGGTCGCCCGGGCGATGCTGTGGCGCGGGTTTTACGCGTAACGCGGCCTTTAAGATCGCTAACCGCATTGAAGGCGCGGCGGCAAACTGGTAACAAAAAAAGCATCCATACCGAGGAAGGACATTAGAAAATGGTTCAGGCGACGCAACTTCGACCGGGCATGATCATTATTCACGGAGGGGATCTTTATAGAGTCACCGCGGTGCATCACTTGACTCCCGGCAATAAGCGCGGCTTCATGCAAACAAAGATGAAGAATCTTCGCACCGGGATCGGCACAGAGTACAAGTTTCGCTCGGAAGATCGCGTCGACCAGGCGATTCTTGAAGCGCGGCAAATGCAGTATCTCTATGCCGAAGGGAACATGCACACCTTCATGGACACCGAAAACTACGAGCAGATGGCGTTGACCGCGGACGACATCGGCGATCTGTTGTCGTATCTGTTGCCCAATTCGGTCGTTGGCATCGAATTCCACGATGGCAAACCCGTCGGCATCCACCCGCCGTCAGCGGTGGACTTGGAGGTGATCGATACCGAGCCGTCGATGAAAGGTGCCACCGCGAGCGCGTCTTATAAACCTGCAAAGTTAGAGACCGGCGTGACGGTGCAGGTTCCGCCGTTCGTTCAAGTCGGCGACAAAGTGCGGGTGGATCCTTCCGACGGATCCTATTTGGAACGGGTCAAGTAGCGTTAATTTTATCAAGTATAGCTTTAACTTGATTTTCGAGCTCTTCGAGGCTGCCGTTATTCTCGATCACGTAGTCTGCAAGCCGCCGTTTTTCTGCCAGGCTCATCTGCGCGTCGATGTGTTTCTGTGCTTCGGTCTGAGTGAGATGGTCTCTTTCTTGTAGTCGTCTCCGCTGCGTGTCCAAGTCGCAGGCGACTAAGATCACGGGTCGGAGCCATTCGTGCAGCTTGACTTCGAAGAGCAATGGCACTTCATAAACGATGATGGCATACCCGGCAACCGTATGCTCCCGTATTCTTTCTTCGGCCAACGCACGGACGCGCGGGTGGATGATGGCTTCGAGTTTCTTTCTACCGTCGCGATCACTGAAAATGACGGCGCGAAGTTTTTGCCGGTCGACAGTTTGATCCGGCTGCAGGACGCCGGTGCCGAACGCATCGATGATCTCCTGCCAAGCAACTTTGCCGGGTTCGACAACCTCGCGGGATAAACCGTCGGCGTTGATCACCGCCGCGCCGAGTCGCTCGAGAATTTTTGCAACGGTGCTTTTTCCGGAAGCGATTCCCCCTGTTAAACCGACCAATTTCACGTCATACTATTGACAAAATCGGTATCGGCTTTCAAGCAATTTGCCGAATGCTGGCAGAGCCGGAGTAATCATTCATGACCCACGTAGTCATATACACGACAAACTATTGTCCGTACTGCACGGCCGCAAAGGCTCTATTGCGCTCGAAGAAGGTACAATTTCACGAGATCGACGTGACCGATGACCCGGCGCGTCGAACCGAGATGGAAAAATTGTCGCAGCGACGGAACGTGCCGCAAATTTTTATCGATGGAAAACCGATCGGCGGCTATGATGATGCGCGACGGTTGGACGCCAAAGGGGAGCTTGATCGCCTGCTCGGAACCTGAAAGCGGGCGAGACGGCAATAGGACATCGGCTATGAAACGACTTTTTGCTGGTCTTATGGGATTGATTTGGAAGTTGGAGGCGGCGAGCGGATTCGAACCGCTGCATCGAGGTTTTGCAGACCTCTCCCTTAACCACTTGGGTACGCCGCCTTTCAGCACGTTAGCTAACATGAACTTTCCGCGAGTTTCAAGGAAAAGCTTAATTTATTGACAACTCAGAGGGAAAAACGTAATTAAAAAAGAGTTGGGCAAGGAGTTTGCGACATGGCGACGATGATTACCAGCGATTGCATTAATTGCGGGGCATGCGAACCGGAATGCCCGAATAACGCAATTAGCCAGGGTGATCCCGTTTATGTCATTGACCCACTGCTGTGCACGGAGTGCGTCGGGTTTCACGATTACGAAGCCTGCGCGGCCGTTTGTCCAGTCGACGTCTGCGTCACCGATCCAAATAATATTGAATCCGAAGAAGTACTGATTGCGCGGGCCAGAGCCTTACATCCCGAAACAGATTTTGGCGAGAGTCTTCAATCCCGCTTCCGAAAGGCCAACGGAGGAGAAACTGCAAAACCTGCCGTAGTGGCGGCTCCGGCAGTGGCAACACCGGCCCCAGCCCCGGCGGCGGCTCAGGAAAGTGCCCAGCAGGAAAAATCGGCTGCGCCATCCGCGCCGGCAGCCAAACCGGTCGCAACTGCGCCAATCGCGAAAGCGGCTCCCCAGCCGGTTGCGGCGAAACCGGCGCCAGCCAAAAAAGAACCGCGGCCAAAGAAAACTTTCCCCAAAGAATTACCTATCAGCTTTGAGGAAGCGACAAAGCAATACACGGGCGGTGGAACGACTATGACGGGACCGGTTCGACTGGCGGTGATTCTGGCGCAACCAGTCATAGGTTCCTTTCCGCATGGCATCAAGAAACGCCTCGAAGCGGCGATGCAAACCCCTTTATTTACAGCGGCTGGAAGCACGGCGCTCAACATTGTGCACAACGCCGTTCTCTATCCGCTCGGTTTCATGGCAATCGCTGCAGCGTTGCATGGTCCGGAAGTTATTTTCAGCCAACAAATCAACAATTATATCTTAGTCGGCTTGCTGGCCGCGGCTACCGAAGGAATCTTTCGCCTCAAAGACGGCATCTTTCGCGTCAAGCCGGCGGAGGAAATGACCTTTCCGGCTTCTATTTATGGCGCGCCACTGGGTCTGGCGGCCGAACCGTTGCTGGCGAAATATACAGGGTTGGTCAGAGATGTTCCCATTCCAGTGGAAGGTTTTTATTCGAAAGGCTTCGTCGACAAGCGCGAAAGGGAACGGCGCTATGGCAACGTCTACACCGTCGAAGATCGGGGCGGCGCGTTTCTCGTGCGCATGGAGTTCCCGCGCCGGATGCCGGATATCGGCATAGCCAGCCGTGATCAATTGCCGGACGAAATGCCGGATTACGATTACGACTTGGCCTTGCAGGATGGACAACTGGTCGTCAAGGGCAAGTGCACGGATGAGAAAGTTCGAAAAATCTCATCCAGCGTCGGCGCCTTTCCGCCGGAATTCACCACGGTGATTCCGTTTCGGCAGAGGATCGCCGGAATTGCCCATCAGTTTGAAAATAAACTGCTCCAAGTATTAGTCGTTAAAGCGTAGCGGCCTTTCGGGAGTCAGACCATCGATAGCGAAACAAAAATAAACTCGCAATCAGAAAACAAGCCACAGGACGAAGACCGCGTCTGTGGCTTTTTTGCGCCCGGCGAAAGTGTAACGTTTCGACCGATCACCACCGCCGACCTGGATGAAGTGATGGGAATCGAGAAGACGTCGTTTCGATTTCCTTGGAGTTCGGGATTTTTTCTGCAGGAGCTTCAAGTCGCCTGCGCCCGCTCAATCCTTGCCGAGATCGACGGACAAATCGTCGGTTACGTTCTTTTCTGGCTTTTGCCTGGGGCGATCGATATTCACAACATTGCCGTCCACATCGATTATCGGCGGCGCGGCATAGCGCGGTTGCTCCTCGGTAAGGTCCTGGCCGAGGCGAGGAATCAATCGTTACTTCGAGTAATGCTTGAGGTTCGTAGGTCCAATATGGCTGCGCAGAAGCTTTACCAATCGCTGGGATTTCTTACTACGGGAGTCCGTAAGGGTTATTATTCAGACGATGGCGAGGATGCCCTGGCAATGAGCCTGGACCTGGCTTCCCAGATCTAATCCTTCGGATGAAGTTTTGTCTCTTTTTGTCCTTCCTGTGCTGTGTTGATATTTCATATTTAAAGTATTGAAAGTCTTATTCTTTCGCTCGCTCACAGCCGCCCTTGACGGCGTCGCTGTCTCTAGTGTATACATTAATTGTAAGTTAAATGTTTGGCGGTCTGTAGTTTAGGGCCGCTAAATTTTTTTGAAGGCCCTTCAGTTCGGGCCGAAAGAGAGCGGCATGCTAGAGACGTTTCACCGACCACTGCAAACCGAAACCGATTGCCAGCCGCCTAGCCGATTAAATTTTCTTCAATCCTTCCGTAACCAGCCCAGCAATTCCTTCAGTCGGTACCGTCCAACATTCGAACTGAACGTTGAAACCTTCGGTTCACGAGGAGGCCAGTATGTTTAAGGTCGGAGAAAAAGTTGTTTACCCTGCCCACGGGGTGGGTGAGATCGAAGCGATCCGCTCTCACGTTATCTCGGGCACTGAGAAAAAGTTTTACATGCTCCGCATACTCGAGACGGACATGAAGATCATGATTCCTATCGATCATGTGGAGTCGGTCGGTTTACGCAAGATTATCGATCGCGCCATGGTGACCAAGGTCTACAAGGTGCTGCGTCAAAAAAAGGTTGAGACGGACCAACAAACGTGGAATCGGCGTTATCGGGAATATACTGAAAAAATAAAGACCGGCTCGATCCTCGAGATCGCCAAAGTTTTGCGTGACCTGTTTGTTCTAAAAGGGGACAAGGAGCTTTCCTTCGGCGAAAGAAAAATGTTGGACACGGCGCGCAACCTGTTAGTCAAAGAACTGTCGATCGCGCGCTCGCATTCGGAAGAAAAGATCATGGAGGAATTGCGCCATATCTTTACCCATTAACTCGCGCGCGTCTTTGGAATAAGTCGTAAAAGCCGAGGGCTTAGCTCTCGGCTTTTTTGTTTTGGCTTGGCCATGCACACAACCGCTATTGTCCTCGCCGCCGGCGAAGGCCGTCGAATTGGCGGGAACACGTCAAAAGTCTTTCTCCCCCTCGGCGGCCGGCCTTTGCTGCTGCGCACTTTGGACCGTGTGTTCTCGGCACGGTCCATACAGAAAGTCGTTTTGGTTGTCCCCGCCAACGAAGTCGCGCGCTGCGAAACCTTACTCCGCGCCGATACCGCGCTGCGGGGCCGTCCATGTCTGCTGCAAATTGGCGGCGCAACGCGGCAACAGTCGGCCAAACGTGGCTTGGAGAAGATCGGCCCCGATACCGACATCGTGATGATCCACGACGGGGCGCGACCCTTTGTTTCTGCCAGCCTGATTGATCGCTGCGTGGAAGCCGCCGTTGACAAAGGAGCGGCCGTGGTCGGTCTACCAGTGCGCGATACGATCAAGATCGTATCGCAAGATCGTCGGATTCAATCGACTCCCGAACGAAGTTCCCTCTGGGAGATCCAGACGCCGCAGGTATTTAAGCGAGAGCTGATCGTGGAGGCCCACGAGCGGGCGGAACGAGACGGAGTCGACGTCACAGACGACGCCATGCTCGTCGAACGATCAGGAAAATCGGTGTTTATTATTGACGGCGAGCGAACGAATCTTAAGATAACCGTGCCTGAAGATGTCTGGCTTGCCGAATCCTTGATCCGGGAAGGACGCGTGCCTTAAACCGCTTTCTTCTGCAAGGCTTCATTCAAACTGCCGCTGCGGAAGCCCTGTAGGTCGATCGTGACGTAATTGAATCCAATCTCTTTGAATCTTTTCACGACGGCGTCCCTGATTGCCTTTTCGAAAAGCCGGTCGATCTCGTTCTGCGCCACTTCGATCCTCGCGAGATCGCCGTGGTAGCGCACGCGAAACTCGCGAAAACGAAGTTCTTTCATGAAGACTTCACAGTCCGCGACTTTCTTCAAGCGTTCGAGGTTGATTTCGGTGCCGTAGGGAAAGCGCGATGATAGGCACGGACTCGACGGTTTGTCCCAGGTGGGCAAATCGAGTTCGCGGCTGTAGCGGCGAATGTCCGCTTTGGTCATCTCTGCTTCAACCAACGGATGCCTCACGCCCCACTGGTTTGCCGCCTGCAGCCCCGGTCGATGATCCTTGAGGTCGTCCAAGTTCGTGCCGTCGACAATGGTTTGGATGCCGAGTTTATCGGCTTCTCCCCGGCATATCCGGTAAAGCTCGTCCTTGCAGAAGAAGCAGCGGTTAACCGGATTCTGCGCGAACAGAGGATTAGACATCTCGTTGGAATCAAGAACGATATGCCGGCAACCCAAGCTGTTGGCGAATGCCTTGGCGGCCTCGACTTCGCCCGGCGGCGCCGTGGGCGAAGATGCGGTCAGAGCGATAGCCTGTTCGCCCAACACCATGTGAGCGACCTTCAATAAAAACGTCGAGTCAACCCCCGCGGAAAAGGCGACCAGCAAGCCGTCTTGCTCGCGCAGGAGACTGTTTAGCCGTTCGAACTTTGGGTCCATCGCTTGTCGCTGAAAAGATCAGTGCTCAAATAATGCTCGCCCTTGTCGGCAAAAATAACGACGACGACATGGCCTTTGCCCAAACTCTTGGCGATCTTAAGCGCGGCGCAGCAGGCGGCGCCGGAGGAGATCCCGACTAAAAGCCCCTCCTCGGCGGCAAGCCGCCGTGTATGACTGGTCGCTTCTTCGTCGCTTACGGCGATCACTTCGTCGAGGACTTCGCGATTGAGCACTGCCGGAACAAAACCCGCGCCGATTCCCTGGATCTTGTGATATCCCGGCTCGCCGCCGGAGATCACCGGCGAGGCGGCTGGTTCGACGGCGCAGATACGCACGCCTTTCATCTTCTCTTTTAGCACTTCGCCGACTCCGGTAATCGTGCCGCCGGTGCCGACGCCGGCGACGAATGCGTCGATGCGTTTGAATTGTTTGAGTAACTCAACCGCGGTGGTTCTACGGTGCATTTCAGGGTTCGCCGGATTATTGAATTGTTGCGGCATAAAATAGCCACTGTTTTCTTGAAGTAATTCTTCAGCTTTATGAATCGCCCCGCCCATTCCCTTCGTGTCGGGGGTGAGAATCAGACGAGCGCCGTAGGCCGATAGGAGGCTTCGTCGCTCCTCACTCATCGTGTCCGGCATGGTCAGGATCAACCGATAGCCTTTAACCGCCGCGATCAAGGCGAGCCCAATACCGGTATTGCCACTCGTGGGCTCGACGATGGTCGCCCCCGGTTTTAGTTTTCCCTGGCGCTCTGCAGTTTCAATCATGTTGAGGCAGATGCGATCTTTCACCGAGCCGCCCGGGTTAAAGGACTCCATTTTGGCCCAGACTTCCGCGTCGTTTTTTCCGGGGAGTGCTCTAAGTCTAACCACAGGGGTGGAGCCAATCAGATCCAGAACGGATCGGGCGCCGTTCAAGCTTGCCACAATGTTACTCGTCTTTCCTGAGAGGCGTGAAGTTCGAATTGACGTTAGGCAAATGCTATATTTTCGAACTATCAAAGTCAATGAAACAAATCACTCGGCACCGATCAAACACAGTTGGTTCGAGAATAGGTGTGCTCTTTCCCGGCGCGCTCGGAGATTTTATTTGCTTTCTGCCGGCGCTGCAGAAGCTTGCGCGCAACGCCGACGTCGATCTGTTCGCGCGCAGCGAATTCGCGGACATCGTCCCAAGCCGAGTTACGGTGCGCTCGCTCGAATGCAACGAGATCACCCGGCTGTTTGTCGCCAATACCGCCGGAGACCAACAGTTGCAAGATTTTTTTGGCGTCTATGCGGCGGTCTATTCCTGGCTGGGTAGCCGACAGAGCGAATTCGTTCAGCAGTTGACATCGCTCTCTTGCGGCAGGGCTCGGATATATCCGTTTCAGCCGACCAACAGTTCGATCCATCAAACCGACTACTATCTCAGCTGCGTAGGACGGGACAGCACCAGTTCTCTCGAACCAGAGGTTGAATTGCGCCCCGAGGGAGTTGATTGGTGCGCACAATTCTGCGCGATCCACGAGCTTCGCCGCCAGCCGCTGTTGGTGATAGCGCCAGGAAGCGGGGCGCGCGAAAAAAATTGGCCGGAAGATTTCTTTCTCGCTGTCGTCAAGTGGTGGCGCGAAGTTGTTAATGGCGTTGTTGTTCTCCTTGCCGGGCCGGTGGAGGAAGAAAGGGGTGGAATAGAGCGGCTGCGAGCGAACTGCTTGGTTGCAAGCGGCTTAACTTTATCGCAAGCGGCGGCTCTGCTTGCCTGGTCGGATCTTTATTTGGGTAATGACAGCGGCATAAGCCATCTTGCCGCTGCTGTGGGAACTCGGACCATCGCGCTCTTTGGTCCTTCGAATGCGCGGCAATGGGCTCCGCGCGGCAAGAGAGTTACGATCGTGAATCGAAAGATGGAGTGTTCTCCATGCCAGATCCCACAGATGAAAAATTGTCCGCACCGCGCTTGCCTGACCGAGCTTCATCCGACGAACGTCATCGATGTACTGGCTACCCTGCCGGAGCTATCCCGGATTTATTCATGCGGTACACGACCGAGGAGCAAGCCTCTCCGGTCGCAGGCAATAAGTCCGCGCCTTGAAGAGAGCTGCATATCTAAGCGGTGAGCGTAGGTCGACTGATGCTTTCTCCACGCTTATGAAGAATCGGAGCTAGTTACGTAGTGGTTCAGTTTAGTTACCTTGACAAGGGTGGGGGTAGGGATTAAGGTTTAAATTAAAAAAACGCTGTTTAATCTTGCACAAAAACTTTGGTCTTAAACTGATACTTCGCGTATTGTGGCCTGGTTGGCTTAAATTAGGAGATCCTTTTTTTGAAAACGACGCCTGGAATGCGCCGGCCCTCATTGGTTGGGCGGTCTCCAGGCTTTTTTCTTCTTGACTGGGAGTCTCAATATGGCTGACGAAGAAGGTAAACAAGAGGGAAAAGGTTTTACCGTACAGGATCGAAGGCGGTTTTCCCCGGATACGGGGGAAGCCCGCAAAGACGCGCCCGAAGAAAGCGACCGAGCCACTCAGAGCCCACCGCAAAGCGAGACGACTGCCGGCACTGCGACCGAAGCTCGGCAGGAGCCAGCGCCGGAAATTAACTTTTCAACTTTCGTGATCAGCCTCAGCACACAAGCGCTGATGCATTTGGGCGAGATCGCTAGTCCGCTCAGCGGGAAAATTGAAACGGATGTGCCGGTGGCGAAACAGATGATCGACATTTTAGGCATGCTTAGGGACAAAACGCGCGGCAATCTCAATGCCAGCGAAGACCGGTTAATGGAAGATATTCTCTTCGATCTGCGAATGAAATATGTCGAAGCGGTGAAAAAGCGATAGGAGACGTCGATGGGTTTTAAGAACATCTGGGGTGGTGGCAACGTGAGTCTTAAGGGAGCGATCCTGGTTGGCCTGGTGTCTCTCGTGGTCGGACTCGGCATCAGCGGCAGTTTGGACTGGCTAGCGCCGAGCCGGGCGGTGAATTTCTTGGGCGATGCCGGCTCTCCGGACTTGCGCGCAACCGGTGGATTGCCGGATTTTGTGAACCTGGCGAAAAAGATGAGGCCCATCGTTGTCAACATCTCGACCACCCAGGTGAGTGAAGGGCGCGGCTCGCAAGAGTTTTCGAGCCCGTTCGGCGAAGAGGGAGATCCATTCAACGAGTTTTGGCGGCGTTTTTTCGGCGGTCCGATGCCGCGCGGCCCACAGCGCCAACGAAGTCTTGGCTCGGGTTTCATCATCGACGGGGACGGGTCCATTCTGACCAACAATCATGTGGTCGAGAACGCATCGAAGATTGTCGTGAAAACAGCCGATGACCAAGAGTACGAAGCTAAAGTGATCGGCCGGGATCAGAAAACCGACATTGCCGTGATCAAGATCAACGCCAAGACCAATCTCTCAACCGCAAATTTCGGCGACTCGGACAAGCTCGAGGTTGGCGAATGGGTGGTGGCGATCGGCAACCCCTTTGGTCTTGACAGCACGGTGACCTCCGGGATCGTTAGCGCGAAAGGCCGGCACATCGGCCAGGGGCCCTACGATAATTTCATTCAAACGGATGCTTCGATCAATCCCGGCAACTCGGGCGGGCCGCTGATCAACCTGCGCGGTGAAGTGGTTGGCATCAACACCGCGATTTTCAGCCGCACCGGCGGCAATATCGGCATTGGCTTCGCGATTCCGATCAATTTGGTAAAGGAATTGCTCCCGCAGCTCCGCGGCAAGGGCAAAGTCACGCGCGGCTATCTCGGAGTGTTGATTCAAAAGGTGACGCCGGAGATCGCCGAAAGCCTGGGCTTAGATAAAAGTTACGGCGCATTGGTTGCCAACGTGTCCAAGGACGGGCCGGCGGAAAAGGCCGGGGTAAAAGTTGGCGACGTGATCGTTGAATTCGACGGCAAAGAAGTCAGGGACTCGGGTGATCTGCCGATTATTGTCGCGCGAACCTCTGTGGACAAAAA
>Ga0114129_10003134_pt1 | contig 23200 bp, 20 predicted proteins | sample RhiMetdeltSRZDD1_FD_80071 | JGI IMG/M metagenome (GOLD analysis project Ga0114129, IMG submission 80071) | Populus rhizosphere microbial communities from Tennessee, USA - Rhizosphere MetaG P. deltoides SRZDD1 (version 2) (version 2) | ecosystem: Host-associated > Plants > Roots > Rhizosphere >...
GAGACGACAGCCGGACCGGCTATCGGGACGAGGCCGAGCGACACGCCTGGGAGGCCGTCTGTCCCGTGACGATGTATGGCGAGTACTTGAAGAGCCGCGCTGTTCTCGACGACGAGCGGCTGGCCGTAATCGAGGCCGCCTGCGCGGCGGTAATCGCGGACGCGTTCGACTTCGCGCTCGCCAGCCCGAACCCAACGGAGGCGGATTTGTACCGCCACGTCTATGCCGACTGAACGGCGCTTCGAGCGAGGTAGGATGCCGGATGCCGTGGGATGAAGGGCTGGTCAACTCATTGGTCTACGACCGTCCCGATCCGGATGAGGGGCGCGTCGTGGCCTACGGCCAGGCCATCAACGAAGCGTTGAGCCTGGCGCTCGAACACGACGAGCGCGTAGTGATTCTGGGTCAGGGCGTCGACGATCCATCGGCCATGTTCGGCACGACCAAGCGCTTGCAGGAGCGCTTCGGCGCCGATCGCATCTTCGACACACCGCTGTCCGAAGAAGGCATGATGGGCGTGTCCGCGGGCGCGGCCATGAACGGCCTGCGACCGGTGTTCATGCACAACCGGCCGGACTTCATCCTGTTGGCGATGAACCAGCTCGTGACGCACGCCGCCAAGCTTCATTTCATGGACAACGGCCAGACCACGGTGCCGATGGTCGTGTGGGCGGCGATCGGCCGCGGCTGGGGATCGGGCGCGCAACACTCGCAGGCGATCCACGGCATGCTGTTGGGCGTGCCGGGGCTGAAGATCGTCATGCCGAGCACCCCGTACGATGCAAAGGGTCTGCTTCTGTCGGCTATCCTGGATAACAACCCCGTGTGCGTCTTCGAGCATCGTTGGCTGATGAAGAAGGACGGGATCGTCCCTGAAGGCTTTTATCGCGTGCCGCTCGGGAAGGGCATCTGCCGGCGGCCGGGACGCGACGTCACGATTGTTGGGGCGTCGCATGCGATTGAGCTCGGCATGCAAGCCGCCAAGCTACTGGCCGACGAGGGCATCGACGCCGAAGTCATCGACCTGCGCACGATCAAGCCACTCGACGAGACGATCGTCCTGGAGTCGCTGCACAAGACCGGACGCCTTGTGGTCGTCGACACAGCGTGGATGACGGGCGGTGTCTGCGCCGAGATCGGCTGCCTCGCGGCCGAGAAGGGGTTCGCGGATCTCAAGGCGCCGGTTTCTCGCATCGGTCTGCCGGACGTACCGACGCCGGCCGGCTACACGCTCGAGCAGTTCTATTATCCCGACGCGGCGCGCATCGCGCACGCTGCACGCCGCCTCCTCGTCGGCGGAGGCCTCGCGGGGCCGCATCGATCAGCGGAGGCGGCGACCTGATGTTCTACGACCTGGCGAGCACGTCCTGGGGTGAGGAAGAGCGCCTGGCCATTGCGCGCGTGTTGGCCGGAGGCCGCTTCACGATGGGCGAACAGGTGCGCGCCTTCGAGGACGCCTTCGCCGACACGTTCGGGATGAAACACGCCGTGATGGTCAACTCGGGGTCGTCGGCGAACCTCGTGGGCGTCGCCGCACTGTTCCACGTCGGCCGTCGTGCGCTTCGGCGCGGTGACGAGGTCATTGTGCCTGCCCTGTCGTGGGCGACCACGTTTCATCCGCTGCAGCAGTACGGGCTCAAGCTACGTTTTGTGGACGTTCAGCTCGAGACGCTCAACATGGACGTCTCGCGGCTCGAGGAGGCGTTGACGCCGCGCACGCGCATGGTCGTCGCGGTGAGCATTCTCGGCAATCCCGCGGCGCTCGACGTAATCCGGGCCTTTTGCGATCGGCACGGCCTCTGGCTGTTCGAGGACAACTGCGAGTCCATGGGCGCCAGCCTTCACGGCAAGCGGTGTGGGACGTTCGGAGACATCGGCACGTTCAGCACCTTTTTCTCCCACCACATCTCGACGATGGAGGGCGGGATGCTCGTCACGAACGACACCGAAATCGATCACCTGGCGCGCGCGATTCGCAATCACGGATGGGCGCGCGATGTCCCGGCGGACACGACGCTCGGTCCGCCGCACGCCGATCCGTTCTTCGAGGCGTACCGGTTCATCCTCCCGGGCTACAACGTCCGGCCGCTCGAAATCACGGGCGCCCTCGGCGTCGAGCAATTGAAGAAACTCGATCAAATGTTGGAGATTCGCCGAGCCAATGCCACGATCTTCGTGAGGCTCTTCGAGGGTGACGACCGATTCATCATCCAGCGGGAGCACGGAATGAGCTCGTGGTTCAGCTTCACCCTGATTCTCAATCCGTCGATGCGCATCGACCGTCAGCGGGTGATGGACGCGCTGCGCGCGGCCGGCGTCGGCTTCCGGATGATTACGGGCGGCTGCTTTTTGCGGCACGAGGCGATCAGGTTCTTCGACTACGACACGGTTGGCGAGATCGTGAACGCGAACATTGCTCACGACCACGGGTTCTTTGTCGGGAACAATCCTCGCGATCTGGCCTCGCAGATCGTGCGGGTGCGCGAGGTCCTCGATCGGGCCGCCGTGCCGGATGGCGTGAGAGCGTGAGCGTGGCGAACGTCCTGATGACGGGCGGCGCCGGATACATCGGGTCGACCCTCGTGCCGGCGCTGCTCGATCGCGGCTTCGCCGTGACCGTCGTCGATAATTTCCGCTACGGCCAGGACAGCTTGTCGGCCGTATGTGACCACCAGAAGTTCTCGCTCGTTCGCGGGGACGTGCGGTCGATGGACACGATGCGACCGCTCCTCAAACATGCCGACATCATCATTCCGCTCGCGGCGTTGGTCGGGGCGCCGTTATGTGATCGCGAGCCTCTTGCAGCAAGCTCGACCAACAAGAACGCCATTCTCGACATGCTGCCCCTCCTCGCCCCTGACCAGCGGGTGCTGCTGCCCGTCACGAACAGCGGGTACGGAGTGGGAGAAGCCGACAAGTTCTGCACGGAAGAGACGCCGCTGCGGCCAGTCTCGCTCTACGGGCGCGACAAAGTCGAAGTCGAGTGCGCCCTCCTGGCCCGCCATCCATCGGCGATCAGCTTTCGGCTGGCAACGGTGTTCGGCATGTCGCCGCGCATGCGGCTCGACTTGCTCGTCAACGACTTCACCTACCGCGCCTACCACGACGGGTTCATCGTGCTCTTCGAAAGTCATTTCAAGCGGAACTTCATTCACGTGCGCGACGTGGCACGGGCTTTCCTGCACGGCATCGACCACTTCGAAGCGATGAAGGGTGGCCCATACAACGTCGGTCTGTCCGACGCCAACCTCTCGAAGCTCGAGCTCTGTCAGCGGATCAAGACACACCTTCCTGCGTTCGCCTTCATCGAATCGAACATCGGGCGCGATCCGGACAAGAGGGACTACATCGTCTCGAACGCGAAGATCGAGGGGACGGGCTACCGGCCGATATACTCGCTCGACGACGGAATCCGGGGCCTCATCAAGGGGTGCGCGATGCTGCAGCCCGGCCGGTATCGCAACGCCTGACCCGGCGGGCCCGGAGGCGCCGCGGGCGGAGGTCCTCGTGACGGAGGCTGTTACGCACGCTCAGGAGCCGCATCTCTCGTTCGTCGAGCCGATCCCGAGCGCGTATCCGCCGGTTCTCGCCGAGCTCGTCGGGCAGGGTAAGCGTAAGGTCTTGTTGCGGGGGTCGCCAGCGGAAGTCCGCGACTCGCTCGAAGCACTCAAACCACACGCGTTCTTCCGGGAGCTCTCGTTGTACGCGGCACCCGAATCACCGGAGCTCCTGCATCTCCCGGAGATCACTCGGACGGCGACCGCTGGCGAAGTCGACGCCGTGCTGGTGTTTGCGAGCGATCCGTTTGAACTCTCCAACGTTCTCATGGGCTACCGCGACCTATCCACCGGTCGGGTTTATGCGCCAGCGACGCGGCACAAGGGGACGAACCGAACGGTGTTGGTCAACAGCATTCCCAAGAGCGGCACGCACCTCCTGTTCGAGTGTGCGAAGGCCTTCGGCTTTCGGAATCCGCCGTCGCAGGATTTGCCGCGCGCCGATGACGACCTGGTGCCTGGACATTTCTACAATCTCCAGCACATGACACTGAATAGGCTGGCGATCCCATTCTTTCAGAGTCCCGACTTCATCAATGCATTCAGCAGCAGTGTCGTGCTCTTCATCTACCGCGACCCTAGAGATGTCGCCGTCTCGATGGCCCACTATCTTGCCTCGCAAACCGACTACCACATGTTGCGCCAGTACATGCGGGCGCTCGACCCGGCCGACCGGCTGTCGACCGTGATCGAGGGGACGTACCCGTTGCCGGTGTACCTGAATCGTCAGACGAAATTCCGGGGAACCATCAGGGATCTCGTCCTGCGATACATCGACTGGGTGCAATCCCCGCTCCCCAATTGCGTGCCGGTCAGGTACGAGGATCTGGTTGGCACGCAGGGCGGCGGCGACGCGCTCTCTCAATCTCGCGCGCTGTGGATCCTCCAGTTGGCGCTCCAGGTTCCCGGCAGTCCGTCTGCGTTTGCCGGTCAGATTTACAATCGCTCCACGGTGACCTTTCGCGAAGGCCGGATTGGCGGCTACCGGCGCGAGTTCACGTCGCGTCACCATGCGCAACTGGCGGCTCTCGGCGGTGATTTCTTGGATTCGCTGGGTTATGGCGACAACGGTGGGACGGACCGCGCGGTCCAGGCGCGATCGGCGACGTTCGATCGTTTTCACGGCGCGATTCCAATCGTCACCGATCATCACCCTCGCTTGTTGGTCGAGGATTGGATGGGCTTCAATATCGTGCTGTTCGAGGGCCGGTATTACGCCCTGGCCCGGAGTCTGGGTGAGATCGACTTGACGCATGTCGACCTCGAACGCCTCCGTCAAGACCCAGGCTGTATCGTCGGCTCTCGGCTGCGTGAGGTCAAAGCGTCGATCGCGGCGCTAGTCGGGCGATCCGCGGAGCTGGACTCCGCAAACGCCGAAGCGAGCCAAGCGCTCGAAGAGCTCGCGCATGACGTAGGTGAGCGCGCAGATCTTCAGGGTGCCGAGCTTCAACGCGCATCCCGCGCTGCGCATGCACTCATCGAGCAGCTGCGTCGCGAAGTCGAGTCGACCGCCGTACGCTTCGCGCAGGAGCTTGCCGAGGTACGGCGAGACTTGAAGGATCATGACGAGAAGCTTCGAACCGGAATCGACCGTGTGCGGCAAGAGCTCGACGAGTTGCGCGCGGCACGACTCTTTCGGTTCGGGCCGAGGCTGGCTCGCTTTGTTCGGACGCCACGCCCCCGGTGAACGGTTCGAGGACTGGATATTCGTATGACTGGTGGAGCGGCCGTCGTCGTGGTGGACCGTGAGGCAGCGGGCGGTCGCATGAAGGTCCTCAAGCGAAGCCAGCGCAAGACGCCCAAGGTGAGCTTCGTCCTGCTCGATTGGAGCGTGCGCGAGAGTTTCCACTTCCTGCATTATCTCAGCCGTCAGACTGCGCCCCGAGACGATTTCGAAGTCATCGTCATCGAGTATTACTCCCGCGAATCCGCTGCGCTCGAGCGCTACCTGCCTCACGTGGATACCTGGGCGATCCTCGACATGCCGCCATCGTGCTATTACCACAAGCACCTGATGTACAACGCCGGCATCGTGCTGGCGCGTGGGGGCGTCCTCGTCTTCTGTGATTCAGACGCCATGGCGCGCGAGACGCTCGTCGGCGCAATACTCGCCGAGTTCGATCGCGACTCGAAAATCGTCCTGCATCTGGACCAGTTCCGGAACATGCGCCGGGACTTCTACCCGTTCAACTTTCCGTCGATCGATGCGGTCCTCGGACCGGGTTGCATCAACAATTTCGGCGGCCAGACGAAGGGGATCGCCCTGCCGGACGACCCACTCCACGAGCGCAACTACGGCGCCTGCATGGCAGCCCGCCGGTCGGACCTCATTGCCATCGGCGGCGCCGACGAGCACCTCGACTATCTGGGACACATCTGCGGCCCGTACGACATGACGTTCCGGCTGGTCAACCTGGGCCGGCGCGAGGTCTGGCATAACACGGAGTTCCTGTACCACACGTGGCATCCGGGGCAGGCGGGTGTCGACAATCATCTGGGACCGCACGATGGGCGGCACATGTCCACGACGGCGCTCGAGGCGCTCTCAACGCGACGCGTGAAGCCGTACGTCGAGAATCCTGCGATTCGGATGCTGCGAGAGCCGCTCACGGTCGATCAGTCCGCGCTCGAGCAGTCGATCATCGCGCCGGATCGGTCTGCGGCCTGGGCCATCTCGCGCCTCACCAAGCCGCAAGCCGCCAGACCGATGGCCGACACCAAGACGCTGTTCGACTACCGCGGCTTTCGCGTGGAACGCCATGGCGACCGGTTTGCCGCGCACCTGATCATTGAAGACAGTGTGGCAGCGAGTGACTTCTCCCTCGTGCTGGACGGCGGGAGCCTCGCCGAGGTTCAGGCCCGGATTGACCGGACCATCAGGGGCTTGCCGAAAGTCGCGAGTGCGTGTGGTTCGCTCTACCTGGCGGGTGTGCAGGCAATCGTGGCGAGCGGCGTCATGATTCGACGATTCGGTATTCGGGTCAAGACGCTGCCGGGTCGCGCGTGGCACGCTGCCGCCGCGCTCATCGAGCGAACCGTGGATCGTGCTCGGCGGTTCGTGATGCAGCAGGCCCAGACGGCGGGCTCGCTCGGCTCGCTGATCGTCAACCTCCACGCGCTGCGGCAGCGTCCCGAGCTGGCGCCCGACGGCCGCCTGCCGGTGTTATTGACCGACTCGCGCGCGGTCGCCGTGTACATGCGCGTGCTCGCGCGGATCGGCGTCGTGGCGCGGCTCGAGATCCTCATCGTGCAAGGCCGAGACGTGAGCCGCTGGTCTGTGCAAGCGTCACGTGCGGAACGAATGTCGGCTCAGTACATCGTCGGACGAGACTTCTACGTCCAGCACCACTCGGCGTTTGCCGCTACGGGCGTATCGCGGAGGATGACGGTACTCTAGACGTGTACCCGTTCGAGCCGGTGCGACGTCATGCGTTTGATGTGATCGAGCGTGTGCTCTCCGAATCGGCGCCGGATGAGATCGAGGTAGGACGGGCTCGTAAAGTAGACGAGAAACGCCTGATCGCGGAAGCGCAGGACCTCAGCCGCCGAAAGGTGTTTCGTGGGCAGGGGCAACGTGTCGAGGCTGTGCTGCGAGTATCCGCTCCACGTCGCAGGCAGCCTCCACCCGAGCCGCAGGGCTTGCTGATACAGCGGCGACCCCGGATAGGCCATCGCTGAATAGAAGTTCGCAAACTCGCAGTTCAGGTCGAGCGCCAGATCCAGCGTTTCCTGCACGCTTTCGGCGGTGTCTTCGGGTAATCCGAAAATATAGTTACCGATGATGTTGATGCCGGCTGCCTTCACCTTCTTGACCGTGTCATAGACCTGTTGCGCAGGGCAGCCCTTGTCGACGTCGGTCAACACGCGGTCGTTGGCCGCCTCGATGCCGAGAGCGAGCCAGTTGACGCCTGCGCGTTTCATCGTATCGAGCATATCGTCCTTGACGGTGTCGACCCTCGCATACGCCCAGATATTGAGATCGTAGCCCCGCTCGATGATGAGGTCGCAGATGCCGAGGACGTGCCGCCGGTTGAGCACGAACATTTCGTCAGCGAACTTGATGTTGCGCACACCGTACCGCGTGACCAAACGGTCGATCTCGTCGACAACGTGCTGTGGACTCCAGAAGCGGTAGCTGTTGACGTTGTCCTTGAGTCCCGCCTGACGCTCTCCACTCTTGAACGGGGCCTGGATGCAACAAAACGTGCAATGGTACGGGCAGCCGAGCGTCGTGTAGAGCGCGGCATACGGCTGGCGCTGCAGGTCGCCGAAGCAATGCCAGTTGTGCGCTCGATATCGGGACATCGGCAGCAGATCCCAGGCGCCACCGGGCATCTCGCGTTCGACGTCGCTCAGGAGCGGCGCGGCTGGATTTGAAACGTATCGGCGATCGGCCAGATACGCGAGGCCGCGGATCTTCGTCAGGTCCGCCGCGGCGCCTGCTCGCATCGCTTCGATCAGATCGACGAGACCGAAGAGCCCTTCGTCGGTGGCCACGAAGTCACATTGCTCTTCCCTGAGCGTCCGTTCGGGCAGCGCGGCAACGTGTCCCCCGACCATCAGCACGCTGGTTCCGGGGCTCGTGGTTTTGATCGCCGTCACCACTGCCGACGCGCCCGTCATGTTCTGCGTCGACGCCGACGGCTGATGTCCATACACGACGACGGCGACCAGACGGGGCCCGAGCTCGACGACGCGCTCGGCGACCTCGGCCGGGGAAAGACTCTCGGCGTCCGCGTCCACGATCGCCACCGAGTAGCCCCTTCTCCGCACAAACGTCGCGATCAGCCCTGCCCACACTGGGTTCTCGACCGCTGCGAGGTTCGTGCTGAGCGCCTGATACACCGCGGCTCGGCCGCCGGGATTGACGAGGACGAGGTCGAGAATCGCGCGCGTCACGTGTGTGACTGACAGTTGCACACGCTCAGCCTTTGCTGCTGCCGCGCTAGTGCCTGCCTGGTCAGATCGACCTCTTTGTCAGCCGTATATTAGCGTTCGGCACAGAGGACGACATTGGATCTGCCGAGGGTACCACGATGGCGCGCGGAAGGCACCGGCTACGTCGCGTGGGTCGCGTGCCGCCAGACATGACGTCCGCAGTACCACGCAAACAGGAACGTGCGCCATCCGATGGGTAATCCGCCGTCACCGAGGAACGTGCGCACGTAGTACCACAGCGCTCGCGGCAGTTCGGGCACGGGTGTCCAATCCGCCGGCATCGTCGCTCGCGAAGCGTCTGGCAACGCTCGGCCGTCGATGCGCGCAGCCAACCGCTCCGACAGCGCCCGGCGGCGCGCGCGAAGCGCCAGGAATGTGGCGTCGTCCCCGAAGCGGCTCCTGCGGCGATAGGTCGCGTCGAAGGGATTCTTGCCCGTTCGATGGTGGCAATGCTCGAAGACGACGTGTTCGAGATATCGGATTCGCGGATGCGCCAGCGTGCGCAGGCGCTCGAAAATATCCCGCAGGTGGTAGTCGATGAGCGCGCCGCCGTACTCTGGCGGAAAGGGTACGACGAGCAGCTCGCAGGTAGTGCGCGACAACACCGGGAAGGTGCCGAGCCGCCGCTTCTTGAACAGATCGTTCGGGTAGCCCAAGTAGATGCCGTCGTGATATTCGCGGTCGAGCGCGCGCACGTGATCGTCCCAACTCGGTGTTTGCACGATCACGTCGTCATTGACGAGGATCACGATCGAGCCGCCGGATTGCTCGAGACAGGCGGTGTTGCGCTCGCCCATCGAGACCAGCGGCCCGATGATGCGTGTCACGCGCACACGATCGTGGCCCAGCGCATGACTCTCGACGTCGTCCTCGTCGACATAGAGGACCGCTTCCACGGCAGCGAGATCGCGGGTATGCGTGGCGACGCTGTCCAGGAAACGCCTGGCCAGAGCCGGACGCCCGCGCGTCGGCATCAACAATGAGATCATCGATTGGCGGAATCCACTGACACGGCGCCTTTCACGGAGTGAGCCGATTGCGTGTACGCAAGAACCACCTCACTCATCGTTCCGGCTGCTCGTACGCGTCCTTCGTCGAGCCAGAGGCCGCGCTCGCAAATCGCCTGAATGCCGGCCAGATCGTGCGACACGATCACCAGCGTTCCGCGGCGCGCCTTGAACGCCTTGAGATAATCCCGGCACTTCTCGTGGAACTCGAGGTCGCCGACTGCGAGCACTTCATCGATCAGGAGGACGTCCGTATCGGCGCACGTGATGGCGGAGAATCCAAGCCGAGCGACCATGCCGCTCGAATAGGTGCGCAGCGGTTGGTCGATGGCGTGGCCGAGCTCGGAAAACGCCAGCATGTCGTCGAATCGCCGGCGGATCTCGCGAATCCGCATCCCGAGAATTGCCCCATAGAGAAACAGGTTTTGCCGGCCGGTCAGCTCCGGGTGAAAGCCGGCGCCCAATTCGAGGAGCGACGCCACGCGGCCTTGGATGTCGACGCGGCCGACTTCCGCGCGCAGCACGCCAAGTAGGACGCCCAGCAGCGTGCTCTTGCCGCTTCCGTTGGCCCCGATGATCCCGAACCCCTGTCCAGCCTGCGCGTCGAACGTGACGTCGTTCAGCGCCCACTCGCGCGTAAATCGGCCCGTTTCCTGCCGTTTCCCGACGAACCACTCCTTGACACCAAGGGACGCTGCCTGTGAGTACGACTTGCTCACGCGTTGGCAGCGCAAGGTTGGACTCACAACCGTTCCCCGATCTTTGGCTCGACCGCGCGATGGACTCCGAGCGCAAGCACCGTGGCGAGAGCGGCGAACCCCATGCACCGACCGACGCCGGCCAAATCCAGACGACCTTGATAGAAGACCGTCCGCCAGACGCCGATCATGGAGCTGAACGGATTGAACGCGAAGTACGCTTGGTACTCTGCCGGAACGCTTTCAGCGGGATAGACGATCGGCGTCAGGAAAAAAAGCATCTGCAGCGCGATGCCGACGAGATATTCGACGTCCCGAACCATCACGTTCGTCGCCGCCAGCACCACGCCGATCGGATACAGCATCAGCAACTGCACCGCCGCCATCACCGGGATCAGCAGAATCCACCCGGTGTGAGCGCTGCCGGTCGACAATGCGACACCTGCAGCGAGGATGGGCGCGGCCAGCAGAAAATGGACCATCTCCTGAACGACATAACTGAGCGGCAGGATCGCGCGCGGAAGCCGGACTTTACGGACGAGCGTGGGATTGTTCCGATAGGCCCCGGTTGACTGCACGAGCGCGTTGGCCGCCCAGGCCCACGGAAACAGTCCCGTCACCAGGTAGACACCGTAGTTGCTCATCGAGCTACGGATGATGAGCTTGAACGTGACGTAATAGACGAACGTGAACGCGAGCGGATTTGCGAGCGCCCAGAGATAACCGAGGAGACTGCTCTTGTAGCGGACCCGCAATTCCTTCGACACAAGTACGTACAGCAGTTCCAGCGATTGAGGCATCGAGTTGCTTCTCTTATAGCATCGATCCAAAACGACGGGCGACGGGGTCAGCTCCGGGTAAACGCTGGAAGGATCAGTGCGCGCACGAGAGATGTTGAGTTCGCGTTCGCTGAAGCTCCTGTGTCCGCCGCCCTCACATGCTCGTGCGCAGCCGCTGCTTGTCGGCGTGCCGTTCGATCGCGAGATCGATCAAGCGGTCGAGCTCGAGACATCCTCGAACTGCCGGATGAGCAATCTCGCTGACGGCTTTGACGTTTTCGACCATCGAGTACACGATCCGCCATTGGTGATCGAAGAACGGGGGCAGCTCGCGAACGCTGAAGTAGCAGAACTTGGGCGACCGCGCGGTATTCTAACACCGCTTCGTCCTCCGACACGGCCGACGGCCGATGCTATTCCTCGGTCGTCGGGCAATCGGCGTTTCGTCTTGAAGGGTGTTCGACGCTTGAATCAGCGCACGCTCACGACGGCCTGGCCAGCGCCGAGCCCGCACGGTTCACCGATGGCGCGAACGCTCGCGAGTTGAACTGATGTTTGAACGCGGGCTCAACAGGGCCGTGTACGAGCGCGGGGCTGCTGCGTTCGTGCTGAGCATTGCCATCCTGTGTGTCTATTATCCGGTGCTCCACTTTGACTTTCTCTACCACGACGATTGGATTCTCTTCAACGCCGCCAGATCTACCTGCGACGCGTCTCCCATGCATTCGTACATCAAGATCAGGGGTTTGCCACTGGGAGCTTACGTGCACTGCGGGCTTTTCCGGCTGTTCCACACGATACACACAGCGTGGGTGGCTCGTCTGGCCATTGTTGGTGGGATTGCCGCGTTCGCTTTCGTGCAGTCAATCTACTTTCGGGCTCTGGGTATCGGTTGGATGGCCGCCATACTGCTGGCGCTTGGAACGAGTGTTCTGCCGGGGGTGCTCGTGTCCGGGTACTGGATCACCCCTGGCGCCGGCGTGTTTGCGCTGCTGCCATCCGCAGCTGCCGCGCTTCTGACCGCAGCTGCCCTTCAACGAAGGACCGGCGTCGCTTGGCGGGTCGCCTTCCTTGTGGGCGCCTGTGGACTTGAAGTGATCTCCCTCTTGATGTCCCAAGTCTCAGCGATGTACTTCTGGACGCTCACCGCGGTGATGCTGGCGACGGCGCTGGCGAGAGCCGAGAAAAGCGTCGTCCGCCCTCTTGCCGTCTATGCCATCGTCGGCAGCGCTCCGATGGCAGGGTATTTCATCTGGTTCGAGTACCTCAGCGGATATCCACGTCTCTTGGAGATTCAGGACCCCATTCGCGGAACGTTGTTTGCCGACCTCGCAGGCAATCTCAGATGGTTTTTCGAAACCGCTCTGCCTCGGGCCTCCTTGCTGTGGTTCTTTGATCTCCCCTCTGGGTTGGGGGCGGCGGCCCTGGCCGTTTTTGCCTCGTCTTCGATCCTGTTCTGTGCCCACATGTGCTGGATCGTCTGGCGGCGGGGGGATCTATCGGACGGCCTTGTTTACGCGGCTTATCCCTTGCTGCTTGTGGCCTTCTGTGTTCTCGCGGCCCTGCCGGTACTGGTCACCAACTTTCGTGTGCCGGTGTTCCGTTCCCTGGTCTCGCTGTCTGCACTGATCTTCCTGACAGGGGCGATCCACCTCGGGAAGATTCTGCGAGTCGAACGGTGGCCTTCGGTCATTCAGGTGGGCGGGGCTGTCGGCTTGGCGCTCGGATTATGCGTCCTGGCAGGGCATTCGCTCATCAACCGCATGGTTCTGCCGGCGGCGGCTGAGTACGCATACGTTCGAAGCTCGCTCCTCGATGCCGCTCGGAGCGGACGCACCGCCGCCATGGTGCACGCAATCGTTCCAGTAAACGCCAGCACATTCAGGACAACCACTGACGAAGTGGACCACCTTTCTGTTCAGTTCATTCAAGACGTCGAACCATTGATCAGGGCCGTCCAGCATGAGTTGGGCATGAATCTGTGGGTATCTCTCAGCCCTCAGGGAGCGCCGTTCCCGCGAGAACATGTCTTCATTCTTGACTTCGTTGAACTGTCCAAGCGTGGATTGTGGAAATCTGTCCTGGGGGGAGCGCCGAGCTCGCAGCCCGTTCGCTTGCGGGCGTATGGCAATAATTACGTGTTGTTCTCGTTTCGGGGTCTTATCCACGCAGTTCCACGCCGGCCGAATCAGGTGGACTGGGAAGAAGAGATCTCGACACGCGACGGCGTGATTACGGGAGCAACTGTGGACGAAGTGATCAGCCGGCTGCCGGTGGACGAGACTATCGATCCACAACCAATCCTGGTGCAAAGTCATCGCGGCTACAACTTGGTGTCATACCGCGGTCTCATCTATGCCCTGCCGATGGCGCTGGGCCCGACGGACTTGCGTAGCACCCGAGTCGACGGGCTTCCAGGCGTGTTCGTCGAAAGAACTGTCGAAGCGGCGCTCTTGCGCCTGCCCGGGTAAAAACGGGCGTCCGCCGAGAACCGTCCCTGCCAGGCGAAGGATCGTCTTGCGGGATCAGCCCTGGCCTTTTCGATAGAGACGCTGCTCGGGTGGACGGTAGTACTCGTCGAGGCTCGTCACGACGCGGGTGTACCAGCCAAGAAGTTGCTGGATCCGAGGGGGCTGGGCCTCGACCGTGGCATCACCGAGCGCTCGCACGTAATCGATCTGCTGCTTGATCCACGAGCGCGTGAACTGATGATTGATGGCCAGGCGATCACGGCCCGAGATATTGGCGCCGGCGGCATGCCAGAGCGTGGAATCGAAGACGACCATCGAACCGGCGGGACATTCGACCGGGACGGCCCGTTCGGCGCGCTCTTCGGGCGATGGACAAGAGACCTGTTGATGCGAGCCGGGAACGACCCAGGTGGCGCCGTTCTCCCGCGAAAACGCGTCGATGGCGAAGAGCACGTTGATTGACGCGAGATACCCGTTCAGAACGCGCGGAAAATCCTGATGGTAACTGTTCTGAAACAGACGGGGCTGTTCCGAAGGCGCGAAGGACGGTAGCACGAAGCCGTTCTGGAGGTGGAGGATCGCCGTCGGCGAGACGGTCCCGTCGACGATGGAGAGCACCTCCGGCAGGGCCAAGAAGCGAAGGAAGTGCGGATCGAACCGCATCATCAAGCGCAGAAGACCCAGCTCTCCCGCCACCTCGAGCCGCCCGCTGCCGACCTCGTCGAGGATACGGCGTTGGACCCTACACATGGCGTCGCGTGTGTGCGCCAGAAAACCGGCGTCGAGAACGGATTCGACGATGGCAAATCCATTGAGGCGAAGGCTGGCGAGCACTGGTTCCACGTCCGCCGAGCTCGTGAATCGAAACTCGCAGGCTGAGATGATGGAGAGGTTCCCACTCTGCGGCGCCATCCGCTCCTCCCAGAGGCGTTGTCTTGCAAAGCGTAGCACGTCGGATGGACACATCGATCGCAGCATTTGCGATCCGCGAGAGAACTGTGGCAGAAATCCGGGTTGGCACATGAGACTCTGTAGCAATTGCCGCGCACCGTTGGCGCACGCTGAGCAGAGGTGCCCGGCCTGCCTCCATCTGCCGGAGCGGTTCGGCGGGATTCTCGCCTTCGCGCCGGAGCGAGCGGAAGACGATGAAGGGTTCAAGGCCGATTACTTTGCCCGGCTTGCCGAGGTGGAAGCCGGGAGCTTCTGGTTTCGCGCGCGCAATCAGCTGATCATCTGGGCCCTGCGCCGATACTTTCCGGATGCGAAGAACTTCCTGGAAATTGGGTGCGGTACCGGATTCGTACTCGCCGGCATCAGGAAAGCTCTGCCTGCGCTCGTCGTCAGCGGTAGTGAAATCTTTCGCGCCGGACTGTCTTTTGCCGTTCAGCGTCTGCCGGAATCTGAGTTGTTTCAGATGGACGCGCGGCGAATTCCCTTCAAGGAGGAGTTCGACGTGATCGGCGCCTTTGACGTGCTGGAACACGTCAAAGAAGATGAGGAAGTCTTGTCCCAGATGTACGAGGCGACACGAACGGGAGGTGGAATCATCGTAACCGTCCCGCATCATCCTTTCCTGTGGAATGCGGCCGACGATTTTTCACGGCACGCACGCCGCTACAAAGCCCGAGAGCTGCGCGACAAGGTTCGCCGGGCCGGCTTTGACGTCCTCCGCGTGACATCCTTCGTTTCTTTGGTGTTGCCGCTGTTACTGCTTTCGCGGTTGAAACAACGGTTCGACACGGAATACGACCCGTTGGCCGAGTTCAACATCAATCCGCTGGTCGATACGACATTGGAAAAAATTCTTGACGGCGAACGGGCGATGATTCGAGCGGGCGTTTCGTTCCCCGCGGGCGGGTCTCTGCTGCTGGTAGCTCGGCGAGACTGACTCGTTACGCCCGCGCGGCAATCGCGGCCGAGAGCGCCGCCACGACTCTGGCCGGTGCCTCCGGCTCCATTCCGACCCACAACGGCAACCGAATCAGGCGTGCACTGCAATCATCCGTCACGCTCATGGCACCGCTGACACGACCGAAACGCGTCCCCCCCGGCGACGAATGCAACGGCACGTAATGGAAGACCGCATTGACGCCGCGTTGATTGAGCTCCCCCAACACCTCTCGCCGAGAGACGTGGCGAGGAAGCAGTACACGAAACAGATGGGCGTTGTGCGTGCAGTCGGCTGGAATGATCGGCAGCTCCACAGCGCAGGCCTGGAGCTCCAGACATCGCGTGTAGTACGCCTGCCATATCTTCAGGCGCTCAGCGGTGATATCGTGCGCGGCTTCGAGCTGCGCCCACAGGAACGCCGCGGTGAGCTCACCTGGCAGGAACGACGAGCCGACGTCCACCCATGTGTACTTGTCCGCTTCCCCTCGAGCAAACTGCGAGCGGTTGGTGCCCTTCTCCCACAGAATCTCTGCGCGCTCTGTGTAGCGCGCATCGTTGATGACGAGGGCGCCGCCCTCGCCTGAGATCACGTTCTTGGTCTCGTGGAAGCTGATGGCTGCGAGATCACCGTACGAGCCGACGGGACGGCCCCGGTATAAGGACAGCAGACCGTGCGCCGCATCCTCGATGACCACGAGCCGGTGGCGGCGCGCAACGTCGCTGAGAACGGTCATGTCGCACGCGACGCCCCCGTAGTGCACCGCAACAATCGCTCGCGTGCGGGGGGTGACCGCCGCTTCCACCTGCCGTTCATCGATATTCAGCGTGTCTGGCCTGATGTCGACGAATACCGGCATCGCACCGCGCAGAACGAACGCGTTCGCCGTCGAGACAAACGTGAACGACGGCATGATCACCTCGTCGCCGGCCTTCAGGTCCAGCAGCAGCGCCGCCATTTCGAGCGCCCCCGTGCACGAGTGTGTGAGGAACACGCGCGGACTGCGGAGGAATTCTTGCAACCAGGCTTGGCACTTGCGGGTGAATTGCCCGTGGCCCGCGAGCTGCCCGGCCCTCGCCGCCTCCTGGATGTAATCGAATTCTCGTCCGGTGAGGTACGGTTTGTTGAACGGGAGCATCCGCCGTCCGATCACGCCGCTTCGAGCACGGCGAGCCCCATGCCGGTGCGGCCGTAGCCGTTGCCGTTGTAGAGCATGTAGCGCCGGCCGTCCCAGTCGAAGACGCACGGGTACTCGACCATCGCCGATTCCCAGTCTGCGCCGGCGGCCGCAAGACCGCCATCGTTTCGCCGCGTCCACCGCGTCCCGTCGTGCGACTCGGCGTATGCGATCGCATAACGTTCGCCTCTGACGGCGAACCACATGCGGTAGGCATCCGAATCGCGGATGACCCACGGACGAGCGATTGCGTACTCATCGGGTGAGGCGAAATCGATGCAGACCGTGCCGTCGCGTATCCACGCGACGCCATCGGAGGATGTCGCATATCTGATGTGGTAGAAATGCCGCGGTCCGGAAGCAGTCTCACGCCACTCGGTTGCGGAGACGTACCACATTCGCCAGCGCTCGTTCTCGATGGCCACAAACGGCGACGCCGTCAGGTAGACGTCCACTGCCGACCGATCGAGCAGTGGAGCCGGGGAAACCCGCCTGAACGCGCCGCCACCTTCGCTCACAGCGAGACCGGCGGCAAGGTAAAAGGGCACGGTGACGCCGCGGCTCCAACCCGTGTAGTACAGGAACCGTCTGTCCCCCACGGTCACCAGGCAGGACGAGGTCACGCCGCTGTCATCGAAGGCGCCAAGACAGCCCACGTCGAGCACCGGTTCCGGCTCCAGCGCAGCCAACGACGGTGTTCCCGGCATCCGTAGCGTCGTTCGTCCGATTCGCGCGCGACCCTGGCTATCGCGCAGACTCATGTACACGGCAAAGTGATCGCCGTCGACGCGTTCCACGACAGGGAGCGCGGCATGCGTGGCCGCCCATGGTGCGTGGGATGTCTCGAGCGGCAAGCGGCCGAGCCGCCGCCAGGTCGTTCTCACAGCTCGATCTCGTCGCTCGACTTCGGGAACAACTTCGCATGATTCGCGAGGTAGACGCGCTTGGGCCGCGTGTTCTTCATGATGACGGCGCCGGCGCCGACGAGTGTCTGGGGTGCAATCGTGATGGAGTCCCTCAACGTGGCGTTCACGCCGATGAACGACCGTGTTCCCACACGCACACGGCCCGAAATGACGACGTGCGACGTGATGAAGCAGTGGTCCTCGATGACCGTGTCGTGACCGATGTGGTTGCCACTCCACAGCGTCACGTTGTTGCCGATCGTGACGAACGGCTGAATGGTATTGTCCTCGAGGATGAAGCAGTTGTCGCCGGGCGCGCTCTGCGACAGATACGTGCATCGAGAGCTGACGTAGCTGACCAGGCGATACTGGGCGAGCTTCATCGCGTCGTATTTCTCCGCGCGGATCTCGTTCATTCGTGCGTAGCTCATCGCGACGAACATGTCGAAGTCGGAGGGCGGATACCGCTGCGCGACGTCGTCGATGTCCGTCAGTGGAAGCTCGAGAAAGCGATCGCCGTTCCGGAACGCGCGATCGACGACGAACCCGGCGACCTCGTGCGGGCTGTCATGCGTGAAGTAATAGTGGGCGAGTCGAGCGATGTCGCCGGCGCCGAAGATGACGAGCCTGGCCATGGAATCACCTTCGCACGATGATCGTGAACTCGTGGAGCGGGTAGTCGTGCACCAGGGTCACGAAGTGCGAATGCGTCCGTTTACAACGATCGAAGAACACGAGTGGGTCGGCGTAAAAGAGGTCCGGACGTCGCTTGTCCGGGTCCGAGTACGAGGTCAGCGCATTGAACGCGAAGCCGCGAGTGCCAAGCGTTGCAAGGTCTGCCATCGTATCCCAGACGTATGCCTGCCAGGCATCCTCGCTGACGTCCTGCTTCACATTGAACACGCCGCTCGCGACGGCGTAGTCGGCCGCCACGAGCTCGTCGCGGCACGCAGTGAATTGGCATGCCGCCAACCCCGCGGTGTGCCGGCGGGCGGCCGCCGCGATGGAATCGCTGAGATCGAAGCCCGCATACGGCCCGCGATGCCCGCGTCCGCGCACGTAAGCGGCCAGCGCGCCATACCCGCAGCCGTAATCGAGCAGGCTGGCGTCCGCCTCCGCCTCCCACAAGCGCTCGAGGCAGCGGAACCGAAGCGTCTGCGATGCCTGTGAGTTCCAGTCGGCGCCGGCGGGAGTGGGGCCATGCGTGCGCAGTTTCGCCTCGTAATAGGACCTGGCTTGCTCGCGAATGGTAGCGTGGCTCACAGGGTCTGATCTTGCTCGACTCCGTACTCGCCACGAACGATCGTGTAGGGACGCTGCTTGATCTCAATGAACATCTTCGACAGGTATATCCCGATGACGCCGACGCAGAAAATGATGAGGCCACCCAGGAACCAGATCGACACCATGATCGAGGCCCATCCAGGCACGCCGATATGGCCGGTTATGCTCTTGTAGAGCAAGATCGCCCCTGCCGCCACGGACAGGGCCATGACGCCCATCCCGATCTGAAAGATATAGATCAGCGGCCGGTTGCTGAACGATGTGATGGCGTTTGCGAACGCCGAGAATCGCTTCCACCAGGTGTAGGACGAGTGGCTGCGGCTGCTCTTCCGTACACTGTACGGCCGTTGATCGAAACCCGTGATGACCCATAGACCGGCGAGGCAGATCTCGCGCTCTTGATGGCTGACAAGTGCCTTGACGTAGCGATCGGTCATCAACCGGGCGGTAATCACGTTCACCGGAAGCGGTTGCGAGAGCATGGTGTTGAAGATGGTGAAGAACAGCCATCCTGCGCTTCGCTCCAGCCAGCCGCCCTTTCGTTTCTCCTGGACGCCGTAGATCACGTCCGCGCCGCTCGCCCGCAGGGCGTCCTGAAAGCTCAGCAGCCAATCGGGGTCTTCCTCGAGGTCGCAGTCCAGGAGGAAGATCAAGCGGCCGCGCGCGCGCGCGAGGCCCGTCATCAGTGCTTTGTGATGGCCGAAGTTGCGAGACAGATCGATCACGCGCACGTGCCGATCCCTCGCGTGGAGGCCGAGCGCGACGCGCAGCGATTCGTCTGGCGAGCCGTCATTGACGAACAGGATCTCGTACGAATCGGTCAACCGGGTTGCTGCGGCTGTGCAGCGAGCGTGGAACTCCTCGAGAAATGCAGCCGACCGGTACATCGATGTCACGATCGACAAGGCGACGCTCGAGTCGTCGCTCATGCGTGGGCGCGCGTGGGGCGCACGTGTTTCATCGGTTCCACGGCTCGTGGGTTGGCGCAGAACGACGGATCGAGCGCATCCTGGTGAACTGTCCGCGTCGAGCAGGATAGGCTCGACGGCGGCTCGGATCAAGTCGCAAGTCGCCTGTCCACGAAGGTAGAGGGCGTCCACGGCATGACGAACGCCACAATGGCCGCATCGTGTGTCGTGTGCGGATCTCGGCAGTGGACGCCGTTGCCGGACCCGGGGCCTCAATCGATGGCGAGCGATTGGAGAGTTGTGCCGGAGCCTTTGGCGAAACTCGCTTGCGGCACATGTGGGCTCACACGTCGCCGTTCTCAGTTAGCCGCGGGAGAATCGCTGTATGCAAGCGGCTACACACTCTATGCTCACGCACCCGGCGGAGCACGCGAGCGCGAGCGTCAGGAGCACTACGCGCGGTGGATTGCCGATGCCGTCGGCCGGTCTCCTGCTCGTGTGCTGGACGTCGGATGTGGCAACGGATCGCTGCTGCTCGCGCTGCGCGAGCACTGGCCTGGAGCGCTGTTGCAGGGGTGCGACCCATCGGCGGAGAGCGTCGCGCACGGGTCCGGACTTGGTCTGCGACTGTGGCAGGGCACGGCCCGCGGTGCGGCGGAGGCAAAGTCGGACATCGTCATCTCCGTCAATGTGATCGAGCACACATCGGACCCAAGGGGTTTTGTGCGCGCGTTGCGTGATGCGCTGGCGCCGGACGGCCTTCTCGTTCTCGTGTGTCCGGATGGCGGACGGCCGGGGTCCGAGTTGCTGTTCGCTGACCATCTGTTTTCGTTTGACCCATCGCATCTGGAGGCACTGCTGGCGCGAGAGGGATTGCGCCTCGTTCGTCGGTCGGCCGCCGTGGCGGCGCTGGGTGAGTTCCAGATGGTTGTCGCCGAGCGCGCCGAGGCGCCCGTCTCAATGCCGCTGTTGGCGGCGCCGGCGCTCGCCGCGCGTCGCGCGTATCTCGAAAGCTGGCGCGAGCTGGACGCGCGGCTTCAGTTGCGTGTTCCGGCGTCGGTCGTCTGCTTCGGGATTGGCGAGGCTGCCGGCCTCCTGCGCGCGTACGCATCCGGCGTGTGGCGGCGCGTCAGAGCGTGCACTGCCGACGATGCATCGGGCGGCACGTTCGCCGACTTGCCGGTGATTGCTCTCGACGCGGTGCGACCTGAGGAGACCATGCTGCTTGGTGTCCGTCCGAGCGACCAGGCGCTTCTCGTGGAGCGTCTGCGCTCCCGCTGCTCCCAGGTCGTTGCGTGGAACGATCTGATCAAAACGTGATCATGTAGCGTGTCGAGTCGTGGCCTTCGTTGAAGAGGAGGTCAATGATGCTCACCGAGTGCTCGAAGGGCGGAAAGAGCTGCCTGTACTCCGGGTACCCGTCGTAGTCCATATAACGGACCGCGATGCCCGCGTCGCGAAACAGCTGCTCGTCTAGATATGCTCTCGCGCGCGGCCCTGAGACATACTCCGTCGCGCCGGCTTGCCGGCACAGGTCCACCAACCTCTCGGTCTTTCCGGCCACAAGACGGTAGTCCATGGACCAGGATATCTTGGTCCGTATCCCCAGCATGCCGCAGATGGCTACTAGAAACCGATGGTTGATGCAACTGAGCAGCGTGCTGTCAGCGTCAAGGTAGAGCTGTTCGAACGGCTCCCGGAACGTTTGGAAATGCTTCGCCCTGGAGTACGCGTGCACGATGCTGTTCCAATGACTGCGATTCCAATGGGGATCGCTGACGACCGTGTCCCGAATTCGCTGGTCGGCATAGCCGCCTTTGGTACGCACGGGTATTGTCAGCCAAACGGCACCTCGAGGCGTCTTGATGCGGTTCCGGTTTCGCCAATCGCGTCGAGTGTACTGTGCGTCATCGAAAAGAATGAACTCATCAACCAGGTGTATGAGGTCGAAGTACCCTTTCCAGGGGATATAGTCCGACTGGGTAATGGCCACCCGCTTCCCCGCAGCAGGTGCGACAACTGGCGAATCGACGCGTGTCATGGCTGGCGTTTCAGAGTACGTCACGTCAGTCTACGGCACGTTCACCGACAATTCCATCCGGCCCCGGCTTCCTCAATCAAGCTACGCGTCAGAAGCTCGTACGCAACCGCTGTTTGTCGGCGTGCCGCTCGATGGCGAGGTCGATCAGGCGATCGAGCAGCGTCGCGTACGGGACGCCGCTCGCGTCCCACAGCTTGGCGTACATGCTGATCGTCGTGAAGCCTGGAATCGTGTTGACCTCGTTCAGGTACAGCACGCCGCTCTCGCGCGCGAGCAGAAAATCGACGCGCGCCATCCCGGCGCCGTCGATCGCCTTGAACGCCGCAATCGCCAGGCGGCGCACGTCCTGCGCCTGCGCCTGCGTCAGGTCCGCGGGAATGACCGACCTCGATCCTTCGTCGAGATACTTCGCGTCGTAATCGTAGAACTCGCGTGACGGAATGATCTCGCCCGGTACCGACGCTTCGGGATCGTCGTTGCCGAGAACCGAGCATTCGATCTCGCGCGCGGCCGGGACCGCCGCTTCGATGACGATCTTGCGGTCGAATTCGGCGGCGTGCGTGATCGCCGCCCGCAGCTCCATGGCATGCTTCGCTTTGGAGATGCCGACGCTGGATCCGAGGTTGGCCGGCTTGACGAACATCGGAAAGCCCAGGCGGTCGACGACGCGCGTGAGGACGCCGCGCGCGTCGCGGCGCCAGTCGCGATCGAGAATCACCTCGTAGTCGCAGATCGGCAGGCCCTTGGCGGCGAACACCAGCTTCTGGACCGCCTTGTCCATCCCGACGGCCGACGCCAGCACGCCGGCGCCGACGTACGGCACGTTGGCGAGCTCCAGCAGGCCCTGCACCGTGCCGTCTTCGCCGTACGGACCGTGCAGCACCGGAAACACCACGTCGAGCGCGAGACCCGACACGGCGGCGTCGATGTGTGCCGATTCCGTCGGCCGGCGATCGATGGTCAGCAGCGTGTCGCCGCCGGGGTGCGCGACGAGATGCGCCTCCCGTCCGATCTCGCCGGCCGGCTGACCCCGGGAGGCGGCGATGGCGTCGGCCGCGGCTTCGAGAGCCGGCGCCTGCGCGGGCAGACTCCATCGGCCGTCTTTGGCAATCAGGATCGGGATCGCCTCGTAGCGCGCGGGGTCGAGGTTCTTGAACACCGCCGCCGCGGAGGCGAGCGACACCTCGTGCTCCCCTGAGCGGCCGCCGTAGATGATCCCGATGCGACGCTTACGCATGCAATCTGGTGATCGGGTGATCGAGTGATCTGGTGATTGGATTGCTCGATTGGCCCAATCGGCCAATCAATCACCAGATCACCAGGTCACCCAATCACCAGATAAAGTTAACACGTGTCTTTCTCCTTCCGGGTGACCCATACCGAGGGCGCGGCGCGGCGCGGCGTCATGTCGACCGCACACGGCGATGTCGAAACGCCCGCCTTCATGCCGGTGGGCACCCAAGGCGCCGTGAAGGGGATCACGCATCGCGATCTCGAATCGATCGGCGCCGAGATCCTTCTCTGCAACACGTATCACCTCTACCTGC
>Ga0114129_10003135_pt1 | contig 23199 bp, 21 predicted proteins | sample RhiMetdeltSRZDD1_FD_80071 | JGI IMG/M metagenome (GOLD analysis project Ga0114129, IMG submission 80071) | Populus rhizosphere microbial communities from Tennessee, USA - Rhizosphere MetaG P. deltoides SRZDD1 (version 2) (version 2) | ecosystem: Host-associated > Plants > Roots > Rhizosphere >...
CCGGCCACGGTGGTGCTCGGGCTCGGCATGGCCATCAGCGTGGCGCCGCTCACCACGACGGTGATGGGCGCGGTCGAGCAGCAGCACGCCGGCGTCGCCTCCGGGATCAACAATGCGGTCGCCCGCGTCGCCGGCATGCTGGCGGTGGCGCTCATGGGCGCGGTGGCCGTCAGCCTGTTCGCGGCGGCGCTCGATGGCCGCCTGGCCGAATTGCAGGTCGCTCCCGAGGTGCGGCAGATGTTGCTGGCGGAGGCGCCGAAGCTCGCCGAGGCGAGCGTGCCGCCGCAGATCGGCGGTGCGCAACGGCAGGCCCTGGAGCGGGCCCTGAGCGAGGCCTTCCTGTGGACCTTTCGGGTCACGATGCTGATCGCGGCCGCATCGGCTTTGCTGAGCGCCTTGTGCGCGGCGCTGATGATCGGCCGGACGGCAAAGGATTCTCCGCGCCGGCGGCCGGGCTGAAGCAGCGCTCGCCGGCGTCAGACGTCGACGCTGGCCGCGAGCGCGTTGTTCTGGATGAAGACGCGGCGCGGCTCGACCAGATCGCCCATCAGCTCGGCGAAGACGTTGTCGGCCTCCTCGCCTTCCTTCACCTTCACCTGCAGCAGCGAGCGGGCGTTGGTGTCGAGCGTGGTCTCCCAGAGCTGCTCGGGATTCATCTCGCCGAGGCCCTTGTAGCGCTGCAGCGTGAGGCCCTTGCGGCCGGCCGCCATCACCGCCTCGAACAGGCCGACCGGACCGTGGATCGGCGTCTCCTCGTCCTTGCGGCGGAACAGGGCGAATTTCGGATAGATCGCCTGGAGCGACACCGCATATTCGTCGAGCTTGCGGGCGTCGGCCGAGCCCAGCAGCGCCTGATCGATGATCGCGACTTCCTTCACGCCGCGCACCGTGCGTTCGAATTGGAAACCAACGCCCTCGGTGAACTCACCCTGCCAGCCGCGTTCCGTCTCCTCCGACATGGCGTCGAGGCGGCGTGCGATATATTTCGCGGCTTCGTCCGCCGCGCGCGGGTCGCCGAAAATCGACGGATTGAGCACGCCGGCGATCGCCGCCTGCTCGACCACCTTGCGGCTGTAGCGGCTGTGCAGCCCGTTGAGCACGTTGCGGATCGAGCGCGCCTCTTCGACAAGGGTGCGCAGGTCGCTGCGCGCGCGTTCCTCGCCGGTCGAGAGCCGCAGCACGGCGTCTTCAAGGCCGGTGTCGATCAGATAGTCCTCGAGCGCGCGCTCGTCCTTGAGATACTGCTCCGACTTGCCGCGCATGACCTTGTACAGCGGCGGCTGCGCGATGAAGAGATGGCCGCGATCGACGATCGTGCGCATCTGCCGGTAGAAGAAGGTGAGCAGGAGCGTGCGGATGTGGGAGCCGTCCACGTCCGCGTCGGTCATGATGATGATGCGGTGGTAGCGCAGCTTGTCGGGGTTGAACTCGTCCGGCCCGATGCCGGTGCCGAGCGCGGTGATCAGCGTGCCGATCTCCTGGCTCGAGAGCATCTTGTCGAAGCGCGCGCGTTCGACGTTGAGGATCTTGCCGCGTAGCGGCAGCACCGCCTGGAATTCGCGGTTGCGGCCCTGCTTGGCGGAGCCGCCGGCGGAATCGCCTTCGACGATGAACAGCTCGGATTTGGCGGGATCGCGCTCCTGGCAGTCGGCGAGCTTGCCGGGCAGCGAGGCGACGTCGAGCGCGCCCTTGCGGCGGGTAAGCTCGCGCGCCTTGCGCGCGGCCTCGCGCGCCGCGGCTGCTTCCACCACCTTGCCGACCACGATTCTGGCGTCCGCCGGGTGCTCCTCGAACCAGGCATTGAGCGCGTCGTTGAGGATGCCCTCGACCACCGGCCGCACCTCGGAGGACACGAGCTTGTCCTTGGTCTGCGAGGAGAACTTCGGGTCCGGCACCTTGCAGGAGAGCACGGCGGTGAGCCCTTCGCGGCAGTCGTCGCCGGTCAGCGTGATCTTTTCCTTGCGCGGCAGGCCGCCCTTGTCGGCGTATTGGGTAATCTGGCGGGTGAGGGCGCCGCGGAAGCCGGCCAGGTGGGTGCCGCCGTCGTGCTGCGGGATGGTGTTGGTGAAGCACAGCACCGTCTCGTGGTAGCCGTCGTTCCACCACAGCGCGCACTCGATCGCGATGCCCTCGCGCTCGGTCTTGACCATGATCGGCGCCGGGATGAGCGCGGTCTTGTTGCGGTCGAGATACTTGACGAAGGCCTCGACGCCGCCCTCGTAGCGCATCTCCTCGCGCTTCTCGACCGCGTGGCGCATGTCGGAGAGCACGATGGTGACGCCGGAATTGAGGAAGGCGAGCTCGCGCAGCCGGTGCTCCAGCGTGGCGAAGTCGAACTCCGTCATCGTGAAGGTCTTCGTCGACGGCAGGAACGTCACTTCGGTGCCGCGCTTGTCATTGGCCGAGCCGACGACGGCGAGCGGGGCCACCGCCTTGCCGTCATGGAATTCGATGAAGTGCGCCTTGCCGTCGCGCCAGATCGTGAGCTTGAGGAAGCTCGAGAGCGCGTTGACCACCGACACGCCGACGCCATGGAGGCCGCCGGAGACCTTGTAGGGATTGGCCTGGGATTCGCCGAACTTGCCGCCGGCGTGGAGCTGGGTCATCACCACTTCGGCGGCCGAGACCCCTTCGCCCTTGTGGATGTCGGTCGGAATGCCGCGGCCGTCGTCGCGCACGGTGCAGGAGCCGTCGGGATTGAGCGTGACGATGACCTCTTTGGCGTAGCCGGCGAGCGCCTCGTCGATGGCGTTGTCGACGACCTCGTAGACCATGTGGTGCAGGCCGGAGCCGTCGTCGGTGTCGCCGATATACATGCCCGGCCGCTTGCGCACGGCGTCGAGGCCCTTGAGGACCTTGATCGACTCGGCATCGTAATCGGACGGGACAGGCGGAGGCTTCTGGCGGGCAGCTTCAGCCATTTCGGGACCTTGCGAATCGCACGTGAAAAGCGCGGCAAATCACGCGTCGGGTTTGACATGAAAAAGGGGTGGCGTACAGCGCCAAATGACCCGCGTTAATATATTGATTCGTCAAGGAATTTAAAGGTCTTCGAGGGCAAAAAAAGCAAGCCGGAAAAGGCCATGGAAAAGGCCGGTTTCTTAAGGGTTTGCCAACTACAGAATCGCGTCCGCCGCGAGCTCCGGCGAAGCGCAAGGAGATGGGCCATGCCGCTCGATTATTGTCATCCGCGGGCTCCCCACAAAAAGCTTCGGATTCCGGAATGGTACGTCTCGAGCCTGATGATGGACCGCGCGCTCGACGCGGTGGTGCGCCGCGCCAGGAAGGTCGATCGCAGGCACGATGTGCCCTACCTCGCCGGCTACAGCAACGACGGCAAGACCATCTATATCGACCGGCACATGCCGGCGACGTGGCGCTATCGCGGCCGCGAGATCGACACCGACCGCTTTCTCATCCTGCATGAGGAGGTGGAGAAGACGCTGATCGACCAGCTCGACCTGCATTATCTGCATGCCCACCAGATCGCCACCCGCGCCGAGCAGGCGGCGGTGCGGGCCGCGGGCATCCGCTGGCACGACTATGACCGCTTCATGCAGAAATACGTGAAGCGGATCGGCGACGAGCGGCTCAAGAAGGTGCCCGCCGACCTCGACCTCAAGCCCTACCGCGACGAGCACGATTTCGACCTGCTCCAGCGCATGCAGGACGCGATCGCGCGCGGAAAAGTGCCCAAGGGGATCGACCCGGAGCGCGTCAAGGGCGCGCTCGCGCGCCATCGCGGCAAGCTCAAGCATCATTTCGATGCGATGCTGCAGAAGCGCTAGCCGGCGGGGCCGCGGCGTTTCACCTGGCCGGGGCTCACGTCGAACACCTCCGCACGTCCCTCGATCTCGGCAAAGGCCGCCGGATCCGCCCCGGTCATCCAGACCTGGGCGCCGAGCGTCCCGATCTCGGCATAGAGCGCGGCGCGGCGTCCCGGATCGAGATGGGCCACGACTTCGTCGAGCAGCAGCACCGGCGCAAAGCCCGACATCGCGGTGACGAGGCCGGCATGCGCCAGCACGAGCCCGATCAGCAGCGCCTTCTGCTCGCCGGTCGAGGCATCGGCGGCGGGGATCGCCTTGCCGGCGTGGGCGACCGAAAGATCGGTGAGATGCACGCCGTCGAGGGTGCGGCCGGCGGCGGCGTCGCGCGGCCGGCTGTCCTTCAGGACCGCGCGGTAGCGATCCTCGACCTCGGCGGCGGGATGGCTGAGCACGAGCTGCTCGATCCAGCCGTCGAGCGCGATCGCGGCGGTCGGGAACGGCGAGCCCGGCTTGTTGCGGGCCTCGAGCGCGCCCTGCAAGCGCCGCACCGTCTCCGCCCGCAGCGCCGCCACCGCCACCGCGAGCTCCGCGGTCTCGTGCTCGACCGCATCGAGCCAGTGCGGGTCGGGCCGCGGCTCCTCGAGCAGCCGGTTGCGTGAGCGCAGCGAGCGCTCGAGCGCGGCCACCCGGCTCGAATGCTCGGCATCGACCGCCAGCACGAGCCGGTCAAGAAAGCGGCGGCGCTCGGACGGCGGCCCGTTGAACAGGCGATCCATCGCCGGAACGAGCCAGATGACCCGCAAGTGATCGGCGAAGGCCGCGGGCGAGGGGACCGGCTCGCGGTCGATCCGGCACTTGCGCGCGGCGGCGGGCGCGCTGTCGGCGGCCGGTGCGTCGATGCCGGTGCCGAGCGTGGCAAGGCCGAGCGCGCCTTCGAGGTCGACCGCGACCGCCCACGATCCGTCGCCTTCCGAGAACGCCACCTCCTCGAAGGTCGCGCGGCGCAATCCACGCCCGGGCGCGAGCAGCGAGATCGCCTCGATCAGATTGGTCTTGCCGGCGCCGTTCGGTCCCATCAGCACGATCTGCTCGCGGCCGGCGTCGAGCTGCGCCGCGTGATAGCTGCGGAAATTCGTCAGCGTGAGGCGGCGGATGCGGGCGGCGGTCATGGTGGTTTCCGGTGGAACTTATTGAGCACGAAAGCCCCGTGGAACAAGCCCGAAAAAACCGCGAATCGCACGGGATTGCAGCTGTCACATTCGGAACCAAGGCCCGGCGGCGGGGCTTAACGTCGCGGAGGGAGAAGAACGCGCGAGGCGCAATTATTGCGGTGACCGATATGCAGGAGACCGGCGAAAAAATTGCTCGCAAGCTTTTCGACGCGATCGAGCAGGTGCGCGAGGATGTTGCCAGGGTCGAGTTCTGGGCCAGCGCGATCACCGGGTTCAGCCAGCCCGTGCCCGAATATGATCCGCGAAAAATGAAGGTCTGGCTTCCCGGCGAGCAGGCCAAGGCGGTCGTGCGCAAAAGCTTCGGCCACTGAGGCGGCAGTGATGGCGGGCGCTAGACCCGCATCGGCATCAGCACGTAGAGCGCGCCCTTGGAATCCTTGTCCTGGATCAGGGTCGGCGAGCCCGGATCGGCGAGTTTGAGCACGGCGGCCTCGCCTTCGATCTGGGCGGCAATATCGAGCAGGTAGCGGGAATTGAAGCCGATATCGAGCGGGTCGGCGCCGTACTCGACCTCGACCTCCTCGGTGGCGCTGCCGGAATCCGGATTGGTGACCGAAAGCATCAGCTTGCCGTTGCTGAGCGACAGCTTGACTGCGCGGCCGCGCTCGCTCGAGACCGTGGAGACGCGGTCCACCGCCTGCTCGAACTCCTTCTTGTCAACCACGAGCTCCTTGTCGTTGCCGACCGGAATGACGCGCGCGTAGTCGGGGAAGGTGCCGTCGATCAGCTTGGAGGTGAGCACCACGTCGCCGAGCGTGAAGCGGATCTTGCCCTGCGATAGCTCGATATTGACCTCGGCCTCGCTGTCCTCGATCAGGCGCTGCACCTCGCTCACGGTCTTGCGCGGGATGATGATGCCCGGCATGCCGTTGGCGCCCGCGGGCAGCGGCAGCTCGACCTGGGCGAGGCGGTGACCGTCGGTCGCCACCGCGCGCAGCGTCTGTGCCTTGGCGGTGCCGGCGGTGTGCAGGTAGATGCCGTTGAGATAGTAGCGCGTCTCCTCGGTCGAGATCGCGAACTGGGTCTTGTCGATCAGGCGCTTGAGATCGCCGGCGGCGAGCTTGAAGCTGTGGGTCATCTCGCCGGCGGCGAGGTCGGGGAAGTCGCTTTCCGGCAGCGTCTGCAGCGTGAAGCGCGAGCGGCCGGCGCGGATCGCCAGCACCGCGCGGTCGCCGGAGGCCTCCAGCACGATCTGCGCTCCCTCCGGAAGCTTGCGCACGATCTCGTAGAACATGTGCGCGGGCACGGTGGTCGAGCCCCCCGGGGCGACCTCGGCGGCGATCGTTTCGGTCACTTCGAGGTCGAGATCGGTAGCCTTGAACGCGAGCTTCGAGCGCTCGGCGCGGATGAGCACGTTGGCCAGGATCGGAATGGTGTTCCGCCGCTCGACCACGCGATGGACGTGGCCCAGCGACTTCAGGAGTTCGGCGCGTTCGACGGTGACCTTCATCTCGCTCCGCTCGATCCGGGGGAACTTCTCGGGCCCCGCGAGGGGGTCCCGAACGTGGCGCGAAGGCGCAGATTCCGCAAGGGTTCGGGACCCTCGGCGGCGGGGTTTTCCCGGCGTTTCAACGGTACTCGGCGACCCGCCCGCGGCCGGGCTGGGAGTGGGGGGTGGGGACGGGGGTGGGGGTGGGGGCGAGGGAATGGCCCGGCCTCATTCCTGCAACTGACGCTTGAGCAGCTCGATCTCCTCGGCCAGCGCGGCGTCGCTGTTCACCAGGTTCTCGATCTTGCGCACCGCGTGCAGCACGGTGGTGTGGTCGCGGCCGCCGAAGCGGCGCCCGATCTCGGGCAGCGAGCGGAGCGTCAGCGTCTTGGCGAGGTACATCGCCACCTGGCGCGGCCGCACCACGTTGGCGGTGCGTCGCGACGAGAGCAGGTCGGCGCGGCTGACGTTATATTGGCGCGCGACGATGCGCTGGATCTCCTCGATCTTGACCCGCTTGGGCTCCTGCGGGCGGATCAGGTCGCGCACCTCGCGCTCGGCCATTTCGAGCGTGACCGGCTGGCCGGTGAGCTTGCTGTGGGCGAGCAGGCGGTTGAGCGCGCCTTCGAGGTCGCGGCCGTTGTGGGTCACGGTCTTGGCGATGAACACGAGCACCTGCGGCGGCACGTCGAAGCCCGAATGATGCAGCCGCGCGGCGGCGACCCGCGACTTGAGGATTTCCAGCCGCAGCTCCTCGCCGAGCGCCCCGATCTCGACCACCAGGCCGCCGGCGAGCCGCGAGCGCACGCGCTCGTCGAGGCTTTCGAGGTCGGACGGCGGCCGGTCGGCGGCGATCACCACCTGGCGGCCGGAATCGATCAACGCATTGAGCGTGTGGCAGAACTCGGCCTGCGTCGACTTGCCCTGCAGGAACTGCAGGTCGTCGATCACCAGTACGTCGATTGCGCGCAGCGCCTCCTTGAAGGCGAGCGCACTCTGCGTGCGCAGCGCCGCCACGAAGCCGTACATGAACTTCTCGGCGGTGAGATAGAGCACCTTGCGCTCGCTCGAGGTGTTGCCGGCCCACGCCAGCGATTGCAGCAGGTGCGTCTTGCCGAGGCCGACGCCGGCATGGATGTAGAGCGGGTTGAACATCACCGCGTCGCCGCGGCGCCCCTGCGCCACTTGCTTGGCGGCGGCATGGGCAAGCGTATTGGAGCGGCCGACCACGAAAGTCTCGAAGGTCAGGCGCGGATCGAGCGGCGAGCCGCCGAGCGCGTCGTGCACGGCCGAGATCGGCGAGGCCATGCCGCGCAGCTCGCCGCTGCTGCCCTTGACGTCGCGGGTCTCGCGTTGTGACGGCGCCGCTTCCACCGGCTTGAGCTTCGGCGGCATCGGCCGGATCACCGCCGACCGGACGGTCAGCTCGATCCGCAGGATGGCCGGAACCTCCGCCTGCCAGCAGGCCAGCATCTTCTCGGCGTAGTGGGACTGGATCCAGCTCTTGAGGAAGCGCGTGGGCACCGAGAGCTTGACGGTGTCGCCCTCGACCGTCTCCGGTTCCATGCGGGCGAACCAGCTCGAAAACACGTCGTCTCCGACTTCGACGCGAAGGCGTTCCTTCACTCGTACCCAGCGCTCCTGGTCCGTGCTTGTCATTTTCTTGTCTCTGCCCGTTCGGCGATTGGTGGGACGGAATCGGGACGCAGGTACCCCGGCGGGGCTACGCAACGGGAACTGGAGGACGCAAGCGTTGAGGGACTGGTGGCGGTCGTGAGGCGCGGGCGCCCGGTCCAACCGGCGCGCCGCGCCGGCCCGGGCAGGCGGGAAAAATCAGCGGCTGGGAGGGGCGTCCCCCCGCGCTGCTGCGACCAAGCCGGATGACGATAGAAGGGAAATGGTGAGGCGGCGGCGGGACGTGCCGATCGACTGCTTGGAAAGCTGTAGTGCTGTTTTCATGATGCCCCCTCTGTCCATCGCGGCCGCATCACACGATGGTCATGCACATGTTCAGGCTTCTCGGAGTTAGCTCGGACTGGTTCGCCGCGCCGCTTGTTAAATCACTCGACGCTACGAGGTTGCAACTTGGACGTACGGACCGAACTCCAACAATTACGCGTCGGACGTCGAGAGCATCTGGGCAAAACTCAAGCGTTCTCACCTTCGATGAGCTCGAATACGGACCTTTTACTGAAAACCGCTGGAGCCCCAGCGGCTGATTTCGAAAATAGCACGGCGCAGACGGCCTGCAACGACTCCGGTGTCGCAAGTTGAGCCGATTTTGCGGGCGAAATCGCGCGCAGGCGTTATGACGCCGCATCCGCGGCAAAACCAAGGCTTTGATTCGATTTTGTTATTCGAAGCGTCGCGGACGCGCGATTGGCGGAATTGAAAATGAAAACGTCGCCACAAAGTGCGCGAACGAAATGTCGCCCAAACAACACAAAATCAAAGTCCTGACGCGCGCTTTCCCTGTAAATCGTTCTGCAAACAGAAAATTTTTTGAGCGACTTTGCAGGGTAGCCCCATCCTGCGAGCGCTTCCGACGCGCGCCAGTGTGGCGTGCGAGCCATACTTATTGCGCTACCGGCGCACAATAGGATTTATCCGTGACACTTTTGCAACAGAAAATGGACGAAGTGAGCTGCGCCGCAAGTCGGGAACAAAAACGCCCGGAATAAATCCGGGCTGACGACGCGTGCGGTGCAGAGGCCGTCACTTGCCGAGCTTGGCGACCCGATCGCTCAGTCGTGAAACTTTGCGCTGCGCGGCGTTCCGGTGCACGACGCCCTTTTGCGCGGCGCGCATGATCACGGGTTCCGCTTCCTTCAGCGCCGCGACCGCCAGGTTGCGATCGCCGGCGGCGAGCGCCTCCTCGACCTTGCCGATGTGCGTGCGCAGCTTGGAGCGCCGCGCCTTGTTGACCTCGGTGCGCCGCAGGATCTGACGCGCCGCTTTCTTGGCTGAACTCGTATTGGCCATTCCGGTCCTCGTGCGGCAGCCGGCGCCGGGCGCCGCGATCACTGCCGATGATGATGCATAAAGGAGCGGCGGCGAGAGCCTCGCCGCCAATTGGCGCCGCTTATAAATGGGCCGTTCCGCAGCGTCAATGCGGGGTCGCAGGCGCGTCGGAACCTCGCGCTGCCCAGATCAGCCGGCCTGCGCGCTTTTCTGCCGCGCGCGGGCAGGGCCAAGCTCGCGGCGCACCTTGTCGTAGCCGGCGACCGCGCCGGCCCGGTCGGCGGCCGGGAACGGCGCCAGCGGCGGCTTCGGCCGCGCCCAGGCCGGATCGGCATGGATATGCGCCAGCAGCGCCTTCACTCCGGAAACGAGCTGCTTGCCGTCGAACAGCTTGCGGATGGCGACCGCGGCCGCCAGCGCCGAGGCGTCGCCGCCGCGCCAGGCCTGCGCGCAAAGGTCGGCGTTGAGATTGACGGTCGCCGAGATGCAGCCGGCAAACGCCCCCGAGCGCGCCTCGTCCAGCGCCGCCTCGCTGGAGGGGAACACCTTGAATCCCGGCGCGACGCCCGCGGCCTCGCGCGCATAGGCGAGATCGCCGGAGGAATCCTTCAGCCCGACGATGCGCGAGCCGAACGTCGTCAGCAGCCGGCGGATCAGCGCGACATGCCAGGGCAGGCCGGACTGCGCGGGGAAATGATAGAGATAGATCGGGATCGGGCGCTCCGCCGTCGCCTGCACGATCGCCTCGATATAGGCGTGAAGGCCGTCGTCCGGCACGCCTTTGTAATAGAACGGCGGCAGCACGAGTGCGCCGGCGAAGCCGAGCTCGGCCGCGTGCCGGGTGAGCGCGATTGCATCGTCGAGCGCGGCCGCGCCGGTGCCGACCATCATGCGATCGAGCGGCAGGCCGGCGTCGCGATAGGCGCTCATCAGCTTGCGGCGCTGCGCGAGCGAGAACGAAGTCGCCTCGCCGGTGGTGCCGAGCACGTTGAGGCCGTCGCAGCCGTTGGCGAGGAGGAAGCGGGCGAGCGCCGTCGAGCGCGCGCAGTCGGGCTCCCCGGCCTCGTCGACCGCGGTCGCTATGGCGGCGATCACGCCGGACAGTTTGTCGGCCATGGTGGCTCCTGATTTCATCCGCTGACGTTGAACGCCGCCAGCGCCGCCATGTTGACGAGCTGCGCGTCATTGGCCGAGAGCGGCACGATCTGCACCGGCCGGTCGAGCCCGACCAGGATCGGGCCGATCACGGTGGCCCCGCCCAGCTCCTGCACCAGCTTGGTCGAGATCGAGGCGGAATGGAACGCCGGCATGATCAGGACGTTGGCCGGCCCCGACAGCCGGCAGAACGGATAGGCGTCGCGCAGATCCATGTTGAGCGCGACGTCGGCGGCCATCTCGCCGTCGTATTCGAAATCGGCCCGGCGCTCGTCGAGGATGCGCACCGCCCCCTGCACCAGCGCGGCGCGCTCGCCCGGCGGATGGCCGAAGGTGGAGAAGGCGAGCAAGGCAAGGCGCGGCTCGTAGCCGAGCCGGCGCGCGACGCCCGCCGCCTCGATCGCGATGTCGGCAAGCATCTCGGAGTTCGGCATTTCGGTCACTGCGGTATCGGCCACCAGCACGGTGCGGCCGCGCGCGAGCACCAGCGAGACGCCGATCACCCGGTGGCCGGGCTTGGGATCGATGCAGCGGCGCACGTCGTCGAGCGCCACCGAAAAATTGCGGGTGACGCCGGTCACCATGGCATCGGCGTCGCCGAGCGCGACCATGCAGCAGGCGAAATGGTTGCGGTCCTGGTTCACCAGGCGATGGCAATCGCGCAGCAGAAAGCCTCTGCGCTGCAGCCGCTCGTAGAGATAGGCCGCGTAGGACGCGTTGCGCTGCGAGAGCGCGGCATTGATGATCTGGATGCCGCCGCCGAGCTCGACGCCGAGCCCGCGCGCGGTCTCGCGCACGCGCTCCTCGCGGCCGACCAGCAAGGCGGTGCCGAGCCCCTGGTTGACGAAGCTTGCGGCAGCGCGGATCACCTGCTCCTCCTCGCCTTCGGCGAACACCACGCGCTGCGGCCGCCGCCGCAGCCGCTCGTAGACGCGCTGGAGCACGCCGGCGACCGGATCGCGGCGGCTGCGCAGGCTCTCGCGATAGGCGTCCATATCGACGATCGGCTTGCGCGCGACGCCGGTCTCCATCGCGGCCTTGGCCACCGCCGGCGGAATCGCCGAGATTAGCCGCGGGTCGAACGGCACCGGAATGATGTAGTCGGGTCCGTATTTCAGGCGGGTGCCGTAGGCGGCGGCGACCTCGTCGGGCACGTCCTCGCGGGCGAGCTCGGCGAGCGCGCGGGCAGCGGCGATCTTCATCTCCATGTTGATGGTGGTCGCGCGCACGTCCAGCGCCCCGCGGAAGATGTAGGGGAAGCCGAGCACGTTGTTGATCTGGTTCGGATAGTCGGAGCGGCCGGTCGCCATGATGGCGTCGGTGCGCACCGCGGCGACTTCCTCGACGGTGATCTCCGGGTCGGGATTGGCCATGGCGAAGATGATCGGCATCGGCGCCATCAGCTTGATCATGTCCTGGGTCACCGCGCCCTTCGCCGAGAGGCCGAAGAGGACGTCGGCGTCGATCAGCGCCTGCTCCAGCGTGCGCGCCGAGGTTTTCGCGGCGTAGGCCGATTTCCACTGGTTCATGCCGTCCTTGCGGCCCTCGTAGATCACGCCCTTGGTGTCGCACAGGATCAGGTTCTCGGGCTGCACGCCGATCGCGCGCAGGAGCTCCAGGCAGGCGATGCCGGCGGCGCCGGCGCCGTTGCACACGATTCTGGTCGTGGCGATGTCGCGGTCGGTGAGGTGGAGCGCGTTGATCAGGCCGGCGGCGGCGATGATCGCGGTGCCGTGCTGGTCGTCATGGAACACCGGGATGTCGAGCAGTTCCCGCAGCCTCTGCTCGATGATGAAGCACTCCGGCGCCTTGATGTCCTCGAGATTGATGCCGCCCCAGCTCTTGCCGAGGAGCTTCACGCAATTGACGAACTCGTCGGGGTCCTCGCTCGACAGCTCGAGGTCGATCGAGTCGATGTCGGCGAAGCGCTTGAACAGCACCGCCTTGCCTTCCATCACCGGCTTGGCGGCGAGCGCGCCGCGATTGCCGAGCCCCAGGATGGCGGTGCCGTTGGTGATCACCGCGACGAAATTTCCCTTGGTGGTGTAGTCGAAGGCCTTGCTTTCGTCGGCCGCGATCGCCAGCACCGGAACGGCGACGCCGGGCGAATAGGCCAGCGAGAGGTCGCGTTGCGTCGCCATCGGCTTGGTGGCGACGACTTCGAGCTTTCCCGGCCGGCCCTGGCTGTGAAACAGCAACGCTTCCTGGTCGGTGAATACCGGCCGTTGTCCGCCGTCTTTTGGAGACATTTTTAGCCCTTGACGCCCGCACGCGCCCCAACGGCACTGGGCGGGACGACCCTAGCGGATGGAACGGCAGTTCCTCAAGGGACGCGGCCGCTGCGCTTCCTGTGCCAGGCCGTCTCGCCGTAGCGCCGCGTCCTCCTGCCGCGCCATTTCGTCACCAATGCCGGCGATTGAACGGACCGGGCGAGATGGAGTAATCGATAGCGCGACGCGCATCCGGCGCGCGCGATGGCGTGTCCCATGATCCGATTTGTGCTCCGCTTCGTCGGCCTCCTCTGTCTGGCCCTGAGCTTCATCTTCATCGTCTATGACGGCACCCGCTCGATCGCCAACCAGCGGCTCAACATCACTACCGTGGCCGAGCTGTGGACCGGCATCCACGAGCGCAGCCTGATCGCGATCGAGCCGGCGCTGCGCGGCATCGCGCAGTGGCTGTGGGACCCGCTGGCCACCGGTTTCCTCAACGCGCCGACCTGGCTGGTGCTGCTGGTGATCGGCGCGATCCTGACCGTCGCCGGCCGCAAGCGGCGGCCGCTGATCGGCTACGCGCGGTAGTCGCGGCGACGTGAAGATAGCGGGTCGCGGGCTGCGCAAGACGTGAACGCCGGGCACGCAAGTCGGATGTTTCCGACTTGCGCACATAATACGCCGATCTCGGGTAAACCCGAGATCGGGGTGCGCCGGCGCGCCGATACGCCTATATTTGGGGCACGATCAGGGGAGACCCCGCCATGTTCTCGCTCAGGAAGAAGCTGGAAATACCGTCGGCCGCTGACGCGTTGCCGGGACGGTCGACGCCGATCCCGACCGCCAAGGAGCACTTCATCACGCATAGCCCGCTCAAGGGCCCCTATCCGGAGGGGCTGGAGATGGCGATGTTCGGCATGGGCTGCTTCTGGGGCTCCGAGCGCAAGTTCTGGGAGCTCGGCGATGGCATCCACGTCACCGCGGTCGGCTATGCCGCCGGCCGCACCCCCAACCCGACCTATGAGGAAGTGTGCTCGGGCCGCACCGGGCACAACGAGGTCGTGCTGGTGGTCTACGACCCGAAAAAGATCTCCTATGAGCGGCTGCTCAAGACCTTCTGGGAGAACCACGATCCCACCCAGGGCATGCGCCAGGGCAACGACGTCGGCACGCAGTACCGCTCGGGCATCTATGCCTTCAACGCGGCGCAGCGCAAAGCCGCCGAAGAGTCGAAGGCGATGTACGAGAAGGCGCTGCGGGCGCAGCGTTACGACGCGATCACGACCGAGATCGTGGACGCGCCGCCGTTCTACTTCGCCGAGGACTATCACCAGCAGTACCTGGCCAAGAATCCAATGGGCTATTGCGGGCTCGGCGGCACCGGCGTGAGCTGCCCGATCGGTATCGCAGGCAAGTCTACGCAGTCTGCGCAGGCTTGATCGTTGCCGCGGCGCAGTAACCCGCCGGTTGGCGGCCAAGGCGGGAACTCGGACCGGCGCTGGGTATTGTTGCAGGCCACGCCGGCCGGCCAAGGCGGCAATGGGGGGGAGACATGCGCAAGATCGAGCTCGCCATCGAGGCGGTCCTGTTCCAGAGCCGCTGGGTCCTGGCGCCGTTCTATCTCGGGCTTGCCTTGAGCCTGGTGCTGCTGCTGATCCATTTCTGCAAGCTGTTCGCGATCTTCGTCGGCAAGATTCTCACGGCAACCGATGCCGACGTGACACTTGGCGTGCTCGGCCTCATCGATATCGCCTTCACCGGCAATCTGGTGCTGATCGTGATCTTCTCGGGCTACGAGAACTTCGTGTCGCGCATTGAAACCGGCGATCATGACCGGCCGGACTGGATGACCAAGGTCGATTTCAGCGGCCTGAAGCAGAAGCTGATGACGTCGATCGTCGCGATCTCCGCGATCCAGGTGCTCAAGGCGTTCATGAACCTCGGCGAGTACGACACCGGCAAGCTCGGCTGGCTGGTCGGCATCCACGTCCTCTTCCTCGGCTCGCTGCTGGCGGTGGTGATCGCCGACCGCATCGCAGAGAGCGGCAATCCCGCACCGGACGGGCACAAGGCCACCCGCTAAGGAATCGTTTACTGCTGTGGCCACGCTCCGCCGCGGCCGCTCGGGGCGGCCTCAGGCTTTGTTAACCATATCGGGTGTTAATCCGTTAACCCTTTGTGCTCGGGTCCGGATCAGCCATGTTGCGGCCAGGCCGCTTCCTCGTTCTTGCGATGCTCGTGCTCGCGGCCGGCGGGTGCATGCGCACGGCAGCACCGCAGGGCGGCCTCATCGGCGCGTTGAATGCCAATCGCACGGCGGCGCCGTCCGCTGCTCCCTCCACGCAATATGCCGCCGCACCGACGCCGCAATACGCGGCTGCCGCTCCGCAATACGCTGCGCCGCCTGCGCCGCAATATGTGGCGCCGAGGTCCGATCTCGACAGCCTCTATTACGATCATGCGACGCGCCCGCCGCAGGGCGGCCTCATCGGCGCGTTGAACGCCAATCGCGCGGCGGCGCCGTCCGCTGCTCCCTCGGCGCAATATGCCGCCGCCCCAACGCCGCAATACGCCCCCGCGCCGACACCGCAATATGCCGCTGCCCCCGCGCCGCAATACGCTGCGCCGCCGCAGTCGGGCCTCATCGGCTTCCTGAATGCCAAGCGCGCGGCGGCGCCGGCGGTCGCGCCCGCGCCCGCGCCGCAATATGCCGCTGCGCCCAGTCCCCAATATGCGGCTGCGCCCAGGCCCGATCTCGACAGCATCTATTATGCGCACGCCGCGCGCTCGCAGGTGGTGCGCGCGCCTGCGGCCGCAGCGCCACCCACCACGCCGCCCGCTGCGCCGTCGGCTGCGCCCAGATCGGGGCCGTCGCCGTTCCTGGCCGCCTTGTTCGCCGGAACGCGGCCGGCGCCTGTGGTTGCCGTTCCGCCTGCCGCCGCGGCGGCGCACGCCGCGGACGTGAGAGTGCCGGTTGCGCCCGCGCCCGTCGCGGTGGCGGCGCCGGCGCCCGCGCCGGTCGCGGTGGTCGGGTCGGCGCCGCTGCCGCCCTACACGCTCGATACCGGCGACCGGCTCAGGATCGTCGTGTACGGGCAGGAAGGGCTGAGCAATTCCTACATCGTCGACGCGGCCGGCAACATCACCATGCCGCTGATCGGCGCGGTCGCCGCGCGCGGGCTCACCACCGCGCAGCTCATCCGTGCCATTACCGAGAAGTTGCGCAGCGGCGGCTTCATCCGCGAGCCGCACGTGGCGCTCGAGGTCGAGCTCTACCGGCCGTTCTTCATCCTCGGCGAGGTCACCGCTCCCGGCCAATATCCCTATGTGCCGAACATGACGATCGAGACCGCGGTCGCGATTGCCGGCGGATTTACGCCGCGCGCCTATCGCTTCGACGTCAAGATCGACCGGCCGGTGCCGGGCGGCGGCGTGCGCACCCGCGCATCGGTGCCGCTGCTGACCCGCGTCGAGCCCGGCGACACCATCGTCATCAAGGAGCGGTGGTTCTAGAGGCGGACGACGGCCGACGAACGCCAATTTCGCGTCGGCCCGGCGTCGTCCGCCGTTCTGATCGTTATTTCTTCACGTGCTTCTTGAGGAAGTCCATCGTGCGCGGCCAGGCGGTCTTGGCGCTCGCCTCGCGATAGCTCGCGCGCTCGTCGCAATTGAAGCCGTGCGGCGCGTCGGGATAGGTGTAGATCTCGCAGTCCGGGCGTTTCTTCTTGATCGCCTCTACATCGCTCATCGGAATGCTCTGGTCCTGCTCGCCGAAATGCATCTGCGTTGGGCACTTCGGCTTCTCGTCGGCGAATTTCGCGATCTGGCCGCCGTAGTAGCAGACCGCGGCGGAAAGCCCGTTGAGCCGCGCCGCCGACAGGAACGCGACAGTGCCGCCCATGCAGAAGCCGAGAATCGCAACCGGTCCTTCCTTCTTGAGGTCGTCGATGGCGGCCTGGGCGTCGCGCAGCATCGCGTCCCAGTTCGGATTGGCAACGAACTTGCGCGCATTGGCGATCTCGTCGGGCGTGTAGCCGCATTCGAAATTCGGTTGCGTGCGGTCGAACAGCGCCGGCGCGACGGCGGTATAGCCTTCGCCCGCCAGGCGGTCGCAGACCGCGCGGATATGATGGTTAACGCCGAATATTTCCTGAATGACAACGATGCCGCCCTTGGCCGCCCCGGCGGGATCGGCGCGGTAGGCTCCCAATTTGTGCTGGTCGTTGGCAGTCAGCGTGAAGTGCTTACCCAAGGTGACCTCCTTTGGAACATTGCGGCCCGGGCATCATAAGAACCCCCGATCCGATCGGCCGATTTCACGCTGGCGCGCCTGCAAAAGCAACCGATCCGCGGCGCTCAATACGGGCTCGGATGCGCGCCATTCCTGCTCTGCATGGACCGGCCGGGCGCCTTCGATGAATGCCGGATGAACAAGTAAAACGGGCTTTTTTTGCACTTCGGTGAACCCCGGTCACGCGGCGGCCGACCAATGCGCGGATGGCCCACACCGAGCCTTCGAAAACTTAGGAGAGAGACATGTTGAAGCGCACTGCCCTTGTCGCCCTTGCCGCCGCGGTCAGCCTCGGCGTCATGGCGTCGAACGTCCAAGCCAAGCCGGGTGGCTTCTCGCCCGGTGCTTTCAAGCCGGGCGTGTTCAAGCCCATCGGCATCAAGCCGGGCGTGATCAAGCCGAAGTTCCCCCCGATCGCGAAGCTGCCTCCGATCAAGATCAAGCCGAAGTTCCCCCCGATCGCGAAGCTGCCTCCGAAGCTCGGCTGCTGGAAGCACCCCTGGCTGTGCAAGCCGCCGATCAAGATCGTGAAGCCGCTCTGCTGGAAGTATCCTTGGAGCTGGCATTGCCGCACGGTTGTCGGAGTTGGCGTCGTTGGTGGCGTCGCTGCGGTCGGCTACCAGGGCTACACCGCGGCCCCGCGGGCGACCTGCACCTGCTTGACCAAGGAGTACCTCCCGAACGGCGCCGTGCTGTTCAAGGATGTGTGCACCAAGGAATTCGCGGCGAACCCGCCGCTCGAGCAGGCGGCCGAAGTCCAGCCGCAGGTTCAGCAGCAGTAAGTCAACTAACCACAGAGGAGCGATCAACTCGGACCCCGGCTTCGGCCGGGGTCTTTGTTTTTGGTTTGGTGGAGTCGGAAAGCGCGCGGCGCGGCGTCAGAACGGCCACGGCCGATAAAGCCGCCAGTCCTTCTTCCAGCCGGTGAGCCGTCCACGGCGGAACTGCAGCGCAATGCCGCGGTCGGTCGGATAGAAGCCGGGAATGCCCGCCGGCCCGGCTGTCACGTAGATTTCCGATCCCGGGCGCCCGGAGTGATAGGCGAGCGGCAGCCCGAGCGCGACCGACACCTCGTCCGGTGTCATCCCGAACGCGAGCGGGACGGTGTTCGACCGGTCGAGCCCGCACCAGGCGGCCCAGCAGACGCAGAGCGAGGCAATGACGCGTCTCATGCGGTCATCTTCGGGCCAATCGGGAAGCTGAGCAAGGGCGTCGGCGGTGTGCTGTTCAGAACTCCATGCCGAGGCCGGCCGCGCGCGCCTTGTCGTGCGCGAGCTTCGCCAGCGCCATGAAGCCGACGCCCTGATCGGAGTTCTGCTTGAACACCGTGATCTCCTCCGGCGCGCCGCGGCCCTTGGCCTTGCCGGCGACCAGCTCGCCGAGGTCGGCGATCCTGTCCCAGGAGGTGATGCCTTTCGCCACCGGCTCGAACAGGTCGGCCTGCTCGTCCACGATCGCCTGCTCCTTGAGGGTGGCGACGATGCGGTCGGCGCGCGCGATCACCGCGTCGTCGAACTCGCGCCGCGGTCGCGACACCGAGCCCTGCGCCAGGACGCCCTTGTTGCTCGCCACGATCGAGGTCACGTGCTGGCCCGGCACGAGCCATTCGCCGAACAGCACCGGGACGTTGCTGCCGGTCGCAAGGCAGATGAGGTCGGCGCCGCGCGCCGCCTCCTGCGGGCTTTCGACCGCGGCGATGCGGGCGCGCACCTGTGGCTGCATGCGCGCCACGAACCGCGCACGGTTGTCGGCGCTGCGGCTGAACACGCGCACCTCTTCGATCGAGGGACGGATCGCGCACATGGCGACGAGGTGCCGCCGCGCCTGCCGTCCGGTGCCGTAAAGGCCGAGCACCCGGCAGTCCGGGCGCGCCAGGATGTCGGTGCCGACCGCGCCGGTGATCGGCGTCTCGGTGCCGAACCAGTCGTCGGCGGGCTCGTCGAACAGCGGCAGCGATCCGGCGATGATGGTCTTGAGCGCCGCGGTCTCGCTGTCATAGGCGACATAGACGCGCTTGCCGGCCTTCTCGTATTGCTGGGCGCCGCCGTGGAAGGTGAAGCGCTCTACGTGGATGAAGCAGCCGGCGACCTGCAAACTGTGGCAGCCGCCGGGATGCACGCTCACGCGCCGGTCCTCGTGCTGGATGCGGATGCGCGGCGCCGAATAGGCCGGCCTTTCGCCCTGGTCGCGAAAGCCCTCGCGCACCGCGGCGATCGCCTCGTCGATCGAAATCAGGCCCTTGAGCTCTTCGGCCTTGATGAAAAGCGCCATTAGCCTCCCCTTTTTTACCGATCAAAGCGTCAGCCCATGGTCTTCGGCGATCGCGGCCATGGCAACAGTGTCGCGCGCGGCGCGCTTCCGATATGGTGCGGCATTAAGTTTAATGGTGCCAAGTTCGGCGACGCCAGGAACGCCTGCGCTATGAGGGACCCGCGAGGACAGCACTTGCCGCGGACACGGCCTGGCCCGGTCTCCATCGGTTATTGAAGCAATCGGCAGATTTTGCTGCATGACTCGGCTGCGGCAGTGGTTGTCGGACCTTACGGTGGCGGAATGCCCGGACTGCGGAGCGCGGGTGCCGGCTCTGGCACGGACCTGCGCGTCCTGCGGCGCCCGCAATCCCGGGCGGCGCCGGAGCATCGCGGTCGCATCGGCGCTCGCGGTCTTCACCCTTGCGGTCTTCGTGGCCGCCGTTGCGGCGCTCGGATGGCTGCAGCTTCCAGCCGGGAATGCGCGGCAATATGTCGGGCCGGACGACGACTTCGGCTGGCTCGAGACGGTGATGAAGGAATGCGACGAGCAGGCCGCGAAAGAGCCGGCGACGCTCCAGTTCCTCATCATTCCGCTGGCGGCGAAGCCGGGTGACGAAGCCGGCTGGCGCTCGACTGCGCTCAACGACATCGGCAACGCCATCCTGTTGAGCTCGGAGGATTCGCTGAGCGCGCTCCGCAAGGGCTCGCTGCAAATCACGATGGAGGAATACCTGTTCAGCATCCGGGACCAGGCCACCAACGTCGTATTCAAGTGGAATCGGTCGCGCGGCGTCGCGCAGTTCTCGACCACCAAGGTCGAGGACACCGACCAGTTCAGGATCCAGTTCCGGACCCGCGCCCGCGCGCGTGCTGACGAGTGGGGCAACGTCTTCGTCCGGCAAAAAGGCACTTGCTATTGGGTTAACGCCATCATCGGCAATTGACCGCCGCCATTGGCGGGGCCGAAGGCGGAATTGAAATAAATTTAATTACCGGGTTATCGAAGTGACAGGGTCTGCCGCCCTACGCTTGCCCGAACACGGAATTGGTCGTCATGTCGGCGAAGCAATTCGAGAAAGTGATCGAAGGCCTCGGCATCCTGGTGGTGGACGAGAGCGCGTATTTGCGCAAGCTCACCCGCGCCATGCTGATGAACATCGGGGCCAAGACGATCTACGAGGCCTCCGACGGCGTCGCCGCGCTCGACGTCATCCGCAGCGCCAATCCGGACATCGCCATCATCGACTGGGACCTGCCGGTGCTCACCGGCCCGCAGGTGGTGCGCATCGTGCGCTCGCCCGACGTCTTTCCCAAGCCGAACCTGCCGATCATCATGCTTACCGCGTCGGCGCAGCGCTCCCATGTCGATGAGGCGATGCGGCTCGGCGTGCACGAGTTCCTGCTCAAACCGACTTCGCCGCAGGCGCTGCGCGACCGCCTGCTGTCGATCGTGATGAAGCCGCGCGCCATGCAGCGTATCGGCAAATATTTCGTCCCGGCGCCGCGCCGAAACCCGGGCGGCGACGGCCGCCGCGCCGCCTGATCCTTCCCGACCGTTGAACGTGATGGCGCGGAGGTCGGCCAGGCCCGACTTCCGATGCCGTCGGTCTTTGCTATGGTCGCGCCGGGGACCGGAACGGGGCATTTGCCGATGACGACGCGTCCTTTCGCCTGGCCGGACGGCAAGCGCATCGCGGTGACGGTCACGGTGATGCTGGAGACGTGGTCGGAGGGCAAGGCGCCGCCCTACGGCGTACAGGCGACCGGGCTCAAGCCCGGCACTGTCGATCACGGCGGCATCGCCTGGGGCAGCTATGGCGGCAAGGTCGGGGTCTGGCGCATCATCGAGCTGCTCAACCGGCACGGCCTGCGCGGCACCTTCTGCGTCAACGCCCGCTGCGCGGAGATCTTCCCGGAGGCGGTGGCGGCGATCGTCAAGTCCGGCCACGACGTCGCCGGGCACGGCTACCTGCAGGACGAGCTGCTCGCGTACCTGACGCCCGAGGAGGAGAAGCGCACCATCCGCCGCTGTCTCGAGATTCTCGAACGCGCGACCGGGCAGCGGCCGCTTGGCTGGCTCAGCCCGGTGCTCGCTTTCACCCAGCATACCCGCGGCTTCCTCGCCGAGGAGAAGCTGCTCTGGCACGGCGACGCGCGCGATTGCGACCTGCCACACGTCGTCGAGACCACGGCCGGCGCGATCGTGCACATTCCGGCCAGCGACTTCACCGACAACCGCGTGCTGCGCGCGAGCCCGCAGGCGCTGTGGGAGGTCTACAAGGAGACCTTCGATTATCTCTGCCGGCACGAGCCGCCGGCGTTCCTCGCGCTCTCGATGCATTGCCACAACGGCGGCCGGCCGCTGGTGGCGGCGGTGTTCGACAAGACCTTCTCCTATCTCACGCAGTTTGCGGACGCCTGGTTCGCGTCCTACGGCGAGATCGCGCGCTGGGTCATGGACACCCAGCGCGGCACCGACACCCACGCGCGCCGGTTACTCGGCGGCCGGGATTGAATCGTCGCTGCGGCGCCGCCGGGCCGATTCGCGCCAGAGCAGAAACAGGCCCGAGCCGATCACGATGCCGGAGCCGACGAGCAGCGCCAGCGTCGGCACGTCGCCCCAGACCAGGAAGCCGAGGATCACCGCCCACACCAGCGAGAGATAGAAGAACGGCGTTACCGCGGAGGCCGGCGCGAGATGCAGCGATCGCGTCCACCAATATTGGCCGATGCCGTTGGCGACGCCGTTGAACACCATCCAGCCGGCGTCGATCGCGCCGGGCGTGGTCCATCCGAATGGCAGGAAGGCGGCGAAGATCGCGGTCATCAGCAGAAGCTGGTAGAGCGTGAGCGTGCCGGCGGATTCGGTCGCGGTCATGCCGCGCACCCCGGCGGTGACGCTGCCGTAGAGCATGGCATTGGCGAGCGCGAAGATGGCGCCGACCTGGAACGTCTCGGCGCCCGGGTTGGTCACGATCAGCACGCCGAGGAAGCCCACGATCAGCGCCGAGCCGCGCGCGAGCCCGACCGCCTCCTTCAGCACCACCGCGGAGACGAGCGTGGCGAACAGCGGCGCCGAGAAGTTGATCGCGATCGCGCTGGCAAGCGGCATCAGGCTGAACGCGATCAGCAGGAAGGTCTGCGAGAAGGTCTGCGACACCGAGCGCGCCACGTGGTGCGACAGCCGCTCGGTGCGGAACACGGCGAGGCCGGTCTGCGGCAGGATGAACACCGCGCAGGTCGCGAGCGCAAAAGCGGTGCGGGTGAACAGCACCTCGCCGACCGGATAGCTGGCCACCAGCCATTTCGACACCGCGCTCGAGAGCGCGAACACGATGGTGGCGCCGACCATGTAGAGGATGCCGAGCGGCACGTGCTCGCGGCGCGCGCCCTCCCGGCGGGTGCGGTCGGCGCTGGCTGCGGTCACGCGATGGGTCTCCCGGCTCGGCTCGTTCGACAGGCGCCCGCTTTATGGCACGGCCGCGCCGGAACCGGCATGCCCGCGCCGCATGACCGCCAGCCGTTTGCGGATGGCGGGCGGCGCGGCCGCCTCGCATTGCGCGCCGCCGCCCCCGGCTGCAAATGCCGAGCGGCGATGTTACCATCCGGCGCGGGCTGGCGGGTGAGGTCAGATGAAAAGGACCGTTTGGATCTTTGCGCTCCTCGGCGTTGCCACCGGCTTTGTTTCGTATCTGTCGTTCAAATACGGCACCGAGTTCCTGACCGTGTCGCTGCTCGGCCGGCGCGGCGGCACGGTCGTCCCCGGCGTGGTGTTCGGGCTCCTGGTCGTGGCCTGCAACTTTCATTTCGGAATCCGCAATCCCCTGACGCTGCTGATCACCTTGCTGCTGACGATCGCCACCTGGCTCGTCGCCTTCGATGTGACCGAATCGATC
>Ga0114129_10003136_pt1 | contig 23199 bp, 26 predicted proteins | sample RhiMetdeltSRZDD1_FD_80071 | JGI IMG/M metagenome (GOLD analysis project Ga0114129, IMG submission 80071) | Populus rhizosphere microbial communities from Tennessee, USA - Rhizosphere MetaG P. deltoides SRZDD1 (version 2) (version 2) | ecosystem: Host-associated > Plants > Roots > Rhizosphere >...
ACCCGGCTGTTCTTCGGCACGCCGCTGAGGCTTTCGACGATGCTGGGAGCCGTCCTGGGGATCGGCGGCATCGTGCTGGTCTTCCTGCCGGAGTTCAGCCGCGGCACCACCGGCAAGGGGGATCCCACCCTCGGCATCGCCTTCGCGCTCGGCGGCGCGGTCACCGCCTCGCTGGGAAACATCGTGGCGTCGAGGAACCACGGCCGCGGACTGCCGGTGGTCCAGATGAACACGTTCGGGATGCTCTACGGCGCCCTGTTCGTGGCGGTGTTCGCGCTCGTCACGCGGCAGCCTTTCGTGTTCGACTGGTCCGCGCGCTACCTGATCTCCCTGGCCTACCTCGCGGTGTTCGGCTCCATCCTGGCGTTCGGGGCCTTTCTCGTGCTGCTCGGCCGGATCGGGGCGGATCGCGCCGGCTACATCACCGTGGCCATCCCGATCGTGGCGCTCTTCCTGTCCGCCTGCTTCGAAGGGCTGCGCTGGCACCCCTCGCTGGTCCTGGGAATTCTCCTCTGCGTGGCGGGAAACGTCGCGGTGCTGTGGGGAAAACGACTCTCCCAGATGTGACGGACGCCTGTCCCCCCGAGGGGACGGGTGGCGCCTGGATTTTTCCGTGACACAGACCGCTCCGACCCTCCCGCAACTGCTCCGATCACGAAGGTTACGGCCGCGGGGAGCCGTCTGGCATCGTGCTTGCTGTGATGACCCTACGAGCCCGACTCAAGTGTGTCGAAAGGAGGGTTCAATGAACGGTCGTCTGAGAGGCTTGTTCGCGGCAGTAGCCATGACCGGAATGCTGGCCTGGGGCTGCGCGGGGAAGCAGTCGAACGAGTCCTCGCGCACCGCGGGCGACGCAATCCAGGACGCGACGATCACCGCCTCGGTGAAGATCGCGCTGGCATTGAAGCCCGGCGTCGCGGCGACGGAGATCAACGTCGACACGGACCGGTGCGTCGTGACGTTGCGTGGTGAAGTCGGCACCGAGGCGGAGCGTCAGCTCGCCGTCAAGGTCGCCGAGGACATCGAGAACGTCACGGACGTCGTGAACGAGTTGAAGGTTCGAGGCTGAACCAGACGCCTCCAAAGGAGGGAAGCATGAAACGGATTCACAAGCGTTCGATGGCACGAGTCCTTCTGCTTGCCTGCGCGTGCGTCGTCGCCGGCTCCCTGTCGATCTCGCCGAGCCTGGCGAGACCCGACTTCGGGGTCCGGGGCGGCGCGTACACCGACGCGGAGGAGCCGTTCCTCGGAGCCGAGGCGTTGTTCGGGCTCGGAAGCACGAAGCACTGGTTCGGCAATCCGAACATCGAGCACGCCTTCATCGAGAATGGGGACCTGACGGCCTTCAGTCTCGATTTTCACTACGACTTTCCCACCGGCCAGCCGTACACTATCTGGGCCGGCGCCGGCCCGACGGTGATCTTCAACGACCGGAACGTGGCCGGGAACGACGATCAGACCGACGCGGGCGTGAACGTGGTGTTCGGCGTCGGCTCGACGAAGGGTGACGTCCGGCCGTACGGCCAGATGAAGGTCGTCGTCGCCGACGACACCCAGGCGGTTCTCGGGGCCGGCATCCGGTTCTGAGGCGGCTGTTTCATCGCGCACGCCGGGGCCCGCCCCCGGCGTGCGCTTTCTTTGCCTGCGCGGGTGTCCTGCCTTCCCTGTTGAGGTGCCATGCGCGATTCAATTGCTCCGGCCGAGAACGGCCCGGCCCGGCTCGATGCCACGTCGCAGGTGCAGGGGCCCGTCCCGTGGTGGCACTCCGGGCCGGGCCGCGCCGCTCTGGCGGCGCTGATGCTGTTCACCCTCGGCTACGCGCTGAGGATGGCGCGGCCCCTCCTCCTGCCTCTCGTGGTGGCGTGCCTGCTCAGCATCGTCTTGATCCCGATGGTGCGACGGCTCCACGCGTGGCACCTGCCCTGCCCCCTGGCGGCCGCGATCGTGGTCCTGGCGTTCACGGGGGCGACAGGCCTGGGGGTGTATTCGATCGCCGATCCCGCCACCGCCTGGATCGAGCGCGCCCCGGAAACGATGCGCGAGATCGAGAGAAAGGTGCGGACGGTGAAGGCGTCGATGCTCGAGGCACGGCAGGCGGCCGACAAGGTCGAAGAGATCACCCGCGTGGATGGCGACGCGCCGCCGACCGAGGTGACGGTCAAGGAGCCCTCCCTGGCTGCGCGCGTGGTGTCCACGACGCAGGCGGCCCTGCTGCACGCCGTGGAAGTCATCGTCCTGCTGTACTTCCTTCTCGCGTTCGGCGACTCCACGCTGCGCAAGCTGGTGAAGATCTCGCCCCGTCTGCGCGGCAAGATCCAGGTCCTCAAGATCGCCACGGAGATCGAGGAGGAGGTCTCCAGGTACCTCCTCACGGTCGCCTGCATCAACGCCGGGCTGGGGGCCGCGACCGCCCTCGCCATGTCGGTCCTCGGCATGCCCAATCCGGTGCTGTGGGGCGTCGTGGCGGCCGTGCTGAACTTCGTCCCTTACCTGGGAAGCGCGGTGACCCTGGTCGTCCTGACCCTGGTGGCCATCCTGACCTTCGATACGCTGCCGCGGGCGCTCCTGGTCCCGGCCGTGTTCCTGGTCCTTGCCACCCTGGAAGGGCAGTTCGTCAACCCGATCATCGTGGGTCGCAAGATGTCCCTGAGCCCCCTCGCCATCGTGATCGCCCTGATGGCGGGGGCGTGGATCTGGGGGCCGGTGGGCCTGCTCATCGCTGTGCCGGTGCTGGCGATGGCGAAGATCTACTGCGCGCACCAGGATGAGCTGGCGCCGGTCGCGGAGCTGCTGGGAGGCGAGTGAGCGGGCGCCCGGGTCCTATTTCCATCCGAAGCCGATCAGGGCGCCGATCTGGAAGTAGTCGGCATCCCCTTCGACGTCGAACAGGGTGATGTCGGTCCCCTGCACGAACCGGCCCTGCAGTCCCAGGTTGAACGCCTCGCCCAGGCGCCAGAAGATCCCGCCCTCGAGATAGGCGCCGGTCGAGCTGTCATCGTCCTCGGCCTGGCCGAGGGCCGACTCGACGTCCGCCTCGGCGTCCACGAAGCTCACGCCGCCGCCGAGGAACGGCCGGGCGTTCTTCACCGTCCAGACCTTGTGGACCCCGAGGCTCATCTCGCTGACCTCGGAATCCAGATCCACCGGGCCGAGGACCGGGAAGTTGGCCAGCTGTCCCTCGTCGCTCGAGCTGTAGTAGCCGACCGCCATGTGGAGGGGCCATGTCCTGGCCCCGAAATCGGCCGTCACGCCGAAGACATCCTGGTCCTCGGTCGGCTCCCAGGAATCCTCGTCGTCCATCGCGCGGGAGCCGAAGCCGAAGTTGACGTTGCCGTCCGCGTAAGCGCACGGCGATGAGATCAGAATCGCGAAGGCAAGAACGACGACGGACGTGAGCACGTGTCGCATCGAACGACCTCCTTGGAGAATCGTGCCGGAGCGGCCCGGGAGTCCCCGGGCCGCCCCCGGGAATCAGGCGCAGGATTAGGAGTCGGATTTTTCGGGCTTCTTGAACGGCTCCGTCAGGACCGACTTGACGCCGGAAATCGTTCCGGTCAGGGCGTGGCGCACCTTCTCCCCGGCCTCCGACCCGACTTCTCCGGCCCCCTTCAGGGCCCCCGTCGCCGCGGCGGTGGCTGCCTCGGTGGCGTCCAGGCCGAGCTCCTTGGCCCCCTGGATCGCCCCGGCGACCAGTCCCTTCGCCGCGGTCCCCAGGTCGCCGGACATGCGAGCGGTCGTCTTGATCACCGACTCGGCCGTCTGGCCGATCACCTCGAGGTTCGCGACGCCGGCCTCCTTGGATCCTCGCAGGACGCCCAGGATGATCCCCTTCGCCGCCGCCCCCAGATCGCCGCCCACCTCCATGACGGCCTCGACGGCGCCCTGGACCACCTCGGACGTCGTATGCATCAGCGACGTCGCGACCCCCCCGATCCCTTCGATCGTTTTCGCCACGGTCTTGCTGATCGTGTCGACCACCGCGCCCGTCACGTCCCCGGCCCCTTCGATGGCGTGCACGATGCCGTTTTTCAGTGTTTCGATCGCCCCGACATCCTGTCGTTTCATCGTTTCCGTTTCCCGTTCCATCACGCACCTCCTGTCCTTGATCCCGGACAGGGGCCTGTTCCTTCGTCCATTCCCGAGTGCGACAGGCCCCGTTCGCCGCAGAAATCGACGATTCAGAGGACTTCCCGAGCTCTGCGGCGTGGACGGTGCCTATGTATGCAAGAGCGATGCCCGGATCGACCCCCCGACTTTCAAGCCTGGGCGTCACGGCCCCTGCATATTTGACCCTCGATGTACTACTCTGGGAGACAGGAGGTAACCTCCATGCGCTTCCACCGCTCGGTCGCAGCCGGTCTCACCTGGATGCTCGTCCTCCGGCTGGACGACGGCCGGGTGGTGGTCGCGGCGGTCACCGTGACAGGGGACAGTGTCTGCCGGGCCACCAACGTGGACGCGCGGGTGGACACCGAATTCGCCCGGGCGTTCCTCGCGGGCGTCCCGGGTCTCGTCCTGCCCTGAGTCGTCCATCCCGCCCCGGCGGGATCGCGCTACAATCCCCGGAAGGTCACGGGTGCGCGGCACACCCGGATCGAGGGGGACCTGCCGCGACGCGGCCTGAGCAGGCCCGATCGTCCCTGGCCCCCTGCAACGCACCACCCCGGCGCCCCCACCGGACGCCACGGAGGAAGCATGCGTCACATGATGGCACTCGGCCTCTCGCTTGCAGTCTTCGGGGCGGCGCACGCAGGAACGACCGCCGGCGCCGTTCCGGCCGAGAAGGCCGCGACCCGGACGATCCCGGAGTACGTGATCAAGAACACGGCGTCGGGGGACGCGGCGCTCGCCAGGCTGAAGGGCCTGGTCGGCTCCTGGACCGGTACGACGAAGGAAGGGAAGCCGGTCCAGGTGACGTACCGGATGATCTCCAACGACACCTGCCTCGAGGAATCCATCCACTCCGCCGACGCGATGGACATGGTGTCGGTGTACTGCCCCGACCGCGACGGGGTCATGATGACGCACTTTTGCGCCAGCAACAGCCAGCCGCGGATGCGGACCAGGGACTCGGGCGACGGCGGGCGGATGGTGTTCACCTTCGTGGACGCCACCAACCTGGCGGATGCCAAGTCCGGCCACATGAAGAACCTCGTCATGGTGTTCGAGGGAAAGGACCGGCTGACCCAGGAATGGACCTGGTCCGCCGATGGAAAGGACGCGACCGAGGTCTTCCAGTACCGGCGCGCCGCGTCCTGAGCCGCCGGCATTCTCGTCGAACGCCTGAGGAAATGCCTGACGGTTATGTTATAGTCCAATCGCTCAATCCGCAGCCCCCGAGTCGATCAACTGCCGTGGCGCGATCGTGCACCACGGTCGCGGGTTTTCTGGCCGCGCGTTCGGAACGTGGGACTCGGATCGGGCCAATCGGCTCTCATCCCGTCCCGTGAGGCGAGCGAAAATGCTTGACGGGCGCGGCATGTCAGCCGACTATTCCGTGTGGTGTCCTACAGGTCCCGAGTCTCCGGGTCTAAGGAGCATTCCGGCCTTGGCGCATCGACGCGACAGAAGGTCAAACCGCGATGACAGATCCGATCCTGGTGCCGACGACAAGCGAGCCACGACGGATGATGCGCCTCACCACCGGTAGGGGTTGTCGGCCTTTCATGGCGGGACTCTCCCCGGAGCTTGCTTCGACGCATGACCGGGCCCGGGTCCCCCCGACCAGCCTCGACTGATGTGCGGCGTCATCGCCTTCGTCGGCGGCCCGGTGCCCGAGCGCGCCGAGGCGCTCTGCCGGCTGGCCCATCGCGGACCCGACGCCACGGGCTCGCTGGAGTTGCCCGGCGTGTGGCTCGGGCATCAACGTCTCGCCATCCTGGACCCGACTCCTGCCGCGAATCAGCCCATGGGTCTCGGACCCTCCGGCCCGTGGCTCACCTACAACGGAGAGATCTACAACCACCTGAAGCTTCGCCGTAACGGCCGCGCATTCCGCACCGGTTCGGACACCGAGACGATCCTGGCGCTCTGGGACGACCAGGGCGTCGAGAGCCTTCCACGTCTCGACGGAATGTTCGCATTCGTCCTCGTTGAGCGGAATGGACGGGTTGTTTGCGCTCGCGACCGCGCTGGCGTGAAACCGCTCTACTACGCGCCCACATCCAAGGGGATGTGGCTCTCTTCCGAGATCAAGGCCATCCCGGGTGTGATCGGCGGCACCACGCCCGAGCCGGCCCGGCTGCTGGAGTACCTGCGTTACGAGTCGATTGCCGGGGTTCGGACGCCATTCCGTGGAATCCATGTCCTTCCCCCCGGTTCGCACCTCATCGTGCCGGCTCCCGGCAACCCTCCGGTCATCGAACAGTTCCACGACATGCTCGGCGCGATCTCCGCAGCGGACTACGAACGGGCCTCGAGGCTGAACTGGACCGAGGCGCGCGACAACCTGGACGGGGTGCTGTCCGGCGCAGTCGAATCACAGATGCTGAGCGATGTGCCAATCGGAACGCTCTGCAGCGGCGGCCTGGATTCGAGCCTGGTGACCGCCATCGTGCATCGACGCGATCCGACCGTGCAGATCTTCTCGGTCGATTTCACCATGCCGGCATTCAGTGAGCGGGCCTACATCGAGGCGGTGACCCGGCACCTCGGCATTCGCGTCCAGTATGTGGTGCTGGACCGTGAGACGTTTCTCTCCGACCTGGTGGACTGCATCTATCACAACGACTACCCGCTGTCGCACGCCAACTCCGTCGGGGTGTACAGGGTGTCCCGTCTGGCTCATGCGAACGGCGTCAAGGTCCTGCTCACCGGCGAGGGCGCAGACGAGCTGTTCGGCGGGTACACGTCGTATGCCTATCTGGCCCGGCGACTCGCCTGGGGACGCCGGCTCGCCGTTCTTCCGGCAGGGTTCCGGCGCAGGTTGCGTGCGGCCCTGGCTCCACCGCCGGTGGCGAAGGAAGACGTCATCCTCCGCTCCTCCGAGGCCGAATGGGCGGGCGCCGCCCACGGCCACCTGGAGCGCGCAGGAATCCGCAACAGGGCGCTCCACTCGTGGGACTTCGTGAAGGACCCCGTCGAGCGCCAGGTCCTGGCCACGATGTCGGCCGATTTGCTCGAATATCTTCAGCCGATTCTCCAGCGCGAGGATCGCATGGGCATGATGGCGGGGGTCGAGTCGCGCGTGCCGTTTCTGTCCAACGACGTGCTCCGGTGGACGGCCTCCCTGCCGCTCGGCTTTCGAATCCGCGCAGGCGAAGGGAAGCCGCTCCTCAAGGCTTGCGCCGAGCGCTACCTTCCGCGGGCAATCGTTCGCCGTCCGAAGGCCGGGTTCGCGGTTCCGCAACGGGCCTGGCTCCAGCTCAAGTCCACCGATTTCTTTCGCGGCGGGTTCGTCGAGGAGGTGTTCGGCGGTAGCCTGGTGCGGGAGGCTGGCGCGATACCCCCCGGGCTCCTGTTCCCGTTTCTCAATCTCGAGATCTGGGGGCGGATCTTCGTGCGCGGCGAGGATCGCGGCGTCCTGACCGAGCGGCTGCTGCATGAATCGGCGGGAATCGATACGCCCGCCGCCACGCGCGCGCTGCGAGCCCGGGCCGCCGCGCCTGTCATCTTCTGATCAAGGGGCTCCCCTTCAGGAAGCCCCGGCCCACCGCCCTTCCGATCGCCTCAGATCGCGGGAAAGACGTCCTTGCCGCGCAGCGTGGTGAGCCGGCGGGACACCTTCCTCAGCAGCCCCAGGCATCCTGCGTGGAGTCCCTGCGCGAGAAGGACGGGCCACGAAGGATGACACGTATGCGCCTCGCGGATGAATCTCCTGCCCTCCCCCCACCGTCCCCTCCACAGGTAGGCCAGGGCGTGGTACATGGCGAGACGCGCCAGATATCGAAGGGCCAGGCGGTGAAACCTCGCCTTGTCCGCCAGCGGAAGCCGCGCGGCCACGAAGGACAGCGCGGCCCGGGATTCACCGATCGCGTCGGAATGAAAGCGCGCCGACGCCTGCCGTGAATGGCGCCGGTAGGCCGTCACCGCCCGGTCCTCGCACCAGACCTGTGTGACCCCGCTGGCGCGCATCCACATCTCCCAGTCGACTGCCAGGTTCAGGCCCGGCTCGAAGCCCCCGACCGTCTCATAGACCTCCCTGCGAACCAGCACCGACGGGCAGATGGCGCGATTTTCACGGCTGAGCAGACGGTAGTAATCCCGCTGCGCGCCCGAAGTTCCATGCAGCCGGGAAGACTTCGCGAGGAGTCGCCCGGAGGAGTCCACCATGAGGGCGCGCCCCATGAAGATGCCGCATTCGGGATGCTCCTCGATGCGCCGCCGCATCGATCGGTAGAATTCCGGCAGGACGAAGTCGTCCTGATGAAGGATGTGCACGATCCGCCCGTGACTCCGCCTCACGCAGGCCGTGAAATTGTTCGCCAGCCCGACGTTGACGGGATGACGGTGGAAGGCCACGCGTCCTCCGCCGATCGCCGCGGTGATCGTCTCCGCCTCACCCTGGGGTGACGCGTCGTCCACGACCTCGATCTGCATCTCGTCGGGCCCCGGGTCCTGCCGCAGGACGCTCCGAAGGGCTTGCTCCAGAAAGCGGGTCTCGACGTAGGTCGGGATCATGACCGACCAGAACGGGCGGAGACGGCCTGCCGGCACAGGGTCTATCCCCGGGCAGCTCGGGTCATCGGGCGGGTGCCGGATCGCGCTCATCGCCTGGGTTCCTTCCGTGCGGGAGACATCAGGGGCCCGGCTCATCCGGCCGGCACTCCGAGGGCGTCTCGAACGGAACTGGAAGTTGAAATGTCAGAATATCATCTCCGATGCCTCCGCGGGAATGAGTTGCGCGGCGGCGTGATATAGACTCGACATGCAGCCGGAGGCTCGAACCGTCACGCCATGTCACAGCCACCTGCCAGCGCCTTCGGCTCCACCGTCGTGCTCTTCTTCTTCAGGGCGATCAACGCGGTGCTGGCCCTCGCGGTGGGCGTCCTTTCCGCGTCCCTGTTCGGCACGAGCATCGAGAAAGACTGCTACCTCGTGGCCCAGACCATTCCCATGATCCTGGGGACGGTCCTGGTCGGAGGCCTGTACCCGACCCTGGTCGTGTCGCTCACGCAGTTGAGGCGCACGGAGGGCATGGCGGCGGAATCCGCATTCCTGCGGCTCACGCTGCGCAACCTGACCCTGCTGGGGAGCGTGCTTCTTCTGTGCGCGATGGTGTTCCCCCGCGAGATGATCCACCTCATCGCGCCCGGCTTCGATGCCTCCCGCGTCGAGCTGAGCGCGCGGCTCTTCCGCGTCTCGGCGGTCGGTGCCCTGGTCTGGATCTACTTCGGCACCCTCCGGGCGCCCCTCGAGAGCCGCGGGCGATTCGCCCCCTCGGGGGCATGCCACCTGGTGATCGGCTGCACGAGCCTCCTGACGCTGTGGGCCCTGACCGATCGATTCGGCATTTTCGCCCTGGCGTTCGGACCGGTTGCCGGCAACATCCTCGGCGCGGTCGCCCTGGCGTGGACCATCGTGATCGTGACGCGGCTGCCCGCCTCGACCCCCGACGCGCCCATCAACCGTCCTCTCCTGGCCCAGCAGCAGCGGAGGCTCTGGCTGAGCTTCATTCCGATGAGCGTTGCGGACAGCGTCACTCTGGTCAACATCATGGTCGACAACGCCTTCGGGTCCTATCTTCCGGCGGGCAGCATCGCCAGGCTCGGGTTCGCGTTCGTGATCGTCTCGAACATCTACCTCATCGTGACGGTGTCTCTCGCCGACGTCGCGCTGCCGCGCATGGCGGCGGCCGCCCTGGAAGGCCGTGAGGCGCTTCGCGGGATCCTGCGATCCGGCCTGCGGCACATCGTCCTGATCACGCTCCCCGCGGCGTTCGGTATCGTCGTGTTCGGCGAGCCGATCGCGCGACTGCTCTTCGAGCGCGGCGCGTTCCAGGCCGAGTCGACGCGCGGCGTGGCGCACATTCTGCTCTGCTTCAGCCCCGCCGTCGTCCTGGTCGGCGTCCTGGCCCTGCTCTTGAGGTCGCTCTTCGCAAGCCGAAGGTTCGGCCTCGTGGGGCTGACTTCGATCGCGGCCATGGCGGCGAACGCGGGGCTCGATTGGATCCTCGTGGGTCCCTTGGGCATCAACGGGATCGCCCTGGGGACGACCATCACGATCGTCCTCCACGTGAGCCTTCTCCTGCCGTTCGTCCGACGGGAGGTCGGCCGGATCATGGTCCGCGACGATGCGGTCTTCCTGATCAAGGTCGCGACGAGCGGAGCCGTCATGGCGGGTGGCGTCCTGCTGATGACACGGCAGTTCGAGGCCGCATTCGACACGAGCCGCGAGACGGTGCGGCTCCTGGAGGTCCTCGGCGGGTGCGCGCTGGGCGCAGGCCTCTATGCGGCCGGGCTGCTCTGGATGCGCGTCGACGAGGCGCGGGCCCTCCTGGAGCGCTCCCTCGGTTTCCTGAGGCGGAAATCAGGCCGGGGCGCAGCCTAGGAGCCTTGCCCGGCCAGGGCTCGGATACACTCCCGCGTCGGCTCGATGCATCTCATCTCCTTGGGAGGCCAATCGTGGGCGGAAGCGGCGGCAGGGTCGTGTGGGGCGGTCGGGTGATCTCGGGTCTCGTGTCGCTCGCGTTCCTGATGAGCGCGTTCATGAAGATGAAGGGGGGAGCGGAGGTGACCGAGGGGATGGCCCACTTGGGGCTGGCGGAATCCCTGATCGTGCCTCTGGCGATCCTCGAGCTCTCGTGCGTGGTGATCTACCTGATCCCTGTGACCTCGGTACTCGGGGCGATCCTCCTGACGGGATACATGGGGGGCGCGATCTGCACCCACCTGCGGGCCGGCGATCCCTTCTACTTCCAGATCGGATTCGGGATCCTCGTCTGGCTCGGTCTCTACCTCCGCGAGAGCCGCCTGATGGCGCTCATCCCGCTGCGCAGGGGCTGATGCAGGTCGAAGAGCTGTGGCGCTATCCGGTCAAGTCGATGGCCGGGGAGCGGCTCACCGAGGCGCGCGTCACTCCCGCAGGCATCGTCGGCGATCGGGTGGTTCAGGTCTGGCAGGGCCCCGATCGGGTGGTGACGTCGCGCACGGCGCCGCGGCTCCTCGCCCTGAAAGCCGGCTGGGACGCCGCCAGCGGCGAGCCGCTCGTCGACGGCCTTCCCTGGGACTCCGCGGAGATCGCGGCGAAGGTCCGCCGGGCGGCGGGACCGGAGGCGCGCCTGAGGAGGTTCGACGGCGTCGATCGGTTCGACGTGCTGCCGCTGCTTGTCGCGACCGATGGGGCGATAGCCCTGCTGGGCGTCGATCGCCGCCGCCTGAGACCGAACATCCTCATCGGGGGAGTCGAGGGGCTCGCGGAGCGCGACTGGCCCGGCCACAGGGTGCGCCTGGGGGAGGTCGTCATCGAGGTCCGGAATGTGCGCCAGCGCTGCGTCATGACGACGTTCGACCCCGACACGCAGGAGCAGGATCCGGGGGTCCTGCGGAGGATCGTCGAGGAGTTCGGCGGGCGCATGGCGCTCGACTGCTCGATCGTGCAGGGGGGCCTTCTGAAGGTCGGCGATCCCGTGGAACTGCTCTCCTGACGGTGTTTCGGGAGATGGCCGTGCTAAAATAGTCGCTCACGCTCATCGTTCGCGGTTTCGGGCCGGCCGGGGCCTCTGACTCCGTTCGGGCCCGGGGGAGGGTCAACCATGATCACGACCTGGCAGCTCTTCACGGTGGTCCTTCTCGCGGTCCTCGTGGGGGCGGCGGTCCCTGTGCTGTTGCAGCTGCGCCGCACGCTCAGGACCGCCGAAAACGTCCTGGAGTCGACCGGGCCCAAGATGGACCGCACCCTGGAAGAGGTCTACGAGGCGGCGGCGCGGATCAACCGTATCGGCAAGACCCTCGAGCGGGACGCCGAAGGGTTGCAGGTCTTCACCGACGCGGCGGCCGGCCTCGGGCGTTCCCTCAAGCAGGCGCAGTCCTCGCTGCGCATCATGACGACGGTGGGCGCGGCGGTGGGGCCCGCCCTCGCCGCGGGGCTGCGCTCCCTGTTCGGCCGCGAGGACGGGAACGACTCGGCACCCCGGCCCGGCGACGAGGACGAAGGCGCCCGGGCGGATGCGGCGGCCGCCGGCGCGCCGGCCGAGGATCAGGCGACGCGCGCGGACCGTGCCGCTCGAGTCGGCCATGAGTGAGAACCACACCGATCCCGCGACCGTGCTCCTGGCTTTCCTGGCCGGCGCGGTGGCCGGGGCCGCCGTGGCCCTTTTGACCGCTCCCCAGTCCGGCCGCGAGACACGGGACAGGCTCAAGGGCCTGGCCCGGGAGGCCGCGAGCGGCGCCAGGCGGGCGACCCCGCGACTCGGCGACGCCTACACGCGCGCCGCCCGGGCGGCACGACGGGCCTTCAGCGAGGCCCTCGATGCCGGCGCGGCCGATGGCACTCCGCCGGCCCGCCCGGCCGGCCACTGAGGTCCGGCCGCGTTCAGGACGGCTCCTCCCGCTCGAACGTCCGGAGGGAATCCAGGAAGCCGGCGGCGGCGTTGAGGTTGGAGCCCGCCAGGTCCCGGAGGATCCGCTGCGCGAGAGGCGAGCGCCCCAGGCGATCCGCGTAGCGCCGCGACACCTGGATCGCCACGGGGATCACCGCCGCGCCGAGGAGCAGATTGGCGGCCACCCATTCGCGCGTGACCATCGCGTAGAGGTCCAGGCCGAGCAGGCCCTTCAGTCCCACGATGAACAGGGGGAGCCAGACAAGCGGTGCGGCCAGAAGGGTCCACCTCACGGCGCGGAGCCGCTCGACGCGCAGGGACTCGAGCCGCCTCTGGATGTCCAGCACCGGGGCGCCGTAGTCGAGGCCGGCGAGGGCCACCAGCTGGCGGATGGCCGATCCCGCGAGCAGGATGACGCCCAGGTGGAGCATCGCCGCCGGGAGCAGGAACCGGATCTCCGTCAGGTGATCCGCCATGAACGACCCCAGCCAGAGGAGAAGCAGGAAGTCGACCGTGATGTCGATCCACAGCAGCCCGGACAGCCGCTTCAGCGCCGTCCTCGCCCTGTCGATCGCCGATTCCCGCAGCAGCCGGGCATTCAGACGCAGGCCGCGGTCGAGCCTGAGGTCCATCTCGTCCCAGCGCAGTTTCAGGTCGTCCAGGCTCAGATCCATGTCTCGTCTCCCGCGGGTCTCATGGAGCGGTCCGTTGAAGATCGCGCCGGATCCGCTCCTTGATCCGGCCGATCTTGGTGCCGACGTTGGTCTCGGAGATGCCGAGGATCTCCGCGATGGTCTCGTGGCGCTGGCCGTCCAGGTACAAGAGGACGAGCGCCCGATCCAGATCGCCGAGCCGCTGGATGCACTCGTTCAGGAGCCGCAGCTGCGCGTCCGGCTCCCCGGCCCCCGTCGCCTGGATCTCCAGGATCGAATCGTCCGCCGCGACAAGGTGCCTCGATCGCCGCGCCTCCGTGCGATGGAAGGAGATCGCGACGTTCAGGGCGACCCGGTACATCCAGGTGGAGAACCGCTGGCGGTCGTCGTATCGGCCGAACGACCGCCACAGCTGCGTCGCGATCTCCTGGACCAGGTCCGCCCTGTCGGCCGGGTTCCTGCAGTAGGAATGCGCGACCTTGTAGAGAATCTTCCTGTGCTCGTCGAGCAGGCTGAGAAAACGCTCCTGCCCCCCGGTCTGCGACATGAGGTCCCGCTCCCCCCGGGCCGCCGTCGTGCGGCGCCCCGTTCATCCCATGATTCGCGCCGGAGACTGGAAAATCACAGGAAAATGCCCTACTTCCGTGGAGGTGGCGTTCGAGGGGGGTCACCTAACACATGGATCATCAATGACATCCATCGCCCCGCGCGGAAGCGTTGTGGGAGGAGGGCCCCCGCCCTTCGAGAGAGGTCAATTCCCCTCAGGGAAAACCGGATCCACCTCCACGCTTGTAGGGCATTTTCTCGGAAAGGGCGAGGGTAGTCCAGGTCAGCAGGAAGCGGCAGGGCCTTCCCAGCGGACCGCCAGGATCGTCGCGTCCTCGTCGCGCGGGGCGGCGGGGTCGGGCGAGATGGCGCGTGCGACGGCCTGGGAGATCGCCGCGGCCGGGCGGGCGGCATGCCCCATGAGGATGTCCGCCAGGCCCTTGTCGCCCAGGAACCGGCGCGCGGCGCCCCGGGATTCCACGACGCCGTCGGTGTAGAGGACCACGGTCTCTCCGGGCTCGAGCGTGACGACCCCGCCCGTGTGGAAGGCGCCGTCCTGGACCCCCAGGCTCGGTCCCGTCACCTCGCCGAACGATCGCACCTCCCCCCCGAGGGTGACGCGCAGAGGATGCGGGTGGCCGGCGTTGGCATGGTGCAGGCGCCCCACCCGCAGGTCCAGCCAGCCCAGGAACAGGGTGACGACCGCGGCCTCCAGCCGTGCGTCGCACAGCATCCGGCCCAGCCGCGCTACGACCTCCTCGGGCGATCGGCTGATCGACGAGAGATCGCGGACCATCGATCGGGTGAAGGCGCCCAGGGCGGTGCGGGGCGCGCCGACGCACCAGGTGTCGGCGATGACCAGGGCCAGGGTGTCCTCCGAGACCCGGAACACGTCGTGCACGTCGCAGGCCCCCGCGTGGGCGGGCAGCGCGATCGAGCCGATCTCCACGCACGGTGCCTCCCTCTCGGGGACGGGAAGGCCGCCCGCGATCGGGCCGCCGCGCGCGTACGCGGTGAGCCAGGCGTCCTCGACGGCCCCGGCGGCCTCCGCCGGGCGGCGTGCGTTCTCACGATCAGCGTGCAGGATGGTCGCCATGATTCCTCCTCAAGAGAGTCCGCATCTCCGACTCGTCCTTGACGATGATGTCGTGAACACGCCTCGGACGTGCAAGGGCAATGCCACGACGCCTCGAACCGGCCGCTTCGGTGCTCAAGGCCCCGCGGTTCAGCCGCTTGGGACTCGGACGCGAGGGGCGCTCCGCGGGGCGAGGCGGCCTCGCCGGCGGTCAGGGATGTCATCTTGAGTGGACTGGGGCGCGCCGGATCGACGGGAGCGCGTACCTTGCTGCGATGGCGCGGATGAGCGTAGGATGGCGGAACGGTCGAATCTCCCGGAAAGCATGCAGCCGGAGGGCCATTGAGCGGACCCCGCGATCCGAACCCGGGTGAAATCACCGAGCTTCTGAACTCCTGGCGCGCCGGTGACGAGACCGCGTTCGATCGGCTCTTCGCCATCGTGTACGGGGAGCTGCGGAGACTCGCTCGCCGCCAGTCGCGCCGCGACTGGAAGAACCGCACGCTCGACACGACCGCGCTCGTCCACGAGGCCTACCTGAAGCTGGTCGGCCGCAACCGGGTCACGCCGACCGACCGATCGCATTTTTTCGCCACCGCGGCGCGCGCGATGCGGCAGATCGTGGTGGACCACGCCCGGCGCAAGGCCGCCGCCCGCCGCGGCGGGGACGTGGAGCACGCGACGCTGGACGAGGCCGGCGCCCCTTCGACGCAGAGCGCGGAGGAGGTGCTGGCGGTCCACGGCGCGCTGGAGCAGCTGGAGCGTCTCGACGAGAGGCTCGGCCGGCTGGTGGAGATGCGCTACTTCGCCGGGCTCTCGGAGGAGGAGACCGCGCGCCTGCTGGACGTCTCGGAGAGCACGGTGAAGCGGGACTGGCGCAAGGCGCGCGGGTTTCTGTACCGGGCCCTTCGCTGACCGGATGAGGCTCTACCTCGACATGGGCGGCGGGGCGTTGGTCACGAGCCAGTAGAGCCCGAGGTGGCCGGCGGCCTGGACGAACTCCGCGAATTCCACCGGTTTCTGCACGTAGCTGTTCGCGCCGGAATCGTAGGCGCACACCAGGTCGCGCTCCTCCTTGGACGAGGTCAGCACGACGACCGGAAGCCGCTTCGTGCGCGGATCGGCGCGGAGCCGCTTGAGGACCTCCAGCCCGTTGACCTTGGGAAGCTTCAGGTCCAGCAGGACCACCGCCAGCTGGTCGAGCTTCAAGTTGCCGGACTTTCCGTTGGTCCCGAGCAGGAGGTCGAGCGCTTCGGCGCCGTCGCGCGCCACGACCACCTCGTTCAGGATGTTGTTCTTCTTCAGCGCCCGGAGGGTCAGGGCCTCGTCATCCGGATTGTCTTCAACCAGCAGCACGATCCTCTTGTCCGCCATTGCGTCCTCCGTTGCCGAGCGTGAAGTAGATGGTCGCCCCCTTGTCGGGGGCGCCCGTGGCCCATGTGCGGCCGCCGTGCCGGTTCACGATGCGCTGGACGGTGGCCAGGCCGATTCCGATTCCCGGAAACTCGTTTTGTCCGTGCAGGCGCTGGAACGCGCCGAAGAGCTTGTCCGAATAGGTCATGTCGAAGCCGGCCCCGTTGTCCCGGACGAAGAACGCCGTCTCGCCCGATTCCTTCGCGACGCCGAACTCGATGCGGGCCTCGTCCCGCTTGCGGGTGAACTTCCACGCGTTGCCGATGAGGTTCTGCAGCACCGCACGCAGGAGCGCCGGGTCCCCCTCGACCACCGCGCCGCCGGCGACCACGGCCTCGACCCGGCGACCGTTCTCCCCCTGGCGCAGCTCCTCCACGATCTCGCCGGCGAGCGAACTGAGATCGACGCTCCGGCCCCGGATCTCGGCGCGCGTCACCCGCGACAGGTTCAGCAGACCGTCGATCAGCTGCCCCATCCGGACGGTCGACGCGATGATCCGCTTGAGCGAGTCCTTGCCGGCTGCGTTGAGCTGATCGCCGCAGTCCTCCATCAGGGCCCCGCTGAATCCCTCGATGCTGCGAAGGGGAGCACGCAGGTCGTGCGACACCGAGTAGGAGAAGGCCTCGAGCTCCTTGACCGCCGTCTCGAGCTGGGCGGTCCGCTCGGCCACGCGCTGCTCCAGCCGGTCGTGCGCTGTTCGGAGCTCCGCCTGCTGCATCTGGATCTCCTCGAGCATCTCGTTGAAGGCCGTGACGAGCGCCCCGATCTCGTCGCCGCCCGCGCCGGCCGCCCGGGCCGAGTAATCCTTCTCCTGGGAGACCTTGCGGGCCGTTTCGGCCAGGCTGAGGATGGGCCCCGAGATGGTCCGCTGCAGGCGGATGTTGATGGCGAGGGCGATCAGGAGCGCGAGGAGCAGGACGCCGGCGAAGATCCCGACGTCGCGCGTGATCGTGGCGGTGACCTCGCTGAGATCGGAGACGATGAGCACGCTCCCGATCGGCTTCCCCTGGAACAGGATGTTCCTGGACAGGCGCAGGTGGTCGTCCCGCCCGCGGTAGTCCGGGCCGCTCCCGGCGGGGGCCTCGGCGGGGAGGATCCCCTCCGAGCCGGCGTCGCGGACATACGTCGCGAACAGCCTCCGATCCCCGGAATACAGGCCGACGGCGCGGACGCGGGGATCGGCCCGCAGGGCCGCCAGGGTCGTTTCCGCCGATTGGGGATCGTTGAACAGCAGCGCGGAGAGGCAGTTCGCCCCCACGATGTCGGTCTGGATCGACAGCCGCCGCACCAGCCTCTCCCGCAGCGCCATCATGTCGTACCCGGTGATGACGACGCCGGCGACCAGGAAGGCGGCCGTCTTGCTCAGGATGCTGGCGAGGAGCAGCTTGCCCCTCACCGTCGAGGCGCCCGGCCACTTCATGCGATCTAGACCCCCTCGCGTCCCGCCCGGACGATCCGGCCGAGCTTCATGAGCTGGGCGCTGATCTTGATGCGGGCCCGCTCCACCGCCGCGACGTTGATGTCGAAACGGACCTTCCGGTCAATTGTGTGGAACGCGATCTGCCCGCCGCGGGTCGCGAACCCGTCGACGTCGGCGACGGTCAGGACCGCCGCGCCGTCCAGGGCCTTGAGGATGGAAGGGATGCGGTCCTGCTCGGAGGCGCTGATGAACAGGATGTGGCTGTCGCGGGCGTCCTTGATGCTCGCGAACCGGCGCACGATGAGCGCGCGGTTGTTGACGCTCTTGCCGCGCAGCGTGGCGTCGAGGATCTGCCCGAAGGGGTCCTCTCCGAGCACGCCGACGACCAGCTCGTTGCCGGTCCGCTCGAACGCCTCGGGGGGCCAGTCCACGAACGTCGTGAAGTAATAAAGATACGCGGCCTTGACCTGGTAATCGGAGAGGGACCCCGGGGCGCCCTCCTCGCCGCGCGCCGGCCCGCCCGCGGCCAGGAGCGCTGTGACGGCGAGAAGAAGGAGGGCGGGGCGAAACCGGCGGGCGACGGCTACCATCGCCGGACGAGACGGCCGTACAGGCTGCGCTCGACCTCGATCGCCGCGCTGCCGCCGCCGAACTCGGCGTGATGGCGCGCGAGCAGGTTCTGTCCGACCAGGGACACCTCGAAGCCCAGCGGCAGGTCCCGGCTGATGACCAGGTCCATCTCGGTGTAGGCGTCGACTTTCTGGCTCTTGAGCCTGCCGACGTAGCGCAGGGTGGCGTCGACGCCGAGCTGCCACGGAAGGTCGAAGCCGGAGCGGAGGCTCGCCAGGTGGCGCGGGCTCGATCCCTCGGTGCCGGCCTCCGTCGTCGTGTCCAGGCCGTTGCTGTACGGCTGGAGATTCATGTCGAGGAACGAGTAGGACCCGGTCAGGCGGACGGACGCGGCAGGGCGCCACTCCGACGCGATCTCGGCGCCCTGGACGTCCGCCTTCATCCGGTTCAGGAAAAAATAGGGGATCACGTCGTGGGTCGGCGGCGGGGTCGTCTCGGTGAAGGGGGTCCCCGGCTCGAGGCTCAGAAGCCGGGCGTAATCGTTGTGAAACAGGGCGAGGTCGACGAACAGCCGGTCGGTCGCCTGGACCCTGTACCCCAGCTCGAACGCCGTGAGGCGCTCCGGCTGGAAGTCCTTCGTCCCGGTCACCCGCACGTAGGTCGGCGTGGACGGGTCCACGAGGGCCGTCAGGGTCAGGTCGGTTTCGATGCGCGAGGGGACGCGCAGCGCGCGCGAGACCGCGGACCACAGGACGTGCCTCGGCGAAGGGACGAACAGCAGGCGCACGTTCGGCTGCGCGTTGAAGCCGCTGTAATCGTTGTGCTCGAACTTCGATCCGAGAGTCAGCGTCCATCGCGAGGGGACGATCTGGATCTCGTCCTGCACGAACGCGCTCAGGAGGTCGTCGGTCCGGTTCCGCGGGGAGATCTCGATGGTCGGCACCGACTCGGTGTCACCGGAGGTCAGGCGGTAGCCGGCCCCCCAGAGCAGCCCGTTGCGGTCGCCAAGCCTCAGGTTGTGCCGGAACTCGACGTCCAGCGTGTTGCGATCCTCGGAGAAGGTCGTCTCGGCGCGGCTCGTGCGGTCGAGGTACACCTGGAGCGTCGTGTCCGAGTCCTCGTGCAGCCGGTGCCTCCACTGACCCAGCAGGTGCCCGCCCGAGAGGTCGCTGTCTTCCTCGACGATCTGGAAGAACGGGCTGGTGTAGGTGGACACGGTCGAGCGGTGCCCCACCTTGCCGGTGTAGAAACCTCCCTCGAACGTGAGGTGATCCTTCTCCCGCGGGTCGCCGTCCGCCCGGAAACCGGCGAGACCCAGGTTCCAGCCGTCGTAGTCGCTCGAGCTCACATGGAACTCGGGATCGCGATCGGAGAACTTGCCGTAGGCCCGGAAGGCCAGGCCCCCCGCGGTCTTCCCTCCGAATCGCCCCGTCGCCACGGCGCGGTCCTCGTTCCCCCCGCGCAGCGAGGCGTAGCTCCCCTGCGTCGCCTGCGCGCTGCGCGTGATGATGTTGATGACGCCGTTCACCGCGTTCGCCCCCCAGAGTGTCGCCCCGGGCCCCCGGATCACCTCGATCCGCTCGATGTCGTTCATCGGGAGGTCCTGCGCGTCCCAGTACACGCCGGCGAACAGGGGGTTGTAGACGCTCCGGCCGTCGATCAGGACGAGGAGCGACCGGGAGAGGGTGCTCGTGAAACCGCGCACGCCGACCGCCCAGGTGTTCGAGTTGACCCGGCTGACCTGCACGCCGGGAACCATCCGGAGCAGGTCCGGAAGGGTCGTGGCTCCCGATCGTCGGATGTCCTCCGAGGTGATCACCTGGATGGCGGCCGCGGCGTCCATGAGACGCTCCGCCTTCTTCGAGACCGAGGTGACCTCCATGTTCATGACCGCCTCGATTCCGAGGGTGGTCAGGTCGGGAGGGGCGTCCTGGGAGAAGGCCCGGCCACCGGTCGACGCTGCCAGAAGCGCCATCACGAGCAGGCAAACCGGATGCAATCGAAGGGGAGTCTTGCGATGGATCGATCGCCGGGACATTGGATCACCGTCAAGGAGCCAGGATTCGCTTCGAAAGCCCCGAGAGCGCGCGGCGCCCGAGAGTCTCCACGGAGACCCATCGGCGTTTCAATCTAATGCCTGGGCTCCCCAAGTCAAGATTCGGGGCCGATTGGGCGGGCGGGGTGGGGCTTCACCGTCCTGCGACCGAAGGGACACCGGACCTCCATCGAGGGGACCTAGGTTGGCGGGCGGGGATCGGACGGTCCGGTTCCCGGTCCGAGGGGGCGTGCGCCCCTCCCGAGAGGAGCCATGGACATCATGGATGAAAGCGCGGGGGAAATCCTCGTCGTGCGCGACCCGTTCCGCTCCAGCGTGGCGGTCCACATCCGGGGTCTGAGCCCCGACGATTACAGAATCGTGCAGCTGTCCCGCCAGGAAGCCCGCCGCCTGGCCGCCCTCCTGCTGTACCAGGCGGAGAGGCTGGGGGACCTGCGCGTCAGGCCGTCGGAGGGTCCGGGAGAAGGGGAGCTGAACTGCGCGTAGGAGTCCGCCCCGGGTCTCCGGGGCGCAAACGCAAACGCGGGATGCCCGGTGCTGCCGGACATCCCGCGTCGATGGGTGATCGAAGACCGAGGTCTAGTTCTTTGCCTTCGATTCCTTCGCTACCTTGATGTCGCTGATGCCTTCGTGCTCGCCGGTCTCCTTGTCGGTGCAGGTGATCGTGACGGTCTCGCCCGCCTTGACGTTCTTGGACTTGTTGATCGCCTGACCCATCATCGGCGCTGTCTTCTCCTCGCCGGTGTCGGTCTTGAAGGTCATCGTCTTCGCCGTGGCGTCCACGGAGACGACGGTCACCGACATCTCGTGCTTCTTGACGGCGCTGGATCCGGCCCAGGCCGAAGACATCGGCGCGGCCACCACGGCAAGGACGACGAGCACGCTGAACACCTGCAAGAGCTTCCGCATTGCACCCCTCCTGTTTCCTGAGTCGGGATGACTCAGCGACACCGGATGCTAGCACAGCGACGCCGGGGCGGCGAATTCCGGAGCGCGCGGCGCATCGAAGGCGCCGCGCATTCCTTGAAGATGCCCCCGGGGAATCAACCGTCCTGAGGCGCATATGGACTCTCGTCCTGATCCCCGCGGGAGGACAGTCTGCTCACCTCAAGGGACGCGCGGCCCGCTTTTCCGCGTCCTCGCATCTGACTAAGCCGCATCGAGTTGCGCCGCACCGGGCCGCCCGAAGCGGGGGGGTGGCATCGACCTTGCTGACCGATAACGGCATTCGGCTGCGGAGCGTGGTTCGGCGTGTCCGTGTCCGGAGGCGCGAACGCGGCCAGAAAGGAGACCACGATGCCTCGCCCTGTGGGATTCGCTGTCATGGCGCTTCTGGGAATCGCGGCCCTCTCGTTCGGGTGCACGCAGTCCGAGCCGCGTGCGGACGAGAAACGGGTCGCGGGGGATGCGGTCCACGATGCGTCCATCACGACCCTCATCAAGACGACCTATCTGTTCAATCAGCACCTCGACTCGTTTCGCATCCAGGTCGACACCCGCGACGGGGTGGTGACCCTGCAGGGAAGCGTCCCCAGCGACATCCACAGGGATCTCGCCGCGGCCATCGCGGGGAACGCCGAGGGCGTTCGCGAGGTCCGGAACGAGCTCGAGCTCGCCGAGGCGGGAGGGGACGGGCCCGAGGAGGCCGAGAAGACTTTCGGAGAGGCCGTGCGCGACGCGTCGGTCACGGCCTCCGTGAAGATGGCGCTGTCGTTCGATCGGAGCGTCCGGGGATCGGCCATCCGTGTCCACACCGATCGGGGCACGGTGACCCTCACCGGCGAAGTCGATTCCGAGGCGGAGCGGCAGATCGCCGCCCGCGTGGCGCGTGACATCGAGGGCGTCAAGCACGTGGTCAGCAACGTCCAGGTACGTAGCTGAAAGGAGGAACCACGATGAAGCGCAACAGGAACCGTCCGTTGGTCCGTGTCCTGTCCTTAGCAGGTGCAGCGGCTCTCGTCATGACCCTGTCGTTCGTGCCGGCCCACGCCAAGGCCGATTTCGGGGTGCGAGGCGGGGCCTACAGCGACGACAGCGATCCGTTTCTCGGCGCCGAAGTGCTGTTCGGCGTCGGAACGTCCACGAACTGGTACGGAAACCCCAACGTCGAGCACGCGTTCGCCGACAGCGGCGATACGACGGCGGTCAGCTTCGATTTCCACTATGACTTCCACCACAACCAGCAGTACACGGTGTGGGCGGGAGCGGGGCCGACGATGCTCTTCCGCGACCACAATGGACCCGGCAACGACGACAGCACCGACCCCGGCGTGAACCTGGTGCTCGGCGTGGGCGCCCTTAGAGGGGAGGCCCGTCCGTACGGTCAGATGAAGGTCATCGTGGCGGACGATTCCGCCGCAGTCCTGGGAGTCGGCGTCCGGTTCTGATTCGAGGATCGCGCCCGATCATGCTTCGGCGATCGGGCGTGAAGGCGTCACGGGCGGGCCAGCCCCCCGGCAAGTCCCCCGGCCCGCCCGTGACCACCTCGGCCCGCATCCATGCGCATCACGCGCAGGCTCGTCCTGTCGCTCGCTGTCGTGGCCCTCGTCCTGGCGTTCTTGGGGGCCTATCTGCAAGTCCGCCGGGAGGGCCGCTCGCGGGCGGACGATGCCTCCCGCCGCGCCAGGCTCCTGGCCGACGGCCTGGAGGGGGTCGTCCTGCAGCTCGTGGAACGGGGCGACCGGAAGGGGCTCGACCAGCTCGCGGACGCGGTCGGGAAGGGGGGAGCGGTCGCCGGCCTGGCCGTGTACGGGCCGAAGGGGGACCTCATCTCCCGCTCGTCCGGGCTTCCTTCTTCTCTGTCCACCCCTCCGGACACGGTGCGCAAGGTCCTCCGTCATGGATCGGACCCGGGCGGGGGGGCCGCTCCCCGGGACGCTTCGGCCAGGGTCGACGCCCGGCCGCTCGTGGTCAGGGGGGAGCCGATCGGAGTCCTGGCCGTCCTCCACGATCCGGGCTCCGGGTCGTCGCATCCCCTCAGGGCATGGA